>Ga0209541_10003458_pt1 | contig 28973 bp, 26 predicted proteins | sample RifCSPlowO2_01_FD_184027 | JGI IMG/M metagenome (GOLD analysis project Ga0209541, IMG submission 184027) | Groundwater microbial communities from Rifle, Colorado - Rifle CSP2_plank lowO2_0.1 (SPAdes) (version 2) | ecosystem: Environmental > Aquatic > Deep subsurface > Groundwater | place... | reverse complement strand
GAATGGCAGCAAATACATTCCATAGGGGTTCACCTCCTTTTGGGGAGTGTGACCCCCTCACACTCTTTTGACTAAAAAGAGAGTGTCAGCATTAATTAACTTAACACATGCCATAATAGGAATGCTTTTATAGATTTTATCCTTTTCTTTCCCTATGAAAAAACTTTGCCCTGAAACTCCAGTCAAGATTTCTGAAAAACGTGAAATTATCTTAAGTGACACGTTTAAGCAACCTTGGCCAGAAGATCCTAAGGGATATTTTCTTGTGAAAATTGAACAAGGAACAATTTGCTGCGGTTTTGTGGAGAAAAAAACTCACACATTAATTGTTGAATTCAAAGGAACAAATGTTTTTAAGATGATTCAGGAGATTGCTAAAAGGAAACTCTGTAATTTGACAACTATGGGCTATATAGCTTCTGAGTTAATGATTGTGAAAAGAGCTCTGGAAGAGAATAAAGAGTATAAGCAGCGTTAGCGCTATTCTATTATCTATAAACTTTTTGTAGTTACTTTTAAATGATTGCAATGAAAAGATTTAAAAAGAATCACCTATATCATTTATATATGGTTGAAATACAAAGAAAGGTTTATTCCAATGGACTTATTGCTACGGCAATACCTCTTGAAGGCAAAACTAAGATTGCATTTTCAGTTGGTATTGATGTTGGCGCAAAAAATGAATCCACAGAAAGAAAAGGGTGCGCCCACTTGCTTGAACATATGATGTTTCGATCTAATGATTTTCGAACCTCCGATCAATTAGCAGAGGCTGTAGAATTCAGTGGCATGGATATTAATGCTCGCACATCTTTGACGGAGACTACTTTAGCTTTTCAGTTGCCTCCTGAAAAACTTGGTCTTGCGATAGAACTAGCTTATCAATCTATAGTTAGTAAATCTTATAACGTAGATGAATTCGAGACAGAAAAAAATGGTCCTGTTACAACTGAGTTAGTAGGTCATGAAAGAACCCCGGGAGAAAGATATTTTAGAAGGATTCTTTTGCCTAGGGTTTTCAAAGGAACTCCTTTTGGAGATGCCGTCATAGGAACTTTTGTATCTGTTCGAGGCTTGCAAATTCCTGATTTGATTGCAATGAAGAAAGAGTTTTATCATCCTAATAATATGGTTGTTGCAGCTGCAGGAGCAGTGAATTCTAGCTTATTTTTTGATTTACTAGAATCTTCTTTTGGAAGCCTACCTTCTTGTAAAGTTACTCAGCCAACCTTTTTTTGGAACCTTCGAGCAGGAACAAAGTATGTTGAATTTGATGATTTTAAAGATCCTAAAAATGAATTGCAAGATCAAGCTTCGGTATCTGTCGTTTATCAGGTAAATGATCTTACTCATCCAGACGCGGTTGGTTTATCTTTAGTGCAAATGATGGTCGGAGGAGGCTTCACTTCCTGGCTTTTTCGAGAATTGAGAAAAGAAAGAGGTATTGGATACACACCGAAAGCTTCCTATACATCAAGACGTGGGAAGGCTGTATTGATGATGCGGGTGCCGGAACTACACCCTAATCGATTGGAGGAATCCGTAGGAGTAATGGAAGATATGGTGCAAAGACTGAAATTAGGAAAGATTGATCAAAGATTTCTTGAGGGAAAGAAAACTCAGATGAGATCCTCGCTTATGAGCCTTTTGGAAGAAAGTAGCGTTCATGTTGGTTCAGCGATAGCAAAAGAGTTTGATAAGCCCTATTACACTTTGGAATCCTCCATTGAGGCAATTGATAAAATGACTTTAGGATATCTTCAAGATGTTTTAAGAAGGAATCTTAACGGTGATCCTCTTATTGTAATTGCAAGCGCTCCTGGTTATAGGAATAGATTTTGTTCTGAATTCGAATAAACATTAAAATTGTATCTGTTAGACTTTTAATTATACTGTGAGTTTATAAGCTATGTTAACAGAATTTATTGAACATCTCTTTTATCTTCTCTGCAACATCTTCTGGACCTTTACCAGCTATTTCTTCTCGAGGAATAAATGCGAGGAGTTTCTTCTCTTTAAATAATGCAATGGAAGGAGAGCTGGGAGGATAATTTTCAATGTAGCTTCTTGCTTTTGCAACCGCTTCTAAATCCACACCCGCAAAGACTGTCCCTAGATTTAGAGGCTTTTTCTTATTCTTCAGAGCAATTTTTACCCCTGGGCGAGCGGAACCTGCACCACAACCACAGACAGAATTAATGACAATCAAAGAAGTACCTGAATTTTTCAAAAACGTATCAACCTCTTTTGGAGATTTTAAGGCTTTAACTCCTAAAGTAGTTAACTCATCTTCCATAGGCTTTGTCATAATTGTTGTGTACATTCTCTTAATTACCCTTCAGAAGTTTTTAAAGATTTCGCTTCAAAAAAAGCTTTGACTTTTTCAACAGGAGTATTTGTAACAATATAGTGATCTTCTGGAAGTAATCGTTGATAGAATTCTGAATTCAATCTTTCCTCTAGGAATACAATTACTCCTTTGTCGGTTTCAGATCGAATACATCTTCCTGCATTCTGCAACAATTGTATTATAGCAGGTAAAAAATATCCGTAGTCCATTCCTCTGCCAAATTTATCTTGATAGTATTGAATTAATGCTTTGGTTTCTAAGTCAGGAGGATTTAAAGGAAGACCAACAACAATAACAGCTTTTAGTAAATCCCCAGGAAGATCAACAGATTCTCCGAAATTGGCTTTTGCAATAGCAAGTAAAACAGCACCCCTATCTTTATAGGACTTAAATTTTTCAAGCATGTTATCTTTTTCCTCTTTCGTTAACTTTTTCTGCTCTAAGAATGTTGTTTTCTTACATAGCTTTTCAAAATAGTGATTGACGTTATCTCTAAAGTCATAGCTTGGGAAAAAGATTAATGTATTTCCTTTAATCTCATTGACTAAATTAGCACAGTGCATTGCTATTTTTTCGTACATTTCGTTTGTTCTTTTTGTATACTTTGTAGTGACTTCAGGAACAATTAACGTTAATTTATTTTCACTGGGAAATGGATTTTTGTACTCTCGTTGCGTGGCTTTCTTAAACCCAAGAAGTTCTTCGTACATCTCTGTTGGTTTTAGTGTTCCTGACATTGCAATTACCGTATGAGCATTTTCCAATAATGGCTTTAAAGCAAAAGAAGGATCTAAACATTTGTACGAAAGAGTCAGCATAGGCTTGCCTTTTTTGGAAAAACCTTTAGATAAAATTCTTACATAGCCATCTTCAGGTCCTTGCCAAGATTCTAAAAATTCTGCAACTGCTTTTACAGAGCTTCTTTTCTTCTCTACGATAATAGCTTCACCTAGGGCATGGAGCATCTTGACAACCGCTGTTAAATCATCCACCTTAAAATCCTCTTTTTCAACTAAGCTTTCTCTATCCTGGAATTCCATCTCTTGCGCAAATCTCTCTAAAGTTCTTCGTAAGTCTTCAATAATTCCTTGAATTTTCTCAACATTTTTTGCTTCTCCTAATGCTCTTTCTAGAGTAATTGTAGAAAGAGAAGCTGTTAGCAATTCACGACATCGTTCAGGAAGATTATGGGCTTCATCTAAAATTAAAATGCAATCAGAAAGCTCTTTGTTAATCTTTTTTAATAGGTTATCTCTAATATTCGGATTTAGAATATGGAAATAATCACAGATGATGACATTTGCTTTTCTTGCTCCTAGATGTAGGATTTCATACGGGCAGACATGATGCGTTTTACAATTACTCATAACCTCTTGGACGGTTTGAATGTGTTCAAGATTTTTTACAGCGGAGATTGCTGCATTTGAGGTAGCACCTTTTGATTTCAAATTTATGTAATAATCACATTCATCTCTTTCTCTCACTAATTTGCAGTATTCGATGAAATCAGAGTTTGTTGATTTAGAGGTATCAGTAAAGAGGCAGAGGTGTTTTTTAGCAATTAGGTCTATAACAAAAATAGGAATTTCATAGGTTTCTTTGATTATTTTTAGTGTTTCTAAGGCAATGCGATGTTGGGTGTGCCTTGAGGTTAAGAAAAACACCGTTTTCTTCTCTTTTAAAGCAAAAGCTAAGGAAGGAGCTAGTGTTGAAACGGTTTTTCCCATTCCTGTAGGAGCATGCACAAGTAAAGGAACACGTTTTTTTACTGCTTTATCTACCTCTAAGAGAAATGCATTCTGCGATTTACGCACCTCAGCAAAGGGAAATAGAAGCTCTTTAACATCCATTTCTTCTCTTTTTTGTCTTCCCTTTATAACTTTTTAGCTTCTCCACTCCAAAGAATCTTGTTTTTCTTTCATGAAAAGCCCTTTTTTCTCTTTCTTATTCTCCTTCTGCAATACCATAAAGTTTAAATATAAGTTCTTGCATTTTTAGGGGATATGGCAGAAAAGATGGTGAACCGGAATGATTATTCTTCTTTTGTAAGTACTATGCTTACGAAGGTCAAAGCAAATGATCCTGTTTCTGAGCCTTATAGAGGCATTAACCCTTCTAAAAAAGATCCTGAACCGCAGGTACATGTTCACCAGCAACCCGCTGAACGATTTGCTGAAACCAAGCCAAATTTGTCTACAATAGATGAGAAAACCATTCGAAAGGTAGAAGAGTTCGTTGAAAAGATGAAAGGCAGAATTTACTAGTTCTTAGACATTCTTAAATAGTTTACTGCATTTCTAGTTTTATGATTCCTCTTGAAGTAAATCCCATACAAAAACTTTTTTATGTTTCTCCTTCTTATTCGAATGCAAATCTTTGTGAACATGCTGACCCTAATGATACTTTTTCAGAATGGCTTGGATTACGCAGTTTTCCCTCTGGAAGAATGGGGGGAGGAGCAATATATGTGGAGGGGGGTCTTCTCTTATTAGAGGATAGACTCTTCCAAATTTCACAACATGCTTGTAGGTTGGAGAAAATTGACAACTATCGTTTGACTCCGGGAGGATTTAGAGGAACTTATAGAAGAATCATCCAAATTTCAGGGATGCCTCCAAGATATGAACTTCCTTCTGCACTACAAACATCTCTTGATAGTAGAGGTTACCAGTTAAGTGACTTAGAGAATCCTTATGCCAAGTATCTTGCTCATATTTTAGGATAATATTGTACACTAAGCGTTATTAGTTAGAGCCAAAAGAAACGCATGACCTTAAACCAAAAAAAAGAAGCTTTGAGTTGGATAATACCGAGAATAAGATAAACTTAAATGCATTATTTATGTCGTTAACTATATTTCCGAAAGGTTTAAAAGTTTCAAAATTTTTCAATACTAGGAAAAATAGGTGTACTTAATGAAACTACAAACTCTTCTAAAAAAATTGTTCTCAGGATTCTTTAAAAAAAGAAAGCAAGTAAAACTTGGTTTGTATGGGCCTCCTAATTCTGGAAAAACTTCTTTAGCTAATAGGATCTGTAAAGACTGGTTAGGAGAAGAAATGGGTACGGTTTCTCATATCCCTCATGAAACTAGGGAAGTTTTTGTTAAAGAGCAAGTTACTGTAAAGAATAATGGTAAAGAGTTGAGTTTTAATTTAGTTGATACTCCTGGAATAGCTACTAAAATTGATTATGAAGATTTTATGAAATTTAAGTTAAATGCAGTGCAAGCAAGGAAGAGAGCGAAAGAAGCTACGAAAGGGGTTATTGAATCAATAAGATGGTTAGATACTATGGATTGTGTATTAGTTGTGTTAGATGCAACTGTTAATCCATATTCTCAAGTTAATATTACTATCTTAGGAAATTTGGCAGCGAGAGATATCCCTGTTTTGATTGTTGCAAATAAAACTGATTTGAAGAAAGCGAATGTTCAGAAAATAGCAAGTGCATTTCCGCAGTATCCTGTTGTAGGTATTAGTACCTTAAAAGGGAATAATGTCGATGAATTTTACAAGCAACTCTTTGAGGTGGTTAGGTAATGTTCACTTTTCAATATGTTCCTTTGCATGAGATGGAAGGGCTTACTACAGAGAATAAATTAAAGAAATTATTGAATATAGTTAAGACAGAGAGGATTATTCTTATGGAAGGCAGATTAGAGGTTCATGAGGAAGCGAAATTAATTGAAAAAACTATGGAGCAGATTACGAAAAATTTTAAGGGGATAGAAATTGGAACAATCTATCCACAAACGAAAAATTTAGATTTTACAAAAATGCTTAAGAGGCAGGTTCTAAAGATGTTTGGATACAAAGGAGGCATTACGATTATTGGACCAGCGAGCTTAGTGAGAGAGATTAAGAAAGATCCTAATAAGGTTGAGCTCTTCATGAGAAATTCTAAAAGGAGAGACTAATGCCTCATCAGTGTGTTAAATGCAGCAAACTTTATCCCGATGGTAGTGCTGAAATTCTGAGCGGGTGTGAATGTGGTGGGAAGTTTTTCTTCTTCATTAAAAAAGAGAGCATCGAGAGAGCAAGAGAAATCTCTGAAAATTTAAGTGAGCTTGAGAAAGTGCAGATAGAGGCTGATGTCAGAGATATAGTAGGGGAAGCTTTTGATGCTGATCAACCAGTGTTCTTAGATTTAGAAAGCATCAGGATATTGAAACCTGGGAAGTATGAACTAGATTTAGTGGATATGTTCAGGAAGAAACCGTTAGTGTATCGATTAGAAGAAGGAAAATATATCATCGATTTAGTTTCTACTTTTGAAGCGAAAGAGAAAAACACTGATAAGAATGAAGAGTAAGTTTTAGAATTGCTAAATCTTTAAATATTCCTTGTGATTCCTAGTTTTATGAAACGAGGTTTAGTTTCTTTGGTTGCTGGTTCTTTAATCATTGGAAGTAGTTTTGCAAGATCTGCAGATGCTTTTATCAATTCTAGTGGACCAGACTATGCTTATGCAGATGTTCAAATTGATGGACCTCAAAGTCTTAGTCTTTATAATGATGCAGATACTATTAAAATCTCTCATACTATAGATTCGCTTCTTTCCGCATATCCATCTAGCGGAGTCGGACCAACTTGGAGTTCTGATATCGTGCCATCAACTGAAGGTTTAAGTGCTAGAACCGGTTCTATGAGAAGAGCAACTCTCAATGGTCTGTTTTTTTCTATTAAGCGAGGAGAGAATCTTTGGAATATTGCGAAAAGTTATGGAGTAAGAGAGGAGAATCTTGCGCACGTTGTTAATTATCTCGTTGAAATGCAAGAAGATAAAAATCAATCTGAGAGTTTCCTCAGAAGAATAGTACAAGATAACCGTAGTGTAATTGACGGAAGGGTTGTCAAAAAATCTGACGGAATTCGAGGAGATACCATTTGGCCAGAAGATACTTTCCTGTTGAGCCCTAATAACTTAGAAATTCTTTCTCTCTATGGGTGGAGAAAACCTATCGTTGCGAAAGAAGCAGATACCTATGAACTCTCTGAATCTGTTATCGTTTCTAAACCTGAGAAAGACAAAGATTGGAGAATGCCTGTTGCATTTACACTTCTTATTGGGAGTGGTCTCGCTCTGGGATTATACGGGCTTTCTAGAAGAAGAACCACATAATTGTTTCTTAGATCAAATAGCAATCTTTAAATAATTCTAGATGCGAACCTTTCTTAGTTGGGGACGTAGTTTCAACAGAAAACTTTAAATAGAGACGTAGCCATTTAATTTGTATGTTGGATAACAATTTGGAAATAAGAAGACAGAATATTCTGGAGTTTATAAAAAGAAATCCTAATACTACTTATCGAGAGATAAGAAAGAAATTGGGAGGCATACATTTGGAAAGAATATATGCTAATGGAATGAAAGAGGCTTTTAGAGATGCATGTGTACAACCACCAAGAACATTTGAAAGAAAGACTAAAGATGATAAGAAAAAAATTCTAATTGAATACATTAGAAAAAATCCAAATGCTAGTGGACATAAGATAAGAAAAGACGTCAAAATAAATTTTTCTGTCATTTTCAAAAATATTAAAGAATTATATGAACAAGCTGGAATAGAATATCCAAGAAAAGAATTCCCTAAAAAATATTACTTAGCAAAAAAATTGGCTCGTATAAAAGTTCATGAGGGGAAGAATAATCCTCCTTTAGGAAAAAAGACATACACTTTAATAAAAAGAAGATATGATTTAGAAAAGCAGAAGCACTCTCTAATGAAGAAAGAAGAGTTCATTGCATCAGTAAGAACAGATCCTCTTATAACAGTTCAAGAATTAACCAACAAAGTCAAAGCAGACCCCTACAAAATTTTCAATAGTATCAAAGAAATTTACAAAGAAGCTGGCGTAGTTTATATTAATAATAGGAAAAGAATGTTCAACAAAAAACAAGAAGTTATTAAATACATACAGAAAAATCCTTTTGCTACACAACGAGAGATTAATAGAACGTGTAAAACCCATGTCCAGGAAATATTCAACAAGGGAGTCTTTGAAGCTTACCAAGAAGCTAGAATAGAATATCCTTACAAAAGATTGCATTTGTATGGTGCTGCGCTTAAAGAAATTAAAAAGAGAGCAAAATCCTTTGAAGATCAAATTGCTGTAAAACTCACGGGTTACGGGAAAGTCAATAAACTGGTAAAAACGAAAAGGGGTATTATGGACATTGTTTTTGAAAGAAATGCCAAAAAAGCGATAATTGAGGTTAAGGATTATAAACTAAAAGATATTTCAATATCTCAGATTAAACAATTAGACAGGTATTTGGTAGACTGTGGTTGTCAAATAGGATTTCTGATTTGTCATAAAAAACCAAAAAAAGATACTTTTTTAATTAACAATCATAAAGTGTTTATACTGGAAGAACTTGAAATTGATAAAATTCCCGAGTTAATGGGGGGCTATAGTTAAATGGCCCATAATGGACGGCTCCAGTAATTTCTTGGAGATACCGTCAGTTGGGGGTTCGATTCCCTCTAGCCCCATACGTTAAGGGTTCGAAACTGTGCTTCTTCGAGGTGAGGAAGCATGGCGAATTTCCCTGCGTCCCCATTTATAATAATCATTCTATAATGGTAACACTTAGAAACATTTAAATACTAGTTACAATTATGCAGTAACATCAACAAACCGGGGGGTTTATTATGAAAAATTTAACACATAATAGTTTTATGGATTCTTTTTATCGATTAACACGACCTTTAGCAATTCCAGTTGCTGCTGCTTTTTTATCAACTGCAATACCAAGGAATGTAAAGGCTTTTGAAGATTATAACATTGTCCAAGGAGACAGCGTAGGAGTCTATACTGGCGTTGAACCTGGAGACAGAGCTGCTAGATTACCTGATTATTTTGGAGCACCTAATGTTAATATTGCACACTTCCTTAATGATGTGTATGCTGATTGCGAAGCAAATTTGCCTCGCTTGGCAGAATCACTCGGATTAACAGATTCACAAGTGGAAAAAATGTTGCGAAGATATAACATTGATAATATGACAGCAAACGGTCCAGGAAAAGATAAAATTATCTTTGATCAAATTAGACCAACTGATCTTATCTATGTAAGTTACGATACTATGCACAAATGGGACATCGATCAGTCTGCTTTCGGTTCTTATGTCGCTGAACCTGTTGATTCTTTAGAAGCAAGAGTTGGAGCAGATTCCGTTGCTGTTTCCCCTGAAGATTTTGGAGATGAAGAAGCCGGAGTTGTTATACAATACAACCAATTTATTCAGATGGTGGAACAAAAATTCGGAAAAGAATTTGCTGATAGCATGGAACGCTACATAAATGTCCAAGTTAGCGATAGAGTAGCTGATTACCTTGCTAGGGACGGAAGTTCTCGAAGTAAAGGCTCTTGGTTTGGAAGACATCCTTGGTTAACTGGAGCTGGAATTGCAGCATTAGCAGTTGGCGCTGGTGTTTTAGGATCTAAGATTGGTGATGATAATAATGACCAATCCAGTGAAGGACACTATGAAGAACTTGGTGGCGGAAACGGGATTGAGTAAGGAGAGCACGATGAAAAAACAACTCTTTATTTTACCTTTACTCTTTTGTTTAGTACTTGTATCTGTTTCAGCTGCGTACAACACTGAATATGTTTTCAAAGACAGTAATGGAAATGATTTAACAAATGTAGATGTAGTTATTTATGATTGCTTAGATGCGAATTGCCAAAGTGTGAGAGTTCCTAGTTTTGGACATACGGGCAATTCAGATGATAGTGCTCCCAATAATAATATCATAGTGCATTATCCAAGAACTATGGAAACAGAGAATGGATATGCTGTTTACTTTTACAGAACAGGCTATTTACCTTTAGAGTATTTTGTTCAAGCTTATGGATATGGGAGCAGAACGGTAACAAAAACATTTAGCAAAAAACAATACTGTAGTGCTCCTATTGATAGCGTAAGTGTTTTGAATGAAGTAGAGCCTAATGAACCTGTTCAAATTAATGTCAAAGCAGGTTTAGATGCAACTGCGCATAGTGCATTTTCTTTAGCAGGAGGAACTCCTTGGTATGTGCCTCAGGAATATAAAGAGGAGCATTATAGTGCTGTTACAAAAGTAGAGATGATGATTAGAAATGTAGACACTGGCACTCTCGTTCGGAATGAAAACAAGTATGTAACAATTTATGCTGATGATCAAGTTGATGTCGATTTCACTTGGGTTCCTACAGTAAGTGGGAATTACGTAGCAATTGTTGAAACAAGTGTTCCAGATAGTCAATGTGATGATAGTACCTCTCTTACTGAACAAGCTAATAAAGCTTTCAGAGTTTTATCCGGAGGACCAAGTAATATGTGTTACACTCTTTTGAATGATTTAAGTATTGATGATATCCGTCCTGAAGTAGGCCAGACAACCCATATATCAGCAAATAAATTAAGTTTTTATGCGGATGATACTGGTGCATTAACTGCTTTACCTACAGATGTCAATTTAGAAATCAGAAATGATGTGGGTGTTGTGTATACTGAACATGCTCTTCTTGCTGCTAGTGAAACACCTCTTAATTTTAATTTTAGTTGGACTCCAACACTAAGTGATGCTTATTCCGTTAGTGTAAGTGCGTTAGCAAATACTTGTCCTGTAAGTGAAAATCAAGGTGAGAACGAAACTATAGGAGTAAATGTTACTGGAGGACTTCCTGAAAATCATGATCCTGTTTTGATTGTTGCAAATCAAAGGATCTCGGAGGGAAATCTATTAACTTACACTTTATCAGCAACTGATGTAGATGGGGACAGATTATTATTTGATGCATCTGCTCTGCCTGATGGGGCTATTCTCGATAGAAATACAGGAGTCTTTACTTGGACACCAGATTACAATACTGTAAGCCATGGACTTTTGAGGAGAATGCTTGGGCTAGAAAAGGAATTTACTATTCCTGTTGTTGTAAGTGATGGCAGAGGTGGAAGTGATTCAGAAAGTTTTGTTATCACTGTTGATGATGTGAACAGAAATCCAGTTATCGAAAGTATATCTGATCTTACTTTTGAAGAGGGAAGCTTAGTTGTTATTGCTCCTATTGTAAATGATGCTGATGATGACAATGTTGTTATAAGCATTAGTGAACCTCTAGTAAATGGAAGATGGCAAACGGGGGCGGGAGATGCTGGAACTTATCCTATTACAATTACAGTACAGGATGGATTTGGTGGCTCGGCAGAAACTTTATTTACCTTGACAATTGTTCCTTTAGGAAGTGGGATTGAACATGATCCTGTTATTATTTCAAATCCTATTACAAGCGCGCTTTTAGATGCTCATTATACTTATGATGTTGAGGCTTTTGATGCTGATGGAGATACTTTAAGATATTCTCTTATAGAGTGGCCTACTGGAATGAGCATTGAATCTGCTACTGGATTTATTAGCTGGTATCCTGGAAATGAAAATAGTTTCAGAGTAAAGATTCAAGTTGAAGACTCCACTGGTCGAATTACATCGCAATCCTTCACACTTCGAGTAGGAAGAGAAATTTCAACTGCATCAAGAGGAACCAACCATAAAATCTCTTTAGCAGGAATGAGCTTATTAGATGATTCCATAATACAAGGAGAGTCCTTAGAACTTTTTGGAAGGATTAAGAATCAAGGAAATGTAAAAGATACTTTGAGTGTACGTGTCTCTATCCCTGATTTGGGGATTCAACAGCAACAACAGTTTACATTAAGACCCAATCAAGGTAAATTACTAATGCTTTCATTTCCTTTAGAGCAGGAAGTTTTACCTGGAGATTATTTAGTAGTCATAAGTGTTGACGGAAAGAAGCAACATTTGACAAAATATCTCAGTTTTGAAGTTGCTGAGGAAAATTAACTACCGTAAAGTTTATATATAGGTTATAACTTCAGAATAATAACAATAATGATCTAAAAAATCATAGGGGGGTTAAACTATGAAATTAGCAATTGTAATGCTTTTTTTAGCATTAGTGGCTTTACCAGTTTCACTGGCTGCAACAAGTAATGATTATAGGATTACACAAGTTGAAGTCGATGGTATTGTCGCAACTGCAGCTAATACAGTCTACGTGGAAAGAAGCGAGACTGCTGCAATCGAGATTTGGTTTGAAGGAATTGCCGGAAATTCTAGCGTTGATGATGTAAGAATTAAGGCATGGATTGGAGGTTACGAATACGGAGATATTCAGGATAGAACTGAAATATTTACAGTAGAACCTGGTGTCTCATACAGAAAGGTCTTACGTTTGGATATTCCAGAAGATATGGAAGCTAGCAAAGACTATACCTTACATGTTGAGATGTTTGATGATAGAGACAATGTTGAAAAGGAATATGTCTTGAGAGTCAAAGAAAAGAGACATAACCTTATGTTCCAAGATGTTCTTTTCAGCCCTAGTTCCTTAGATGTCGAAGCAGGCAAAATGTTATTTGCAACTGTTCGAATAGAGAACTTAGGAGAGAAGAAAGAAGAAGATATTAAGGTAACAATGAAGATTCCAGAGCTTGGATTAAGCACTTCAACTTATATTGACCAATTGACAACTGTAGAACATCCAGATGATAACAGAGATGATGAAACTTCTGCATCTACGGAAGAAATGGTCTTGAAGATGCCTGAAAACGCTGATGGAAGCTATACTCTTGTTATAGAGGCAAGTTATGACCGAGGCAACCAAGTCATAAAGAAAGAGTTTACTGTTAATGTGAGAGGTACTACTATTACCCCTGAAGAGTCTGCGCAATTAACTGTGAGTGTTGATAAAACATCACAAATGATCAAGCAAGGACAAGGTATTGTGTACCAGATCAGTTTCAGCAACTTAGGAACAACTGCAAGAACTTTCAAGCTTGATGTCAATGGCGAAGGAACCTGGGCACGATCACGAGTTGATCCTCAAGTTCTTACTGTGAGACCTGACGGAACTGGAGAGATGTTTGTGTACTTAACTGCAAATGAAGATGCATCATCTGGAAGTCATATCTTTACTGTAAGTGTGATGAGCGACAACAAGTTAGTGCAAGAGATTAACTTGCGAGCTGATGTTTCTGACGATAGTAAAGCAGCTGCAAGCACCAGTGACTTCGGATCCTTCAGAAAAGGACTTGAAATCGGATTCATCGTTTTGTTAATCATCTTAGTAATCTTAGGCATAGTCCTAGCAGTACGAAAGATGGGAAGAAATGATGATGAAGAGGGCGAAGGTAAGAATTACTACTAAGCCTCTTTTTTTCTTTTTTAATTTACATATTCCAATGTGTCCATTAACAACAATTAGTTCGAAGAATAAGGATGGAAATGAAGCATACTTCTTGGTATGATGCCTTTGATATTTTGTCTTTTTATAGCCCACGTTTGTAAAGTATATTTCTGAGTATCTAAAACTATTTATATGGCTAATCTCTCACAAGTAATAAAAAGGTGGGTCTAACTATGAGTGATAAAAAAAAGATTTTTTCGATTATTGTTCTATCTCTTTTGCTGTCTATTTTTAGCGTTCGTGCTGAACTAACTTTTACAGAAGGACTTGCTCCTGGAGTATTATGCCCCGGGTCAACAGGATTGTATACTTCTACGTTAACTAATGCAGGAGGAAGTAGCACAACCTATACTATTTCAAATAGTGGAAGCGCAAGCGCTTTTGCAACCAGTGTACCTATGGGCTTTTCTTTAGGTGCTGGAGAATCAAGAACTATTTACACCTATATAAGCCCAAGAGTAACGACTTCTATAGGGACGTATGCTTTGGATGTTACAGCAAGCTCTAATGGAGAGAGCAAAACGTTGTCAAGAGCTGTAAGCTTAAGAGATTGTTACAAATATAGCTTAACTGCAGTTGATGTTGCTAAGAATCTTTGTCCTGCAGATACTGCTTCGTATGAATTTATCTTGAATAATATTGGAGATTATAGTGATACCTATGCCTTACATGTTGAGGGGGCTGCTCAAGAGTGGGTCACGTTAAGTGAGAGCTCTGTAAGTTTAGGTGTGGGAGAACAGAAAAGTGTCTTTGCTTTTGTGTTAGCGCCTGCTGATTTCTCTGGAGAGAAAGACTTTAGTGTTACAGCAACACCTTCTGCTGGAACTTCCATACAAAGTGCACGATCACTAGTTACAGTTGATCCTTGTTTTAATTATAGAATTGTTCCTGAAAAGGATTTCATTAGTTTCTGCGAAAATAGCAAAGAAACTATTCCTATTTCCCTTGCAAATGAGGGAAGTGTCAGTAATGTGTATAGCTTAAGTTTAGATGGTCCTGCTTGGGCTAACTTAGATAGAGATAGTTTAAATGTAAGGTCTGGAGAACAAGGAGCAGCAAATTTACTTTTGAATCCTGGATATAGAGAAACAGGAGACTTTGATTTTTCAATTAATGCAGTTTCTGAACGAGGCGGAGTAAAAGTTAAAAATACTGTAAAGGCAACTGTTGAGAAATGCTATGATGCATTTGTAAGTATTGAAAAGAAAGCAGATAGTATTTGTAATTCATTATCTAACCAATATGGTGTTATCATTAAGAATACGGGAAATTTTGATCAACAGTATCAATTAAGTATTGATGGTCCTGCTTGGGTCAGCTTAGACAAAGGATTTGTACGCTTAAAATCTGGAGAGGAAACTGCTTTAACCTTAGAGGTAAATCCTCCTTTTGATGCTTTGGCGCAAGAGTATCCTATTACTTTAAAGGCAATTTCAGCTGATAGTAGTGCTGTTTTTGCGGAAGATACCTTAACATTAACTACCGTAAGTAGAGAAGAGTGTTATAAGCCAGATATTGGCATTGAAGAAGCACAGAAGAAAATTAATGTTTATTATGATTCTGCTGCTACGGTTCCTGTAGTTATTGAAAATAAAGGAAGCGTTGTTGCTGAGTATGTTTTGGGCGTAAGTGGAACTGCTGCAAATTTTGCGCAACTAAATCCAGCTAGTGTTAGAGTAGAGCCTAATAAAGCTGAGATTGTATACTTATATGTTGCTCCTGGAACACAAACCCATTTAGGAGCGTATAGTGCAAGTATTAGCGTACGGTTACAAGATACAACTATTTTAGCAACTACAAATGTTGATATTACTGTAGTACCTTCTGAAGAGAGTGAGGTAACTCCTCCTGTTGAAACTCCCACTGAGAAAGGTCCAGGATTCTGGAGCAGAGTTGGAAGCTTCTTTAAGAATTTATTTGCTTCTCAACCCAAGAATGAAACTCAGATACCTGAAACACTTGTAGAAACTCCTACTGAACCAGAAACTCCTGAGCAACCAACTGAAACTCCTACAGAACCTGAGACTCCTGTTATTCCTCGAGGTGAGCCTTTAAATTTAGATGCTGAACAAAAAATTAGTGAGTCACTTGCACCTGGAAGTGTTGTTGACCTTACGTTGAATGAAGAACAACATAAAGTAACTGTAAGTGATGCAACAGAAGATGAAGTTTTAATTGTTATTGAGAGTGATCCTGTTTATGTTAAAATGAATAAGGGAGAGACTCAAGAGGTAGATGTGAATGGTGATGGTGTGAATGATTTACGTGTTACTTACAATGGATTGGTAGATGGAAAAGCAGATGTTACTTACGAGAAAATTATTCTAGAAGTAACAGAAACTCCAACAGAACCTGAAACACCCACAGAACCCGTTACTCCTGAACAACCAACGGAGACTCCAACAGAACCTGAAACACCAGAACAACCTATAATAGAGTCTCAATTTAGAGCAATCGATGTCATTATCCAGAATTATCAACTTACTCCTAGTATTATCGAAGTGAATCAAGGAGATACTGTAAATTTAACCTTGCGCACTTTAGACAGTGGAGAGGGAAGTGGTTATGGATTTGAGATAACAGAACTTGGCGTCAATGAACTCTTGGAAGCGGGACAGAATATTACTGTCTCTTTTGTTCCTGAGACTCAAGGAACTTTTTTAGTTACGAATGGAATCCCTTGTAAAGCATGTGCTTCTGACTTGAAAGGAAGCATTGTTGTTAAGGCACCTGGAGAGTCACTTACTTCTCCCGAATCAACAACTAAAACTCCAGGATTTTTTACTACCTATAGAACTTACATCATTGCAGGTGTGATTATTTTGTTATTAATTATTATCTTAATCAGTACTAAAGCTCACAAAAAAATATTAGCTTTTTTTGAAGAGGAAGTGGAAGAGGAAAAACCTGTAAAGAAGAATGGGCATAAGAAAGAAGAGCATAAAGAAGAGAAGAAAGAAGTAAAGAAAGAAGTAAAGAAAGAACATAAGGAAGAAAAAAAAGAAGAGCATAAAGAAACTCCTAAAGAAGAAAAGAAGGAAATTAAGAAAGAGATTAAAGAAGAGAAGAAAGAAGTTAATAAAGAAGATAAAAAAGATGTGAAGAAGAAGAAACCTAAGACAGAGGATGATTATTACTAAATTTTTTATATATGATTCTTAATTTAAAAGCGTACAGAACCAATCAAACAAAGGAGTTTACAAGGGAGTTAATTGAACATGAATCTTGTAGAAAAACTCACCGTTGATGAACTCGCACTTGCACGATTTAGGTTAACTTGTATTTCTCCTATCGACGGAAAGTATGGAAAAAAAGTTGATCCTGTCAGAAAATATCTGAGTGCAGAGGCTGAATGGCTAGGTTTTGCATTTTTGCAGAGAACACTTCTTGAAACACGCGTTGAGTTTGGAGCTGCTGACCAAAAATATTTAGATGAGGTTGATGCAGCTATGCCTTTTTTGGATCCTTTAAATATGGCTTTACTAGAAGACGAAGTAACGCATCATGATCAACTTGCTGTATTGGAAGAGTTTGGTAGGCACATCAGTTTAGAGGCTAAAGCAGTATTACATCCAGGAACTACTTCACAAGATATTATTGACACTACTCGATCTTATCTCTACAAAAAAGCCTGGTATGAAGCAATTCGACCTACTATTGTAAAGGGTATTGAAAAATTATGTCAATTAGGAGAACACTCTTTGGATATTCTTCAAGTAGGAAGAACGCATTTGCAAGATACCTCTCCTGTGCTTTTTGGCGGTGTTTTAGCTGGTTATGCTGCAAGATTATCTGAGAGAATGAGCAAATGTGATGTTGCAGCGAATGATCTTCGAGGAAAAATCTCGGGGATTGTTGGAACGGGCGCTAGTATTGAGATGGTTGTTGGAGAAGGAAAAGCTATGAAGTTTGAAACAGCTGTCCTTGAGAAATTAGGATTAATTCCTGATTATACCTCTACGCAAATTGTGCAAAAAGAACGCTTAGCTGATTTTGGTCATGGGATTGCTACTTTAATGGGAGTTTTGGGAGATTTTGCTCATGATATGCGTTTGTTGTACTCTTCAGCTCTACAAGAGGTTACTTCAAGAGATAATGCTGAACGCTTAGGCGGATCAAGTGCTGATGCTACAAAAAATAATCCTATTGATTATGAAAACATAGAAGGAAATAGCACTATCTGTATTGCTGGGATGCCTATTTTGTATGCATTAATCCAGAGCGATTTTGCAAGAGATTTACGTGGATCTGTTGAAGAAAGATATCAACCAAGAATCATGTTGGCGCAGGCTTATGAATCTTTCTCACGATTAGTTGTGGTTTTGAATCAATTCTCTATTAACACTGATAGGATGAGCGCGAATTTATACCGAGTCAGACAAAGTCCTAGTGAGGCACTTGTAGCAATTTTACGAGGAGAAGGATGGGTACATTCAAAATATGGAGAGGGACATCATTTTATCAAAGAAATGGGAAAGACTGCAATTTTGCAACAAAGACCTTTACGAGAGGTATGTAGAGATGATCCTGAATTTGCACTTCTTTATGATCATTTACCAAAAAATAAACAAAGAATTATTAATGGAGAGTTAGAGCTTTATCTTGGAGATGCACGTCAGAGAGCATATATCAATATTGGTCTAGCGAGGAGTAGTCTATGAACAATGATTTTTCAGCTTTAGCAGATATGCAATATTCTGGGAGAGCCATTATTCTTGGAATGACTCCTAGTGGAGATCGTTTTGCTGGATATACTTTACAGTCGAGAAGTCCCGGAAATCAAGCGAGAAAGCTTGTGCAAGGAGATGAAACAAAAACAATTCGTACTGCATTTGTTGAAGATGATGCAACTCTTATGCATATGTTTCATGTTGAAGGTGAAGCTCTTGCTACTTTAAAAAAACATATTGCTGAATCAAGCAGAGCTTTACATATGTATCCGACGATGGTTGTTCACAAAGGAAAACTTGCTGTTAGTAATGGTGCACATACAAAACTTTTATATCGTGAGCTCAGTGGTGTTTTTGATTTTTCATTTTCTCCACAGAATTTTTTCCATGTAACTTTTGCTCATTCCTTTTTTGAATATGATGAGCAACACGATCGATTTATAGATCTAACAATGTACGAACCTGATGATCCCAATTTTACTTCGAGAATTTCAGGAGTCCTTGGAAAAAACAATCTTGGATTTGCAATCCTTTACAAAAATGCCGAAGAATCAAATCGACATTTCCATGCAGAGCCAATGCAGAGCGAAAAAGCAGAGATCGTCACGACGTATACTGGAGGGAATGAAAGTCCTTTGATTAGTTTTAGAGATCAGAACCCTTTGGAAGCTTGCGTACGAAGTACTTCTTCTCAGGAGATTTGTGAAGAACTTTATGAAGCAATCGGCCCTAAACATGGAAATAATTATCGAGTTGCAGCTGCTGTCATGCTCATTCGTGATGGGAATTTAGAAACAACTATTATCAATAGAGCCGAGAGAGGGACATGATAGATCCTTATCTTTTGGATATTCGAGAAAAAGAGAGTAGTTCTGAATTGCTCGTTGAATTATTTAGACCAACCTTAGAGAGGGAGTTTGTACAACAGTTAGTACCAGGAAAAAACGGAATTAGTGCAATAAAGCTTCCGTCAGAATACTTATTAGTAGGACATGCATCTGGCGGAGATTACTCTATACGGAATACTCAAGATTATGTGCACTCTGTTATGGCTCGTTTGCTTGAGAATACCAGAAAGTTTCATGGGGCAGTTCCATTAGCTATGGCAAATGTCATCGATGCTTATTCAACAGATGAAGCCTTTGTGAGAAATGTTGGTAGCATTCTAGCAGATTCTTGCTTAAATGCTGAGGGTTGCTTGTATTAATGGAGAATTGGCGAAATTGGGAGATATGATGAATTGTGATTGCAACATTGCAGGTACCGTGCTTGGTTATCTACCTCGCTTCAAATTTTCAGGAAATTTGCCGGCCATGGTTCAGTTGGATGGAGTTTTGTATTATATTTTTGATCCCAATGAAAAACTTGTATGGATGAACTCTGATGGAATTGGAACGAAGTCGATTGTGCACTCGCGCATGGGTACCCAAAGACAGGGAATTCAAGATTTAGCTAGTATGCAGGGCGATGACGAGGGTAAATTCGGTGGTGGTGCATTGGTCAGCTTTAATATGATAGAAAGATCACATTTTCCAATTTCTTATTCTGAATTTGAGGATGTAGCTCAAGATATCACTTCCTTAATAGGGATAAAGATGATTCTGCAGCAAGAATATGTTTATGACAGAATTAGAGATCCTGATAGTAATTTAGCTGTTTATAATGGAAGCGGAACTTTAGTGAGTCTAATTGATGAGCAAAGACTTGAGAATCTTCCACGTCCAAGTGCAGGTGACCTCTTGATTGCAATAAAAGGAAATGGAAGATCAAACGGATATACAGATAGAAGGAGATTAATGAAACAATGGTTTGGGAAAGATTGGCATAATACAGAACCAGGAAAAATTTTTGGGCAATTTCTAAGTACACCATCAATAATATTTTATCCTGCTTTTTCAGAACTTATCTCCAAAGGTTTGGCAACATCTGTCATTCATATGAGTGGAGGAGCTTATAAAGATAAATTAGCTAAAGTACTAAGTAAAAATAATTTGTATGCTGAAATTGGACTTCGCGAAAGTGATCCAAAACTCTTTGATCCTGATCCTAGAGAAGCCGCGTTCTGTAGTTTTTTTAGTATGGGGGATGCATATGCGAAATTTGCAGCAGGTAATGAGGGATTCTTTACTTCTCCTCCAAATGTTTCAGAATTAGCTTTGCATTGTGCCAAAAAACACGGGTTAGAAGCTAAAGTTGTGGCTGTTTTGCAAAAAGGACCAAGAAGAGGTGCTGTCTTGAGAGCTTTTAATGGAGAGATTGTTGATTATAGTTTTTAAACTTTTATCATGCTTTTCCCCAAACTTCATCCTCTTTATTATCCCAAAGTTCTTTCATTTTCTGTTGCTGAATTTTTTTAAAATGTATTTTTTCCTTATCATTTTTTCTACAAACACCCTTTCTTACACTTTTAAACTAATCACTTTAGAAATTCCGTCTTGCATTGATACACCATAGACTTGTTTTGCTTCTGAAATAATCTGATCATTGTGACTAATAACAATATACTGTGCTTTTGAAGAGTATTGTGCTATTAAAGAAGATAATCTTTCAGAATTATGTTTATCTAAAGCTGCATCTACTTCATCCATTAAATAGAAAGAAGCAGGATCATACTCTTGGATTGCGAAGATAAAAGATAAAGCAGCTAATGTCTTTTCTCCTCCGCTTAAACTCTTGATATCTAAGTATTTATTTGTTGAGATTCGTACTTTAATATCTACGCCTGCATCTAAAGGATATTCTTCATTTTCTAATTCTAAGTAGGCTTCTCCTTTTGTAGTTAAAGAATTAAAAATCTTCTTGAATTGTCCTTCAATCTCTTTAAAGGTCTTCATGAACAATCCTTTTTTACTCTCTTCAATTTCAGTCATCATATTCAAGACATCGTCTTTTTCTGATTTTAACTTTGCAGTCTTATCAACTAACTTGTGATACTCTACATCTAACGTCTCGTAGACCTCTAGGGCTCTTAAATTAATACTCCCTAGCTTTTCAATCATCTTTTCAAACTCTCTAATTTCACCTTTTAGTTCATCTAAGGCAATGCCTCTTCGAATCTTTCCATCTTTATACTGCTCGAATTCATACACCAATGCTTCTCTTTCTGCAACAATTTTTGCTCTGTCAATAGAAACTTCATGACCTTTCTTTTCGAAACCTTTGCTTTTTTCTTCTTCCGATGCTATGAGTAATTCATCCTTTTGGATTAATTCAGAGAGTTTGTTTCTTTTAATAGCGAGATTTTTGAATTTTCCATAGAACTCTTTTTCTTGAGCTTCTTTTTCTTTGAGTTCTTTCTCTTTTGTTTTGAGAATTTCTAATAAAGCAACTAACTCTTCTTTGAATGCTTCTTTTTCTTTGTCATGATCTTTGAAAATCTTTTCAATCTTGTCATTTTCATTTTTATACAAATTTAGTTTATTATCTACGGTAGTAAGGTCAGCATTGGCTCTTACTTTTTCTTCCATCAAAGATTGTCTTTTTTGCTCTAGCTCATTCAACGTTGAGATCACTTCTGGAGATTCTACTTTGGAACGCAAGTTATCTCTTTCTTTTTGAATAGCAGTAATTTCTTTTGCGAATTTTTCTCTTTGCACATCAAAGTCTTTTAATTTTAAAAGTAATTCTTTTTTATCATTTACTAATTTATCTCTTTGGAGCTTCATCTCTTCTTTATCTCCTACAAGACCTAAGCTCTTTTCTAATTTGATAATACTTCCTTCCAGTTCTGCTTTTTGTGTTCTCAATATCTGAATCTTTTCTTCATTCTCTTCCTTTTTCTTCTCGATAACTTCAATAATAGACGTTAAACGCTGCATTTCTTGTTCAAGTTTCTCTAGTTCTCCAGAAAGCTCTTTTTGAGTAAAGCCCATGCCTTGCCTCTTTCTATACCCGCCAATCATGGCTCCACTGGGTTCAATTAAGTCTCCTGTTAAGGTAACCATTCGAAGATTTCCAATCCCAATTTTTCTTGCAGTATCAATATCTTCTACCACTACAGTTGAACCAAAAACGTAAGAGAAAACATTACTTAATTTTTTATCATATTCCACTAAATTAATTGCTAATCCGTGGACATTTTTTGTTTGAGGCACTGATTGTGATGTCCGAGCTTTCATCTTATTGACAGGAAGGAAGGTAGCTATTCCTAAATGTTCATCTTTGAGCATTTGAATGTATTTAGCTGCAGTAATATCATTATCAACAACAATACTCTTCATACGAATGCCAGCAGCTACCTCTAAAGCTAAAGCATATTTTGAGGAAACTCTTCCTAGTTCTCCGACAGTACCAAAAACACCTTTCTTCATGGAAAGCACTTTCTTAACAGCTAAATCACTGTCAATTGCTTCTTTAATTCCTATATTCTGTGAACGGATTTTTGCATATTCATCATTATTTCTTAGTAAAGATAAGCGAGCATTTTTTAATTGCGCTGCATAGGCAGAATCTTCATTGAGACATTTAGAGAGAGCAAGAGCTTTTTCTTTGAATTCATCTTTAATTTTTTTTACTTCTGCAAATTTCTCTTTCTCTTTCTCTTCAACGGAGAGTTTTGCTTCTAATTCTTGTATTTGTAAGTCGAGTTTATCCTGTGAACGCAATGATTCTTGCTTTTGCTCTTGCATCTGCATACTCGAAAGTCTTTTTTCTTCCAAGCTTTGTTCTAAAGAAGAGAGCTTTTGATTAATATTTGAGATATCGGAGAGTTGATGCTGTTTTTTGAATTTCTCTGTTGCACTAAGGATCTTTTGCTCTTCTGCTATAAATCCTTTAATTTTGATATCAATGGATTTCTTTTCTGCTTCTAATTGTCGTAATTGCGCAGAGAGTTCGGTAACGTTAATGCGTAATTGTTCTTTTCTTTCGGTAATTTTCTTTAATTCTGCGTTAATGGTTTCTGTTCTTGCTATGTGTTTTACTGTATCTGTTTTAAGCGTTTCAACCTCTCTTCGCAGAGTAATTTGTTCTTTTTCACCTTTCTCTTCAATTTCGATGTTAATTTGTTTGATTTCGTCTTTCTTTTGTTGAATGCTTGTTCTTAACTCAGTAATTTTTAGTTGGAAGGATTCTGTTTTTTTCTTTGCTTCTTCTAATCTTTTTTCGATCTCAGTAATTTTATCCTCTTTTTCCTTCATCTGCACACTTAAGAATGTAGCTTTATTGTCCTTGATTTTATCTTTTAAATCCTGGTAGTGCTTTGCTTGATCACGCTCTTTTTTTAGTTCTCTTAAATTCGCTTCTCTCTCTTTGAGAATGACTTCTGCTTCGTTTAATTTTCCATCAACTTTTTCTAATTCTAACATGGCTTTAGCTTTCTTATCTTCATAGACTGAAATACCCGCAATTTCTTCAATTAATTCTCGCCTTTGCTCAGGTTTCATTTCCATGAATCTTACAATATCTCCTTGGAGAACAATGTTATAGCCATCAGGATTAATCTTTGCAGCTGCTAAGAAATCCAAGACTTGTTGTCTTGTTCTTGTTTCATCATTAATTTTGTAAATAGAATTGCCCGATTGTTTTAAAATTCTTGAAACTTTTGCTTCGGAAGCATCAATAGGAAATTGTCTTTTTAGATTATCAAAAATAACATCTACTTGTGCTTCTTTTGCAGGATCTTTGTTTTTTCCACCATTATAGATTAAATTAGCGGATTTAGCTGCTCTTAATGATTTAGAGGATAATTCTCCTAAGACAAAACAAATAGCATCACTTAAATTTGACTTACCCGCGCCATTCGGGCCTATAATTGCTGAATAATCTTTTTCGAAAGGAATCTCTATTTGCTTAGGAAAGGACTTAAAACCGCGAATACGCAACTTCGTTATTACTGTCATTGGTTGTGAATCAGGACTCCTCTTTTTTAAATCTTACGTATGGGTTGTTTATATACTTTATTCCCTATATTCTCCTAGAGATTTCTGCTGTTTTTCGGAAGTATGGTCTTTATAGGTTTGCCAGGACTTTCTGAATAATTCTGGATACTTTTTACTGTACTTTTTTAGGAAATCAATGGTTTTTGTATCATGAGGATAGCCAGAGCCAAAGTCTTCTTTTACTCTTTCTTTGATATTATCAATTTCTTCATCTCTCTTGCATTTCGCTAGGATAGAGGCTGCACTTACAATTGGAAAATCACGATCGGCTTTATGCTCTGCTATTACTTCGCTTTTTTTCTGGAGCAATTCAAACACCGAATTTTTCCAGGCTTTTTTATTGGGAGAGGGGCAGTCAATAATTGTTAGGTCGGGATTAAGGAAATTTATAATTTTAGCGGCTTGGATAGCTTCAATTTGATTTAAGTTTGTGCCTTTAGCTATTAAGTCATCTATCTCAGGGGGTTCTATAATAACAACGTAGTATTTTTGAGCAATTTCTTGGATTTTTTTCTGTAATTGTGTTCTTTTTTGTCTCGTTAATACTTTAGAATCCTTTACTTTAGCAAGCTTGAGCTTTTCAATGTCTGATTCTTTGCATAACACTCCTGCTAACACCATAGGGCCAATGACAGGACCTCTTCCAGAATCATCTATGCCACAAATAAGCTTTTCTTTCATTTGGTTTTTGCCTTCTTTTCTAGTATATAAACATTGCTTCAGAATGAGCTGTTAAGTAAACGTCAGTTTCGTAGGGTTTAAATATTGCTTTTTCTTGATAATTTGATGGCTCAAAGTTACAAGAGGGATGTCATTGCAACAATATTTAACAGATTAAGAAACGAATATCCTAAAAGTGCAGTTTTGCAATTTAATAATGGAGAAGTCAAAAAGGTATCTGGCTCTGATTTTGGGAATCAATTTGATGCTACAAAATTTGATAGCTTGATACTATTACCTAAAGAAGTAAGAGAGAATGGTTTTTTTATTGTCCATCTTGGGAAAGGGAATCATGCTTTTGTTAAAGGAGAAGGTTATCATAAGTTTGAGAAAATTAAGACTATAAAGGAATGGAAGTCTGGAACTAGTGCAATAGACCAGACAAGTGAGAGTGAAGCACAATCAGCTTCTACTGCCTTTAACGATAAAATGATACATGATTTTTTGTTTGAAGACAAACATAAAGATATTAAGTTACATACAGCAAGAAGAGCAAAAATCTCTTATGAATGTGTAATTAATGGAATACTCATAAAAGCAGATAAATTACAAATAGAAATAGATGGGATTTATGAATTAGAAGAGAATAAAACTATTGCAGTTGTAGAAGTTAAAAATAAAGAGTATGAAGATTTTGAAATAAGACAATTATTTAGCACAATGAAATATTTTTAAAAAATGATTTAGCAGTCTTAAGAGGATACTTTGATACTGACGGATCCGTAGTTATTACCGATAATAATGGAACTCTTTATCCTAGATTAGAGATGAAAATCTGTCCTAGCCCTATGCAGCAACAATTTATTGAAATACTTAGAAAATATCAATTTCGGTTTGGTGCTTATCCTATAGGTAAAGGAGAGATAAGGATTCAGATGAATGGAAAATTACAATTAAATAAATGGTATGATCTCGTAGGATTTAAGAACTTAAAGCACGTAAATAAAGCTAAACCTTTTTTATTAAGAAAATAGCGAGGGTTGGATTTGAACCAACGACCTTTGCCCAGAGTTTTTTAACACTCTTCCGGGTGTCTTAGACACTAGTCGTATGAGCCTTCCGCATCTTTTTGAGATTCGACGGGCACTCCTAGCTGCCCTACCTCGCTATTTTTTATATGAATAGTGGGGTGTTTTTAAAGGTTTCTTTATGCTTTCTTGCCTAATCCAAAACCTTAAAAACATCATTTCTCAGAAAATTCCATGAACACCTGGGCGTATACTTTATTGAGTGTTTTATTAGTGAGTTTACTTTCTTTTATAGGTATTATCACTTTAGTCTTTAAAGCAAAAACGCTTAAACATATTTTATTGTATTTAGTAAGTTTTTCAGCTGGAGCACTTTTCGGAGATGCGTTTTTGCATTTACTGCCTGAATCTGTTGAAAAATTAGGATTTGGTGTTTCAGTCTCTTTGTTAATCTTAAGCGGGATTGTGTTTTCTTTGTTAATAGAGAAATTTATCCACTGGAGACACTGCCATATTCCTCCGAGTAAAGAGCATGTGCATCCTTTTGCGATGATGAATTTACTAGGAGATGCTACTCATAATTTCATTGATGGTATTTTGATAGCTGCAAGTTATTTAGCGAGTATTCCTTTAGGGATTGCAACAACCTTAGCGGTAGTTTTGCACGAAATTCCGCAAGAGTTAGGAGATTTTGGAGTGTTACTTCATGGAGGGTTTTCGAGAAAAAAAGCATTGTTCATGAATTTCTTGACGGCACTTACTGCTGTTTTAGGGGCGGTTTTAACCTTATCTTTAAGCTCTCACATTCAAAATCTTGCTTTGTATTTAGTCCCTTTTGCTGCAGGAGAATTTATCTATATTGCTGGATCTGATTTAATTCCTGAATTGCATAAGGAGGTTGCTGTGAAGAAATCAGTGTTACAAGTAGGGATGTTTATTCTTGGAATAGTAATAATGGCTTTATTGTTGGTTTTAAAAATTTGATTTACAACTAATTACTTTATCTTCTATAACAAACTTCACAGGAAGAAACTTCTCAATAACGGAAATATTTGTGTTTACATGATCGGTAATTTTACTCACTTTTATTTTTCCAGAGGCTAAAGCTAAATAGGGAAGAAGCATGTCTGCGCAATGTTCGTCAACAACTTCTATATTCTCTTTTAGTTTTGTAAAAGCATCTTGGGCAACATTCTCAGAGCTTATGCCTTTTTCTCCTAAAGCATCTGCACCGATAAAGGAATTCTTTGTTTTCATTACAATCAATATTCCAGAACCGGGATTTAGAGCAGTACAATATTCTCTTCTTACATTAGGATCAATAATATATTCTGAAAAGACTAAATGATGGGCTTCTTTTGCTTGTCTTTCCGCAACTCTTGCTTTCTGCAAAGATTTATCTGCTTGAGAAACTATTGTAATAGATTCAATAGGAGTTTTTTCTACGAGTATTAATGGCTTTAGGTCTGTTTTCTTTGTCTTTACTCTTACTAAAGCTCCTCCTTTGGGATAGAAGCCTTCTTTCTCTCTTTTAATCTCAAAAACATAATTCATTTTCTTCAATAAAGGAGCAAGCACTTCTTCTAAGAATAAAACAGGAGGTGCCCATTTGCTCCAGGTAGAACCGCCTTCAATTGTAATCTCTAAATCTGTTTTTACGGTAGCAATTAACAAGGATTGTAAGACTAAGCCAACTGAACCAGCTGTATTTATTTTTATATGTAATGCACCTGATTTTAAGCCATGGGGAATAAAGGTTAATTCTTGAGAGTGAAGTTCATTTCCTGTTACTTCTGCATTACAGAGTTGCGCAAGAGCATTAACTGTCTGTAAATGCTGCTCTTTTAATCCTGGTTGTGGTCTTTTTGCTCGTATCTTTTTTATCTGAAACGGTTTTTGTGTAATAGCAGATAATGCAAGAGCAGTTCTTATTATTTGACCACCTGCTTCTCCTTGCGAACCATCGATGTGAATCATGCATCTCTTTATAATACATCCTTTAAGAATGTTTTTAGAAACGTTTAAAAAGAATCTTTGAGCCTCTTTTGCTATTGCCGAGATCGCATAATCTGGTATCGCGCAGGATTGCTAATCCTGTTTCCGCAAGGATATCTGGGTTCAAATCCCAGTCTCGGCGTCCTCTCCTGTAATGTTGATAATCAAATCTTTTATTTCTTTCTGCTTTGTTTCTAAAGAATCCTGATTAAGAATTATTTTTTCAACTTCTTCTCTTATCTGTTTTGTTATGATTATCTTTTCTTCTGTTTTCTTGATTCCGCTTTTCAAATTTTCTTGTTGAGTATTAATGAATTCAGGAATTTTCTTTATTTCGTCTTCTTTTTGTATGATTTTGGCAATGATTATAATTTTTCTTAGTTCTTTGTCGATTTCAGGTCTCATTTCAGTGACACGTTGATCCACTTTCTCCAGATACTCTTTGAAATTTGACAATTCGAATGAAAAACCATCGATTTTTTCGAAGAAATTATTCAAACACAAATTAGCTGTACCAAAATCTTCAGCAGAACAAGAGAACTGAGAGAGTTCAGTTCTTTTTTCTTTAAGAGCAGCTTGTCGAGTCTGTGCCTCTTGCGCTATTGCATCAAATTCTCCTTTGATTTGCTTGAGATGAGAATAGGTAGTATATGCGTAACTGAATACTACAGCGACTACAATTATGATCACCAGTAAAAAAATGAAAAATATATTCACAATTTTTGACATAGTTCTAATTAGAACTTGTTTTAGTTTTTAAATTTATCTAGAAAAAAATTCAAATGATTGCTATGGAAAGAGTAACACGACACAAGCTATTAGTAGCTGCGGGCTGAATACCTCGTGACCTTGGTACGTACACCCCAGCCCTATCAAACTCCTCTTTTGGGAGAGCTCTAAAATGGTGTCTCTTTTTCGAGGGATCCTTCGTCCTTAGATGCTTTCAGGACTTATGATATTAACGCGTAGCTGCTCGGCCTACCCTGTCGGATAACCGATAAACCAGAGGCGTCGAACCATTGTTCCTCTCGTACTAAACGATCCTTCCTCTCAGACACCAAACACTCCAAGTAGATATCAAACAAACTGTCTCACGACGTTCTGAACCCAGCTCACGAGCCGCTTTAAT
>Ga0209541_10003457_pt1 | contig 28983 bp, 31 predicted proteins | sample RifCSPlowO2_01_FD_184027 | JGI IMG/M metagenome (GOLD analysis project Ga0209541, IMG submission 184027) | Groundwater microbial communities from Rifle, Colorado - Rifle CSP2_plank lowO2_0.1 (SPAdes) (version 2) | ecosystem: Environmental > Aquatic > Deep subsurface > Groundwater | place... | reverse complement strand
GCGACCAGGGGATATGAAATGGCTAATCTGGAAAAGAAAATTGCCAGTTTAGAGGGGGAAATACAAAAAATTAATGTATTAGTCGCAAAAGCGAATTCATTATCGGTGATTGACGCAAAATTGAAAGATACGAAAATGGTTGCAATCACTTCTATCAAACATTTGAATGTAAATAACATAGAAATGGCCCTTCGCTAAAATAAAATTATTAAATTCCCGCATCTCTCTGGTGCGGGTTTTTTATTTTTATGGTATAATATACAAAGTTGTCAGAGTTATAGAAGTTATGAGAGTCGTCTAAGTTTTTGTTGTACATCTTAGAAGACTTTCATGACTTAGAAGACTATGTCTATGTTCATAATTGTCTTACAAAGATTAGTCATTGAAGCCATTTTGGATATATTTAATTTCCCAATATGGTGGTTTACTTTTGGTATAAAAAGAGCTTTATTGTGGTGTATGGAAGTTTTTAAATCCGGCAACGCATGGCTCGCTCCCGGTCTTTGGATTACTAATTTATTTGTTCCAATGTACGGGCAGTATGATTGGCAGGGAAGAATAATAAGTTTTCTGATGCGCTCTGTGCAAATTTTTTTTCGTTTGATTGGACTGGCGATTTGGCTATTTTTTTGCATTGTTTTGTTTGTCGTTTGGATAGCCTGGCCACTAGCTATTGCCTATGGTATTTTTTACGCATTATATTAAAAATTTTCAATTTTTAGTTTGTCATCCCCGCGAAAGCGGGGATCCGGGCGTCAGTTATGTAAAGAGCGTCTGGATTCCCGCTTTTTTCAACCGTCATAGCGTCGCGGGAATGACAGTGGAAAATTTTCACATCTATGTTATTTAATAAAAAACCCCCTATAAATATTTTAACCTGCACTACCTGTAAATCGACAGGTACTGTTGGATTTGGTAGTTGTCCAAATTGCCACGGGATGCTGATGGGTCATTATGTCCGTGGTTGGTGGTTGTATTGGGGTTTTCCAGAGACTCGTTACCATCTGGCTCTAGAGAAGGGTCGTCATATTTTTAATAAAATTCGTTGGATTACCGTGTTGTTGTTTGGGATTAATGCTTGGGCTTGGTTAGGTGTAATGATATATAAACGTGGTTTACAAATGGCGTTTCTTGGTGGGCCGGAGAGTTGGCTATCAGCATATAAAGTTTTTAATCAACCAATGAAGTTATTATTTTGGCTTGGCTTATTATTGTTTACTTATGTTTGGTACAGATCATTGCGTGAAAAAGAATTTAAGGGAGTGGTGGAGCATCGAGATTATTTAAAAAAAGATCAACCGGTTGAAACAAAAAATATTACGGATTGGAAGGAAATAAGAAAAATTAAGACAAATAAACGACATGATATTTCTGATGCGTTTACTGCCGAAGCTTTGCAGGCTGTGGGTGATGCTTATCGTTTTGCGGATGGTCTAAAAGATTCTGCTGTTGAACCTGCGCATGTTTTTGCGGCTTTACTTTCGTCCAATCGTATCGGTAATATTTTTGTTAGACTTGGTTTCGCCGTTAGTTCACTACAGAAAAAAATTGAGCCTATTATCAATAAAGTTCCTGCTATGAACGCGCAATCTGCCGGCGCTATGTCTTTGTTGTCTCCTGAAGTTGTACAAATCATTTTTCAATCTTATGAAAAGGCCTACGATGCTCATCAAGATTATGTAAGTGTTACTGAATTGCTTTTGGCTACAGTCGAACAAGATACGGATTTGCAAGAGATGTTGTACGATCTCGGAATTGATCAAAGAAAATTAGAAAATGTGGTGGAATGGGCTAGAATACGAGAGCGTCTCCATCGTCAGTACCAACATTTCCGCGTGTCCGCGCATCGTCGCTCGAAGACCGGCATGGACAAAGCCATGACAGCTTTAGCTACGCCCTATTTGAATCAATTTAGTGATGATTTGACGTTGCTTGCTAAATTTGGACATCTGGATACTTGTGTGGCTCGAGAGGAAGAAATGGAAGAAATTTTTAGAGTCGTCGCCGGTGGCGGTTCAAATGTATTGCTGTCAGGTGATCATGGCGTTGGCAAAAAAAGTATCATTGAGGGGTTGGCGCAAAGAATGGTTGAAGATGATGTGCCGGATCGGTTGAAAGATAAACGTTTGGTTAGGTTGTCCGTTTCTTCCTTGCTTGCAGGCACCACTCCAGCCGGGGCGGTGGATCGCCTCAATCGTATCATGAACGATATCGGTCGCGCTCGTAATGTAATTTTGTTTATACATAATATACAAGAATTAGTGGGTGTGTCTGCCGGGGAAGGTAAAAGTAGTTTGGATGTGGCGGACACACTAGCAGAGCATTTGAATAGCGGAAGATTTTTAACTCTTGCTACTACTACCACTGAAGCGTTGGCGCAGGCAATCGCCAATACTGCCCTCAGTAATGTTTTTACCAAAGTTGAAATTAGAGAAATGGATCAGAATCAATCTATTCAGGTATTGGAATCGCAAGTCGGATTTACGGAGTATAAGCAACAGGTTTTTTTCTCTTATGATTCCATAGAAAAAGCGGTGAAGATGGCGGCAAAATTTTTGCACGATACATATTTGCCCGGAAGCGCTTTGGAGGTCATGAAAGAAGCTGCCGCTTATGCTAAAAATAAAAAAGGACCTCATGCGCTCGTAACTGTTGAGGAAGTTGCGGCCGTCATTTCCGAAAAAACAAAAATTCCGGTAACTACAGTAAGCGCAGACGAATCTTCCAAGCTAATGCATTTGGAAGAAGAAATGCACAAACGAGTGATAGGGCAGGATGAAGCCGTTAATTTGGTGGCAAATGCTCTACGTCGCGCTCGCGCGGAAATTCGTTCAACTACCAAACCGATTGCCAGTTTTTTGTTTTTGGGTCCGACCGGTGTGGGTAAAACCGAATTGGCAAAGACAATTGCCGTTGATTATTTTGGTGGTGAAGAGCGTATGATCAGATTGGATATGAGTGAATATCAGGATAAAGGCAGTGTTTATCGGCTCATTGGTACACCGGGACAAAAAGGTACGGGGGTTTTGACAGAGGCGGTGCGTACTCATCCATTTGCTTTGCTTCTGCTTGACGAAATTGAAAAAGCGGATAAAGATATATTAAATTTGTTTTTGCAAGTGATGGATGATGGGCGACTCACGGATAGCGCCGGGCATGTGATAGATTTTACGAATGTAATTATTATCGCAACTTCTAACGCCGGTACTGCCTACGTTCAGGAACAAATGCGCGCCGGCATAGATAGTGATAAAATCAAGGAAAAATTATTGCATGGAGAATTAAAAGATTATTATCGTCCGGAGTTTTTGAATCGTTTTGATGGCATTGTGCTTTTCAAATCATTGACTCATGATGATATTAAAAAGGTTTGCGCGATCATGCTTAAACGTGTTGCAAAAGATTTGGAAGCCAAAGGAATGGAATTGGAAGTGAAAGATATCGCGCTGGAATATTTGTCAGATGTGGGTTTTGATCCTGAATTTGGAGCGAGACCGATGCGTCGCGCCATTCAAGAGAAAGTAGAAAATCCGTTGGCAGAATTATTATTATCCGGTAAGCTAGAACTTCGAGACAAGATCGTGTTGGAAGATGGGGGAGCACTGCGAGTTATTAAAAAGTAATTGCTGTACTGTCATCCCGGACCAGGATCGGGGATCCAGTCGCCAGTCATGTTTTTAAATTTTGACATTTAGATTTTTTTGGAAATTGGAAATTTGGATTTGGAAATTTAATAGTTATGATCATCATATATTTTCTACTAACAATTCTCACCTCTATTTTATTGACGTTAATCATCCGACAAATAGCCTTGAGGTATAAAATAGTAGATTTCCCCGATAACATAAGAAAAAAACATTTCCACCCGGTGCCGCTCATGGGAGGAGTGGCTATTTTTTTGTCTTTTTGGATTGTTATAGGTATTGCTTGGCGATATTACGGTTTGTTATCACTACATATTAACTCGCGTCAATTATTTTTTTTATTTTTAGGAACGGCAGTTTTAATGGTCGTTGGTTTTTTTGATGATAAATATAAAATTTCTGCGGGTGTTAGATTGATATTTAGTGTTCTGGCCGTGATTTTAGTTTTGATTGGTGGTATGCAGCTTTCCGGCATCACCAATCCCTTCGGAGCCGGAACAATTGGTTTGGATTATTGGAAAATTTCTGTCGGATCATGGGGTACTATTTTGGTTGGAGCAAATATTCTTATGTTTTTGTGGCTGTTGGGCATGATGTATACTACGAAAATTTTAGATGGTTTAGGCGGTCTTTCTACGGGAGTAGTTTTGATAGGCGCCGTTATGATGGCGTTTTTATCCAATACAGCTAAATTTTATCAGCCGGATGTGCGTTTTCTCGCTGTTGTTTTTGCGGGAGCTTGTTTGGGGTTTTTAGTATTTAATTTTTATCCCGCAAAAATTTTCTTGGGGGAAGGGGGAAGTTTGTTTTTGGGTTTGGTGCTCGGAGTTTTAGCGGTGATTTCCGGAGGGAAGATCGCGACCGCCCTACTCGTGATGGCCGTGCCGATTATTGACTTGGGATGGGTAATTTTTGATCGCCTCATTCATCGTCAACCATTATCCCATGGCGATCGTCGTCATCTGCATTTTCGCTTGGTGGATGCAGGGTTGTCTGAGCGTGTAGCAGTACTACTTCTGTACGCTGTTTCCTTTTCATTTGGAATTACCACTTTATTTTTACCAAGCAAACTAAAATTGGTTGCATTGATTATTTTGTTTGTCGGGGTAATTATGTTAGAATTATTTTTGAATCGTCTATCTGTCATTCTGAGCAAAGCGAAGAATCCCTTGTACTAATCCTCTGTAAAAACTACTTTAAGGGATCTTTCGTTTCACTCAAGATGACAAACTGCTAAATTGTCATTCCGAACGAATGTGAGGAATCTCTGTCCGTCCAACAATTTAGTAATTTGACATTTTAACAATTAAATTATGTTTGAATCCAAGGAATCTAAAGAACCCAAAAAATGGCATTACATATTTTTTGCTGTGATGATTTTGTTAGCCGTAGGCCTGAAAGCATATGCATATTATTGGCCGAAGGCCACTATCAATTTCAATGGCCGAATTTTACATGTGTTGGTTGCAGATACCGATGTGAATAGAATTAAAGGCTGGAGTGGCAAAAAAAATATGGGGAAATATGACGGTATGTTATTTGTTTTTCCAGACAAAAAACAGCATACTATGGTGATGCGTGATATGAAATTTCCTCTGGATATAATCTGGCTGGATGGTTTTACGATCGTAGATATGGCCCCCAATTTACAACCGGAGAATGATATCTCCGAAGAAGATTTAACCCCCTATTTTGCTCGTTTGCCCTCCACTCTGGTTTTAGAGTTGCCAGCGGGGTTTATTATGGAAAATAAGTTAAAAATAGGGGATAGGATGGAAATGGTCGAGTAAAAGGTTGTTATTCTTGACATTTACCCATATTTTTGTTACACTAACGCTACTTATTAAAAATCTTAAGATTCTCTCAACATAGCGGAGGGAATGACAGAATTTATAATCATTACATATGATCGCAGTAATTGAAACCGGCGGTAAACAAAGTTTGGTAAGGACCGGAGAAACCCTAAAAATCGAGAAATTAAAAGCAGCCGAAGGTGATAAAATCGTTTTCGATAAAGTACTTATGACTGCTGACGACGATGGTAGTAATGCCAAAGTTGGCACTCCATATTTAGAAGGTGTTACCATCTCCGCTTCATTGGACAAACAAGGAAAATATCGCACGATTCGTGTAGAAAAATTCAAGAGAAAAGTGCGTTATCACAAAGTGTTTGGTCAAAGACAAAGATATAGTCAGGTGACAGTGAAGTAAGGTTCTCTAAGTTTTTTTAAAGTCCTCTAAGTCCTCCGAGTTGCGGAGGATTTTTGATAAATATATGTTCAACTGTTGTCAATTGTCATCCCCGTGACCGCCGTCGCTACCGACTTCGCTAAAGCTACGACGGTTGAAAAAGGCTATGACGGTTGAAAAAAACGGGGATCCAGAATAAATATATGTCTAGTCGCAAAAAGCTAATAAGATTCAAAGAAACTGAAAAAATGCCTTGTATAATCCAAGGCGCTGAGAATGAGATTCAAAATCTTCTCAAACCACTTCTTGCTTCCAAAAAAGAGATAATTTTAGAATTGGGCTGTGGAAATGGTGCCTATGCCGTTGCTTTGGCTGAACGAAATTCGGATAAAATTTGTATTGGTATAGATATCCAAGGCGAACGCTTGTGGTATGGGGCCAAGAGTGTAGAAGAAAAACAACTAAATAACGTGTATTTTTTGCGAGTAATGGTGGATCATTTAGAAAAATATTTCCCATCTCATTCTATTTCAGAAATTTGGATAACCTTCCCCGATCCATATCCTCGAGAGAAACAAGAGCGAAAGCGTTTGATGTATAAGAGATTTTTGGAAATGTATAAGAACGTATTAAAAAAAGGAGGCGTTGCCCATCTAAAGACGGATAACGATGGTTTGTTCGATTATGCTCTGGAAAGTATTAATAACCGGGGCGGAACAGTGTTACAATGCATACAATTGGTACCCGCTAATTTGTCACCTACAGACATTCTTTCCGTACGAACATATTTTGAAGATAAACACCGCAAACTCGGTAAAGCCATCCATTATTTGCGTTTTTGTTAGGTTTGTGATAATATTTACCAACTTGTCATTTTTGCTGTCATCAATCAAATTGTAATTCCCGCTTTCGCGGGAATGACAGAACAAAGTAAGACAATTTATCAATTTAACCATTTAACAATTTACACATATGAACAGTGCATACAGAGCTCGCTTGCGCCATGCCAAAAAGAATACCCCGAAAGGTAAGGCTATTGCCAAGAAAACTAAATTTTTACGCTCAGGAAGAAAGCAGGGTTAAAATCCCATGTATTTAGAGAATTTTTCTGTGCCCTTGTTGATGAGATAAGCTAGGCCGAGAAGCAACGCTAAATATATCGCAGTGGCTAATCCGACGGGTAGATATTTAAACAGAAAATCATAGCGATAAGCTAAAGGCCAGTGCAGAAGATAAATTTCATAAGAATATAAGCCAAACAGAGTGAATAATTTCCACTCTGTTTTTTTGACTAAAAACACGCCTACATACAGTCCGGCAGTTAATAAACTTATGGTATGAGCAATATATTTGTCAGCGCCCACTCCGGAATTTAAAGAAAAATACATGGCGCCATATAGAAATGATGCAAACACGGCAATGCGTCCAGCCATCACCCGGCGTTCCTTGTTTTCCAGCCAATTTTTTACAGCCAACTGCGCTTCCGGCAATCGTGAAATTATCCCCGCGAACATTATACCAAGAGGAAAGGCCAGATAATGCAGCTCATATAATCTACGAACATCTTTGATAGCGGCGGGATTAATTTTCAAAATAATAAGCCCTGCCAGATAAAATAATACAGCAGATACTTCCGGTGCCTTTCGTGAAAAAATCCAAGGAAAAATAAGATAATAAAAAATAATTAAAGTAAGAAACCAGAGAGGGGAATTGAAGTTGTTATACAAATCAGCCTGCCGAACCCAACCCAGGGCAATCTGCATAACAGTGGCAACATCATATTGTCGTTGTAAAATAAAAATATCCAGTGGAATAAAAACCGGCATCATTATCCAGAGTGGCAAATATAGACGTGAAAAACGGCGAACATAAAATTGGTGCGGAGTCATCTTTTTTTTCAGAGCAGATACTGCCAAACCAAAGCCGGATAGGAATAAAAACAAATCAACACCCACTCCCATAGCCACAGAAAAAGGGAAAAGAAAACGAGTGTCGCTCGCTAGGAAATATCCAATGTGCCCCAAGATAATCATGAGTATGGCGAGGCCTTTCATCTCGGTCGTGACGGAAACAGGGAAAAAAGACAGGTCTTTTCTTTTTCTCAACAATAACAAAAAAGCCGCAAAAAATATTACGGCAAAAATTATGGTTTGTATGATGGGATTGTTAACGATAACCGGCATAAATTAAATCGGCCCACAGGGCATAACCATCTCCGGATGGGTGGTATTTATCCACGGAGTACATTTTGGTCTGATTGCTCTTGAAAGGTTCTCGAGTTTTATCATACAAATCTATGAGAGTCAATTTTCGTTCCGTGGCGATCTCAGCGATAACCGCATTATATTTTTGTATTCCATTATTAAAATACCAACGCATCGGAGGCAGTATCAAATCATCGGTGCCGAGGTAGGGGAGATTCGCAAGTATAATTTTCGCCTTTTTGTATTTAGCTAATTCGTCTAATATTTTATTGTAATTATTTTTAAAGTCACTCATGGATACGCGAGTATGCATGTCGTTCGTGCCAATACAAAGAGTGATCAGATCAGGATCAAATGAAGTGAGAGGAACTATTTGTTGGTTTAAGACGTCGGCAGATGTTGCGCCGGGTTGCCCGAGATTGAGCAATCTAATTTTTGTCTTTTTATCGACTATTTTTTCAGATAACAAATACGGATAAGACTTTTCAATCTTGTCCACACCTACGCCGGCGGTGAGGCTATCTCCCAGGGCTGCATAATGAACAGACTGCGCGACGCGAGGATTGCCGATGATATAATTTAGCGATGTGTTTGGATTGGTAGTCAGATGAAAAAGACTATAAACGCGTTTGTTCGCAAAAATTAAATATAAACCCACCCCAATAATAACTACTCCTAAACCTATATATAATATTTTTTTATTCATAACTGTTTGTCATCCTCGCGAAAGCGGGGATCCAGTACATATAAGTATATCATAAAACAAAAACCCCCGCATCTCTCCAGACGCAGGGGTTTAGTTTCGGTTAAAACATCTTCATGATGTTCATAACCTCTTTAGGATATGTAGGCATTACGGTACCGTTATAAGCCCAAAGGACTTGAAAAACGGTTTTATCCTTATAATATCTGGCAGTATCTTTATCATGGCCGGAGATGTTTGCGCCAAGTTCCTCAATCGCATCATCAAAGTTAGCGAATTTGATCTTGGCAGAACCCCAACCAAATGGGTTATTATTCATCAAGTGTTTACCACCGGATGATTCACGTACACCAATGGCAGGCATAAGTCTCCAGTCCATATCGTTGGCATCAGCCACTTCAATGAATTTAGCGCCGTAACCTTCTAAAGGCATGTCGCGTTTAGCAAAGTAGGCATCCAAACGAGCGGCACGATCGTCCACTATAGTATCAACTTTATTAAAGTTGAAGATACTAGATAGGAAGGAAGGGCCAAAGGCTAAAGCCGGAGTAGGGCTAATAGTACCACCAACAGCTGTAATAATGACCAAAGCAGTCAAAATCACCTTATTGATTGTATTCTTCATAGTATGGTAATTAAAAAAACACCGTAAGGCGTTTTAATGAATCAACGAATTAGTATACCACAAATTGGCACTCTTGTCAAGGAGGGAATGGCTTGTTTTGGCTAAGATTAGGGAAAAAACAACAGCCGACTTAGGAGGCTAAATCGGCTGTTAGAAGTAGATCCAAGATCATCCTCATCTGGTCTCAAAAGTTTAAGAAAAGATGAGGCTCGGACGATCTTGGATGCGTCCCGAGCCGTAGGGTGGGATGTCAGTTCCGGAGCACCAGCGCCTTCTGATTCTCAGGGGTGCACGGGTCGTCGGCATGGTCATCCGGTCGCCAGTCGCAGCGGGGGCATTCCTCGGGGAGATCTGCATCCCCCTCGCAGGTGAGGCACTCGTCGCATTCCGGGCACCAGATAAATCCTTCATTGTTCCACTGTTCACGGTAAGTGATCGGCTTCTCTTCTGGCATCCTGCGTTCCTCCTTCCAAACGGGGCGCGTATAGTAAACAGGCTTTTTTCGTGTTTGTCAATGCGAAAAACAAGCCTTGACATTAGGGGTCAAAACATAATATAATATTAGCCAGTTGATTAAATTCCGGGGTAGCGCAGCGGTAGCGCAGGAGACTGTCGGCTAAAGTAATTCTCGCAAGAGAGTTAGCAGGGATTAAAATTGTTTGTCATTCCCGTGAAAACGGGAATCCAGTCGTTTTACAGACAGTTTTGTAGGCAGCGTTTGGGAGTGATCCCAAATGATAAAAATCGGGTGAATTCGGTGAACGGAGAAGTCCCCCCAACACCGAGCCAAGCTCAAGAGGGTTTAAGTTCTTGAGAAGGTGTAGAGACTAGAAGGTGAGTCCCAACAATAATCTTTCAATAGCGCCCGAGTCCCGTTCGCCTTGCGAACGGGATATGATATAGTCCACTCTATTAGCCAGTGTAATCTCTTGGTCAAGGGTTCGAATCCCTTCCCCGGAGCAAAAAAATTAGGCGACCCGTTTGGGTTCTTCAGTTTGGATAATTCAAACAAACGAGTACACCTCGTTTGTTTTTGTGTAATTCGGCCTTCAGCTTTAAAATATGATTATTTTTTATGAAAAAAATACCAGATAATCAAATAGCTTTTTATCAATCATCTGATGGCTCGGTGAATATTGAAGTATTGTTTGCTGAAGAAAATATTTGGTTAACTCAGAAAAAAATGGCTGAGCTTTTTGATTGTTCAGCAGATAATATTTCACTCCACTTAAAAAATATTTATCAGGAGAATGAAGTTGATTCGAAGTCAACTACCGAGGAATTCTCGGTAGTTCAAAAGGAGGGTGAAAGAGAAATTTCTCGGAAGGTTGCTTTTTATAGTCTAGAGGCTATTATCGCCGTCGGTTATCGCGTAAGCTCTGAGCGAGGCGCACAATTTCGTCAATGGGCTACCGGTATCTTAAAAAGCTATATACATAAGGGTTATGTTTTAGATAGTAATCGTATGAAGTATGGCTCTCGTTTTAGCGCTAGATATTTTGATGAGCTTTATGAGGAGATTAAAGATATTCGTACCAGCGAACGTAGAATATATCAAAAAATTACCGATATTTATGCAACGGCAATAGATTATTCCCCGAAGGCATACGAAAGTAAGGAATTTTTTGCTACCGTACAAAACAAACTTCATTTTGCCATAACTGGTAAAACCGCAGCGGAAATTATTTCGGACCGAGTCAGTAGCAAAAAAGACAAAATGGGACTAACTTCTTGGAGACGATCCCCTCAAGGTAAAATTATGCCGAGCGACACAGTAATTGCTAAAAATTATTTGGACAAAAAAGAGATGGAACATTTGAATCGTATTGGTAATATGTATCTTGATTATGCCGAGATGCAGGCGGCGCGAGGTAAAGCAATGTCTATGAAAGGTTGGATAGAAAAACTCAATGCTTTTCTCAAATTTAGTGAATATGAAATTTTAATGAACGCTGGCAAAATCAGTCACGAAGTTGCCGAGTCCTTAGCACTTCAAGAATATGAAAAATTTAGAGTAGAGCAGGATAAGAATTATATTTCTGATTTTGATAGGGAGGTTAAAAAACTTATTGATGCTAAGAAAAAAAAATAAATTTATGAAGATTGAATTAATGAAATAATTTTGTATGCCAACCTTAAACTGGATCGGCAAGGAAGCCGTAGTAAACCACGACAAGGAAGTGCCTTTCCGTCTATTGCGCAAGGTAAAGTCCTCTTCTGTCGGCGACAATTCACAAAATCTTATCATTCATGGCGATAATCTTGAGGCATTAAAAGCGTTAATGCCTTATTATATTGGAAAAATAAAATGCATCTATATTGATCCTCCATATAATACTGGAAATGAGAGTTGGGTTTACAACGACAAAGTAAATTCACCTAAAATTAAAAAGTGGCTTGGCAAGGTTGTGGGCAGAGAATCCGAGGATTTATGTCGTCATGATAAATGGTTGTGCATGATGTATCCGAGATTAAAATTACTCATGGATTTACTAGCAAATGACGGTTCAATTTTTATTTCAATTGATGACGATGAGGGGCATTACTTGAAAGCCTTGATTGACGAAGTTTTTGGTAGAGAAAATTTTGTTGCTAATGTTATTTGGGAAAAAAAGTATTCTCCACAAAATGATGCTAAATGGCTATCGGATAGCCATGATCACATCTTGTTGTATGCAAAAAATAAAGAAACATGGAGACCAAACTTATTGCCTAGATCGGAAGAGATGGATAAACGATATAAAAATGTTGATAATGACCCTAGAGGAATTTGGAAATCAAGTGATTTATCAGTAAAAACATATAGTGCTACAACCGATTATCCAATAAAGACACCAGGTGGCAGAGTTGTTAACCCTCCAAAGGGTTATAGTTGGCGTGTAAATAAAGAAAAGTTTGCCGAGCTGGTTAAAGATAATCGTATATGGTTTGGTAAGGACGGTAATAATGTACCGTCAATAAAAAGATTTTTATCAGATGTGCAACAAGGTTTAGTGTCTAAAACAATATGGCATCGTACGGAAGTCGGTGATAATCAAGAAGCTAAACAAGAAATTAAAGTGCTTTTTGACGAAAGTGATACCCCTTTTAATACACCCAAACCAGTTAGACTAATAAAAAGAATACTGCAACTTTCTACTGGTAAAGACGATTTAATTTTAGATTCGTTTGCTGGCTCAGGCACAACTGGGCATGCTGTTTTAGATCTTAACAAAGAAGACGGCGGGGAAAGAAAGTTTATTTTGGTCGAAATGGAAAATGATATTGCCAAAGATATTACCGCTGAAAGAGTAAAACGAGCCATTAAAAAATACGACTTCAAAGACGGTTTTGAGTATTGTGAACTAGACAAACCATTGTTTGATGAACATGGGCAAATTGAAGAAACTTGCGAATTTAACCAATTCGCTACTTATATTTATTTTACCGAAACCCAAACTAACATTGATAAAAATAAAATTGAAAAGAATTTTATCGGCGAACACAGCGACATCGAATTTTATCTTATTTACAAAGAAAAAGATAAAAATATTTTGACAAAATCTTTTTTGAGCAAACTCCGCAAGACTGAAAACAAAAAGATTGTTTATGCCGACAAGAACTATCTCGATGAGGATGTGCTATTAAAATACAATATTATATTCAAACAAATTCCTTACGAGGTTAAAGTTTACTAATTTTATGGAACTCAAAAAATATCAACAATCGGCGATTGAAACACTCAAAGAATATTTAAAAGAATTACAAAAGGTTGGTACAAAGTATGCTTTTATGGGCATTACTAATAAGCCCTATAATCCCGATTTCTTTGCGGACATTCCTTTTGTTTGCGTGAAGATTCCAACAGGTGGCGGCAAAACAATGGTGGCTTGTCATGCAACCCAAGAGTTAATGAAAACCGCTTTGGCAAATAAATTGGATAAAGGTATTGTCATGTGGTTTGTGCCGTCTGAAGCGATTAAAACCCAGACATTAAAGAAGTTTAAGGATAAGAATGACCCACATCGCAGAGCTTTGGATGAGGCTTTCCAAAATGGTGTTCGTATATTTTCCAACGAAGAAGCTTTGAGAATACGCAAAGAAGATGTCGACGATAATCTTTGTATTATTATTTCCAGTTTGGAAGCGTTTAGAAAAGATAAAAAGATTCAAACAAAATACAAAGTTTATCAAGAGAATACAAAGTTTATCAAGAGAACGGTTCGCTATTAAGTCATTTTGAAAATTTACACAATGACGATAATTTAGAAAAAGACGAGGAAGGCACGGTTATAAATTCTTTGGCCAATGTTGTCAAAATGAGCAATCCTTTGATTGTTATTGATGAAGGACATAAAACCCAAACTCAACTTTCCATTGATTTTATCAAAGACCTAAACCTTTGTTTCATTATTGAGTACACCGCCACTCCACGAGGCGGTAGTAATATTTTAGTAGATATTTCCGCCTCACAATTAAAAGAAGAACAAATGGTTAAAATTCCGATTGTTTTGGAAAGTGCTACCCAATGGCAGGATTCTGTCGCACGAGGTATTGAAAAAAGAGATGAGCTGGAAAAAGAAACTAAAAAATTGAAGAGTGAATATATCCGCCCGATTGTTCTTTTGCAAGCACAACCCCAAAGCAAAGTTAATGAAACGATTACCGTTGAAGAACTAAAAGATTACTTGATTAAGGCCAAAATATCAGAAGAAGAAATTGCTATCAAAACATCTGAACGAAATGATCTTGAGGGTATAGATTTGTTTAATAAGAAATGCAAAATCCGCTACATAATTACCGTCAACGCCCTTGCTGAGGGTTGGGACTGCTCGTTTGCCTATGTTTTAGTGTCTGTCGCCAATGTAGGGGCTAAAATCGCCGTAGAACAGATTATAGGGCGTATTATTCGTATGCCTTACGCCAAGAGAAAAGCCAACGAGGATTTAAACCGTTGCTACATTTTTGCTTCGGCTAAAAACTTCAACGAAGCGGCCACCCAAATTATCGGCGGTCTTGAAAGTAATGGTTATAGCCGACATGATTTGTTAAATGCTAGTGATAAAGAACAGAAATACGAATTGGAAGTTGAACGAGTTGTTAAAAAAGATTTTGCCGTTCCAATGATGAGTTTAGACGGCGACAAACTAACTTTTGAAGAATTGATTGGCGAAGATTTCCAATTAGCCAAACAAAACGCCGAATTTGATTTTGAAATTCATTATGACAATGACGGTCGGGCTATTATTGATATTCAAGCTGACAAATGGATTAAAGGTGCTCAACAATTCTTAAAGCTGACTTACAAAGACAAAAACTTTTCTAAAAAAGAATTAGTGCAATGGTTAGATAAAAAACTTCGCTACACTCTGCTGGATCAACCCGACAAAGTGAAATTTATTGATAATGCTTTGGAATATCAATTAAAGAAAAAATCTTTGGCTGAATTATCCGTTAATCGCTATGTTTTGCTTAACAAACTTGGCGAAGTAATTGACGGAGTGTTGGAAGCCCATAGTAAAAAACAATTTGATAAAGCATTATCTGCAAAAAAGATAACTGTAAAACCTTTCGACGCTTACCCCGAAACGATAATTTTTGGTCAAGAAATGCCTCAAAAGTTCAACAAGAATTATTACGGTAAAGTTGATAAACTAAACAAAGAAGAATTGAATTTTGTTGAACGCATAGATTTAGACACTTTACCAAATATTGATTTTTGGGTACGCAACCGAGAAAAAGTAGATCCGTTCTATCTTATCGGTTGGAAGAAAAACAAATTTTATCCCGACTTTGTGGCTCATACCAAAAAAGGCAATATCATTGCTTTGGAGTGGAAAGGTGGAGATCGTGTAAGTAACGAAGATACCGAATATGAGGTTGAGATTGGCAATAAATGGGCTGAATTAGGCAAAGGCAAATTAAATTTCTTCTTGGTACATAATGGGAATATTGAGGAGGTGTTGAATGAATTGAAAAACTTGTAATAATTTTCTGAAATATGCAATTAGAATCATTTAAAATAGAAAACTTTAGGTCAATAGTTGATACAGAGTGGCAATCACTATCGCCTGATAATATTACCTCACTGATCGGACAAAATGAATCTGGCAAGACTTCTGTCTTGGAAGCCCTTATGGCTTTTGAAGAGGAAGAGATAAGTCAAGATGATTTAAGAAATGATGAAAGTTTCCCTAGTATTTATTGTAAATTTAAATTAGGTACTAACGAGCTTGCTGAAATATTTGAGGACAAAATTCTTCCTAAAAAATTGAGCAAAATAATTGAAAAAAATAACAATTCAATAACATTGTTTAGAAAATGGTCAACTCTTGAAAAACATGATTTTGATATTGAAGACGAAGTAATAAAAGCTTGTTGGAATGAGGTGGTAGAAACAAAAGATTCCCAAGAAAATCCCGAAACCCCAAAACAGGAAGAGCAGACCATTGTTACTGCCCCTCCAGTAGAAGTACCAATGACAATAGAAGAATTTAAAAATGAAATTTTTAATAACGCACCGCAATTTATTTTATTTGAAGACAATAGCTTATTGCCGAGAACTATAGATATTGAGGATATAAAAAATAAAAATAAAAAAGCAGAGGGGTATATTGGAGCTGAAAACCTGCTAAAAATAGTAAACCTAGATATAAGTACTATTGAAAGTAATGCGGACAATAGAATTTTGGAAGATAAAATCAATACAATTAGTACTAAATTTACGGCTGATTTTCAAAAATATTGGGGACAAAAAATTGGTAAGAATGATAAAATAACAATCCAAATATCTCTTAAAAATCACCCTCATACTGCCGAAGAAAGTAAAAAAGGTAAACCCTATTTAATTTTTTACATTAAAGATTCTAATGGTAGTCTTTATCCAGACCAAAGAAGCAAAGGCGTAAGGTGGTTTATTTCTTTTTACATACAGCTTGAGGCAATGTCAAAAGACAGAAAAAATGTAATTTTGATTGACGAGCCAGGAAACAGTTTGCATGGAAAAGCACAGGAGGATGTTTTAAAGATTTTTGAAAAAATTAAAGGTAATCTACAAATAATATACACAACACATTCGCCGTATTTAATGGACATTGATCATGCTTACAGGATTTTAGCAGTGCAAAGAGATGAAGATGAGAATAATAATCATACAAAAATAATGTCTATACAGAAATTAGGCGGTGCAAACACCGATACGCTCTTGCCTCTATACACAAGTATTGGGGTAGATTTATCTCATCAAAGGGTTATAAAATCAAAAAATAATGTACTTTTAGAAGAAGTTAGTGCCTTTTATTATTTAAAAGCATTTAAACAATTGATTGATAACAAAGAAGAAATGTATTTTTTACCTGCAACAGGAGCAACAAATTTACCTCTACTAGCGAATTTGATGTGCGGTTGGGATTTGGATTTTTGTGTTCTTTTAGACGATGATAGCCGTGGCAGAGGTGTGTATAATAAGCTATTAGAAAGTAAAATAAGAGATGAAAGTAGACTTATGAAACTAAAAGATAAATCTGGAATTGAAGATGTGTTTGATAATAAAGATTTTTGGACTATCGTTTTAAAAAGTAACGAAAAAATACCAAAAGATTCTGTAAATTCAGATGTGGCCAAAAAATATTCAAAGCCATTACTAGCTCGTGATTTTTTACTTAGCGTTGAAAAAGGCGAAATAAAAAAAGAAGGACTATCTGCAACTACAATAAAAAACATAGAAGAAATTTTCTCAAAAATTAAAGTAGCATTGACACAGGAAAATAAAACAGTCGGTGCTTAAAATTGACTACACTGCGTCAACAGATATTCAATACTATTTTTAGCCAAAAAGGTTAGAAACTCATCCCAGTATCGGAGCGGACAAAAATAAGGCTTGGTTGAGCCTTATTTTTTTATACCCAAATGGGACGTTAGAACTCACTTTATGATTTTTGTTATTCATGGTAGTATTTATACAAATTTATTAACAATCAAATATGAATATAAGACCAGAATCAATTATTCAAATTTTACGCGAAACAAGGGAAATTCTATTACCACAATGGGGGAAAATAGATATAGCGTATCAGAAGGATGGATCAGCACATAATATTGTGACCGAGATGGATATAAAAGTTGAAAATGTAGTAAAGAAAAAGTTGTTTAAATTGCACTCCGACATAGGATTTGTAGGCGAAGAATCTGGCGGTGATCGTAATGTCAAGAAATTTTGGCTTATGGATCCGATTGATGGTACGCAACACTATGTCCGCGGATTGCCATTCTGTACAACAATGATTGCCCTCGTAGATGATGGCAAGATTGTCTTTTCTGCGATATATGATTTTATTAACGACAACATGTATTGGGCACAAAAAGATAAAGGTGCTTTTTGCAACGATCGCCGTCTCCATGTGAGTAGTCGCTCTCTAAAAGATTCGTATATTTGCTGGGAAACACATTTGGAAAAAGAGCAAAACAAAAAAATATTTTTTGATCTTCTAAAGAGAACCCATTTAGTTAAAACAATTTGTGCCGGCTGGGATTTTGCTATGGTTGCAGATGGAAAATTGGATGCAAGAATATGTTTTGATCCGTACGGAAAGGATTATGATTTCGCTCCCGGGTGTCTCCTGATAATGGAGGCGGGCGGGGTAGTCACCAATGTCGGTTCCGATTCTAAAAAATATGATTATCGCAATGTTAACTTTATTGCCGCTAATCTTATTATAAACGAGGAATTATCAGCGAGTGGAATTTTTTCTGAACTGATAAGTTAATTTATTTAAAAACATTCACCATGATTCTCAAAGACAAATATAAACAAGTATTAGATAAATTCATCATGAAATACAAAAAGGATGATAATGTTATCGGTATTTTGGTGTCCGGCTCTATTATACATTCAAAACCAGACAAAAATTCTGATTTAGATGTCCATATTATTCTAAATAAGTCTACAATGAGGGAGCGAGGTAATACTTGGATTGACGGCGTTGAGATTGAATATTTTATCAATCCGATCAGTCAGATAAATGAATATTTTAGGTCTGAAATTGATAAACCTTGTACAGTGCATATGTTGGCGAATTCAATAGTTCTTTACAGAAGAGGTGAAATCGTAGATAAACTTATCCATAGAGCAAAATTGTTAATGCGAAAGAAATTACCAAAAATGAGTAAAGTAGAAATTGAGAATGCGAAATATCTTGTTGATGATTTGAGGAAAGATTTGGAAGATATGTATATAAAACAGGATATTTTTTCCTTCAATTTTATTGCCACTAAATTATTGGATGAATGCCTTAATATATTTTATAAAATTAAACGGGAACCGTTAGAGAAAACTAAACAAATTGCAAATTCAATAAAGAAGATAGATAATAAGTTCGCGGATTTATATATAAATTCGATCAATGAAAGGAAAATGGACGAAAGATATCGTTCGATAAATATTGTCGTTGATTATCTGGAGAAGATGCTGGGTGGAAAAAGAACTAAAGAATGGAAATTAAAAGGTAAACTTACTCTATGAAAAAAATTATTCCTATCATTGATTTGGCTACCAAGTTTGCGGCCGTAAATCGGACAGTTGGTTATAGAAAGGGTCATTTTGAAAATGACGCAGAACATAGCTATCAATTGGCTTTAGTTTGTTGGTCTACAAATGAGCAATATCATTTGGGTTTAAATAATGAATTAATACTTAAATTCGCGCTTGTACACGATTTAGTGGAGCTCTATGCCGGCGATACTGACGCGCATGATGATAAACAAAAAATTGCGTGCAAAAAAGAGAGAGAAGAAAAAGCCCTTAAAGCCCTAAAGGCAGAATATAAATTCGATGAAATTATAAATACGATTGAAAGATATGAGAAAAAGCAGGATGTAGAGGCGCAATTGGTATATATGATGGATAAATTTATTCCTGGTATAAATATTCATTTCAGCAAGGGGGATTACTATCACAGTAGAAAAATTGATTTGGTGGATTGGAAAAAATGGCTATTGAGTAAAATAGATTATAAAACTTTGGATCCCAGGCTAAAACCTTTATTTGACGAATCAGTTCAAGAGATTGAAGGTGATTTTAAAGATACTTTTTACCATAAGTAGAATTCGAACTGTGTGATAAGCTTCGGTTAAACTAAAAAATAGATCATGCATAATCCAGACGAAAAAATCATGAATGAGCTTATCATACTTGCGCGTGATAACTATAAGGAGGGAGGTCATGCCGTAGCTGCCGCAGTAATACAGAATGGTATTATTATTGCCGAAGAAATTACCACAGTAAGGCGTGATAAAGATTCAACATGTCACGCAGAAATAAACGCACTTCGGTCAGCTATGAAGATACTGGGTTCCTGCACACTTCTCGGATGTTATCTATACACCACCTATGAACCATGTCCGATGTGTACGTCAGCTGCCATTTGGGCTAAAATGAGAGGTATAGTTTATGGTGCTAGTCGTGAGGACAGAAACAAGAATTATCCGTGGAGGGTGTTTGTTTCTGCTAAGGAAGTCATCGACCGTAGTGAACCAAAATTGGAGTTATATGAAGAATTCATGCGCGAAGAATGTAAGCAGTTGCTTCAATTGGCATAAATTCTGGATATAAACAAAAGATAGTGGTTAAAACAGTGGCATCTCAGCCACTTTTTTGAAATTCACAATCAGAAGTGATATACTTTATAATAATAACTAAAATATGAAAAAGAATATAAAAAATCAAGTTATCGTGTATCAAACAAAGACAGGAGCGATTGAATTAAAAGGCGATTTGAAGAAGGAAACTTTGTGGGCGAATCGCATGCAAATGGCCGAAATGTTTGGTGTAAAACCGCAGGCAATATCAAAACATATACAAAATATTTACAATGAAAAGGAATTGTTAAGAGTAGCAACTAGTTCCAAAATGGAACTAGTTCAAAATGAATCAGGAAGGCAAGTACATCGTGAAATTGACATATATAATCTTGAAGTTTTGATTGCAATCGGATATCGCATAAATTCTGTTGTTGGCACTAAATTTCGTCAGTGGGCGACTAAAATTTTGCGTGAGCATATAACAAAAGGTTATACAATCAATCGATCCCAAATCAAAAACAACTACACCGAATTCATGAAGGCAGTGGAAAATATAAAAATGTTGCTACCATCGGGTAGCGTTATTGACAATGATAGAGTTTTAGAATTAATTTCCGCGTTTTCCGCAACGTGGCTTTCTCTTGATGCTTATGATAAAGACAAACTTGTAGCTTCCGGTGCGACTAAACGCGCTGTGGTGCTCACTGCCGATCAGTTATCCCAAGTGTTAGCTGACTTCAAAACTGTATTAATGAAGAAGGGGCAAGCAACAGAATTGTTTGGATCAGAAAGACAATCAAATGTCGTTCAAAGCATAGTAGGTAATATTATGCAATCTTTCGGAGGAAAATCATTATATCCCACTGTTGAGGAAAAAGCGGCTCACCTGTTGTATTTCATGGTAAAAAATCACCCTTTCTCTGATGGCAACAAAAGAAGTGGTGCGTATGCTTTTGTCTGGTTTATGAAAAAAGCCGGCATACTTAATTTGGCCACAATGACCCCGACTACTTTAACGGCTTTAACATTGTTGGTTGCTGAAAGTGATCCGAAGAGCAAAGAAAAAATGATTAAGGTAATTTTGCAGTTGTTGCGAAAATAGTTCTAACATCCTCTATGGCTCGGAGCAAAAAAATTAGGCGACCCGTTTGGGTTCTTCAGTTTGGATAATTCAAACAAACGAGTACATCTCGTTTGTTTTTGTATGATTTTAAAAGATACAACTTATGCAAAAATTGCACAAGTTCAAAATGAACTACCGAGGAATTCTCGGTAATTGCCAAAGACAACAAAAAATACATGACAAAACATTATAATGCTGATACATTGGCAATCCAAGAATACGAAAAATTTAGAGAGGATTTTAGTAACAGCCAAAACGCCAATATCCAAAAATGGAGCACCTATGTATCAGGTAGTGCAAACCGGCAGGATTTTTTGGAATGCGCGCTTGATTGGGTAAGTAAAGGTAATATAGGAGATTATATGAGCAGCCATCGTTCTGATAAAAATATTACCGAGCTGAAAAAGTATTTCAGTAGTGTGATTGATTGGGTTTCTAGTGTGTTTACCGATGTGGAAAGCGAGATGCGCGGAGTAGAGTGGGGACGTTTGTACGAAGAGTATCATAAAAAATCGTACAATTCGAAAAAAGTTTCAGAAGAAGTGCAAAAATTATATGGCGATCCGTATGTTAAAAATCGTAAAGGTATTTTTGAATTTATCCTTGGCGGTTCTGCTGATACAAAATTGCTTGAGGTTAGAATTTTTGATGATGCAACAAAAAAATCAATATACAAAGAACAAACAACATAGGAGAAAGATAATAGCTGTTATCGATTTCAGTGCATACTAACACTCTGTCAAATTTTCCGTCAGAAAGTTATCCACAGTTGTAAGATTTTAAGGAATTAAATAGTAGAGTATAATAAATATGAGCAATACATAATATATTATATCTCTATGATTAGTCAAAAACAGCTAGGCGAAAAAATTAAAAATTGGCGTGAGCAGAGAGAAATTAGCCAAGAAAAATTTGCCAAAGCCGTGGGGTTGGGTCGGGTGGCTGTTTCGGAAATTGAGCGTGGCCGCAGAGGTATTGATGTTATTGAGTTATCCAAAATTGCTCATTTTTTTGATGTTAGTGTGGATATTCTATTAGATGATGAAAAAAAAGCTGATGTCTTTTTTGAGGGTAATAATTTTAAATTGGATAAAGAAAAACTAAAGAATGTCATTTTGTATATTCTAGAAAAATGTGGTGGAAAACCGAATATTGGGGAGACGGTTTTGTATAAATTATTATACTTTATTGATTTTGATAGTTTTGAAAAATTTGGAAAACCGTTGACTGGAATGGAATATGTGAATTGTCAATTTGGACCGGTGCCTGCTATCAAAAAGTATAGACCAACAATTGAAGAGATGATAGAGAATGGTCAGCTAAAAATTTTTTCTCAAGAGTATTATGGATTAAATCAAAAAAGATATGTGGCTTTGATTAACCATATTGAAGATGTTTTTGATCTAAAGGAAATTAGGATAATTGATTCGGTGATAAGCAGATTGTCTGATATGAGCGCCAGACAAATTGAAGAGTATGTGCACGGCGATGTCCCATGGAAATGCACAAAGGATAAACAAACCATTCCTTATTGTTTGGCGTTTCAACGCGAAGCGCCATACGCGCGGAATGATTACGGCAAAATGTGGCAAGAAGCGGCCGCTGCTGATACGTTTAAACGTTTGGGGCCGTTATCTAAAGAGGAGTCTGATTATTATAACAACCTGTAATTATGAAACAGGGCGAAATTTGGTTCGTTGAATTTTTAGGTGTTGGGCATGAATATCAGGGCAGACGACCAGCGGTAATAATAGAAGCTGATAAGCAAATCAAAATGGTTAATATTATTACAATCATGCCGTTTACATCCCAGAACAAGAAACACGTCGACGATATTTTTGTGCCTAAAAGTTCTTTCAATAATTTGTTTTTTGACTCCCTGATTAAAGTCCATGAGATTCAGAGTTTTGATATAGACAATCGGTTTATTAAAAAAATAGGAGAATTAGAAGTTGAATTTATAAATAAAATTAAAATCTACCTAAAAAAACACTTTGATATATAATTTATGTCCCAATACTACACCCCCCAACGCACAAAAAATCTATACGACCCCTCCCGTCATTCGACGAGACTAAAGAAATCATCCGAACCATTCAAACTCTCCCGTTCCAAAATAGATTTGTTTTTAAATTGTCCCCGTTGTTTTTATCTTGACCGCCGTTTGGGTGTGGGGCGTCCGCCTGGATTTCCATTTGCTCTCAATTCCGCTGTGGACCATCTTTTGAAACTGGAATTTGATATTCACCGCGCCAAAGGCACAAAGCACCCTCTGATCGAGAAGTACGGCGTTGACGCCATGCCGGTTGCCCATGAAGATCTGGATAAGTGGCGTCATAATTTCACCGGTATCCAGTTTTTACACAAATCAACCAATTTTTTGATTACCGGCGCGATTGATGATTTATGGGTGAGGACGGTGAAAAAAAACGGACAGGGATCCCTCGTCGCTTCGCTCGCTCGGGATGACAAGCAGGAGTTGGAATATATCGTGGTGGATTATAAAGCTACTTCCAAAGATGAAGAAATAAACGAACTTAATAAAGATTGGCAGATTGGATACAAACGACAGATGGAAGTTTATCAGTGGCTCTTGCGACAAAATGGGTATAAGGTTTCCAATACGGGTTATTTTGTTTATTGTAACGGCAAGACCGACCGCAAAGCTTTTGATAGTAAATTGGAATTTGACGTGACTCTAATTTCGTATAAAGGTGATGATTCGTGGATAGAGAAAACTATCATAGGCGCGCATAAATGTTTGAATGGGAGTAAAATACCTAAAGCTAATTCGGGGTGTGATTATTGTAATTATATTAAAGCGGTGAATAGTAAAAAATAATATGAAAAAGAAAAATATAAAAAATCAGATAATTGTTTATCAGACTAAGAATGGCGCTATTGAATTAAAGGGTGATGCGGGTAGAGATACAATGTGGGCAAGTCTGGATCAAATAGCAAATGTTTTTGAACGTGATAAATCAGTTATTTCTAGGCATATCCATAATATTTTTAATGATGGTGAGTTGAAACGCAATTCAGTTGTTGCATTTTTTGCAACAACTGCCACTGATGGCAAAATTTATGATGAAAATATTAAGATTTGGTCGCCGAAAGTGATCCAAAAAGTAAGGAAAAAATGATCAGAGTAATTTTGCAGTTATTGCGAATGTAGTTTTAAAAAATTATTCTTGGTTCGGAGTGGATCAAAAAGTGGCTACCTTAGCTATGTTATATTGAAATTCACAAATACAGATGGTATACTTGATAATAGAATTGATCCAAGGTTTTATCAGTTGAGATTATTAATTTTTTACCTATAAAAAAATTTATGTTTTCCGGAATAATTTCGGCAGTATCTAAAATACAGAAAAGAGCGATGAAAAATGATTGTTTGTTTTTAACTATTCAAAAACCGATAGGCTGGCGCGTCAAACCGGGGGATTCCATTTGTACTGATGGCGCATGTTTGACGGTTAAAAAAGTTTATAAAGATACCTATGTTACCGAGCTAATGCCGGAAACGCTCGATAAAACTTATTTCGGTTTGTTTAAATATGATCACGTAAATCTGGAAAAATCATTAAAATTAAGCAGTCTTTTGGACGGCCATTTGGTGACAGGCCATGTTGATACTGTTGGAAAGATCCGGAATATAAAGATTCAAGGAGATTCCAAAATTTATAAGATCGATTTTTCCGCAAAATTTACTAAGTATGTGGCGGAAAAAGGATCAATCGCAGTGGATGGAATTAGTTTGACGGTAGTCAAGGCAGGCTATAATTGGTTTACAATATCGTTGGTGGATTATACCTTGCGAAATACTACGATCGATACAAAAAAAGTGGGAGATTTGACTCATTTGGAATTTGATATATTGGCGAAATATTTAGAAAAATTAATTAGCAAATAAATTTCCCATGAAAAATAATGAAAAAATTTTTGAACCGTATGATGCATCGGGTTGTCATGTGGGCATCGTTTGCGCGCAATTTAACCACGATATCACGGAGCAGATTTTAGATAGCGCATTGTCTAAACTGAAGAAATATGGGGTAACGGCTGATCTTATCACTATTCGAGCCGTAGCCGGCAGCGTGGAAATACCCATAATGTTGCAAAAACTGGCTAAAGAAAAAAAATATGATTGTTTGTTAGCGATTGGAGCAGTAATCAAAGGAGAAACAGATCATTATCGTTATGTTTGTAAAATTGTTTGCGAAGGTGTTTTACGCGTGATGCTTGATTTTTCCATACCGATTGGTTTCGCAGTGTTAACTGTGCAAAACTCTGAATTGGCCGAATCAAGGGTTTCTATCGGCGCTCAAGCCGTGGAAGCGGTTTTGCAGATTGTGGACAATAAGATTATTCAATATGAAATCTAAAATTAATTTTCAGAATGTAGTCAAACTCATTGTTGCTATCGTTGTCGCCGAGCTTGCCGGTATTATCGGTTCGGTATTCACGACGTCGTCTATTGCTGGTTGGTACACAAGTATAATCAAACCGGCTCTCAATCCTCCCGCATGGATATTCGGACCGGTTTGGACAACGCTGTTTGTGCTTATGGGTATCGCCGCGTTCCTTGTTTGGAAAAAGGGGTTGGCTCGCAAGGATGTAAAAATAGCTCTCAGTATATTCCTTGGTCAGCTGATTTTAAACACGCTTTGGTCAATAATTTTTTTCGGTTTGCATAGTCCGGGTGGCGCGCTGGTTGAGATTGTATTTCTCTGGTTTGCTATTCTTGCCACGATCATAGCTTTTGCAAAAATTTCAAAACCGGCCGCCTGGCTATTCTTGCCTTATATCCTTTGGGTAAGTTTTGCGATGTATTTAAATTATGCAATCTGGGCATTAAATTAGCTTATAGTATATGAAATGGTGTAAAAAACAGATGGATAAAATATTAGGCAAGAAGTCGGGATCGTCAAAAACCAGTACTGAATCGAAAACTTCTAGAAATCCCTTTGTCGCGAAGAAAACCGGATCTGATAGAGTCACTTTTTTGAATCCGGTTGCTATAAGTAAGAAAAATCGGCCGAAGACCGATTCGATATAAAAAGGGGGTAGCTATATGATAAACATTGATTAAATATCAAATTTTTGTTATATTATCATTCTTGTAACTGAATTTTTTAAATATATTTATGGATGCGCAAACTAATCTAATCATTTTTTTTATTGTAATTGTTGTCGGTTTTTTAATTGCCGATCTTGGTTTTCTTAATAAGAAGAATCATAGAATTGAATTTAAGACTGCGCTTTATCAATCCTTGTTTTGGATTGGTATATCTTTATTTTTTGGTTTGTTAATATTTTTGTTTTTAAATAAAGAGATGGCCGCGGAATTTTTGAGCGCCTACGTCACGGAGAAGATGTTGTCGGTAGATAATTTGTTTGTAATGATGTTGATATTTAGTTATTTCAAGCTGGAAGAAAAATATCATCATCGGGTCTTATTTTGGGGGATTATGGGCGCGATCGTTTTTCGTGGTGTTTTTATCGGTGCGGGCGCCTATATAATTCACCAATTTTATTGGGTGTTGTATATTTTTGGTGCAGTTTTACTCTATACGGGTGTCAAATTGTTGAGAGATAAAAAAGAAGAGCATATAAATTTTCAAGATAATAGAATAATTAAAACGGCGAAAAAATATTTACCTTTTTCCGTCAATCACCACAATGGGAAGTTTTTTTGTCGTGAAAATGATAAGTTTGTTTTTACATCCTTGTTTTTAATAATGCTGTTGATTGAAGGTACGGACATTGTTTTTGCTGTGGATTCCATACCTGCTGTATTCGCTATTTCCCAAAATCTATTTATCGTATTTACCTCAAATATTTTTGCAATCATGGGTTTGCGCGCCTTATTCTTTTTGATTGAAAATGTTTTGCATCGCTTTCATCATTTACAAAAAGGTTTGGCTTTTATATTGTTATTTATAGGTTTGAAAATGTTGTCTGGAATATTCGGTTTGCACATTTCCTCATTAATCTCTTTCGGTATAATTATTTTTGCTCTTACCGCTTCAATAGTTTTATCTGTAATATTTCCGAAGAAGATATGATGATTCACATATGATTACCGGATTATTTACAAAGCTATTTTTAGCAATCATTTTCGGCGCAACAATTGGCTTGGAGCGAGAAGGTAGTCACCGAGGCCCCGCATCGCTTGGAGGTATTCGCACCTATTCATTGATCGCGCTACTGGGCGCTATGGCCGGATTGTTTTTTTTGCATGATTTTTCTTCGCTAACTATTGTAATGTCCTCCGGATTTTTGATTCTGTTGGTTGCAAATTATGTTTTAGGTTCAATTACTGCCAAAGATTTTGGTATTACCAGCGAGTTGTCGGCCATCATTGCTTTTTTAATAGGTTTGTTGCTGGTTTTGGATATTATTCCACTACAAATCGTAGTGGCAATTTTTGTAGTACTGATGTTAATTTTATCTCTGAAATCCACTACCAGTCAGATTGTTGCCGGAGTTTCTCGACAGGAATTACAATCGTTCATAAGCTATGCGATTATAGCGTTAGTTGTATGGCCGTTTTTGCCAGATGTTGGATATAAATTAGTAGATATACCTGTTTTGCCGGATATACTGAAAGGATTTAATGTAGATTTGAGTAGATTTAATTCTCTGGATTTAATAAATCCCAGGAAGATTTGGATGGTTGTTGTTCTTATTACGGGAATAGATGTTTTTGGTTACGTTTTAAGTAAAATTATTGGAAATAAAAAAGGCTTTGCCTTGACTAGTTTTTTGGCAGGATTCGTTTCTTCCACTTCTGCGACTCAATCATTGGCGCAGAGAAGTAAGAAAACTAATTTTGTAAGCCATTTGGTGGGCGCTGCTGTTTTGGCAAATATGGCCAGTTTTCTTCAAATATTTTTATTAGTCGGATCCTTGAATCCTAATTGGCTTGCATCGATCATACCCGGACTGCTGATAATGATTTTTACCTCCGCACTTTTAGTTGTATTTTTTTTGAAAAAAAAGGAACCTGACACGAACGAGTCCGAACAAGTACAAAAAACCGAAAAAATATTTTCATTAATACCGGCTTTAAAATTTGCGGGAATTTTAATTGTAATTAAACTTGTTACAAAAATTTGTTTAATTTTGTTTGGCCAGTCGGGTTTCATTATTAGTTCAGTGATCGCTTCGTTTGCAGGTTTAGATGCCATACTAGTCAACTTGGCGGAAATGGCAGGGCAAACAATCACCTTTAAATTTGCTTTCATTACATTCATATTGGTGAATGCCACCAACTTACTGAGTAAGACCGTTTATTCTTATTTACAGGGCAGCCGCCGGTTTGCTTTCAGGTTTTTAATTTCAGCTTTGCTCATAATGGCCGCCAGCTCGGTATGGTTGGTTTTTATTTAAAAGATTTTCATGATTTTTTTTCTTAGTGTATAATAAATATATTAAATAGATAGAAAATTAATTATTTTTCATATGAGTATAACTGAGAGCCAGAAAATAGTTTGGGAGGATGAATATAGTGTTGGCGTAAAATTGATAGACGACCAACACAAAATGTTTTTTTCAATCATAAATGAGTTGGTTGAAGCTATAAATAATAAAATTGACAAGGAAACAATAACCGGCATTCTGGAACAATTAGTGCAGTACAAAAAGTTTCATTTTGCGACAGAAGAACGATATTTCAAGGAATTTAATTACGAAAATACCGATGATCACATGGCCAGACATCGAGAATTTAATGCTCATCTGAAAAAAATAAAAGAAAAAAATGACGGTGATATGTTGACGCTTAGTTTTGATTTAGTCGATTTTATCGAAGACTGGTTCGTGAAACATATTTTGAACATCGATCAACAATATAAAGAATGTTTTAGGAGTCATGGGCTAAAATAATTTGGAAAAGTAATTTTTTGAGGGGGGGGTGAAAAATAGGAATTTTG
>Ga0209541_10003456_pt1 | contig 28987 bp, 29 predicted proteins | sample RifCSPlowO2_01_FD_184027 | JGI IMG/M metagenome (GOLD analysis project Ga0209541, IMG submission 184027) | Groundwater microbial communities from Rifle, Colorado - Rifle CSP2_plank lowO2_0.1 (SPAdes) (version 2) | ecosystem: Environmental > Aquatic > Deep subsurface > Groundwater | place... | reverse complement strand
ATTAGAAGAACGAATGACAAAAATCCGAGAAGCTAAAGACTTAATCCTGAACGCAGGGGCAGACGCAACTAAAGAAGAAGTAAATAACGCCATAAAACTGATTCGAGAAGCTTGGAAAGACACCCAGAAGACTCTTTCTCACACTAAGGAAAAATTGAACGAGGCTTCCTTGGGCAATGTTGTGGAAAAGCTGGAGAAGCTTGAATCAAAGTTCGCAAGAGTCGAACAAAGATTAAAAGAGAAAGGCGTGAACACTGCTCCCTTAAGCGAAGTCTTAGGAGAGTTCAAAGCCAAGATTGCTGAAGCAAGAAAAGAGTATGAAACTGCCAGGCAAAAGTTCGCGGATTCCAAGATTGCAGGAAAGACTGTAGAAGAATCCCGTGCTTTGGTCAAAGAATCTCAAGAGCATAAGAAAACTGCGTTCAAAGCAGTTCGAGATGCCCGCGAGATATTAAAACAGGTAGTAAAGCAATTAAGAAATCTTAATGGGGTTAAAGAAGTAGAAAAGGAAATAGAAGTAGGAGATGAATTCTCTGCTTCTGAGAATCCGCAGGGCAACGGAACACTGCAGTGAGTTATTTTTGGGAGGGAAAGGCTTTTAAGGCCTTTCTCTTTTCTTTATTTTTATCAATCAACCAGTTAAAAACTAACTGAATATCAAAAGGAGGAAAAACCATGAAAAAGATTTTTGCCTATGGAATTATTTTGATGGCAGTTTCGTTATTTGTTTTAGGATGCCAACCTTCATCGCCCAAAGGGCCTCCAGTAGAAAAAGAGCAGCCAGTTGCAGCAAAAGATGCTTTGGCCGAAGAGGAAACCAGCATTGACAATGATTTGGCCGAGATAGATGCGTTGAGCAAAGACTTGGATGCGGCCACAGAAGACGACATTTCGGCTCAGCTGGAGCAGATTTAAAGTTTATTTTATTTTAATTATTTAATTACCCACCATAAACAGAAAACTTCGCTAAACGTATCATGTTATACGCCCCGGCGACCGAAGGGAGGAGAGCGCAGCGTGGCACATAGCGAAGTGGAGTGAGTTTTTTTACTGCCGAAAATTCATTGTTATTGTAGTTGTTGAAAAATAATCTGTATTAATGATAAAATAGTAAATAATAGAAAGATTTATAAAGTATTGATTTATTCTGTTAGTAATGGGAATTCAAATGGATAAAACACTTAAATATCTGATAACTGTTGGAACCGCTTTGTGTATAGGATTAGCTTCAGGAAGTTATCTGGGAATAAACGCGAATAAACCAAATTTGGTCTATGTAATAGACCTTAATGGAGATAACCGACCAGACTTGGTTATAAAAACAAAGCGAGGAGATATGTTCCCATACATTAAGCAAGAAGATGGAACATACGAAAATTTAGATGAATTACGGCCGTTAGAAGCAAAAGGAATTGAAGCTAAACTAAAAGAATTGAAAGAATAAATCTTTCTATTTTATTATTTTTATTTTTCAACAATTTCGTTAAAATTTTGTTAGGTGAAGTGCGAAGCATTTCATTAGTTTTTTCTTTATTATTTTAACGAAGATAACAACATTAGAATTTTCGGTTTACCGACGCTGAGGAGGCAGTAAAAATATTTTGGCTAACTGTTGTTTAGCGTAATTTCTCAAGAATTAGTATCCGTTACCTCAGAATCTCCACTTGCTCTCTTCTCCGGCCTCTTGAAGCATCCGGCCGAGCTGCACTTCGTCCTTCATCACTTTGCCAGTGCCGCAGTAAGGGCATCTCTTCTGCACCATAGAATCGGCCCGTAAAGAGAATTTATAACGGCAGTGGCCGCAGATGTACTTCACTTTGTTCGGGTCCGCAGACAATAATTGCCGGCCTTTCTCCACAGTGGCATGCCGCTCTTCGGCTTTCATTGTCACGGATTTAGGCACTTCAATCCTTCCCGCAGGAACTGTAATAGTAGCTGTCCTCTCCGCCACTTCCCGGCCAGGCGATTTAGCCAACTGCCTTCTCACTGCTTCTTCTTTCTTAGGTTTGACAAAGACTTCTTCATAACAGGAAGGGCATATCAGTCCTCTTCCATCCATATCATATTTCATACTAGAAAGTTCTGCCCGATTGTGGCATCTCTTGCATGATAGTTGTTTAAGATCCACCACTTCACTTCAATCCCCCGTATTCAATATTTTATAAAATAAAAAAGATTATCTTCGTTTGCCTCCGAAGTAAAACATCTTTCCGATGTCCACATCTTCTGGCTTGTAATCCCCATATCTCGGCCGGGAAACAGTATCACTGTTACGGGCCGCCCCGCTCACTTGTTGGGGTGAGACAAATGCTCCTGAAGAGGCGTTTTGAATCTTTACTCCTCCGCTGGACATAGGTGATTCCAGAGTCATTTGCACAGGCACGCTGCTGCTTTCCCGCTTGATTTCTCCTCCCTTTGCCCGCTCCAGCTCATCAGCCAATAATTGCATGGCTGATTTCATTTGGGCAATCTCTTCCTTCAGCTGCTTGACATGCCGCTCTATCAGAAACTCAAATTTTTTTTCCAGCAGAGCGGTATTTGCGCCCATTCCCTGCTCCATCGAGCCGCCGTTGAAATTCATGGAGTTCATTTCCAGACTGACTGTTTCGTACATTTTGCCCTGCTTACTGCCTGGCAGCTACAAAATTTTCCCGGATGAACTCTATCATCATCTCATTTTGGGATAAGGTAAACGCTTCCAAAGCTGTCGCCAGTAATCCGTCTTTTAAGCATTCGTTGCCCACCTCATTCAATTTCTCCCTGTTTTGGGCTAACTCAAAAGCTTTTAAGGAATAGCTGAACTGTTTTTCTAATAAGCATTTGTCTCCTAATTGAATCAGTTTATGCTTATCATTAATGGCGCTGAAAACTTCAAACGCATAGTCCAGCTTTTCTTTAGCTAAACACTCCTCTCCTGCTTTTTTCAGGTTTTCCACATCATTGATTAGTTTAAAGGCTTTGATTGCTTCTGCATATCTTCCTTCTTCCAAGCATCTTTTTCCTAAAGAGTGCAGACGGCGATGGTCATTAGCCAGTTTATATGTTTCTACTGCATTGCTGAACTGCCCCAATTTCTCGTATTCTACTCCTACATCAGAGATCCGGGGGGTATTGCCGGAAAGGACGTATGCTTTTACCGCATCATTGAGATTGCCTCGGCGTACATACTCGTCACCCATAGAATTAAGCAGGCCTACCTTTAACTCTTCGCTAAACATGGAGATATTAAGGTTGTCTACTCCTTTTTTCATCAAAGCGGGCAGAATTTTCTTGAAGCCGCCGGATTTTTCTGCGAAAAAGAAAGTCTTATTGTCTTCGACAATATTCTGCACCATCCGTTTCATTATTTGATCGTCAGCCATTTTGCTCCTCCTCGTTTTATGAGGATGGTTCCGAAACCGCAGTTTCGATACCTCCTCTTTTTGATTAATTATTAAAAATTAAAAAATTAAAAAAAGTTGATGCCCAGTTCTTTAGACATCTTCTTGTTGTTGACATCTTTGGCCTTCTTATCGCCTTTGCCTAAGATCCACGGAGAGTTGACTCCAGTGATGATGGTCATCACGCAGATTCTTCCCTTCATGTTATCACTGACACGGGCGCCCCAGATGACGTTAGCATCTTCGTCCAAAGCTTCAGTGACCATTTCGCCGATCTTATTGACTTCATCCAAAGTCATGTCCGGACCGCCTTCGATATGGATCATAGCGCCAGAAGCTCCTTCGTAATTTATCTCTAATAAAGGATTACTTAAAGCTCCTTTGACTGCCTCTTCCACACGGTTGGTAGTGTCAGACACGCCAACACCGATGGCCGCTACTCCGCCATTCTGCATGATGGCTTTGACATCAGCATAATCTAAGTTTACCAAAGAAGGTACAGCAATAGTCTCCACAATTCCTCGAATCATGGTAGCAATCAATTCATTGGCTACTGCAAATGCTTGCTGAACTGGCAGGTTGCCGGCGATTTTTACTAATCGATTGTTATCAATGACAATTACAGTGTCAGAAACCTGGCGCAATTGCTGCAGGCCCCATTCTGCCTTGTCAATTCTTGCTCGTTCAATGCTGAACGGCATAGTTACAGTGCCGATGACTATTGAACCGGCATCTTTAGCTACTTGAGCTACTACCGGAGCTGCACCTGTTCCTGTTCCGCCCCCCATACCAGCACAGACGAAAACTAAGTCTGTTCCTTTAAGGGATTCCTTAATCTCAGAAAGAGTCTCTTGAGCTGCTTCTGCTCCTTTATTGGGAAAACCGCCGCATCCTAAACCGCGGGTGATATTCCGTCCAATCAAGAATTTCTTATCCGCTTGGATGATATCTAAATGTTGGTAATCAGTATTACAGGCAATGATCTGCGCTCCTTTGACTCCCTTCTTGTAGAGCCAATCTACCATATTACCTCCACCGCCCCCCACTCCAAAGACCTTGATGTTGGCCCCAGAAATCAACTCTTGCCCGTAGGCACTATCTGCTGCGTTCTTGAACAAATCCATTTCGCATCACCTTTTTTCAACTTTACGTTGAATTTTATCCCCGATTTTTTAAAATTACAAGAAGCCACTTATATATAAATATTGCTGTTTTCTATAATTGAGACAGGAAAAGAGAGAAAACGAAAAGAAAACTAAAAAGAGAAAGAAAAAATATGACTCGAACAAGAAGTTTTATAAAGATGAAAGAAATAGCCATCTCTGATCTAGATTCAAAATTGAGATGAAAAAAATGCCGGAGAATAAAACTACCGAAAGGATAATCCAGATTATTGGTTATGTTGGTATTGCATTAGGCACTATAGGGATAGTAATCCTAGTTATAAGAATTTTGACAAAGTCTTAAAAAATGAAAACAGATCGCATAGAAAATCTTGCTCAGTTTAATTGCATTTGTGTTCACGATATTAATAGTAGTCTACGGTTTAGCCAAAGGATTAGAATTATTCATGAACTTTTTTTATTTTGCTACTCTCCTGCTCCAACAAGTTTATTCCATCTTAAAATCATTAAAGAACTGAGGTGAAAAAAATGCCTGATAAATCTGCTCGCGAAATTTTCCAGAAGAATCTTGGCTTGGCCAAAAAAATCTCTAATACAAAAGCTGCAGCAAAAGAAATCAACTCTTCAGAAAAAGAGTTTAAACTCTATCCCACAGAGATGATGGCTACGTTAGAAAAAGATATCAAACTGCTGGGAGAAAGAATCTCTGCTCCAGATTCGGTAGAAAGAGAATTGATGATTTCTGCTGCGGAATTAAAAAAGTCGATCGACGAATTAAAAAATATTTTTGGCATCGTCTCTGAAGAGGTAAAGAAAGAAGACCCCAATCTAACTTTAAAATCGATAAATAAAAAATTGGATTTAGTCTCTGATCAGAATCGGAAGATTGCTCAGGCAATTTTAGTAATCTCAGATAAGCTGAACTATCCTGTTCCGTCTAAAGAGCCCCTGATGCCTAGAGTTCCTCCTGCTCCAAAAGCAACAGCTGTTTCTGCTCCTATTCCTCCTTCGGCTTCTTTGCCAGGCAATCCGCCCCCCCCTCCGTATAATGATAAGAAAAAATTCATCAGCAATGCCTTTGGTTAGATAAAATGGATATTTTAAAAGCTATCAAAATTGCCACCAAGGTTCAAGCGGTAAATAAAACTTCACTTCAAAAAGAGAAGAGACCAGAGACCATTCTCAAATCTGAGCATATCCGCCAGCATTTGAGGCATATCAAAGAGCATCTCGCGATTTCTCCGGAAGCTCCGCCGATCTCCAGCTTAAAACGAGAAGTGGCTGCCCTCGAAGAGCGGTTGACTGATATCTTTGTTTTAGAAAAAGAATTAATTCAGACTAAGAAGAAAGAAGAAAAACGGATTCAGCGTTTGGCCGAAGAAGTAGGCCAATTAAAAAAGAAAGTCTATTTAGACGATATCAAAGATGCCAGGAAAAAAATAGCTTCCCTCTCTCATGCGGTAGATAATATCAAAGCAGCCGAAGCAGTGGCCGAAGAGATCTCTTCTCCTCCCGAGGCAGCGCCGGAAGAGCCGTTGACCCTTTCTCCAGGCGAGATGGAAGAAAGATTATTTCACCTGGAAAACAAGCTGACAGAGATCAAAGCTGCGAGCATGGCCGGCCAGGAAGATTTGATTAATCTCTTGGAGGAGAGGATTGAAACTTTAAGGATGAAGCTGGAGAGCCAGAACGATAGGCGGCCGGAGATCAAGCACACGATGATGATGGCTCCGCCCTTGCCTCCTCCTTCTGAAGACATTCCCCCTCCGCCCCCAAACTAAAATGGAAGATTGTATCTTTTGCAGAATCGGCCAAGGAAAGATTCCTTCTCATAAAATCTATGAAGACAAAAATTCCTTTGCTTTCTTGGATATCCATCCTCATGCTAAGGACATACCGTAGTCATTCCAAAAATTCATGCAGTTACTATCTTTGATCTGGAAGAGAAGCAGATGCGATCTTTGATGCTTGCAGTAAAAAAAACTATGGGCCTGCTTCAAAAAAAGCTTCGGCCAGACGGCTTCAATGTCGGCTGGAATTCTGGAGTGGCAGGCGGCCAGGTGGTTCCCCATTTGCACATCCACATCCTGCCGAGATACAGCGGAGACGGCGGAGGCAGCATCCACTCCATTATCAAGAACCCGGGAGAGAAAGCTGTGGAAGAAGTGGCGAAACTGTTTTGTTAGATAAGCAAAAGAAATAGTCCGATTTCAGGCATTTTCTTTGTTTGTAGATTGTTTTGCTAAAAATATTGTCCACAAATTAGAAAGATTTATATAGTATGTGGACAATAGACTCCTATGGCATATGTGGATAGAATAAAATCCGGTAAAAAAACATTTTATTATTTAGGAAAAACAATCCGGATAGGAGAAGGCGAATGGAAAAAAATTAGGGTTAAGCTGGGAGAAAAAGAACCAACCAAAGAAGAGATTAGTAAGAAACTCAAAGAACTTCGCCTTGAAGAATACAAAGTCTATAACGGTGATTATTTGGATGCCGATAAACTAGAGATTATCGACGATTTTAAAGAAGTTTACAATAATCATCTTAAAAACATTCCAAAAACAATTGCTGAAAAAGAAGAGTCTGATTTTGTTATCCGTTTTACGTACAACTCTAACGCTATCGAAGGAAATAGGCTAACACTACGAGACACATATCTGATAATTAAAGAAAAACAAATTCCCTCCGGAGCTCCTCCTAAAGATTATAATGAGGCTATCAACGGAAGGGAGGCATTTGAGTTTATTAAAAAGTATAAAGGAAAATTGACGATTGAATTTCTTGAAGAAATTGATGGGATTTTAACTAAAAACACTGGCGTGATTTATCCTGGCAGAATACGATTCTTTCCTGTTAAAATTGAAGGTGCTGAACATGTACCTCCAGAGCCTAAAGAAATAAGACCTTTATTAAAAAAGATGATTAAGTTTTATAATGAAAATAAGAGAAAAATTCATCCATTCGTTTTGGCGTGTCTTATCCATGCCCAGTTTGTGGAGGTTCACCCGTTTGAAGATGGAAACGGTCGAACTGGAAGAACGCTTATGAATTGGATATTGCTGCAAGCTAAATACCCAAGATTATTCGTTCCTGTAAAACTTAGACCAAAGTATTACGAAGCGATTGATATTCACAATCTGAAAGATTTTAAAGGTTATTGCGAGAAAATGTTTGAAGTTGTAGTAGAGCAGTTTAAGCTTTAGCCTTGTCCACAATTTCAAACGAAATTTATTTAATGTGGACAATAAATTCAATGATGCTTTCTTTTGGAGGGGATTGTTATGAACTTCACACAAATGGAAAATTGTATAAATTCTGGTGCGGAGATTAAGGCGAAAACCCCCTTTTAATAATTCTACACGACGATTGAATATAACAACGGAATTCCTGTTAGTTTCTCCCGAATACTTAGGGGGGTTAGATTTTAGTGCAACGATGCCGAAGGCAAAAAATTTGAGTAAATTCAGAGCCCCGTTATTGTCCGTCCATAAATCCACACATATCAATCAATTTTGCTTTTGGATAAATTATATCTGTTTCTTGGGATGTTAAAAAATCAAAAGTGTGTATTTTGAACGAGTCAAATGTTTCTTTGCTCTCCTCATAGAACTTTTTAATTTTTAGAAGAGATTTTTTATTAAGAGAGCACAAGTTTAGGCTTTTTCTGAAATATTGGTCGTATGCAGGAATATTGGCAAAAACACCCAGCATGATTTTTGTTACTAAAGTATCACTAGGTTTATTTTCTTTTCCAAAAACCTCTATAATTTGCTGTTTGCAATTTAATAATAAGTTGATGTTATCCTTGTCATATTTATCAACATCAATTTCCCACAATCGTGGATTCATTTTTGAAATTGCAACAATGAGGTTTTTATAATTCTTAACGCTTTTTTCAAGAAGAAAAGACGAGCCTCTCATCATTCCCCAACTCGCCAGATAAAAACCTAATTGCAAACAACTCATTTGAAGATTTTTTTTATTTGCCAATTCATCGAGCTTATTTTCTTTGTAAAATGAATAAAAATAATTGTAACAAAAATCAAAAGAAGCGTATCTCTCATTAGGTTTTCTTCCTTTGTTTTTGCCATTTCCTTCTAAAAATTTATTTAGTGATTTTTTAACGTCCATAATTTATTCTTAATCATAAAAGTAATATAAATGTATCGCAAGGGGCTCTGAATTTATTGAATAGAACGTATGCATGCTGTTAAGTCCCTTTTTCAGAAAGAAAAAGTCGAGAATTGCGAAGCAATTCGGAGAAGTCGTATAAGGGCAAAAGTAATATAACGAAGTTATTGTTAATCTTACGTATGATAAGTAAAAATATAGTAACAAAACTCGCCTGCTCGGAGCTATCCCCGACCTAAAGGTCGGGGCTTTAAACCCAGCAATGTCTTTGTAATTTCAGGGGCGTATTCAATCAAGCGAACACAGTGAGCCATCAAGAATAATCATCAAGGGGCAATTTTCAGCCCGTCGTTTCGTAGGAGGAATTCCGTAATTCTTGAGATAGATTTATAAACTATATAGTAGTTACTAATTCTATGAAGAACGCAATGTATGCATTTTCAGGAGATCCAATTACTTATGGACATATAGATATCATAGCAAGAGCTTCAAAAGCGTTTGATAATGTTATTGTTGGAATTGGCATTAATCCTGATAAAAAGTATATGTTTAGTTTGGAAGAAAGAACAGAAATGGCTCAAAAGTCATTATCAATATTTCCAAATGTAAATGTTGTTTCATTTCAAGGATTGTTGGTAGATTATGCTTATGAACATAGAGTTGGAGTTATTGTTAAAGGAGTAAGAAATGCTGCTGATTTTGATTATGAAAATGTTTTACATCAAGTTGGAGAAAGTCAAAAATTAGGAGTAGATACTCACATCTTATTTGCAAGACCCGAATTAGCACATATTAGTTCAAGTGTTGCAAAAGGAATACAAAAAGAGCAGGGACTAATTCATGAATATGTTCCGCTATATGTGAAACAATGTCTTGAAGCCAAAATGTCAGGACAGTATATTGTGGGGGTGACTGGGGGGATTGGTGCAGGAAAATCATACGTGAGTCAGCAATTTGGTCAAATGGGAAAACAAAGAGGAATTGAGGTTCATGATATAGAACTAGACCAAATAGGGCATCAAATTCTTGGAAAACTAAAACAACCAAGATATGATGAAGTAAGAAAACAAATAGCAGATACATTCGGACAACAAGTAAGAAGAGATGATGGAACCATTGATAGAAAATCCTTAGGGGATATTGTTTTTGCTGATTCAGAGGTATTAGATAGATTAAACAAAATTATGGAAACTCCACTTATGGTTAGATTAAGAAGGGAGCTATATGGAAAACACGGATTAATCTTATTCAACGCAGCTTTAATAGCAGAATCTGATATGGCTTACTTATGCAATAACAATATTGTTTTAGTTTATACTGATAAACAAACACAAGAATCTCGTTTAGCATCAAGGGGATTATCTCCAGAACAGATGCAAAGAAGATTAGAAAGTCAATTTGATTATGAGAAAAAGAAAGATAGATTACAACAAGCAACTGATAGAGATAATCAAGGAAAAATTTGGATTGTTGATAATTCAGAAGGTAAAGATGAGATTGAAAGAACTTTTAACGAAGTTGTTTCGGAACTTAAAGTAAAATGAAAGAAAAATTTGTAAATTTGTGGGATAGAATTAAAGCACAAGGCAGTGCAGAACAAGAGTTTGCTAGATTAAAAACTATGTATTCAGAACCTCAAAGATTTTATCATAATATGGCTCATATTGGTAGTTGCTTGACTGAATTAGACTCTGCTCGAGATTTAGTTCAACAGCTTGATCTAGTTGAATTTGCAATATGGTATCATGATGCAATTTATAATCCTAAAGCGAAAGATAATGAAAAACAAAGTGCTCAATTAGCTTATGGTATTTGTTTGGCTGCAAAGATTCCAAATGATTTTGCAAATAGAACAAAAGATCTGATTTTAGCAACAAAACATGACGCCGTACCTCGAAATATTGGTGCAAGATTATTGATAGATGTTGATTTATCAATACTGGGAAAATCTTCCGAAGAATTCGATGAATATGAAAGGAATATTAGAAAAGAATATTCTTGGGTTCCTGAAGACTACTTTAGAAAAGGAAGAAGTACAATTCTTCAAATGTTCTTAAGTAGAGATTCAATATATTTAACAGATTTCTTTGAAGGAAAGTATGAATCACAAGCAAGAGCAAATTTGCAGAGATCGATAGAAGCACTGCGTTAGTTACGGAATTCCCCCCTCGTCATTTTAGTTTTTAGAAAATTGCCCCCTTCGTTAGCCCCTGAAATTATTGAATAGAACACCTGTTTAGCGAAGTAATTAAGGATTAACTCGGAGGGTTTATTCTATTTTACTTCCAATTTCTCTTCAATTTTCATCAACCGATTGTACTTGGCCAATCGTTCTCCCCGGCAGGGAGCTCCGGCCTTGATCATTCTGCAGCCCAGGCCGACGGCCAAATCAGCAATAAAACTGTCATTAGTTTCTCCGCTTCTATGAGAAACCATCACTTTCCATTTGTCTTGCTTGGCCATTTTAGCGGCTTCTAATGCTTCAGTTAATGTACCTATTTGATTCACCTTTAACAGCAGGCAATTGCCGCTTTTCTGTTTAATCGCCTCTCGCAGACGCTTGACATTGGTCACAGTCAAATCATCAGTCACTATCTGTATCTTCGATTTTTTTAACAGCTCGGCATAAGATACAAAATCCTCTTCATGAAATGGATCTTCAATCGAGATCAGTTTATATTTCTTGACCAGATTAATGTAATAGTTCAGCAGTTCCTCTTTGCCCATCTTCTTTTTCCTGTCTTTGGTCAGGTAATAGACTTTATTCTCATAAAAATCAGATGCTGCACAGTCCATGGCCAGTTTTATTCTTCCGCCATATCCCGTCTCTTTCTGCACATGCTCTAAAATATTCAGCGCTTCTTCCGCTGAATCAATGGCCGGAGCAAAACCGCCTTCGTCTCCTACATTGATAGCCGTCTTGCCGTACTTCCCGCTTAAATGCAGCTTTAATATCTGGTAAAACTCCGCTCCCATCTTCAGCTGTTCGGCAAAACTTTTTCCCGACGGAGCAATCATAAATTCCTGAAAAGAAAGATTGTTGCCTGCATGTTTTCCTCCGTTAATCACATTAAAGAAAGGCGTGGGCAGAACAAATTTCTTATTGCCGGCTAATTGCCCGAGATACTGCCACAATTCTTTGCCTGATGCAAAAGCTCCTGCTCTGGCCGCTGCCAGACTCACTCCCAATATAGCATTGGCTCCTAGCTTGGATTTATTAGCCGTGCCATCAAGTTTTATCATCAACTCGTCAATTTCTCTCTGTGCTATACAGTCCACCCCCCTAATTTTTCGAGCAATCACTAGATTCACATTGTCCACTGCATTTAGAACTCCCCTGCCGAGAAATCTCTTTCCCCCGTCTCTCAGCTCCCATACTTCATGTTTTCCAGTGCTTGCTCCGCTTGGCGCTGCGGCCGTGAACCACTGCTCTCCGCACTTGATCGAGACTTCTACTGTCGGCCATCCCCGTGAATCCAGAATCTCTCTTGCTTTGACCTCTTTTATCTGCATAGGCCAAAAGAAAGTTCTGCGATTTAAAAAAGTATCTTCACTCTGTATGGGCATGGCGCCAATAGCGCCAGTGAGTAAGCAAGATTCATCGTCAGACTGTGCTCGGCGCTTCATGACGAGCTGCAGCGAATGAAGCATACGAACGAACTATGCGCATACTTCACTCTTCTCTCCGTCTGATTGGCACTCCCTGCAAAAGAAAATATTTCTTGAGAGAACCGCCTTCATCGTAAAAATGCTCCACCGATACCTGCGCTCGTATCAATCCGGCATAACCCGCTTCCTTCACCTGCTGTTCAAAAAAATCGAATTCGTCTCCTGTTTCTTCATCAACGTTTATACTGTACTCAAACATTCTTAATTCACCAACGATATTAAAATTCTGCCCCGATGATCCGACCAGCTCTTCCAAGCTTCCTCCGAAGATGAGAATATTCCCCCCATCTGTTGTTCCGGTTGTTTTTTGACGTTTGTTGTTCTTTGCCATAAAAACTGTAAACCTTCAATCAATTTGGTATTAAGCAGTTAAATCAGGATAATGTTTATATCCCTTTTCTCTTAACCGGATATATGCCGGCAATATTATCTCACTCAACTTCGTCGAAGAGAGCTTCTTACCAATAGTTCTATCTTTTCTGGATTCAGGCCTGCTTAAGCTCTTCTTCGACTATCTCTCGTATTCCTCTCTCATTTGTTCCCTCTGCCATTTTAATTCTCTCTAATATATTATTCCCACAATCACTCCGCGGATATTCTCGAATCGTATTTTATACGGATCGGCCAGCGGATTGTTGTCTCCTTTTACCAAATAATACATTCCTTTCTCGTCAGCGCTTATTTTAATCACCCGATGAACAATCAGCCCTTCTGGTGCTTTGTAAGCCACAATATCCCCTTCGTGGATTTCTCCAGGATAAGAAACCGGCATTTCCAGCACATTGGCTTCTGCATCAAACAACGGATCCATAGAATTGGTGTCAGTAAATTTTAGCCAATGGGCATTCTGCAAGTTAAGGATGACTTGGTTGGGATAAACTTCAATCTGCTCCTCTTTGATCCAATCCCCGGGAGAACTCATTTCCGGAGCAGCAGAAACATCTTGATAATCATCAGCATAAGAAACAGCCAAGGCTCCGGCAGAAAGCACTAAGACTGCAACAGCCAAAACCACTAGCACTTTATCCATAACTATTCTAAAGTAGTTCTTTATTTAAAAACTTATCTCAAATATGATTCTGGCCGCCCAAAATTATCGAACAAAAGTCTTATAAAAAGAAAAACTTTACTTCTCTAAAAAGAGGCCTTGATGGAAGAATCGTTTATTATTCTTAAGGATGTTTTCTTAGCTCTGCTTCTAGGCGCCCTTATTGGTTTAGAAAGAGAATATGCTCAGGTAAAACGAAAATTCAAAAGTTATGGCGGCATTCGCACCTTTCCCCTCATTGCTTTGTTTGGCGTCCTTGCTGCTTATCTAGGAGATTTAGTCTCTATTTGGCTTTTAATTATTTTCTCTACAGGTTTTGTTTTGTTAGTAGCTTTTGCTTACATGCGCTCCCGCCAGGAACAAGGAGAATGGCATATGGGTGCTACTACAGAACTAGCCGGCTTAATCACCTATCTTGCTGGAATCTTAATCTTTTACGATAAAATTACTACTGCTGCCGCCATCATCGTGGCTGTCACTTTAATCTTATACGCTAAAACGTATCTTCACCACTTCACTCAAAAACTAAAAGGCACAGAATTGATTAGCACTTTAGAATTTGCCGCCATTGCTTTAGTAATCCTGCCATTTTTACCCAATAAAGCATATGGTTCGTACGGCTTTTTCAATCCATTTCTTATCTGGCTGATTGTAGTCATCGTCTCCAGCCTTTCTTTTGTCGGCTATATCCTTGAAAAACTTTGGGGCAAGAAAGGGATAGAAATCGCTGGTATCTTTGGCGGTCTTGTTTCCAGCACTGCTTTGACTTCATCTATGGCCGAAAAGAGCCGCAAAAGCGGTTTTAGCCCGTCTTTTGTTTTAGGCGCGCTTATCGCTAATCTATCCATGCTGGCAAAAGTCATGTTGATTATCTTCCTATTAGATTGGCAGCTGGCCTTAAAGGCTGCTGCGCCTCTGCTAATTCTCTTTGGCAGTGCTCTCCTCATCGGTTTCCCTTTGTGGAAACGAAGCAGGCTAAGCAAAGATACTTTTCATTTAGAATCTCCGTTCCATCTTCTTTCTGCCATCCGCCTAGCTGCCCTGCTTACTGCCATTCTCTTCTTGATAAAATTTTCTTATGGCTATCTTTCATCCCAAGGAATTTTCTTAGTCAGTTTCTTCTCCGGCCTTTTCAATATTGATGTCATCACTGTTTCTCTCGTCCAGATGGCCGGCAAAATCGGCCCTTCAGCGGCCATTAAAGCCTTGGTTTTAGCTTTAGGAGCTACCTTTGTAGTTAAGGGAGGCATCAGTTATGTCGTCGGAGGAGGACTGTTCGGCCGGGAGATGGTCAAGTATATGACGATACTGCTTATTGTGGCCGTAGTCTTGTTTTTTGTGCTTTGAGAAAGTATAAAAATAAAAAATAACTTTTTACATGATTTAATACCCCGTAACCAGCACTTCCATATCATGGCCGAATATTTCTTTCAGCCGTTCAAAGACCGGTTCCTTGATGAAAACTTTGGAGGGGAACTTGGCCTTGGCCAACTCTTTCTCCAGCTCTTCAAAAGAACTTTCTTTTAAGTTGCCCAAACTGCCGTTGGACAATATTTCCGCGTGGCTGACCTGCTGCTCTTTAGCATCTAAATCATGGATAATAAAAGCGTGCTTCTCCATCAGGATAACTTCTCCAAACTTATTGCCGAATTTCACTCTCACTTTAGCTCTTTCCAACTCTCTTCCTCGTTTTCTCTGCATATGTTCCACTAAGTATTGTATCAATTCCCTGCTGCCTCTACGCGCCTTATCTAAATCCGTATCCGTCATCTTTCCTTTATCAAAAAGCTTCTTGGCTTCCACAATCTCATTCAGATCCCGTAAATGATGGGTGGGCACCTTGCCTCCATGCACTAATTCTTTCTCAAACAATTCTACTAATCTCTCTTCAGAAACTTTTTCCACCCCTTCCAAACGTAAAGTATCGCGAATAACTGTAACCACATCTTCATATAACCTGACAATACTTTCCTCTTCTTTCTTCTTCCCTACCTGTTTGAAAAGCCGATCTATTCGTTTGAGATATTTTTCCGCATCATGCAATAATTCATCAATCTCTTTCCCAGTCAGTTCTTTTTTTATTCCGTGCTCAATGTCTTTATGCACAGCTACAGTTCGTTCTAAGATTTTGACGAATTCGTCTTCCAGAAGGCCTTCCTGTTTGACGAAAACTTCCCGCATTTTCTCGGGAGTTTCTCTTGGAGTAGTTGGAGGAATGCCGTAAAGCATCAAAGCTGCTTGGCTGGGAGTAAGCACTGCATAAAACAGATCTTCCATACCGATATCTTTAAGGCGGAATTTAACCCTTTCGATCATCTGGGTGCCGGAATTCATGAACATATCAATCGCTTCTTTGCTAGGTTTTATCCTGCCCATCTTCAGCATTAATTTCCAAGGCATAAACATCCCCCTATCAAAAAACGGCACACCATCTCTTAAAAAAGTAAAGACAATAGGGTTAGCTTCTTTCAGAGATTCCCATACATCAGTCAAGATATGCACTTGGCAGCTAAGCTTATTCTTGATGCCGGTCATATCCCCTGCTTCTAAAGCCATGGAAGCAATAATTGCCCTCAGCTTATCTTTTAATTCTGCCCGGGTCATCTTCTTGACATCCGTATCGTCAATTATGATCCAGACATCGATATCCGAGGTGGTAGTCGCTTTCCCCCGCGGTACAGAACCCATCAAAACATAAGCAGCGATATACTTCTCAAATTTCTGCAGGACCATGGTCTTGTGGATTTCTGCGATTTTTATCGCTCCCAGCATTCCCAAATCGTGCACTGGCGCTCCGGTAGCAATCAATCGGAGCATATCTGATTTGCCGTCAAAACAGCTCTGCCAAATATCTGTCAAAAGAACTGTCTGGGGATTAAGCCGGGCATCAGTTTCTTTGGCCATTTCTCCTACGATTGTAGAAATTTTGTTGTATAATTCATCTTTAGTCATCTTTTTACTGTCTGTATCATCAACTAGAACCAGAACATTGATTTTTTTATCCTCTTCTTTCTCTTCTTTCTTATCTGCCTTTTTCTCTCCGCCCTTGCTTCCTTCAACCGCTGTCTGCTCTCCTTCTTTCTGCGGATGGGGCCGCTCTGGCGGCAGCAAAGCTATGCCTACGATATAACCTTCAAATTTTTCCAGAAGTTTCGTCTTGAATTTATCTAGCTTATCCTTAATATCTTTAAGTTTTGCTTCCAATTCAGGAGGCAATTTAGGAGCCTGAGGAGGCGCCATCCGTTCTACAGATCCTTCCGGTAATTTAGCCTCAGAAACCGGAGCCTGGTGACTATAATTCTTTAATTCCACTTTTAGTTTTTTATCTTTACTGCTCATAAAAATCTTTCCGACCCCGCAATTCTAATATATATTTCACTGTATAATTCTTTGTATTCCTGGCTTTATTTTTAAATGTTTGCAGTAAGCCTTATAAACCGATAAATAATCCTTCTCGGCATGGCCGTCAATGATTGGTGCCTGTGGCAATGGCTGGGTTTTCGCAGGAAAAAAGAAAAAAAGATTGATGTTTTAGCAGACCTGCGGGCTATTGTCGAATTTCTTCGTACTGCAGAAAGAGAAAGCAAAAATCTAAAGCTGCAATTTGGGGAAATACTCGCCATTCACAAAGAAAGCAAGATTATTCATGAATCCCATCTGAAAGTCAATAATCTACGCAAGCAGATTGAAGTCTTTGATCATGCTTTAAAAAGATATCAGCATTTTGAAACTGATGCGGCTATCAACGGCGAGAGAACAAAAAAGATTGCCAAAGCTTTGATTAAAGAAGCCGAGCAGGAAAAACAAACCGACTTGCTTGAACGAATCAAAAAAGAATCGCATTGGACATTTAACTGGTAGCAGTGTTTTCAATAAACTGTTTAATTTCGCTTACCTTTCGAGGATTTAAAGAGACGTGCTCGTCACCTCCCCTGCCTGTTCGTTTAACGACAGGAATAATCCACTCTTTGTTGATTAATTCTTTTAGTATCCCTTCTAATACTTTCTGACCGTTATGAGTATTTCGGTAGTGTTCCGGAATTCCTTTTTTTATAAAATCTAAAGGAGTGTGTTTCCCACCCCAGATATTACACGCAGAAAAGAAAGCCTCGGCTTTTAAGCCGAGGTTCTTTTCTGGTGTCCTAAAAATCAGCCAAAGTAGAAGCGCCCGATCAAGCCACGCACTTTAGTGCGTGGTAGGGCGCTTCTGGCTGATTTTTATGACTTCGGACTAATTTCTGCAGAATCAATTTTTTAAGAACTTGGATATCTTCCATGACTAGAAGATATAATAAACGTTTATTATTTTTTCCTTTAGATATTATACATCGATGTATAATTACGAAAGATTTATAAAGAATGGCGCTTTAGCAAAGTTGATGGAAGAAGAATCAATTTTTTTGGAACACGTGGGAGATAATCCGCGCATGAGAACGTTACAATATTTTATCGAAGGGCGAGACTTTGATTACACCCTTACAGATTTGCTTAACGCTGGGGTAAGCTGGGGGACATTGAATCAATTAGTTCCCAAATTACTGGAATTAGGCATAATTACTAAAACTAGAAAGATTGGCCGTGCTACTTTATACAAAATAAATCAACAGAATGAAACTGCCAAGCAATTAATCACTTTGTACGATAAGTTAATTCTTAAGCGGTTAGAGACAATGGAACAAAAGATAATTTTAACTGCGTAGATTATTTCATATAATTATCTTCTACAAATCTCGCCAGTTCATGATCGCCCCCTGCTTTGAAACAGCCGAAAGCCAATTCATAAAATCCTTCTCCCAAGCAAGTGGTTCCTAAAAGCACTAACTGCTCTCGATTGGCTGTCGGTTCAAGAGCAAGAAACGCATTGCCAAAATCACATAGTTCCATCAGCTCTTTGCCATAACTTACTAAACGCTCCACATTGCTGGCTAAGATTAATGCTTTGATTGCTTCTCCTCTTTTTTCCATGCGGATGAATCTCTCTCCTACTTCGGTCAGAACTTCCTTCCGTATCTTTTCGTCAAACATAGAAACATCAACCTTGTCTAGTCCCTTCTTGATGACCCAATCCGCTAGATTCTCCATATTTTCATCAGTAACTACTCTTGAGATTTAAAGGTTTCGTCAGTAGAGAAGAGAGATGCCAAGAGTTGTAAAGCTGATACTGAATGGATACAAAACGGATAAAACTCTGGATATGACCAAAACAAAATAGACTATATACCCAAGATTTAAATACTAAATCTACAATACGGTTATAGTAAAATGTTAGACGAATCTTTTCTCCCAAATGCCTCTCGTGTGAAGTTCATTGACTATTGGGACTCTCTTCTGTATCAAGAGGACGAGCAAGAAAAAGAGGCTAAGGCCAGAAAGAAAAAGAAGTAATTTTTCAGAAAAAAGCATCACACTGTTCTAAAACTCTCCCAAACTCTTCTGCTGTCTTTCGTTTTCCACATTTCTGAAAGATACCCAGGCTTTGCGGAAGACATTTTCATAGTCGTTAAAATGCTTCTTGAGAAAAACCTGCGTCTTTTCATCCGTGAGATAGCCAGAACCAAAATCAAAACCAATCTTCTGTTTCATCTTTTCAATTTCCCTATCTCGCGCCACTTTAGCTAAAATCGAAGCTGCAGAAACCGGCAGATGATTCAAATCCGCTTTATGCTCCACAATTAATTTTATTTTCTTATTCTCCAGCCGGTGAAAAAGATATTCTTTATACGCTTGAATGTTTGGGCTGGGACAATCGATGATTGCCGTATCCGGCTTCAGCCGATTGATAATTGCTACAGCCATGTTTCCTTCCAGCCAGTTTAGGTTCAGCCCGGATTTGATAGCCGCATCAATGTTCAATGGCTCGACAATTTCTAAAGTAAAATTGACTGCGATTTTATGAATCTCTTTCTCCAGCGTTTCCCGTTTTTCCGGAGAAAGCAGTTTGCTGTCTTTCACACCCAACTCTTTAAGAGAAACAACATCCTCTTCCCGCAGCAATGCTCCGGCCATCACCAGAGGGCCAAGCACTGGGCCTCTTCCTGCTTCATCAATGCCTAAGATTAGCATATTTCACCAAAAATTAAACCTCTATAAAAGAATTGTCAAGAAGTATTGTTATACGAAATTTGAAAACCTGCCTTTCTCGATGATACAGTAACCGAAAATCCTTAACGTTGTTGCCTTCGTTTATTCGTAAAAAGAAACTGCTCTTAAATTTAAAACTTCATCTAACGTGTGCTAAACAAAATTTTTGCCACCTATTACACTACTGATAAAACTTAACGATTGAAAATTGGCACCTACGCTAAACGACGTAAAAACGGTAGAATTATTGACGAGGAGGGGCGTAAACTACAAAACTATTATTGATACAACATCTCAAATTTTGCTGAATCTACTTTAACAGTGAGAATTCCAGCCATTCCATTGTATGTGGTACCATCTACATGCTTCCACTGTTCCAAGCCACCAAAATTAGCACTAAACTGCTTTGACCATTCTCCCGGCTTTACTGCTTTTCCGTCGTATGTTGCTGCTAAACCTCCAGCTTCGTGAATATGACCACACACTGCAAAAGAAATAGTATTTTGCTTCATCATTTCCGTCGTGGCTTCATCACCAACGTCTCTGCCATTATAAATAGTAGCTGGACCAGGATTACTATTAGTTTTTCCACAACCATGCGTAATTAATACAACAGCATCGTCTAGTCCATTTCGTAACTTACCTGTTGATTGAACAAATTCTGGTTTTGCCCAGTAACCATTATCAGGAATAAACTGCCTTCCAGGAATTTTAAAAGTTTGGTATCCTGGCAAACTAACAAAATCAGCATCATCACCATCAAAAACTCTGAACTTTGTCATATCAATAACGTTGCCATATTTAGTTGTTACTTCTGCGAGTGCTGATGTATAGTCTGGTTTTTGTTCATGATTCCCAGGAATAACAAAAATAGGTAATCCTGTTTGTGCAACGGCTTCAAGCACTTCTTTTATTTCAGACTTATCAGCCATTGAATCTGTTCTTCCATATCGTAATCCTTCGTTACTTGGTAAATCACCGGTAAGAATTATTCCATCAACGCCACGCTTTTTGAACTCTTCTGCAAAGAATTTTGCCTTACCAGCTTCGCCATGTACATCAGAAATAACACCATAACTTGCTTGGTTATCCTCATCTGATGTTAATTCCGTAACTTTACTTCCCTCAAACTTATATTGATGTCCATTAATTGTTCGTGTGACTGGTGCGATCTGTTCAACCTTAGCTTCAAGATTGGGTGTTTCCTTTTTACACCCAGCTATTCCTATGGCTAATGTACCAATCAAACCCAATGCAAGCAATCGTTTCAAGCTAACCATAAAGTACTAAAATGGCTTCTGCTTTATAAAGCTTTCGTCTTTCCTAAGTGGTACTAATCTCCCAATGTCCGCCTTTTGCTCCACCAACCCTCTTAATACGCTTTTCTTTTCTTAAAATAGCCAACTGTTTCTCTACTGCTCTTTGAGAAATTCCTATTATTTGAGCCATCTCTCGTGCAGAAATAGATTTATTCTCTTTAATTAAAGCAAGAATTTTCTCCGAACTTTTCTCCGAACTTTTCTCCGAACCTTCTCCGAACTTTATACCGTCCATAACTTCGAACTTCCTATCAAACACCACCAAAAAACCACTTTTGAGCTTCTTAAACTCCACTTTAACCTTTTCCTCTTTACAAGCATCATGAATCCTTTTAATTCCAGAACCCCAACGTTCGATATCTTTGCTCAAATAAAGTGTATTGGCTATTAGCGGATTTCTCAAAATTGATCTTTCAGTACCGGTAAAGAAATCTTTAGGATCATAGCCCTCGGGAAATAATCCGGGATTGTAAATCTCTACCCTGTCTTTGAAAATGGCAACTTCATTGCCTTTCCTGTTTTCATAATCCCTATGGCAAAGAGAGTTTACTAATGCTTCTGTAATTGCTCTTGTGGGGATTTCTGGAATCTCTTTCCGAATACGCTCTTTCAGTTCAGCTCGCCAATTAATATGTTCTTTGAGGTATGATTCGGACTGCTGTAGCAATTGAAAAATATTTCCTTTAAACTGTCGAATATCCAAAAACGTCAGTTTATCCGTTCCCGCAAATACCGCTGCCTGTACCTCCTGTTGGTTTTCATCGCAGAACAAGACTTCAGCGGCTTTCAGTAATTTTCCATCTTTCAACAAGCCCAACTTGTTCAGTACCGCTTTCGTATTGGTAAACTTGAAATCTATCCGCTTTGCCGCATTTGCTCTCTCAACAAAATCTCTCAGCATTTCCTCATTAACATCTTTCAGATTTTTCTCAGAAATTTCTTCCTCCCATAGGATTCTATTTTTCTTCAAAATTAGTTTTTCCAACTCTTGAGAACTTATCTTTTTGTCTTCATCTCCTACACGGACATACGCACGACCGTACGCATAATAGGGAACATGCTCACCAGTAAATTCCACATGAACGCATTTCTTCCCTTCAAAAGTTACTTCATTGATCTTGGGAAATATTTTTGGCTCAATATTATCAGATATGGTTTTGGAGATTTCTCTGATTGTGTTTTCCGTTACAGTCTGTCCCACAACTTCACCACTGTTCTTAATGCCAAAATAGACTTCTCCCTTTTGATGCTTATTTAGAATAGCGACTATTGAAATTACTGCTTCTTTTAGTTCAGATGTCGATGTTTTCAGTTCAAGTGATTCAGATTCTTTCATAATCAACCTCTTTTCATAGAAAAGCATACTTTACCTTAAAAAGATTACTACCACATTTACGCCCCCCCTTCATCTCACTATCGAAAGAAAGAACTCAAACCAAAACGCTACAGTGCCAATTTCTATTTACGGTGGCAAAAACTCCGGCAACAACTAAACTTTCGGCAGGTTTTCAAACCCCTCACTTCGTTCGGGGGCGCTGCGCTTTCCTTACGCAAACGAGTAATTGATTACTAAATTTTATTCTCGTTTGCTTCAGTCACCTCGCCTAACAGGGGTCCCCCATAAGTTAATTTACAACCCAAACGTTTCCGTAAACTCCTTCACTTTGCGCATCTCGGCCAGAAAGTTCAGGCCTTTGTCTGTGATCAGCACCACTCGGGATTTGTCTGTCGGCTCTTCCCGCACCAATTCTTTGGCTTTTAGTTCATCTAGATATTCACTTAGCAGTTTATGAGAAAGATTAGATTTATACATCAGATGGGTAGGCTTTATCTTTCCCCCTTTGTTCTGTATAGCTACTAAAATGTCAAAGACCAATTCTAGTTTGGAACGGCGGGAGTTCATTTTTTTAGCACCATGATAAACGCAGCTAACAAGGTTAAATAGCCTATTAGCTCTACTATCACCCCCCCGATATAAAAACCTGTATCCACAAAATCAAACAGGAAGATCAGTTGGCTCAAGGCCAGCAGGATAAAGGCTGCGGCCACCAGTAAGGTGCTGTTGGTCTTTTTCTTTAAATAGTTTTTGCTGTAGTTGAAAGTAATCATCACCATTAAAGCCAGGGAAGTGAGATAAAAGAAGCCTACCGAAGGGAAAGTAATAGTAGCAATGCCTAAATCCAGTATCAATATATACTTAAGATTGCTGAAGACTGTAAGCAGGAAAGTAAAGAACAACGCTAAAAGAATCATCTTCATGTTGAGTGGTTCTTTCTGATGAAGAGTTTTTTCTGAAACCAAGAACAAGAGAAGCAAAGCGGTTAAAAACAGCCCGATATGAAAAAAGAAGCCGAAGCGGTAGAACAGATCCGAAACATTAGTATTAGTGAGAGATATCTGCATTGTCCCCACCGCTAAATCCCTGATTGTTTGAGAAACAATCACCAGATGAGTAAAGATTTTAGCCAAAAAAGATAACCCAATCAGCAAAAAAGCCAATGAAAAAAACTTAAATTTCCGTTCATTCAATTTTTTATACACTTTGTAAGCATATCCTGCAATAAGCAAAGCAACAATTACTACTATCCCTTCGAGGATAGCATCTATCCCATAAAACCATTTTGGTACGAAGAATAACTCAAACATATAAGTAAAGACCAAAAATTCTCTTAAAAAGCTTATGGAAGAGGAATCTATCAGTAGAGCATATATTTTCCATCCTAAAGTTCCTTTCATAGAGTATTTATAAGCACTCCTTTTATCAAAATGCTGAGGTGAGATGAAATGGTAAAAAAAGAAATTGCTTTGCTGTCAAGGATTTTAGATGAAGAGCAGATTGAAATTTTGTCTTCGTTAAGAGAAAGAGAAGAAAGAAGATAAAGAGATAACTTATTCCATCACTATTCCTGACCACAACGTAAAGTCTTCTGAAGGACTGTAGCCGCCGAAGACAAAGTATGGTGATTCAGCCTGACCAAAATAGCCGTACTGCACCTGCCCCCATTGTTTTTTCTGCGCTCGCCCGCCGGTAGGCGCTGCTCCATAAATCGAACTGCCGAATAATTTCCACGTTTTCATCAAGCCGTGAAAGTCAGACAGATCAGTAGATGCCGCTGCCCCCGGCTCGACGATCAGCGGCTTATCATACCCGTGCTTCTTCAGGATCTCAGCGATCTTCCAGATAGGCGCATTGCCCTCTCCGGGAGTAAGATGCTCGTCTTGGTATCCAAAATTGTCGCTAAGATGGACGCTGCCGATCATCTTCTTCTTGGCCATGCTCTCCACTTTCTCCAGCAGCCAATGATCAAATTCTTCATTGTTCTGCTCCGGAGATTTTTTAGGGTCAGCTACCCAATACTTTCTCCAGATATTGATATGTCCTGTATCTAGATGTGCTTTGATATGCCTCTCGGCCAGCTCTTCTGCTTGGGACTCATCCACCCCCTTCCGCACCATCAACTCGTGAGCCATCATCTTTCTTGAATTTTCCACCAGATTTATCAATTCATCAGGGTGGCCGCCGTACTGCTCGGGAAAGATATGCTCCATGCCTATAAACAAGTCTTTTGCTCCCTTTTCTCCCATCTTTTTAAGCTTCTGTGATTGCTCATAAGCTTTCAGCCCAATCTCCGAATAACCTTTGTAACTTTGTTTCAATGCATAGTCTTCTGCATTTTCGATATGGCTGATGGCTTCTTTAAACTTTTTTATCTGTACCTCTTGGGCCACTATCTGTTCCCTGGTTCGTAGCATTTCTTCTTCTAGATGTTTAATCTCTTTATCTAAAAGCTGTGCCGGCATTTTAGTTCCGGGAGGAATAAGGCCTTGGGCATCGATTGGCACCTGCCGCCCTAGTCTCCATCGTTCTTCTTCATCAGTTGCATCTTCTATTTTCTTATAAAAATCTCGCGCTTTTTTCATTTTACCCATGCGTTCAATCATCTCGTCAAACTGTCCGCCATATCGGACTGAAGTGCCCCGATGGATCGCTTCCTGCAATTCAGCATCAGCGATGAAAAAAGCTTCTTCTGGCTTGATACGGATATCCTTTTCTGAACCGGCCTGTTTAAATCTTAACCAGGGGGTATCTTCCCATTCTTTAGTTTCTTTTCCGGTATGTTTATTCTTCCAGAATTCTCTTGCTTGCTTGGTTAATCTTTCCGCTTCTTTCTCAAAATGATTCCAAGAACGCATCTCTACTTTAAACTGCTTTGTTTTTTCGTCAAAAAGCGGCACACGTTCTTCCTCAGGGACTTTATTTCCGAGGTAATCTAAACAGATTTCTTCTCCTTCTTTGGCTATTTTTTTCTTTCCCTCTTCAAAATATTCCTGGCCAGGTTTAGCCATATTCCACACAGGCAGAGGCATGTTGGTCTCTTTTGGTACTGATTTAATCATTTGTCCGGTTCTATCATCTACAATCAAAAAATGCACTTCTTTTTCTTCATCATCATACTTACGGAACTTTCCTGCCCACGGCCCTTTCTTGTTCCACTCTGATTCACTGAACGGACGGTTGAATTCTCCTACATGTACTACCACTGTCCCCCCCTTAGCCACATCAGCTGCAAAATCTACTGCTCGGTTCACTTCATCTAACGCCATCCTCTGCGCTTCCTTGCTGAATCCGCGTTCTCCCATTCCTGCCAAACCCATCACTCCACCAGAAGCATGAGTAGTAAATTCTACTTCAGTCGCTTTGGCTAACTCTGCTAAAGCCTGCCGCTGGGGGGTACCGAAAAGTTCAGGAGTCGGCGCTCCCCGCCTGGATGTACCCGCCCCAAAGAATTGCAGCTCCATGGTCTTGGTTCCGGTTTTTATTTTCGCGGCCACTCCTGCAACATTATTCGCCGCAACGCCAAACGGCACAGAAAAACCAATATCTTTAATGCCGTATCCCACATCGCCGGTAGTGCTTCCTCCCTCAGAGGTATACCCTGAAGACATGCCATACTCCCTGTCCATCGAATGGTTATAATCCGTGTGATAGGCCATGGCCGAAGAATAATTTGTAATTATTTAAATGTATCTGGTCGTTCACTCATCATAATAAAAATAGTTTCTCTTACGCAGATTACTAATTTCCCGTTCGATAATCTACTCCATTTCCTTCCCCACCATGTTTCGCTCCCTCTCCTTTTCTCGATTGATACAGTCTCTGCAAAGAATCTCCTATTTTTTGTATCAAAGTCGTCTCCCTCAGCCCATCTTCTCCTGGCTGATACCGGCCGACCCGGATGTCGTCCATCTTTTGCTGGGCCGCTTCGTTCAGATATCCTATCCTACGCATATGCTCCGGAGTGACATATCCCCGTTCCTCCGATTCTCTTCTTAAACCGCTCATCTCTTGGTAAAGATCGCCTGCCGGCCGCTGACTCATTCGATTGACGTAATCCGCTCTAGCTGCTTCCTCTTCTTTCTGCTTCAAAGATACTCGCTCAAGATCCTCTTCCAAAGATTTTTCTTGTTTCGGTTTCTTTTCAATTTCTTCCTCTCTTTTTCTTCTTGTCTCTCCTCGCACTGCCCGAAAGATCTGCCGTTCCTCTTCGCTCTGCAAAAATTCTTCTCCCCCGGATGCCGCTATCCGCGGAATAGATATCTTCTCTTCCAGTTCCCGCGCGGTTTTCAGCTCCTTCTCGCTTTCCTGCATCATCTTCTGGGCAGTTTCAATCTCCTTCTTCCGCTTCTCTTCCAGCTTTTTCAACTGGACCAGTCTCTCTTCCGGCGGCAGCTTCTTCAATTCAGCTATTGTTTTTTTCGGCATTTTAGATAATAATCCAAATGCTATTTAATTAAGTTATTCTCTAAAAACAGGAAAAGATTTTAAAGGTTTAATTCTTTTCAGTAGTAAATGGGGGACAAAGTAGAAGTAAGTTTTTATTTATTAGACTTAGTCTTCAAACAGAAAGAAAACTGTCCCGCTTTATACTTATACGGAAAAACTCCTTCTGGGAAAAAAATCTGTATTGTAGAAGAAAATTTTCTTCCCTATTTCTATGCCGAACCAATAGAGATTGAAGACCGGGAAAGATTAAAGAAAGAGCTGCTCGCTTTGAAAGTTCCATTCAAAGAAGGAGATGCAGTGATCCACTCAGTCGAAGAAATAGAAAAAAAGCTTTTGGGCAGTAAAAAAATTCTTCTCAAAATTTTTGCTCTTGCCCCTTCTTATATCCCGTTCCTCAAGAGAGAATTAGACGCTCATCCAAAAATAAAAAAATGTTACGAATTTGACGTTCCATTCATTTATCGCTATCTCATCGACAAAAACATCCTGCCTCTTGCTCTTCTCCATGCTAAAGGAGAATGGATTCCAGAAAAATCAAAGGTGCCTGTCCTTTTAGCAGAAAATATTACTCCCACCGAAGAGACCACTTCGGATCTTCAGATTATGGCTTTTGATATTGAAACTTACAGCAAGACTAAAGTTTTCCAGCCAGAAAAGAATCCCATCCTTATGATTGCTTTGTACGGAAAAGATTTCCGCAAAGTTTTGACCTGGAAAAAATATTCCACCCGATTAGAATATGTAGAATTTGCGGAAAATGAAAAAGAGATGCTTCTCCGCTTCAAGGATCTTCTCAAAGAACATCTGCCCGACCTTCTTGTCGGTTATCATTCAGATGGTTTTGATTTTCCTTATATTAAGACGCGGGCAGAAATTCACAATGTAGATATGGATTTAGGATTAGATTATTCTGACTTAACTATCGGCCGCAGCAGCTCCTCGGCCTGCATTGCCGGCCTCCCCCACATTGACTTATTAAGATTTATCCGGCATAATCTTCGCACTTTGGAAACAGAAACCTTCACTCTCAATGCCGTAGCTTCAGAGATTCTTGGAGAAAAGAAAAAAGAAGTGGATATCGATGCTCTTTCTTTAGTTTGGGACGGAGAAGCAGAAAAGTTAGATCAGTACTGCGAATATAATCTTCATGATGCTCATCTTACATACCAATTAGCCCAGCGCATCCTTCCCCATATGATAGAATTATCGGGTTTAGTTGGTTTGCCGTTATTTGATATCAACCGCGTTTCTTCCAGCCGATTAGTAGAAAATTTCATTATGCGCCGGATGGGCCAGTTCAAAGAACTTATTCCCGCTAAGCCAAGCTATCATGAGAATCAAGAAAGAAGAAGCTTGACTTATGAAGGGGCTTATGTCCATGAGCCCAAGCCCGGTTTTTACCGCAATGTGGCGGTCTTTGATTTCCGCAGTCTTTATCCAACTATTATCACTGCTCATAATATTTCTCCGTACACATTTCATTGCTCCTGCTGTAAAGACAAAGGCTTAGTGCCGGATACTCAATATTGGTTCTGCCGGGAGAAAGACGGCATTCTTCCTTCATTGTTGGAAGAATTGATTCTGCGAAGAATCAGGGTTAAAGAGATGCTCAAATCCGACAAGAACAATCTTCTTCTCCAAGCTCGTTCAGAAAGCATCAAGCTGCTGTCCAATTCGTTCTATGGTTATCTTGCTTTTTTTGGCGCCCGCTGGTATAGTTTGGAATCTGCCTTGTCTATCACTTCCTACGGCCGCCACTACATCTCTCAAGTCATCGCCAAAGCTCAGGAAGCCTGCTTTGATATTATCTATGCCGATACTGACTCAGTTTTTATTAATCTTAATGAGAGAAAAACCGAAGATGCTTCGGAATTTGTCCAGGAGATTAACAAAAAATTGCCGGGCTTTATGGAATTGGATTATGAAGACACTTATAAGACCGGAATTTTTGTAGCTGTCAAAAAAGGCCATGCCGGAGCCAAGAAAAAATATGCTCTCTTCTCAGAAAGCCGCAGTAAATTAAAGATCCGCGGCTTTGAAACCATACGCAAAAACTGGTCAAAATTAGCTAAAGAAGTGCAGCAGAGAGTCTTGGAGATTCTTTTGAAAGAAGAAAATAAGGAAAAAGCCTTTGATTATGTCCGAAAAATTATTTTTGACATCCAGACTAAGAAGATTCCCCTGAAAAAGATGATTATCAGCACCCACATTCAAAAAAGCATTGAAAGTTATGAAGCTGTCGGCCCTCATGTGGCCGTAGCCAGACGGATGCAGGAAAAAGGCATCCCTATGGGCCCGGGATCTATTGTTAAATTTGTTATCACTTCCGGCGAAGGGATGCTAAGAAATCGCGCTCGGCCGCCTGAGGAAGTAAAAGAAGGGGATTACGATGCAGAGTATTACATCAACAACCAGATTGTTCCGGCCGTCAGCTCCATTCTTTC
>Ga0209541_10003451_pt1 | contig 29010 bp, 31 predicted proteins | sample RifCSPlowO2_01_FD_184027 | JGI IMG/M metagenome (GOLD analysis project Ga0209541, IMG submission 184027) | Groundwater microbial communities from Rifle, Colorado - Rifle CSP2_plank lowO2_0.1 (SPAdes) (version 2) | ecosystem: Environmental > Aquatic > Deep subsurface > Groundwater | place... | reverse complement strand
GGATTAGGGGCATTGGTTTATGCAATGAGTGCAGCGCCGTCATTCGCGCAGGAAAGACCTAATAGTCCTCTGACTGCAACGCTTGGGGGAGTAATTCATCATAAGTTTACTGGAGAAAAAGACTTTTGTGTGTATTTTAACGGTATCCTGCCGGCTATTTTAAGGTTTCCTAAGCAACATATTACATCTATTCCTGGCAACAATGGCACGAGCCTATATTTTGTTGATATCGTAGTAAAAGATAAAGATGGTATAAAGAAGATTGAAACAAATTGGACAAATGAAAATCATGTTTATTTGTTTACCATTTCATATAAGAACAGAGATAATGGCCTATGGCAAGATGACAGAATTGGAAATTATCACATCTTAAAAGATGGAGAAAAGCTGCCAGATTTAGAGATACTGGTTGAAGATGGCTATGGCAGAAAAGAAAAGATTGTAATCACTGCAGATACAATTAAACAATTTGCTGATGGAAACATTCCTGGATATACAACAACAGAAGCAGACAGGGGAAAGTGCGAAAAAATAGTGTGGTAATAATCAGAGACTAGACAGATATAACCTTCGAGGAATTTTAACAAAAATGACAAGCATCTATAACTGCGACCAGTCAGAACTTGTAGAAAAAGCTGGAGAAGAGCTGAAAAAAGTGCAGCATGTAAAAGCCCCTGTCTGGGCAGCTTTTGTAAAGACAGGAATGCACAAGCAACGGCCCCCGGCTGAAAATGACTGGTGGCATATCAGGGCAGCTTCTGTTCTGAGGCAGATATACAAGAAAGGCCCAATAGGCGTTTCAAAGCTAAGGACATCGTATGGCGGCAAAAAAGATAGAGGATATAAGACCGAGCATTTTTACAAGGGCTCCGGAAGCATAATAAGGAAAGTTTTGCAGCAGCTAGAATCAGCAGGATTTGTGAAGAAAGAAGAAAAAAGCGTGCATAAAGGAAGGGTCATCACAGCAGAAGGAAAAAAGTTTTTGGATAATATCGCCTCAAAAATCTCCGTTGTTATTATCAAGCCGCAGCAAAGGAAAGAGGAAAAAGCAGAGGAGCCAAAATCAGAAATTAGAGAGCAGGATAAAAAAGCAAAAGTTCCATCGGAAGGAAAAAAGAAACAGGCAAAGGAAGCAAAACAGGAACAAAAAGCTCCAGAAAATAAAAATGGATGAGCTTGAAGGGATAAGGAAAAGAAAACTGGATGAGCTCAAAAAGCAGCAGATGGATCAGACGCAGCAGAAAATGCAGGAGGAACAGCAGCTTCTGCAACAGGTACAGCAACTTGAAGAAATAGTAAAAAAAGCATTTACAAAAGAGGCGTTGGAAAGGTACGGAAACTTAAAAGCGGCATACCCGGACAGGGCTGTCCAATTGCTCGTGATTTTGGCGCAGGCAATGCAGGCAGGCCAGATAGCAACAATTGATGATAAAACTCTCAAGGAATTATTAAAAAAACTGACGCCAGGGAAAAAAGAATTTAACATTAAACGGGCATAGAATCCAAAGAATATTATCAATAGCGAAGGCTTGAGCGTATTGCCCGGGAGCGAAAGCCGAGAGTTAAATGCCTGAGCGCGCCAGCGCGAACAGAATAAAAACAAAATAACCAGTTAAAACCTATAAGCAAAATGTCACGATACAAGCATCCAAGCAGGAAGAAAAGGCTTGCAAAATTCAGCAAGCTGACAAGATGGGCCCCTTTTTGGACAGTGCCAAAAATATATGGCAAAGGGAGAAAAGTGCATCCCGGAAGGCATACAAAACTGAAAAGAAGCTGGAGAAGGACCAAGACAAAAGCATAAAAATAACAACTGAATCGCATGGCATTGCAGCATTACTGGGCAAGAGAGAGTTTATGAAAGAAAGCTTGCTAAGCCTATTGGATAAGGCAAGGGATAATTTATCCAAAATACATGCTGATATTGCTATAAGGCGGGAATTTCACAACAAATTTCCAGGAGCAAGTTTTGATGAAAGAATGTACCAGGAAATGATTAGCAGGCTAGACAGGCTTGGCATTATTGACTTTGGGAAATATCCCCACCCGGTCATAAGCAAAGGGCAATATTTTATTGACATGCATTATGGCGCAATAGCGCCTTATCATCACTACATTGAGTCTATGGGGGAAGTGCGCGAAAGCAATAGCAGTCCTAGTGATATTGACTAAAATAAAATGGCAAAGAAAGAAGAGACAAAAACAGTTTTAGAGCGCGTTTATAATGTTCCGCTTAGAAGGGAATATATGAAAGCCCCTAACTGGAAAAGGACACCTAAAGCAGTAAGAGCTTTGAGAGAATTCATAGCAAAACACATGAAGTCTGAAGATGTTTTGCTTGGAAAATATGCCAATAAGTTCCTTTGGAAAAATGGGATTAAAAATCCGCCGCATCATGTTAAAGTTAAAGCTGTAAAGGATGAAAAGGGCAGAGTTACCGTTGAGCTTTTGGAATTGCCAAGCAGCGCAAAAAGAGAGCAGGCAGCTATTAAAGAAAACGAAGAGAGAAAGCAGGAAAAAGGGGCAAAGGCCGAGGAAGCAAAAAAATCTGAGAAGAAAGAAGATATATCAGCAGAAAAAGTTGAGGAAGCAAAGAAAGAAAAGGAAGGGGAAGTAATAGCTATACAGAAAGAAGAGATAAAAGACTTAAAGGAAGAGTCAAAAAGGCATCATCATCATCCAGGCCAAAAACAACCAAAAGGGCCGCGATTTCAGGAGACTCATCCAACTGCGCCGAGGAGCCAATAGTTTTTTTTTGGTTTGCAATAAAGTAAATATATCTTATTTCTGGTTCAGTTTTGGATTATTCTAATTTTTATCGACATTCGTCAGAGCTTTATTTTTTATTAAGGTGGACATCTATCAGCACCAATAACCCCGAGGCCAGTATAAATGCAATCTTATAATCCAGATTAAGCCATCTTGAAGGAATACCGGGATAGATAGACTTAATGGCAACAAATGCCATCAGTATGATTACAAAAACCGGGAACAGCTTCCTATTCCAGAGCAGTATGGATAATAAGTACCTTTTAATCGCCATATGGCTTATTTTAAGCAAACTATTTAAAAAACTTATCTGAATAGCTGTATAATATGAAGATCAAAGATACGAAGCTTAAAGACTGGTATCTTATAGCAATTTTAGCCTTTCTTGGCCTATTTTACAGAATCTGCTTCCTTGGTTATCCTTCATTATGGATTGACGAAGCCTTTAGCGTAAATGCTGCGCAAGCAATATTGCAGCACGGCTATCCCCTATTGGACTCTGGAATTGTTTACTCAAGAGATCTTCTCAGCACTTATCTGATAGCATTCTTCATGTCTATTTTTGGGGAAAGTCATTTTGGAGCGAGATTTGCAAGTGTCATATTCGGAACCCTGATGATTCCTTTAGCTTATTACTTTGGCAGAGAGCTTGGCAACAGGAAGGTAGGAATATTGGCTGCTTTATTCGTGACGTTTTCCGTGTGGGAGATAGCATGGTCAAGGCAGGCAAGAATGTATCAGCAGCTGCAATTCTTTTATTTTTTGTCCTTGATATTGTTTTATAAGTTTGTTAATAATGGAAAACCGCGCTATTTCTTTTTAACCGCGCTATTCACGGCTTTAGCTATTCTTAGCCATAGCTTAGGATATACTTTGCTCCTCGTTTATTTGATATATCTTGCAGTTGTCAATATAAAAAGCCTGACAAATAAGGATTTTTGGAACTTAGTAATCTCTGGGCTTAAGCAGAAAATTCGTGATTATTATGGGAAAAACAAGATTCTTTTTCTATTGGGCTCTTTTTTACTGCTCTCATCAACTGTCTTTATCATCCATAGCGCATACTCTTCGTATGCTGAATTTCCTGATGTTGATACTGACTACCTTGAACAGTATGCATTTTACCTGAAAAATGTGCATTTCCTGCTCTATTATTTTGCTATTGTCGGAGCGATCATATCATTAAAAAATTTCAGGATAGGATTTCTTCTCATTTTGGGATACCTTGTCCCATTCTTTTTTGTAACCAAAATAGTATGGCTATTGCATTTCCGCTATATTTATTTTGTGCTTCCATTGCTTTTTGTTTTGGCTTCCTATTCAATACTTTATTTGATTGATTTTACCCTGCATCTGGGAAAATACGGGAAGGTTGCTGCATTTGGCATTGCATTGATGCTGGGATTGGCGATTTTTACCGATGATTTTGTGTTTATTCCACAGAAAGAGTATAACCTTGAATCTGGAACGCCGCAACCCAATTTTGCAAAGGCTTATTCTTATATTCGAAGCAAGATACAGCCAAGTGATATAATAATTTCCGGGTTTCCTGCTGTTGATAAATACTATCTCCAAAAAGCTGATTATTGGATTGCATTTTCCCTTACTGGGCTGAAGTCAAGCAATTATTACCTTGACAAGTCAATTGTTTCTGAAAAATATGCAAATGCGACCATACTGAGAAATGCCTCAGAACTGCAGGCAATAACACAAAACAGCTCCGGATGGGTTATTTTGGACAATCTGGCCTGGAGAAGGATAGATGATTCTTTTAAGGATTATATCTCCCATAACCTGACATTCCATCAAGATGCTTCTGAAAGAAAAGATGTATGGAGCGGCATAAGGGTATATAGCTGGGGTTCTTAAGGACACATATGGCTTTCTTCGATATAGTACCCCCAAAAATATAGCGCCATAGCAAGATTTATAAACAAATTGTTATTCTAGAGTAGTAAAATGATTGGATTTAAGGGTAAGAACCTTGCGTTTGCGGCAATGGCAGTGTGAAACAACTTGAAAATCAGAAAAGAATTGGAAATTGCAAAAAGCCTTGCTGTACGGGCAGGAAAGAAAATACTTAAAGTTTATGCCTCCGGCAAATTTGAAACTTCCCAGAAAGGCAATATGGGGCCTTTAACAAAAGCAGATTTATCTGCAAACAGCATAATAGTTGGCAATCTTAAAAAGAAATTTCCAAATCATGCTATACTGACGGAAGAGGGAGCAGACGATAAAAAGAGGCTGAAGAATGATTATGTATGGATAATCGACCCCTTGGACGGAACCAAAGAGTTTATTGCAGGAAACACGGAGTTTACTGTCAATATTGCTTTAGTGCATGGCAAAAAGCCAATCATGGGGGTTGTTTATGCTCCTGCCAGGGATGAATTATATTTTGCCTTGAAAGGATTTGGAGCCTACTTAGAAAAAAACGGAAAGATTCAGAGAATAAATGTTTCAGACAAGAGCAAGCTTAACAAGATGGTTTTAGTTAAAAGCAGATATCATCCAAGCGAAGCCATAAAAAGGCTTGTATCTAAAGGCTTGTTTGCCTCTGCAAAAACTTATGGAAGCTCCCTAAAAGGATGCATGATTGCTGCAGGAAAAGCGGATGTGTACTTTAGGTTTGGCCCTATAAGCGAATGGGATATCTGCGCAATGAACATTATCATAGACGAAGCAGGAGGCATCTTAACAAACTTAAGCAATCAAAAGATACAATACAATTCGGAAGAGCCAAAGATTCATGGCTTTATTGTGTCAAATAACAGGGCACATGATAAATTAATAAAACTAAGCGAGGGTGTAATCTAAAATGGTGCAAAGAGCGATATTTGTCGGAAGGTTTTCCCCTTTCCATAAGGGGCATTTAGGCATTATGGAGGGGAAGATTAAGGAAGGCGTTCCTTTACTGATTTTCGTCAGGGATACGCATTACGATGCCTATTCTGCCCAATTAAGGAAAAGGATGATAGAAGCCGCTATGGCGAAATTGAAAGCAGACGCTAAAGTTATGATAATTGATGATATAGAAAGCATCAATTATGGAAGAGATGTTGGCTACAGCGTTAATGAAGTTGAAGTTCCGGATTATGTCAAGGAGATATCAGCTACTGAAATAAGGAAAAGGATTGACAAAGGCGATAAATCCTGGAAAGAGCTTATGCCTCCAGGCGCTGACAAAGTTTTAGAAGACTATCTGATGAACAAGGGAATTGTCGTATGGATGACTGGGCTGCCCTGCTCCGGCAAAACAACAATCTCAAATTTAGCAGCCGATGTATTAAGGCAAAAAGGCCTAAGGATTGAGAGAATTGACGGAGATATCTTGAGAGATAATATCACTAAAGGCCTGGGATTTACAAAAGAAGACAGGGCAGAAAATTTGCGCAGAGCCGCTTTTTTGGCCAAATTATTGTCAAGAAATGGAGTTATTGTCCTATCTTCGTTTATAACGCCTTATGAATCCATAAGAAGCCAGCTGAAGAAAGAGCTGGAAAAAGAATCAACATTTGTTGAGGTATATGTCAAGGCTTCGCTAGATGAATGCAAGAAAAGGGATGTGAAAGGCATGTATGCAAAAGCCCTGAAAGGGGAGATTAAGAACTTTACAGGCATAGATGATCCTTTTGAGGAGCCGAAGCATGCCGACCTTGTCTTGGATACAGAAAAGAAATCTGCAGAAGAATGCGGAAAAGAGCTTGTGGATTATATTGAATCCATCATCTAATCTGGATAGCAAGATTAATAAGTTGTCTATTATGAGCAATAAAGATGATGAAGTTAAAGGAACGCTTTGTGCGAGCAAATATATCTAAACTAGACAAGTTTCTTCTTGACAATGTTGATGTCCTGGTGCGCACTGCTTTCTATCTGACGGCAATATTCCTCACACTTTTTTTTATCAATGTCTACTTTCCAGGCAAAAAAAACCTTATGGACATTCATTTGTTTACATGGGATGTTCTGTCTATCAAAAGCCTCATTGATCTTAATTGGTTTGCCGTTGGGGTTTTTACCATAGATGCTATTGCATTAACCTACTATACAAAAAAAACCACTGGGAAATGGCATAACAGGATTATCAACTTGACAAAATATATGTTTCTAGCCTCATTGATAGTCACCACTCTTGTATACTATAATACACTAGTGCCATTACAAAAATATGCCCCATTGTTTATGGCAGCAACCATATCATTTGGATTTGCCACATTCCTTCAAAACAGAAAAGCGCTTGCGCCTCTCCAGAGTGAAACAAGGTATAAAAAAAGCTGGCATGATATCGCAGCCATAGGTTTATGCTTGCTGTTTTTAGGCTTTGGCCTCTATCACCTCGGCCAGTTTATGAGCGTGGACGAGCCTAAATGGCTTTATAATCGGGTTCCGCAGCTTTATGATGCCATCGAGGAAGGAAACTGGGAGGACACATCCATCAATGACAAGCCTGGGGTGCTTCCAGCAGCCCTATCAGGAATCACGCTGGTGTTTTTGGACCAAGATGACTATGGCCCTTCAGATATTGAGCATTTTCTGTTCTGGTGGAGATTTCCCGTTTTGCTGTTTAATTTTTTCATGCTTTTTTTGATTTATCACTTTTCAAAATCTTTGTTTGATAAGCACTTTGCATTGATACTTCTGGCTTTAATCGCGTTAAACCCCATGCTAATAGGCATTAGCCAAATAGTAAATCCAGATGCCACTTTATGGAGCACGGGATTTGTCACCTTTCTCACCTTTTTCCTCTATCTGAAGACGAACAGGCAGAAATACATATGGATCAGCGGGTTCTTTTTTGCTTTAGCCCTACTGTCAAAATATTTTATTCTTATCTTCTACGTCTTGTTTTTTATTATTGTCATTCTTGAATACCTCTCGAGGAAAGACCTCTCCATCGGGCACTTGTACGACAGGTTGTTTAATCTGATCAAACTTTATATTATCTCGTTGTTTTTCTATGCAGTCTTGTTTCCAGTGACCTGGGTGCAGCCTGAGAGGATCACCCAGAGCACCATCTTCCATGGATTCTTGAGCCCCGGGTACTTCCTCCTGATACCCGTCATCGTGCTGCTCCTGTTTGACATTGCGCTGCTGAAAGGAAAGCTATTGTCTTACGCAAGAGACTATAATGTTTACAAAATTTCCTATCTTTTTTTGTCCGTTTTCTTCTTGGCCATCATTGCCTATTTACTAACAAACCTTTCCCTAGATTATCAGTTTTTTGATTTGCAAGATTTTGAATATGGATCTAAAAGGGGAGACGACAGCCCCAAACTTGATATTATGCAGGCATCTTTCTACCGATTGCTGTTCACATTAACATGGCCTTTGCTCATAGGCATGCTACTATTTTTTGTGTTATCTCTGGCTAAGCCAAAGAAATTTGAGCACCTTAGGCGCACAAGTTCATTAATCTTTATCCTCATCTTCATCATTGGATCAGCATTGGGGGGTTTTGTGATAAGCCACAGATACCAAGTCCTTCTCTACCCGATCTATGCGTTTATTTCTGCAGGTGTTTTTTCTACATTTAAATTTAAGAAAACAATAATGACAATTTTAATGTTGATCTCTTTTTTGATATTGATGAACACTTCCCCTTTTTACCTGCTTTATACCAATGAATTGAATGTTCGTTTTGCTTCCACCGGGGGAATGTGGGGTTTTGGGGGATATGAGGCAGCCCAAAGAATGAATTCATTGCCAAACGCGAAAAATCTGACCGTCTGGGCGGACAAAGAAGGATTTGAGAATTTTTTTGTCGGTACTGCATACTGGCGGAGCAGCCATAATCCTTTCGATCCAAGACTTGACGTAGACTATTTAGTTTTAACTGAATCTGGATCTAATTTTTTTACAAGAGCCCTTAACGCATCCAAAAGAGGCGAAAGAGGATTTTATCCAAGCGTTGCATCAACCACTCCCATTTTAGAGTATTATGGGAGAGAGCCATATTATGAATTTTGCATTAGAAACAACGAAAATTATTGCTTAAAAATCGTTGAAATAAACAAATCAGATTTGAGGAATAAGCATAAAGCCACAAACTCAACTGGCGGAAATTTTGATTGAGCTATGATCGAAAAAATACAAAGAGAGCTAAGGCAGGGAAGGAGCTTCCTGGGCTTTGCCGCCTTAAAGGCGTGCGGCTTCGGACTTTTTTTTGTGGTCCCGCTGGTTCTTGCCGGTATTCTTTCGCCGGCGGGCTTTGGATCATATTCGTTGGGCATGATGATTGTTTATCTCTTTGCCGCCATACTAATCGCTTCCTCAAAAACCCCATTTGTGGTCTATGCACGTGAGGAACAGCAGAGGTCAGACAAAATAAACAAAAGTTTTTCCGTGAGATTCGCATTCGTCATTTTTGCCTTCCTTTTTTTCACATTCTTCTCCTTCGTCCTTATGAAGCCACTTACGACACTCACACTTATATCGGCATCACAGTTTCCTTTCCTGATTTTTGCCTATTTCGGTGTCGGCCTGCGATTCTTCTTCGAAAACCTCTTTTTGGCCCTAAACAAAAAAATTGAGCACGCCATTTACGAATTGCTGACAGGGATAATTTCAATAATCTACCTTCTTGTCCTCTATACTTTTTTTACGATTACACTGGAAGGAATCTTTGTGATGTTTTTTGTCTCTTCCCTCCTTGCCTTCGTTTTGTTGATGCACAAAATAAACCTGAAGGAGATTTTTCCATTGGAATTTGATAAAAAAACCTTTTGGGGCATGTTTGATTACACTAAATGGTCGATGGTTGGAGCGGTGTCTCTTTATTTTATCAATTGGGGCGATAATATCATATTGCGGCTCTTCGTCTCTCTTGAGGAAATAGGCACGTATAATTTCGCGTACCAATTTTTCAAAGGTATCCTTATGCTCACTACCACCATCAGCACCTACTATCTCCCTTTCATTTCCCAAAACATCAATAATAAAAACAAGATTTACGATTATCTTTTCAGAAAAAGAATCAAAATACTTATTGCCAGCATCGCAGCATCACTTTTACTTTTTTATATCGTACCTTACTTTATTGACATCTTTTACGGAACAAAATATGAGGGTTCAATCTTGGTCTTCAGGATTTTGCTTTTAGGATCAGTGTTTGCCCTATACCGTGTTTTCTATAGCCCAATATTCAACAGTTTGAAGCGGTATAAGTTTACCCAGATTGCAGAAATAGGGTATGTCACCTGCAACTTGGCGCTGGATTACATTCTTGTCCCCCATTTTGGCATTATGGGAGCAGCAATTGCGACTACCTTTACGTATGCAGTCATGGCCATCACCAGCGAGATTTACTTCAGAAAGTATTGCAGGAAAGCCATACTGCCCTCCTGAAGCCGTCTTATTGCTTCCACTTCCTCGTCACTGCGTATTTCATTATATAAAAGCACGTCAAAAAATGAAATATGGGCAAATTAACGGAGCTTTGAAACCCCTCATAGCCTGCCTTGAAGTAACCCTTCAAGACATATCTTTGAAAGAAACTATACGGTGGCAGAATAAATATGGCGATGAAGGGAAACTTTCTTTCAAACATGAGTTTGCGCACCGGTTTCAGCGACGTGTCGAACATTGCGCAGTTGTATGTCAGAATCCGCGTTAATGGACCAGTAAGTTTTCTCGCCATAATCTTGGCCCTCTTCGTATTTTTCCTCACATCAACAAAAAAGCGGTTTGTTTTGTCCTCTCTTGATTTAAGATGATGCTCCAGAACCAAGGGGGATTTTTTTGTGACACCATACGTACCTGCCGCTATATGCGGAAGCCCGATCCTGTACATTTTGCTCCGGCGGAAAAAGACAGTCTTGGTCTTACCTATCTTATCTTCAATCTGCCTTCCTTTTTCATCAAAGAGTGGCCATGAAAAGCTGTATGCATCCACGCGGCCATCCTCAGCAAGCTTACACAGTTTTTTCTGCAATCCCTTTGACAATCGCTCATCAGCATCGATTTTCAATATCCACTCCCCCTTTGCCTTTTTGAGCAAATAGGGATCGAGCAGGTTTCCATTGCCCACGCTAGGAAGCACGTAGATTTTCTTTGTATACCTTCTCGCAATCTCAATCGTCCTATCCGCGCATGGCCCATCATGCGCAAGCAAAATCTCATTCACTGAATATTTGATGCTTTCCAAGCATCCCTCAATGAGCTTTTCCTCATTACGCACCACCAAGCAGGCGCTGATTTTCATTGTTACCTCCAATGCGATAAATCCCTGTCAAGCAGTTTTTCCAAATTTTTGATATCCTTCTTAAACTTGAGACGAAGCTCCTTTCTCACTTCCGCATCCATCCCGTCATATTTGAATTCTGAGGTGTTTAGCTTCATGATAATTTTCTTTACCCCAATATATTTAAGCATCCTTAACAGAAAACTCAGCCTTAAATTCACCAATGTTTTTGATACGAGACCCATTGCTGCCGTTATCGATCCGAATTTCACCTTTTTTGAAGGATTGGATTTTTCAAGTGATACCTTCCCAGCAATGTTTTCACTAATATGCAGAAATTTAAAGACTCTTTTAAGAGTTAGCTCTGGTCTTTTTTTTATATCATCAAACATCACCACTAATATCTGCTCCTTCTTGAAGTATTTGAGAAAATGCTTCAGCTGTTTATAATACATTCCCCTCCACACATACTCGTGCTCTTCCTCTATTGCGCGCTCGAATGTTCTGCTTTCTAATTTTAGGTAGTTTTTTAACATCCAGTACTGAGAATATGCGCGGTCAATGGGGTTCCTTAGGCAAACTATCAACTTAATTTTAGGAAAATGTTTTTGTATCAACACAGGAGCTTTTCTATCGTATAGGTAAGACGTAGAAAACTCCCCCCTTAGCTGGCCTTTTTTGCAATGAGCAAAATGTTTTTTATACCACGAAAAAGGCTTTGCATGGTTTTTGTTGGCATAGCTGCGGGCAAACGAGCCTTTCTCATTGAAGTAATTAATTTCCTTAGGTTCCGACATGCAAATGCTGGGATGCTTAGCTAAGTGATTTGCGAGCCACGTTGTGCCAGCTTTTTGGGCTCCAATTCCTATAAAATCCAGGTTAAAATCTTTAATGACAATCACCGCCATAATTCATTTCCTAGCAATTTTTCCATCTGCTTGACATCTTTTGAAAAATATTGTTTAAGCTTTGATTTCGTCTTAGCATCCATTTCTGGCTTCTTGCCATATGGCTTTACTAAATCGTTCCTAATCTTTTCTGCAATATTGGCTATTCCAGTTTTTCTGAAGAGCCAAATCAAAGGATATAGATTTTTTGCCCTCACATAAAATCTTGCCTTTGCTAAGGCCACATTCAAATTTTTAAAAATCGGCTCTCCAGTCACATTGTATTTCTGGCCAATATTTGCCGGAACAAATCGTTTTATCCCCAGAAAATCTTCAACTTCAAATAGAAAAGCCCTTGGATCTTTACTCAACCTTTCGTAAAGCAGCACTTTGCAATTCTTTTTTGGAAATAGCTGCACATATCTCTTCACCTGCCTGAAATAGAGGCTTCTGTACAGGAGATCTTCCCTTTCTTTCGTTCCATCGAGAAGATTATCTGCCTTTATAACCCCTTTCTGCCTGTAATACAAGAACTGGGAATATACTCTCTTAATAGGATCCCTTAAAATTATTATTATCTTCATATGAGGGTTATATTGCTGGATTTTCTTAGCTGCAATCCTATCCCACAGATAGCTTGGGCAGATTTCTCCTTTTAGCTGGTTTTCTTTCGCAGCCCTGAAAAAAGAGTGGTACCAATCGATGCTTTTGGCGTGGTTGATGTTATCAATTTCTGGATATTCGACAAACTTTTTGTTGAAATAATGAATTTCCTTTTTTGCCGGGATAAAAACATCAGGATGCTCTCTAAGCACATTAGCCAGCCAAGTAGTTCCTGCTTTCTCAGCTCCTACGCAGATAAAATTCACTTTTAAGTCATTCATGCTCTTTGATTATCTTCAATACCTCCCGCGCAGATTTTTCCCACCTGAACTTTTTTGCATTCCTAAAACCCCTCTTGACCAGCGCCCTTCTATGCCTCGCATCGTTCAAGACCTTCAGCATGCCTTTCGCCATGCCTTCTACGTCATATGGATCAATGTACTGCACGCCCCTGCCGCCCACTTCCGGAAGGCTGCTCTTGTCGCTGCACACCACTGGGCAGCCACATTCCTGCGCCTCGAGAATCGGCAATCCAAAGCCCTCGTAGAGAGAAGGATAAACGAGGAGCTCTGCAAGGTTGTACAGCCCGGCCATATCCTCCTCATCCACAAAACCAATCTTCTTTATCCTGGAATTTTCCTTAATCAATTCCGTCTCTTCTCTGCTGCATTTATGTCTTCCGCATACCACCAGCCAGATATCTTCCACTTCTTTACATGCGAGATTGAATGCACTGATAAGCCTCAATGAATTTTTTCTTGGGGAAGATCCCTTAAAAAACAACACAAATCTGTTAGGGAGGGCGTATTTTTTTCCAGTTTTTTCCAGTTTTTTTCTATTTGTTATTACCTTGTATTTGTCATCTGCAGCTTCATAAACAACAGAAATTTTCTTTGGATGTATTTTTATTATTTTAACAATGTCTTCCTTGGTGTTTTTTGATATTGAGATTATTTTGTCCGCCCTTTTGCAGGAATTTTTTATCATAAATCTCATGTATAGACGATCCTTCAGGGGATACGCATCATACTCGGGCTTGAAGTAGGCGAGATCATGCACGGTAACGATTTTTTTGGCTTTTACAAAAAAAGGCACCACATTTTTGGTGAAGAGGACAACATCCAACTTTAACTTGTTCATAACCCTCGGTCCGAGGAAAAAATCACATAAGATTTTATTGGTTGAGTTTAAAATTATCTCATTGACATTGCTTCTGCCAGATTTAAAATATTTTTTCCCAAGATTATGGATTATGAATAGTTTATCATTTGGATTTATTTGCTCCATCATTGCATAGGTTAGAGATCGCACATATTCCCTGACCCCACCGGACTTTTTAGACAATGTCCTTGCGTATATGCCAATTTTCATTGTACAATCTTCTCCATTGCTACGCCACATCTCATAAACTGGTTTTTTTCTGCCATATTCCTGAAACACCTGTGTATCCACTATAAATTCCTATTAATTAAAGTTCCTTACCTCACCCTTTACAATCCTATACTTTCCACTCCTTTCTTTTGGAATGTTTCTTACTAATTCTATTTTTATCGAAACGTTGCCACCAAGTAATTTTCTAAGCCCTGCAACCATCTTCTCTTCAGACTTTTTTTCATATTTTTCAGTTGGAACTAATTTTATTGTAAATCTATCTTTAGATTTTTGAATTGCCTGAAATTGAGATATTTTGCCCTCCAATGGATATCTTATAATTTTGATTGTAACGTGCGGAGCGACACTTTCTCCATTTTTGAGGTGAAAATAATCCGCTTTCCTCCCGGTTATCTTTTCTATCAAGGAAAATTCGCATCCGCATGCACACAAGCGATTAGTGTATACACCCCTGTCTTCATTCGCATATCTGATTAAAGGCATGCTTCTGGTGCATAAAGAGGTAACAACCAAATCTGCATCTTCATGCTCTTTGGCATGCCTGCCATCTTTAACAAATTCCACAAATACGGCATCTACATTGATATGGTACCCCTGGTTTTCATGGCATTGCCATGCAATTTCTTTTAATTCCGCATTCCCGTATATATCATAAATCTTACATCTAAAAAAGTACTCTATAACGTGACGCTCATTCTCTGTTAAAAGCTCTGAGCTGCTCAGGATCATTTTAAGCTTAAACGGCTTGATACACTCCTTTTTGATATATTTAACAATCTCCATAAGATCAGAAGGTCTGGAATATATCACCGTGGGCTTTATTTTCAGCAGCTTTTTTGATACTACCTCAATGCTTTCTCTGGTTGTCAGATATGTAAGGCCGGTAATTCTGTTAAAGAGCCTTCTATTGGCCCTCTCATTGTCCTCTGTCAGTTCTTCCCTGATGTTTACAATCCTGTCAGAGAATTTCAAGCCATTGAACACCTTAGACCGGTACTTAAAGACCTTCATAAGATAAAAATGCGAAATCTTGTCAAAATACAGTATTGTTGGCTTTCCTGTAGAGCCAGATGTCGTCATCTTAACTAACTTGTTTTTATCATATCCTTTTGCAATCATCTCATCATAACATTTCTGTATCTCTTCTTTTGTCGTAACTGGTATCCTTAGCATATCCTCAGGATTTTTTATATCATCTGGGCTTATGTTTGCCCTATCAAACTTGTTTTTGTAAAATTCAGTATTGTTATACGCATAATCCAATGTCTTCTTTAGAAGCCTCCATTGAATCTTTTCCAATTCTTTCTTTGATTTTTTGATATTCCTCAGATACCAGAATGTCTTTAACATTTTTTGTATACCTCGAGATACTTTTCCGCCATGTTCTTCCATGGCATTTTTTCCTCAACCATCTCCCTTGATTTTTTTCCCATATACGCTCTCAACTCTTTATCATTAATAATCCTTAGAATGGCATTCGCAATAGACTCAGAATCCTCCATTGGGACCAGGATTCCATTTTCCCTTATCAGCTCAAGGCCCCCGCTAGTATTTGTTGAGATAATAGGGAGGCCGGAAGCCATTGCTTCCAGTATAGTATTTGACATACCCTCATTCAAAGAAGGCAATACAAATACATCAGAATCAGAATAAATCTTGTTTATTTTCTCGCGATTAACATAAGCCTTAAAGTCAACGTAATCTGAGATGCTTAATTCTTTCACTAAGCCTTGAAGCTCCTGTTCCTGGTTGCCACCCCCAACTATTGTCAGCTTGATGTTCTTATCTTTTTTCAGAACCAAGGGAATGGCCTCAATCAAATACCTTACTCCTTTCCTTCGGATCAATCTGGAGACTGTCAAGATGTTGATCTTTCCTGAATTTCTGAGCCCAGGCTTGAATTTGTCTGCATCGATGCCATTGTATATGATTGATATTTCCTGCTTCGGGGAGCTTTTTAATGCCAACTCTTTTAATCCCAAGCTATTGGCAATGACTGCTTTGGAGCGTTTCCAGATTCGTTTTATCAGTGGAGTTAAAAAAATGTAGTGTATGGAAAATCTCTTGTTGTATCCGGGAACATCGCTGCCGCGCAAAGATACTATATACGGGATTTTCTTCCTGAACAAATAAGCAATAGCACCGCAAGGAACTCCAAAAAATGCATGGCATAAATCATATTTTTTACTCCTAACCAATTTTTTTATTAATTTTATTGCTTGCAAAGAATAAGAGAGTATCTCCTTTTGAGTCCAGTAATGCAATTCCTTCTTGCCAACATTTAATTTATATATTCTGATATTTTGGCTAAATTGCTCTTCATCATATCCTGAAGCGGAAGATGTTATGAGGTCTATGTTGCTATCTTCTTTTCCTGAAAATTCCTCTAACAGATGCTTTGTAGCCGTAGCCGCTCCGCCGCCCAGTGGAGGAAATTCATAATTTAAGATTAATATGTTCATTTTTTAACAACTCTCTCAACTGAATAAGTTTTCCTATCTTTATTATAATAAGTCTTGATTGCAATGTCTGCAAGCAGCCCTGATACAAAGAACTGGATGCCTATTATTACCAGGAATATGGAAATCACAGGCAGAAATGTATTAGACAAGTCAACATGCCTGAAAATTTTCAGGTATGCGGCGTACAAGCCTGACATGAGCCCAAATATGGTCAGCGCAATTCCAACCCCGCCAAATATGTGCAGCGGCCTGTTGGAATATTTTTTCCAAAACAATATAGTCAGTAAATCCAGTAGACCCCTAAACAATCTTCCGCTGCCATATTTTGTTTCCCCATATTTTCTTCCAAAATGGTTTACTTTTATTTCAGTAATCCTAAAGCCTTTCCAGCTAAGCAAAGACGGAATAAAACGGTGCATATCGCCGTATAAATCAATGTCTTCAAAACATTCCCTTTTATAGGCTCTCATAGAGCAGCCTGAGTCTTGTATCAATTCCTTTAGCAGGATTATCCTGAACTTATTTGCTATCTTGGAAAATAATCTTTTAGTTAGAGAATCCTGCCTTTTATGCCTCCAGCCGCTGACAACATCATAGCCGTTAATATTTCCAATCAATTTAGGTATATCCTGCGGATCGTTCTGCAAATCCCCATCCATCTGCACTATTATCTTCCCTTTTGCCTCTTTAAATCCTGCTGACAATGCAGCTGTTTGGCCAAAGTTCTTCCTTAGCTTGATTATGGTAAGGCAGTTGTCATCGATAGCGTTTAACTTATCAAAAGTTTTATCAGTGCTCCCATCATCCACAAATATTATTTCATGATCATATTTCCTCATTACTCCTTTTATCTGCGAATGGAGCATTTCAACATTGTTCTCTTCATTATACACTGGTATGACTATTGAGACATCCATATTGCCTCCTTGAACCAATCAACAAACTTCCCCATACCATCCTCAATTGATGTCCTTGGGTTATATCCGAGCATTTTCCTGGCTTTTGATATGTCTGCATAAGTTGCTGGAACATCGCCTTCTTGCAATGGCATTCGTTTTATTACCGCATTTTTACCCAGCAAATTTTCAATTACGGAAATAAAATGCCTAAGCTCAATTGCTTTTGAATTGCCAAGATTAAAAATCTCAAATCCAAAGTTTTTATCCAGAGCCGAGATTATGCCTTTGACAATATCACTAATATAAGTATAGTCTCTGGATGTTGCCCCATTCCCATACATTGGGATTTCCTTTCCTTCATCAATAAGCTTAGTAAACTTATAGGGAGCCATATCTGGCCTTCCCCTGGGCCCATATACTGTAAAGAACCTTAAGCAGCTTATGTTCAAGCCGTGCATTTCATGATAATTCCTGCAAGCCATTTCCCCTTCAAGTTTTGTTGCTGCGTAAGGCGACACTATATTGTTTATCTGGTCATTTTCAGCAAATGGCATTTTCTTATTAACACCATAAACAGAGGAAGAGCTGGCAAATACAAAATTCTTAACCCTGAATTCTTTTGCTAATTCCAACAGATTAAGCGTGCCTTTAACATTTACTTCTTGATACAATAAAGGATTCTTTATTGAAGCTCTTACTCCTGCCCGCGCGGCCAGATGAACGACCTTATCAGGAATTTCCTTTGCAAATATTTTTTTAACCAGCAAATAATCTCTTATGTCTGCGCGGTATAGCTTAAATTTGCTGTTCTGCAGCGCTGATCTGATGTTTTCCTCCTTTATCCTCGGATCGTAATAATCATTAAAGTCGTCAATGCAGATTACTTCATCTCCACGCTCCAATAATCCGTCACAGACATGGCTTCCTATGAAGCCTGCTCCGCCAGTAACTAATACTTTCATCTTGAGATACCTTCCTTAATCTTTTTGATTTCAGCAGAATAGGCCTCATCCAGCTTCGATTTAAAGTCTGGGTTATTCTTTATAGCCTCTTTTAATCTGGAATAGAATCTCTCAAAATCCTTATCAGAGCTGTTTTTGGTCCCAAGAAGCTCGTTGCAGATAGCTCTCTGTACAAAAAATTTTATTGAAGGGTATTCAAACTTCCTTTCTTTAACTTTTTCTTTTATGTCTGCATACAGAGTTTCATCTATATCCACATTGACCATTCTTTAAGACAACACCCCAGATTTTTAGTATTATTTGGTGATAACAAATACCACACAAATTATGTGTAGAAAACATATGTAATATATAAAGCTTATGGATAATTAATATATAGTGCTGTTAGCAAACTCGGCTTCAACAAATAGAAGAGTTTATAAATGGAACAGCATTTCCTAAGTTATCCTAGCTTAGTAATAAAAATGCATAAATGCATTTTAGGAATAATCTGAAGGTTAATAAACCATAAAATGTACAAAGATGCAAAGAGCAAAAACCTGTTGAGCATTATTATAACAATGCTTATTGTGGGCATGTACCTTATCCCTAGCTTGGTAAGCGCTGTAACAGTGCTTATTGCTGCAGATAAGGATAAGTATGGAAATTCTGAAACAGTAAAATTTAACCTTAGTGTTGATGTAAAAGATTCTGAAAGAGTGCCGGTTAAACATCTTGTGCTGAAAGTTAACGACACATTAAAGCAGTGCACTTTTGAGCCTGATGGCAATTTTATCAGCGGCTGTGAAAACATGAAAATTATTTCACAAAATGTATTTTCACAAGGCTATGGCTATGGAGACCTATTTGGTTATGGATATGGCTATAATGGAGAAGAATCTAGCAATACAAATGTGGAATTCGGTTATGGATATGGCTATGGATACGGATATGGTTATGGTGATGGCCTTGAGTTTCCAAGTGAATTATTTTATGTTGTAGAATGGAATATTGAGGATGAGCCGTTGGCAAATGGGTTTTATGAAGCATCATTGGAAGCCTATGCTCGGAATGGAGCAACTAATTTTACCTTCACAAGCGAAAATCCGACAAACTTTGAGGTTTTCGGCGATAATCTTTACGGAAATATTAGCGATATAACCACAAACCTGAATAATTTGAAGCTAGAAATCAATGGCTCTGATGAAGGAAGCGAGTTTGAAGGGAACCAACTTGTAACAATTTACCAAGATGGAATTATTGTTACACAATTTTACTGGAATTTCAGCAATAATATTAGCCTTATACTTGGAAACCTTAAGATAAACGAAAGCGTGGTTGGCGGAAGGAACAAGTTCATGTTTGCAGGGCTTAATTTGACAGGCACAGGCAATACAAAGACTATTCACTTAAACCAGACAAATGTTGGTTTGAACGCAGTATGCATTTTGGATCAAGAAGTAGTCTCAGTAAGCCAGGTTTCTGATGCATGCAGTGGAGCTGGCGAGGTCTTAGTCCCATGCAGCGGAGCTTCACTGGGCTATACTTGCACTGATTTGGGAACAAGGCTTAAAGTGGAAGGGCTTCGTCACAGCGGTGTTGGACAGTCAACTTACACTGCGCCATCTGATGGAGGCGGATCTTCAGGAGGCGACGGTGGAGGCAGTAGCGGAGGCGGTGGAGGCCTAAGCCCGGTTATATTACCTTTAACCTCAGAGGTAACAGGATTGGAAGAAGATGGGGGAGAAGAAGCACCAGAAGAGGTTTCTGCAGAGCCTGTTGTAGAGGTTGTAGGACCAACACAAGCACAAGTGTCTGATGATGAAACAGGCTTGGCTGGAGTCACTGGAAATGTTGTACAGAATTTTATTGGCAACATAAACCCAATAAGAGGAGTATTGATTATGGTCTTCATAGTTGTGCTTAGCGTTATCAGCTATAATATGTTTTTCAAGAAGAAGAACTAACAACAATATACCTTGCCAAATAATTAAATTCTTTTTATCTTTGTTTATCTTATTTTAGTTTCAGTTATCATAATGCTATCAAAAGATTATTAAATTGTTTTCCAATCCCAATCTAGCTTATGAGCAGCCATTTATTGCCATTCGAGAGGATAAAAAGGAATATTCTTGTAAAGAAAGATGCAAAAACTGATGAAAGGCTTGGCTGCGGGCCGGAAGAAAGGAAAACAGAGGAAATAATAGATTACGGGGTCGTTAATATAGATAAGCCGCAAGGGCCCACATCCCACCAGGTTGCTGAGTATACAAAAAAAATTCTCAATGTTTCTAAATCTGGTCATAGCGGCACCTTAGATCCGCCTGTCCATGGCGTTCTGCCGGTAGCATTAGGCAGAGCAACGAGAATTATGCAGGCTTTGCTTGTTTCAGGAAAAGAATATGTTGGCATTATGCACCTTCATAAAGATATTGAAGAAAAAAAATTGAATGAAACAATAACAAAGCATTTTTTAGGGAAAATAAGCCAAATGCCGCCGCTGAAAAGCGCAGTAAAAAGAGTGCAAAGAACAAGAGAAATTTATTATTTTGACATAATTGAAAAAGATGGCCAGGATGCCCTGTTTATTGTTGGCTGCCAGGCAGGCACTTACATAAGGAAACTTATCCATGATCTGGGCCAAAGGCTAAAAATTGGAGCGCATATGCAGGAGCTGAGAAGGACAAAAGCAGGGCCTTTCAATGAGGAAACATTGTTTACACTGCAGGATCTGGCAGACGCATTTTATTTCTATAAAAATGAAAAAAATGACAAATTTTTGAGAAAAGTTATACAGCCGGTTGAGAATGCAGTTGCACACCTGCCGAAAGTCTGGGTATTTGACACCACCGTCAGCACTTTATGCCATGGCGCTGGATTGAATATTCCAGGAATTTCGAAATTTAATGACAGGATCAACAAAAATGATATTGTTGCAATAATGACCCTGAAAAATGAGCTGATTGCGCTTGGCATTGCAGAGCTAAATTCCGAAGAGATGATGGAAAAAGAAAGAGGGTTAGCGATAAAAACAGACAAAGTGTTCATGCTTCCTGAAACGTATAAAATCTGAACTGTGTTTAAAAAAGAATTAAATCATCTAATTTGTCGAACAGAAAGCTGTTAATTAAAGAGCATCGTCTTTTGCAGCATTTGTTGTTATCTCTTCTCCTCTTTTTATGCCTTTTATGGCAACATCACAACTATCTTTAAGGTTTGGATTAGTATTTGGATCAGAAGAATGGTTTACATATCTCTCTGGCGATGAATAAAGATAGATTGCTCCCCAATGATTATGAATAAATTTTTTTTCCATTTTTGGAAGATTTTGAAATTCTTTTTTTGTCAAAGGTTTAAGATTGTACTTTATCACGATTTCACCATTTTTGAAATCCCTATTAGCAAAAACCCCTTTACCAAACATATGTCCTTTCTTTATAACCACATCATCCATAATATCGGGATAAAATGTACACTTTAAAGTTTTTCGGTTTCTTTAGTAAGCGACAAAAATAAATCATAGAGAAAATCGCTTACTAACAGTTTGCCAGACATAACAATTTTATGGGTTATTTATGTCTGGCATTTCTTCCAAGAGTCTTTTTAAGCATAATTTACTTGTCAAATAAGCCTAAAATCTAAAATGTCAGAAATTTTCCATTAGTTTCTAACTGGTGGCTGAAAGCCAATATCTCTTGGCACATATGGAAAATTTCTGAGCATGCTCAAAAACCGTTTTTTAGCCTTTCGCTAAGAGCATTCCGCTATTCTATAAATGGCGGTTTTTGACAATTCTACTGCAAATTTTACCACTAATCCATAAGAGGCAGTGTAATTTATACTATTTTTAGTAAATCCTTTAATCTATATATTCCACCACAACAGTAAACTAGTATACAAAAACGTAACATTTATATACTAGCTACTATCTAAGGCTGGTATAAATAAATATTAATATCTAAAACAAAGGGAAATTGAGGTGATTGAAATGGATTTTATAGTAAAAGAAGCGGTAAAAAACTCTCAGAATATAGATTTTGATAGTTTAGTAGGTCAGGCAAATATAAAGGTATTTGGAGTTGGTGGCGGAGGAAGCAATATGGTTTCCTGGCTCTATAAAAAGGGAATAAAAGGAGCAGAAATCATAGCTGCAAATACAGACAAGCAGCATTTGGATATCACAAACTCAGACAAAAAAGTTTTGATAGGAAGAGAGATAACAAGAGGTCTGGGATGCGGCGGCTTTCCAAACAAAGGAGCAGAGGCTGCGCAAGAAAGCATGCAGGCAATAAAAGACATTCTAAAAGGGACTGATATGGTTTTTGTATGCGCAGGAATGGGCGGAGGCACAGGAACGGGCGCAGCGCCGGTTATAGCGCAGGCAGCAAAAGAGCTTGGAAGCATTGTAATAGGAACAGTAACCATGCCATTTAAGATTGAGAGAGCAAGAATTGATAAGGCAGAATTTGGGCTGCAGCAGCTTAGACAGGTCTCTGATACTGTGATTGTTATTGATAATAATAGATTAGTTCAGATAGCTGGAAATTTGCCAGTACAGCAGGCATTCGCTGTTGCCAATGAATTGATTGCAACAATGATAAGGGGAATAGTAGAGACAATTGCTGTCCCTTCACTTGTAAACCTGGACTATGCCGATGTAAAAGCTATCATGACGAATGGAGGAGTAGCAGCTATTGGAGTAGGCGCATCAGACACTACAAATAGGGTAGATGAGGCTGTAAAGGGAGCATTAAGCAATCCTCTCCTTGAGATAAGCTACAAAGGAGCTACAGGAGCCTTGATACATATTGAAGGCGGCCCTGATATGACTCTTGATGAGGTAAGCAGGGCTGGTGAGCTTGTAACAGAAAGCTTGGATGCAGATGCCAACGTCATCTGGGGAGCAAGAGTTTCAGAAGAAATGAAAGGAAAGCTTACCATAATGACAATTATAACGGGAGTCCATAGCCCATGGATCTTGGGCAAAGTCGACAGAAGGGCCCAGCAAAAGGAAAATTACAGGATAAGCAATGAGCTTGGCATTGATTTTGCAAATTAATCCTTTGCGCCTGAAACATCTCAGGCTTAATTTTTATTATTTTATTCTCTCTTCTATTTTTTATTTGACTCAATTGATTTACCTTTATCTATAATCAAGGCAAAAAAATTAAATTTACAACAAAACCAGGCTAAAATGACTAATATTTACATTCAATCCCATGGCTGCAGCGCCAATCTTGTTGAAGCGCAATCTATGATGGGCTTATTGTCCGAAGGCGGCTTTAAGATAGTTGATGATATGGAATATTCTGATGTCAATATAATCAACATATGCACAGTGAAGGGAAATATTGCGCCTCTGCAGGAGATAAAGAAGATTACTGAGCACTATCCTGAAAAAAAGCTTATAGTGACTGGCTGCATCACCAGGGATATAATCAGGCATATCAGGGAAATCAATGAAAGCGCTTCTCTGATCAATACACATAATATCCACCGAATTGTTGAGGCTGTTGAAGAAAGCCTGCAGGGAAATGCGCTTGAGGCATTGGCTCAGGACTGGATCATTAAGTCCAATCTGCCTAAAATCAGGACAAACAGAATTATTGGGATAATTCCAATAGCAAACGGCTGCGCTGACCATTGCGCTTACTGCTCTGTTAAGCCGATCAAAGGAAACATATTTTCATATCCTGAGGCTTATATTCTAAATGAGGCCAAAAAAGCCGTTGATGAAGGCTGCAAAGAAATCTGGCTTACCAGCCAGGATAATGGGGCTTATGGGCTTGATACCGGGGAAAGAAAGCTGCATATTTTGCTGCAGGCAATTTTAAATAAAGTTCCCGGAGACTATAAGATAAGGCTTGGTATGCTCAATCCAAGGCATGTTCTGGCCATTATTGATGATTTGATCAAAATCTACCAGGACGAAAGGATGTTCAAGTTTCTGCACATCCCTGTGGAAGCTGGAAATAACGAAATTCTTGGGAAGATGAATCGGCAGTACAGTGTGCATGATTATAAGCAGATAGTGGAGAAGTTTAGGAGATATATGAAGGATATAACAATTGCTTCTGACATTATAGTTGGTTTTCCTACTGAGACAGAGCTGCAATTCCAGGATTCATTGCATCTGATCCAGGATATTAAGTTTGATGTTTTGAATATAGCAAGGTATTCTGCGAGGCCTAACACTCCAGGAGCTAAGATGGAAGGCCAGGTTCCTGGCAGCATTAAAAAGGAAAGGAGCCGTGAAGTTACTGAGCTTTTTGAGCGTACAGCTTTGCAGAAAAACAGGGCATGGATAGGGTGGGAAGGCAAGGTAGTTATAGACCAAAAATGCAACAACGATGCATTTCAGGGAAGGAATTTTGCATATAAGCCCGTAATTGTAAGGGGCAATTATAACCTGGGAGATGAAGTTTATGCCAAGATACTTTATGCCACAACTTATGACTTAAGGGCCAAAATACTGGGGGAGCCTGCTGAGATAAAAGTGGGAGATGTTTCTAATGGACAAGCCTGATAAGTATTGGAAGGAAAAATTAAGCCCAGAGCAGTACGGGGTTCTAAGGGAAAAAGGGACTGAACCGGCTTTTACAGGTAAACTGCTTCATAACAAGAAAGAAGGGATTTATACCTGCGGCGCCTGCGGAAATGTGTTATTTTCTTCGGAAGCCAAATTTGATTCCGGCTCTGGATGGCCAAGTTTCAATGATATAATATCCAAAGGCAATGTAGAATTGAAGGATGATTTCAGCCTAGGGATGAAACGTGTTGAGGTGTTATGCAAGAAATGCCATGGGCATCTTGGCCATGTCTTTGATGACGGACCTAAGCCAAAATGCAAACGGTACTGCATAAACTCTTTGGCTTTGGGATTTAAGGAAAAGAAGTAAGACTCAATTTGACTATAGCAATTTTTAAGATTCTGCCTCAAAAAACCATAAACTATTTAAATAAATTCATACCAATCATGGTAATATGAACAATCTGAATAGTAGGAGGATAAGGACAGTAACAGTTAATGATAGGGGGCAGATTGTGATTCCCGAAGATATCAGGAAGGATTTTGGGATTGGCAAAAACTCAACGCTGGTTTTGATAGAAAGAAAAAAAGAACTGCTTATTAAAAAAGAAGATGATGTATTGGGAAAAATTGAAGAAGCAGAAGAAGACGGGCATTGGAAGTCTATTTCAAGAGAAGCATTTAAAAGAGCATGGAGTGAAGAAGATGATGTCTGGGACAAAATTTACAATGAGGGAAATAAATGAACCAGCAGGATTTAGTTTGGATAAAACTGCCTTTCTCTGACTTTGTGCAGAGCAAAGTCAGGCCTGCTTTAGTAGTTTCAAACAATAGTTATAATCGGGACAATCTGGACATTATTGTTTGCGCTATAACCTCAAAAATTAAGGAAAGCAAATTCAACATTGAAATTGGAAATAAAAGCCTGTCAAGCGGAAATTTGCCGATTAAAAGCATGGTGAGATCCGATAAAATCCTTCAAATTGAGAAAAATTTAGTGATTAGGCAGTTTGCAAAGCTTGAGAACAAAACTTTTGACAATGTAGTCAACAAAATATTTGATTTAATCAAAAGAGTGAGAAAAGATAGTTAAAAGATTTTGCATATTTTTTAATTTTTTACCTTATTAAAAATGATCAAGACTATATCTTTATAAATAATGCCTTACTACAAGCATTGTGAAAATTATGTCCCGATATAATAAATTTGCTAAAAAATTTCATGATGTTATGAGTTCTAATCCTCTTGAACTTGCAGCTAGAGAAGATTTCAGCAAAGCAGAAGAGCTTCCAGATCTCAGTCAGGTGGCTCAGGAAGAGCATTCAAGACAACTTATTTCACTTGCAGATTCCATAAAATCCGCAAATTATCCTGGCAGGGAAGCAAGTTTGCTATGCCAGCCTTCCTCGAATCTATCCTAAGGGAAGGGAACATGCCGTTGTCATATATCGAAAGGGCGCTCCACGATAAAGGAGCGCTATAAGGCTCAATCAATTCTTATGCAGAACAAACTTTATATACCTTAAACCAAACAGCATTCTAAAATGGAATTATTGCTTAAGCTGATGAGGGCGCCTGGAGCCAGCGGCAATGAGGAGAATGTCAGGGAAATTATTTCTGAGCAGATCAAAAATTATGTTGATGAAGTTAAGATAGATAAGTCGGGCAATTTGATAGCGGTTAAAAAAGGCAGCTTGCCTAAAGTCATGCTGGCTGCGCACATGGATGAAGTCGGCCTTATGGTCAAAAGAATAGAAGCAAACGGCAGCATCAGATGCTCAGGCATTGGGGATATAAACGCAAAATCTTTGATAGGGCAGAAAGTGCGCATAGGCGCTTTTGGCACTGCTGTTAACGGGATCATTAAAGGCAAAAAATCAAAAAAAACAAAAGTGAACAATCTTGTTATAAAGACAAAATTTTCCAGAAAAGAGCTGCTAAGCAAGAGTGTTGAGGCAGGAAACTATATCTCGTTTGAATGCGAGTCAAGAACAGACGGCAAAAGAATATATGGGAAGGCTTTGGACAACCGCATAGGGTGCTTTATCCTTATAGAGCTTGCAAAAAAACTGCAAAAAGCAAAGAATGAAATATACTTTGTTTTTACAGTCCAGGAAGAGATTGGTTTATACGGAGCAATAACTTCTTCATTTGAGATAAATCCAGATTGGGCAATTGCCATTGATGTGACTGATGCTGCTGACATTCCCAAGGAATGTATCGGCTTAGGCCCAGTAGTAACTGTAAAAGATTCTGATTTCATAGCAAACAAATGCATAAATGGCTGGCTCAGGACCATAGCAAAGAAGCATGGCATAGCCTTGCAACCTAATGTGTCAGATAAAGGCACGACAGATGCAACTAGCATAAGCTTATCCAGAGGCGGTGTTCCAAGCAGCGTTGTCGGTGTCTGCGTTGATAAGATGCATACATTAAACGGAACAGCAAGCGCGCGAGATATAGAAAATGCAATCAATCTGCTTTATGAACTGATAAAGAATCCGCCTAAAGTCTGCTTAGTGTGAAGCTTAAACTAAATCTTTTTAAATTGCGGGTTATTCTACTATTCTATGGATTTTAAAGGCATTAAACAAGTTCTGGCAGGATTAAACATAGGGGACCGTGTAAGAATAATCTATGAGGGTGGCTTTTTTCGCAAAACTAATACTATAGACGGCTATGTCCATACTGCAGGAATAATCTATCTTGAAATACATACGCAGCCTCCTTCGGAGCATGGAGATCCAATGCCATTCCGTATGTTCAGTCCAGATAACAAATATTATTGGGAGCAGATTAAAGATTGCAAAATACTGCAAAAAGCTTCAGATTCTAGACAGCTGTGTGATTGAAAAATGGAACTTGAACAGGTTGTTAAGAGAATAAAAGCCAACAATAAAGTTATTATAACAGAAAATAATGCAATAACTATTGGTAGTGCTGAAAAGGAGAATAGGAATTTAGCGGTTGAAGGGCTGAATCTGGCAATTGATCTACTCAAAGGCGAGAGGGAGCTTGATGGGACCTACTGGGGCGCAGGTGGGGATTTTGACTATGCAAAAATAAATGGGGTTAAAAGATTTCAGTCACATAAAAGCTCAGAAATGATGGAGCAAGAGATCAGAAAAAGAGGTGTCATACCGGTAACATACGACTCAAGGGCAGACCCTTATCCATTCCCGAAAGATTCCCAAAATTTTGCCTTGCTAAAGACTTTTGGTGATGTTTATAACGTTGAATATTTAAGAATCAAGGATGATGCTGCCAGATTAGAATATTTAAGAAAGCATGGCAATGCTGAGAAAGTTTATATTGGCTACAGGAAAGTATGGGATGCTGTCATTTATACACTGGAGAGCGGAAGCCTGATAGTCTCGACAGATGAAATTCCAGACAATGTTATTAAAAGCATAAAAAAGATTATTAATCCTTTGGAAGGCTTCAATGGATTGGAATTCAGGTGGTTTTTAGGGCAGACTGGAACTTTGCTGCCGAGGAAATTTGAGTTTTATAGGAAACAATGATCCAAATTAAACAAAGTTATTTAATGTCCTTGTTTGCTCCATGAATGTTAAGGGGTAAGCCAAATCCCTTGTATATCTATCTCCGTTCATTTTTATTGTCGGAAAGATCAAAAGCCTGCCTTGTGGCATTGCTTCCAGCCTCTTTTCAAATTCTCCCTTGCGGGCTTCAGAAAGATATTGAGATTTAAATTTCTCCAATCCTTCTTTGTCCCCAGTAGCCCTAATGTTTGCAATAGTTTTAAGCATTTCAGTTACGGCAGCCCTCATAATTTCGGCATTAACACCATACTTAAGCTTTCCATCTTCTTCCCGTTCAACAAGCGCGCCTTTTTCAATAAAGTAATTAAACATCATATTTCTTGAGCCTGCATGGTCATGCGGTGCTTCTTGAAGTGATCGTATCATTGCAAAAACCATAGAATAATATCCTGCAATTTCTTGTGTTTGGTTAATAATCCCCTTTTCAACAAGGATTGGAAGAGCCCACATCGAAAATAATTCTGCACGCGCCTCTTCCATACGCGTATATTCTTTGCCAAAGCAATGCTTGGGATCTGCATCAATCACAACACCTCCAGAAGCATGGCTAATTTCATGGGCAGCAGACATGATTAGGCGCATAGAATATATCTGGTCCCAAACTACACCAATAATAGATTTTGGCATAAATTCATCTCTTATAAAAATCTGGTCTCCTGCCTTTCCAACTGCTTCTTGAACATTGGCAAAAACTAAATTAACTGAGCCATATCTCTCTTTAAAATCTTGTTCATTAGGCAAAGATTGAGCTAGGGTTGTGGTAGGGAAAGGATCATAATCCCC
>Ga0209541_10003449_pt1 | contig 29031 bp, 32 predicted proteins | sample RifCSPlowO2_01_FD_184027 | JGI IMG/M metagenome (GOLD analysis project Ga0209541, IMG submission 184027) | Groundwater microbial communities from Rifle, Colorado - Rifle CSP2_plank lowO2_0.1 (SPAdes) (version 2) | ecosystem: Environmental > Aquatic > Deep subsurface > Groundwater | place... | reverse complement strand
TATGGGTTTCCATTATACGGAGCATTCCGATAACCTGGAGAATTCTCCGAACTCTCTGGGCCCCAAGATTCCACGACATCAAAAAAATCTTGGGGTTGTGTCAGATGTTTTATCGGAATCTCTGTCTGGACAATCCCTAAACGATCTGACCTAATCAACGGGATTGTCTATGATGCAGAGGATTAATTTTTTACAAACTAATTAACTTCACTCTCGCATCAGGAACACTTGAAAATGTCTTCGCGGCTAAATACAAAATTCCATTCTCATCGCAAAGTTTAATATTTAAAGCAGATGCAACCCCATCAATGATGATGGCGGCGATCTTTTGTCTTGAACCCTTGACATTCATTGCCAGCTCTCTAATTCCAATTTTCTTAATGACATCAAGCTCTTCATTCAAAAGCAATGCCCTTTTCTGCCCTTCAATCTTATCCGCATAAACCTCTCTAAGTTTTTGTTTTACATCCCCATTAAACTTCAACTCAGTTTTTCCTGATCCATTATTATAATACCCGTTGCCGTTCCTTCCGTTGCCAAAATCAAATTTACCTGCTTCAACTTTAGCTCTTAATGCCTGCAGGATCTCCTTGCTCGTTAATTCCTCCACTTCCTTTCCTTCAGGCGCAGTTGCAATGTATTTAACAACAGCGTTATCACAAACATTCTTCGCAATTAATTTTCCTCCTCTATCCCCATCAACAAACAAAGTTATTTCCTTGTCCTTGCCCAGCTCTCCAATTTCTGGAGGCAATTTTGTTCCGTCCATTCCAATTACATTTTTAATTCTATTTCTCAGAAGATTCACAACATCCGCTCTTCCTTCAACAACAATCAGTTCATTTCCGGAAATATCCCCGCATGGCAATCTGCTGTTCCCATATTCCTGAATTTTCTCAACTCTTGTGTCTTCTTTCAGCGTATCAGACATTTCCTTGAAGTTGCTTCCTTCAACACCCTCCATTAGTTTCTTCGCTCTTTCAAGAATGTAATTTCTTTTGCCTCCCCTCACATCCTCAATCTTAGCAATATTAATCTCTGCTTCCGTCGGTCCAATCCTGTCAATCGTTTCCAAAGCAGCAGCAATTAATGTCGTCTCTGATTTATCCAAAGCTGTTGGAACATGAATCTCTCCAACACTCTTTCCGTCAACAGTTTCTAAATCAACTTCGATCCTTCCAATCTTTCCATCCTTTTGCAGTTCACGCATTTCCATGTCTTCTCCAAGCAAACCTTCTGTCTGCCCGAAAATTGCACCGATTACATCAGGCTTCTCGAGAGGTCCGGCTGACCTAAAATTCGCATGTATCATGTATTTTATACTTACAGGACTTATCTTTGCCATTTTTACTTTTACTACTAATCTCGTAGTTTCTATTTATCTTTAGAACAAGTGGTTATACTCTCCGAATGCAAATGAATATGAAAGTGAATAATAGTCTCCACACTCCACTGTTCTAATAGATTAAACGAAGGGGATTATTTAAGTGTTTCGGCGATTGCATAATATACAATTCCTAATTTCTGTGCTATGATCATCGGAATTGTGTATAATGAAGAATAAAAGTCAGAACAAAACCTAATTAAACACAAACCTTTTTCATTATAAATGGCAAACCTAAACTTCTCCCTCTTAAACATAGACAAACCTTCCGGCCCGACCTCTTTTCAAATCTCAGATTTCATCAGAAAATCTCTGAACCTAAAGAAAACATCTCACATGGGAACACTTGATCCAAAAGTAACGGGCGTTCTTCCAGTTACTTTAGGAAGGACCTGCAAGCTCTCAAATTATTTCATGCACAAAGATAAAACCTATGTTGGAATTATGCGATTACATGAGATTATATCTGAAAAAAAACTTAAACAAGAAATGAAAAATTTCATCGGAAAAATAACTCAACTCCCCCCAATTCGCTCTTCCGTTAAACGTGCAGAAAGAGTTCGTGAAGTAAAAACCTTTAAAATTCTGGAAATTAAAGAGAAAGATGTCTTGTTTGAAACTCGAGTAGAAGCCGGAACATACATAAGAAAAATCTGCCACGATTTAGGAGAAAAAATTGGCGGAGCGCATATGTTAGAACTAAGAAGAACGCAGGCAGGGATTTTCGACGAAAGCACAGCAATTACCTTATATGAATTTGAAAAATTAATTCAGGAAAATAAATTAGACTCTGTTTTAGTTCCGGCAGAAGAAGCAATAAAAAAAGTTTTGCCAGAAATTCAAATTAGAGATGATGATTTGAAACATTTGCTGACTGGAAAGCCGCTTATGAAAAAAGATTTTAAAAATAAAATTCCAGAAGAAGAAAAGTTCGCGGCTTTTATCGGAGATAAATTTGTTGGCGTTTACAAAAAGTTTGAAGACGGAGATATCGTTGCGAGAGCAGAGTTTGTTTATACCTCTTTTCCTTGAAGAACTTCGAAGATAGACAATCCCGATGATAAGGTCAGATCGTTTAGGGATTGTCCAGACAGAGATTCCGATAAAGCATATGACACAACCCCAAGATTTTTTTGATGTCTTGGAATCTTGGGACCCAGAGAATTCAGAGAATTCTCCAGGTTATCGGAATGCTCTGTAATTCCATTTTTTCAGAAAACTTTCAATAATTTTCTATAGAGAAGTTTGAATAAATCAGTTCGCGAAATTCGCAACCTCCAAAACGGCGAGATTTCGCTTCCTTCAAACTTATCTTAGAGATTTTGCAGGGTTTTTCAAACACAGAAATTTCTCGTCGAGTTCTAAATTTCTGTGCCCAAAAAACTGAAAGTTTTTTAGGATTCTCTATATAGTCAACCAATTTCGTCTTTCGGTTCCAGTCGTTCGATTGGTTGACTACCTCAAGATTTTCCAAATCTTGATGGTCGTCAAGAACTTTGTTCTTGAGGATTCATTGTAAGAATTCTTGGTGCTTGAAGCTTCGTCAGAAGCGATGGCTCAAGAGCGAAGCTCTTGGTGTTGACGGACCAACAGCCACCGAAATCCGAAGTTCCGTAAGGAACGAGGACTTGCGGAACAGAAGGTTCAGCATTGGATTTAGTTGATCTGCTATAGCAAGAGACTTTATAATTTCCCCATTTCGTCTCTTGCTATACCTAAAAAAGCTTCGCTTTTTGGGGCACAAAAATTTAGAAAATTTTTGTGTTCGGGGAACATAAAAGCAACGTTCAATTATACATCTTTCCATTGATTGCGTTAGATTTTTTGGGAAAGATGGATTAGAGGTTTCTGAACTAAAATCTAACTTAATCATCGGAAATCTCTTTATTCTCGTTAATACCCCAATGGTCTTGCCTTGGGATAAAGCGTGATGAAACTGTTGCTCGCTCTTTAAAGCGAGTTTAGAAATTACAAGATTTAAACATAAAGTTCTCAAAATTTAATATCATTTTTTGTATTGGGTTTATGGCAACGAAATTATTAATTGAATAGTTCGTTCGTTGATATAACAAAAAATATATCAAGAACCAAGGAAGAAAGTAGACCGGCTTAAGCTGGCTGTTTTATGTCGTCGTTGGGTACCCAAGTCCGCCCGTAGGCGGATTTGCCCGCAGGCAAAAGCTTGCCGTGGGGAGCTTCACTTTTAATTTCTTAGATTTCATACAGACAAGATGAATCGCATTGCATTGTTGCATCTACAGGACTTAAAATAAGCAAAAAAATTATTTATTAAAGTGGTAAAAACTTATAGCGAGAGACGCAAATAATCGCCAAATTAGCAGCATCTCTCTAATATAGCGGCAGAAAATCTGGTAAAAAACTTATGTCTGTCGCTATAAATTCCTTCAATCCTCATTTTCCTTCTCAACAACCGCCTTAATCCTCCTAACTCCCGCCGCAACATTTTCCTCCTTAACAATCTTAAATCTCCCTATCTCGCGGGTGTTAGAAACATGAGGTCCAGTGCAGATTTCTTTTGAAAACCACCCTTTCTTTTCTGAAAAATCCAAAATAGTATAAACTGAAACTATGTCCGGATATTTAGCTCCAAACTCTGCTTGCGCTCCGGACTCGATGGCTTCTTCTAATGACTTTTCACCCCTTTCAACTTTCAAGCCGTCTCTGATTTTCTCATTAACTAAATCCTCAACTTTTTTTATTTCCTCTGCCGTCATCTTCCTCGAAAAAGAGAAATCAAATCTCAATCTTTCCGGTGTAATATTCGAACCTCTTTGTTTAATTTCTTTTCCTAAAACTTTCCTCAAAGCTTCATTCAGCAAATGCGTGGAAGTGTGCAATCTTGTTGTTTTCTCCGAATTGTCAGACAATCCGCTTTTGAACATTCCTGCGCCGGCTGTCCGAGATAATTCCTGATGCCTTTTCTCTTCTTCCTTGAATTCCGCAATATCTACTTTTCTCTCTTCCTCTCTTGCTAATTCAACAGTCATCTCAATCGGAAAGCCATAACTCTGAAACAAAAGAAACGCGCTCTTCCCGGAAATAATTCCTTCTGTGCCTTTAACAATGTTCTCAAACTTCTTCAGACCTTTCTCTAAAGTTTCCCCAAACCTTTTCTCCTCTTCATCCAACTGAAATAAAATAAACTCCTTGTTCTTCTTTAATTCAGAATAATCAGGATAGATTGGAAGAATAACCTCGACAACATTCTTCGTGAAATTCTTCTCAATTCCTAACATTCTTCCATGCCTTACAGCCCTTCTTATCAATCTTCTTAAAATATATCCCTGTCCAACATTCCCCGGCTTAATCCCTCTCGAATCGCCAAGAATAAAAACAGCCGCCCTTAAATGATCTGCAATAATTCTCATCTCTTTCTTGCTATCCTGATATTTTTTCCTGCTAATCTTCTCTATCTTTTCAATTATTGGCTTAAAGATAGAAGTTTCATAATCATCATTTTCTCCGTTCAACACAGCCAATGTCCTTTCAACACCACCGCCAAAATCAACATTCTTCTGCGACAACGGTTTGTATTTATATAAATTCGCGATAATGAAATCACGGATCTCATTAAATCCCAAATACAATTCCGATTTTATTCCCAATTTTTCAGCAGCAAAAATATTCTCAGTTTTATGATCAAAATAAATAATCTTATTTTTATCAAATTTATATTTTTCTAATAATTTTTTAAAATATTCCGGATTAGATTTTTCAGGCTTTTTCATCAAGCTAAAAATCTCGAATTTATAATCTTTTAACAACGGCATAATTTTCTCCGAGTCTGCATTTGTTGTTACAATTATTTTTGTCTTTGTTGCTTCTAAAAATTTAGCGAGTTCTTCATTTAGTTTTCCATCTTTTGAAATTAAACAATTTATAGCGTCAACTAAGATTGCTTCTATTTTTATTTTGTCATACTGCATCAATACATTGTTTCCAACTTCAACCCATACTTTATTTTTTACATCGAATTTATCAGAGGCTTTTTCTTTTCCAGTCCAGACAAAAATTTCTGTATCTGGTCCGCACGGTCCTGTCTCTCCGGCAGGTCCCCACCAATTATCCTTCCTTCCTAAAAAAGCAATTCTCTCTTCGGGCACACCAAGACTTTTCCAGACAGCAGCGCTCTCTTCATCCTTTGCAACATTTTCATCTCCCCCAAAACAACTCACAGCAATTCGCTCTTTAGAAAAACCAAGAACATCGCTAAAGAATTCATAAGTCCATTTTATCGCCTCTTTTTTCCAATAACTTCCCAAGCCCCAATTTCCAAGCATCTCGAAAAAAGTATGATGAACTTCATCTCCAACATCCTCGATATCCTGCGTCCTAATACATTTCTGCACATTTACTAATTTGTCGCCCATCGGATGTTTCCTTCCAATCAAAAAAGGAACAAGCGGATGCATTCCGGCGGTTGTAAACAAAACAGTAGGATCATTCTCAGGAATCAAAGACGCAGAGGGGATTTCCCTATGGTTTTTACTAACAAAAAAATTAATATACGCTTTGATTAACTCCTCACGACTTTTGATTTCAGGCATATACAAAGAGAAGGAAGGTTGTATATAAAATTAACTCGTTTCTACCGGAGAAGATGTGCTGCATAAAGCTTCTAAAAATTGCGTTTCGCAAGGTCTCAAAACATTTTTGACAAAGACCCTATATATTCCAGGAAATAAAAGAAATGTTCAATCATTTATGTCCTGTGTTATCGTAGCAGATTAAATTGTCACTCACTGTTATAAAATATAGTCTGTTCTTTTTGTTTGTTCTTTATATTCAGTTTATTCCTTCTCTTATCTCTTATTATCAAAACAATAAGAATCAGCGAGATAACAATCAATATTAAAATTATAAAAACTAAAACTAACCCCACTATAAACTTCGTATTTTTTCCGGCTTCTTGCTCTATTTGCGGAGTCTCATCAGTTCTCTGTTCTTCTGACTCTTGAGGGAGCTGATAAGGTTGAGAGGCATCAGGTGGAATATTTCCAACAGGCTCTGCAACGTAGCTTGTCAAGATTAAATTAGCTGAACTGCCGGTAATTGAATCTAATTTAACAGAAATATCATAAATCCCGTCGTTATTGACGTCAAAGTTTTTAATCTCCTCAATTGTCAAGTCAGCAATTTGAGACACACTCCGGACTTCTATTTCAACTTTTCCATTGCCGATGTCTCTTAATCCGATATAATGCGTTTCTCCATTTATCTTGAGTTTTATTCTTTCTCTTTCTTTCAAAGATTTAATAATCTCTTCTTTTTCTTTTATATCTTCATCATCTTCAGAAAATGTTTTTCTCCAATAGCCACCGCTTGATCCTCCGTTACCGCCATTGCCTTCATTAGGAGGAGGCGGGCTATATGTTTCAATTACTTCGTAAGTTGTGAATCCGGGCACTCCAAATGCGGCGATGCCGTTTTCGTTGTTTAGCAAAACACAGTTTCCGCAGTTTTCTCCCCCTCTCAACAAAGCAGGGCTGACAAAATCGGCATAAAAATAAAGCTCGGCACTTCTGTTAAATCCGGAGTTTGAAGTTGAGTTTACAGAAAATTTTCTGTTCTCTATTCTTATATCTTTTGTTAAATTATTTCCGCTTCCATTTACAGGCTCTAAGAATTTTATTTCTCCAAATTCACTATTTTTTACTATAATTGTTCCGCCTGCTCCGGCGAATGAGTAATTCCCGATGTGAGGCATGTCTATCAGATGAGTATTATTAATTTCTGCATTATTCCATTTAATGTCATAAAAAGAATAATTTGTATTTGTTATTGTTATGTTCTTTAATATATTATCGTTTGAAGAAAGAGCTATGAATATCGCATCCTGTTCAGAACCATCTAACAAACTATTTTTGAAAGAGTTGTTAGATGAGGCGATAAGACGGATTCCATAATCATTGTCATTTGCCGTGATTGAAGATAGAACGTTGTTATCAGATGAAGTGGAAAGAATGATTCCATAAAGGGAATTCTCATTAGCTATAATCGAAGATAAATCATTATTAGATGAAGATAAAAGAAAGATTCCATGATTGGAGTTGTTATTTGCCGTGATTGAAGATAGAACGTTGTTATCAGATGAAGTGGAAAGAAGGATTCCATAAAGGGAATTTTCATTAGTCGCTACATCTTCGATCAACGAATTATTTGTTTCACTAAAATAAATCCCACTGCTAAAATTGTAAATAGTTAAATTCTTAATAGTCAAGTTGTTTCTTCTTGTTGAATAAATCCCATTATCTCCAACATCGCCATCTCCTGTAATGTTAAACCCCTTTCCATCCAAAGTAATATTATCTGCTTCGATTGCAAAGCAAGTTCCGCCGGAACTAACATCATTTTGCAATTCATAAACCGTGTTTGCCTGGTTTAATATTCCGCAATCGGTTAGTCCTTGTGGACTTAAGAAAATCACCCCATAAAAAAATGAATAAAAAACACCTGATAAAATGACAATCGCGAAAACTAAAAGAACCAGCAGATTTTCTTTTTTTATTCCTTCTCTCGAAAGTGTCAAAGTCTTATTTTTCTTCCTAATCTCCTTTTTCTTCTTTTTCATTCGTCAACTCCTGATTAATAAAATCTCACATTCCCCTCTGCAGTTCTCTTAACTTCTTCTGCAAATCTTCCATTTCCTCCTCAATTGTCCTACCTTTGTCTTTAGACGATTTTTTTTCTTTCCCGCTTTTTTCATCAGCATAATCCTCTTCTTTATAGTTAGATTTTGGCAGCATCCCATCAAGCTTTTCTATTGACGACAGAGCTTCTCCAATCTTGCTCTTCAAATCAACTTTCAATTTCAATTCCCATCCCCTTAATTTCTTATAGCTCGCAAAACTTTTTGCAATGCTCAACAACTCAAGTTGAGATTGAACTAAATGTTTCTCTCCAAAAATTCTCTCGGCATGATTTAATCTTACGAATTCGTTTCCCACATACAAAAAATAAATCCAAACTTTAAATATCTGACGGTTCAGTATCTCCGCATAAGGATTTTTAGCAGTTTTTTTGCTCCCACCCACCTCTCCCCGTTAGTTCAATTTCGTGCAATTTCCGTTGCGGAGTTTTTTAGTGCACGAAATTGATCATTTAATGCAAAAAAACTGCAATGATTTTTATGCCTGTGCGGAGATACTGATGGATAAACCCGTTGATTATCACACGGGGTTATAGGGTTTATCCATTAGAGAATCCCGAACTGAATGTATTATAATTATCTGGATTCTCTATATTCTCAAGACGTTTAATTATTAAAGAATTTTTCTTTCGGCTAACTAATTCATCCAATCTTCTCAAATATATTCTCAGAGATCTCGTTAATTCTCATCTTTGCGTTCAGAACATCTTTTTCCCAACTGGAAATCTCCTGCTCCTCTCTTAATTTAACTTCCCTGATTTTCTTAATGAGAGAATCAATTTCTTCCAGACTGTTTCCAACATCTCTCAAAGTTTTCTTAGCAGAATGAAACTTGTCAATTTTAACAAAAACATCAACTCCTGTTGGCTTTGTCATTCGGGCAGAACGCATTTCCTGCATGTACATTTCAGGCATTTGGATTTGTGGTCGCATCGGCATTTCAGGCATTTGGATTTGCGGCGGCATCTCCGTCGGCATTTCAGGAAATCTCATTTGCGACCGCATCGGCATTTCCTGCACATAGGGAATCTCCCTCATCTTCATTTGATTCGCAACATTTGTCTCTCTCGGTTTTAACATTGGCAATTGCTGTATGTTCCTCTGCGGAATTTCCGGCAAATCTTCCGAAGGAGAAATAGGATTCCACTCTTTCATCTCAACAACTTTGACATCCTCGCTTTCTGGAAGAAGCGGCAAATCATCATCTGCATCTCCAACAGCATCCCTTATCGCTGTCTGAGAAAAGCCTTTGCTTATCGGAGAATCAGGAAAAGAAGGCAGCGCATGCGATTCTTCCCTTTCTTGTTTCCAAGGAAAAGCCGACTGAAGCGGAGGCAAATCCGGCAATCCTCTTTCTTCTTTTTTACCAAACATAACTAAAATTCCCTGAACAAATTTATATATATTGGTTTTAATTTTTGGATAGTAACAAAATTGTTAAATGAAGACAGAAAGTATATAAACATGTTTCCACTTAATTTGTCATGGCATTAGAGAGTGTAAGTGTTAATTGGCTTGCGATCATTGTTGCAACAATTGTTTCTTTCATATTTGGTTGGCTTTGGTATGGTCCTCTTTTTGGAAAAATCTGGGTTAAGAGTTCTGGCATGAGCGAGAAAGAAATGAAACAGAAGAAAAAGGAAGGAATGGGCAAGGTATTATTATGGCATTTCATCGGAGATTTGGTTATGGTTTACGTTTTGGCGATGTTGATCGGTTGGATTGGGATCAATGAATTTGGAGAGGTAGCAATGCTTGGAATTTATTTAGGAGTTGGATTTTTAGTTGCAGGACCTTTGCTGGGAGATGTTTTGTGGAAATGTCGTCCTTGGAGCTTTTTCTGGATCAATACTTTCTACTGGATTTTGAATTTTGTAATTGCTGGAAGTGTGATTGTTGCGTTTTAGAAAAATTAGAAGAATTTATTCTCGTTAATACCCCAATGGTCTTGCCTTGGGGATATAGCGTGATGAAACTGTTGCTCGCTCTTTAAAGCGAGTGTAGAAATTACAAGATTTATAGAGAAAACCGATAATTATAATACATTTAGTTCGGTTTTCTCTAACGGATAAAACCTTTCGCTCGGTGTTATAATCAACGGTTTTATCCGTAAACATAAAGTTCTCAAAATTTAATATCATTTTTTGTATTGGGGTTATGGCAACGAAATTATTAATTGAACAGTTCGTTCGTTGCCGTAAACCAAAATTATATCCAAAATCAAGGTAGAAAGTTAGATCAGCTTAAGCTGGCCGTTTTATGTCGTCGTTGGGTACCCAAGTCCGCCCGTAGGCGGATTTGCCCGCAGGCAAAAGCTTGCTGTGGGGAGCTTCACATTAACATGAGATAGAATTGACGTCGCGGATTATAACTCATGATACGAGTAGAATATTCCTTTAGCTCGTTGCATATTCATTAAATAGACGTATTAATTCTTCCCTTCCAGCTCCTTAATCATCTCCTGCGGGTTAACATCTTTTACATCTTGAATTACGAAATCTAAAGAGTTAAACATTTCATTATTTCTTACCTGACCGAAGAATTTTTTTTCTTCGCCAAGAATTGTTGGTTTGACTTTTTGGAATTCTTCCAAAGAGAAGATTTGTTCATTCGTTAATCCTAAAAGGTTTATCTGATCGCCAAATAAAGTAGAGCGGATTGTTTCTGTTCCGTCATCAAGAACAACAGAAAGGAGGGCGCGTTTTTTTGGCTGTAAGCCGTTGTTTTTGTCAGCTTCTGTGAATTTTTTTCCTGTTTCAGGATTTACTTCGAAAAATCGAGGCTCAAAGGCTTGGACGATTACTGCCCTTGTTTGAATCGTTTCTCCTTGTTTTATTTCAGATAACTTTTTAGTTTGAACGACTAAGGTTTCGATTACGTTTTCTAAAAATTCTTTGCTTTCCTTTACATCTCCGAAAGAAGAGAGATGAAGTTCTCCATTTCTTATGTTTCCGTTAGATATCTCGATTATAGATCCTTCTTTTAGTTTGCCTGTTTCTATTAGCTCTATATGATTTGTATCCCAAAAAACAGTTCTTATGTTTGAGGTTTCGTCTGCCAACAAGAAAGATGCCACCTTGCCCTCTTTTCCGTTTTTGTTGTATGCTCGTACAGGATTCATGCGGACTATTTTGCCGATGGTGTTCACACGTTTCATTCCTTGGACTATTTCAGAAATCTTAACTCTTTCTTGATCGAAATTTATTCCTAATTCAGCAGCGACTATTTGCGCAGCGCCTTCTTTAGAAATAAGACCCGACAACTTAGCTTTTTTAGCCTCTATTCTTTTTTCTATTTCTTCAAGAGGAAGATTAGACGAGCGAATTATCCTGTCAAGGAGTTTTGAATAGTTGTCCATTTTTATTTTTAGAACAGGATGTTTTTAAGGATTTGTGTTAGGAAATTTTATAAACCTTCCTTCTTAACTCTATGGATGGTCGGAATAGTTGCGGTTATTGTGAAGTTGATGCCTAAGAATCCTGATGTGGATGTTGCAGGATTGCAGGGAAAAGCTCGGAAGGTTTTGGAAAAGAAAGGGGCGAAGAATATCTCTTTTGAGATTAATGAATTAGCTTTTGGTTTGAAAGCATTGATGATAAAGTTTGCGTGGCCGGAAGAGAAAGGTTCAAGTGTTTATGAAGATGCTTTAGGAAAGATTGAAGGCGTTTCGAGTGCTAGCACTGAAGATTATCGAAGGGCTTTTGGATAAATAGGGTTCAATTCTTTTGATTTCTTTTACTTTATCGAAATGACGATTAAAAGATAAAATTTCTTTGCAGTTATAGAGAATCCCGATAATCACGATACATTCAGTTCAGAATTCTCTAATGGATAAACCCTCTAATCCCGTGCTACAATCGTCGGGTTTATCCATAAAGATAGAGCATTGCAATACTAAAGCATCTTCGCAACTCAGTTTGTTATTTTAGTTTCTTAATTAGCTCTTCTTTGACCATTTTCTTTTTTTCCTCTGAAACAGAAAATAGTGTTCTTTCAATCATTTTTTCAGAAATTGTGAAAATATAGTTCAACTTTATTATGCTATTTTTAATCGCGCCTTCTTTTTTCTTTATTTGGATTCCCAGCATTTTTGGATTTGATGTTATTCCAGCCACAACGATGTTTCCTTTTTCTTCAAATAAAACGAAGGCAGGACGTTTTTTTATTTCGAAAGTGTCTGCATATTGAACTTGTGCAAGAATTACTTCTCCCAGTTTATGCATTCTCCCAGACCTCGTCTTCTTTGTTATCCCAGAGTTCTTTCATTTTTTCCTGCTGTATTTTATGCAAGAACTCGTCGTATTGATTTTTTTCTTTCATTTTCAGGAAAATCATTGCCATTTTTTCCAGCAGTTCGTTGTAGGTTTGTCTAGGGTGATCTCTTGCTTTTTTCAGCAATTCTATTACGTTTTTGTCTAACAATATTGTTGATTGTTCTGTCATGTATAATTAATTATGCATGAATATATAAGCTTTGCTATTATTCAAAAACTCCTCGGGGGAGTTTATAGCCGCTTGTTTCTTCGAGTGTTATGAAGACGTCGGATATTTTAGAGCAGTCTGAAAAATTCTTTCTGAATTCATGTATGAACTCGCGAAGCTCGATTGAGTTTTTGACGAGCACGCCGAAGTCGTAGTCCCACGCACCGCCTAAATATTTGTAATAGAAAATTATGCTTTTGTGATTTGTAAAATATTCTATTAATTTTTTGTTAATCTCCTCTCCGAATTTTGTTAGTTGTAGTTGTATTCCATACCATTCGTATCCGAGTTTTTTCCAGTCGAGCGAGATTGTATAGCTGAGAATTATTTTATTTTTTTCAAGAGCTTTTATCCTATTATTTATCCCATTCGGAGTCAATTTAACTTTTTCTGATATTTCAACCAAACTTACTCGTGAATTTCTATTAATTATTGAAAGAATTTTTTTGTCTATTTCGTCTATCTTTGCCTTTTCTTCTTTTATCTCTTCGATTTTTATTTTTTTGTTCATTCCAATGAGCTTGGAACTAAAATAATTTCCTTCCTGCAATCGCAAAATTACAAAGTCGCCTATATTTTTTCTGAATTTCGTTAATAGCTCGTCCATTGTATTATTCAGTTCTTTATCTTCTTTGATTATCAAATCAAATGTGAGGCTCCATTTTCCTGCAGAAGTTCCAATCCAGCACAAATTTTTATTTTCTTTTAGGTTTTTTAGAATTTCTCTTTCCGTTTCTTCCTGAAGATTTGCAAGCTCTAAAAAAACCGCATAATGCGACAAGCCAAATTTCTTTTCATTTAGCACAGCGTTAAATTCTTTAATCAAGTCTTCTTTAATCAAACGATTTATTTTGTAAGTTACTGTTTCTCTTTTTAGACGGACTTTTTTCGCGATTGTTGTTACTTGTGTTCTCGAATTATTTATTAGAATTTCCAAGATTTTCTTGTCGTACACATCTATCTTTATCATATTCTACATAACGTAACTATTGGTATATAAATATTTAGTTTATGGTGAAAAATTATGGGGGAAGTTTTATATAAAATATAATTATCAGTCAAGTATGAATAATGAAACGAAGATAACAAGAGAAGAAATGGACAGCCCAAAGGGACTGGGAAGTATAATGAATAGTGTGGTTGCACCAGTTGTGATGACCAGTGCTGCAATTGGGAGTCCATTAGCCGTACATGGCGATTTAACGGGAAATTATACGGAATTAAGTATCGCTTTTGTTTTGGGATTTGTTGCAATTACTACTTTGATTGGTGGAGCTGTTTATGAAGAAAGAAGAATAAGAAAACAACAGAGATACACAGGAGAACATCCGAAGGAGGAAAACTAAAATGCCAGTCTGTGGATTCAATCAAGAGATGTTAGAAGGATTGTCGGGATTTTATAAGGGTTTAGTCGAACATGGAATTTTAGAGCGTTCAAGAAAAAAGAAACAAACAACAGAGACGATGATTAACAAAGAGCTTGAGGATATGGGGGATTTCTTGCGAGAGACACATAGGATAAAAGACCAAGAAATAAAAGATTTAACAGAAGCACTTACGAAGCACGCTTTTGCGTATTACAAGTTTGTCCAGAAGAAAGGAGCTGATAATTACAAGGAAATAATTCAGTTTCTCAATAATTATTATTTTTCCATGGACAACAAATATTACTCTGAGTTGGAAGGAGAACCAGAAGCAATGAAGAAGTTAGCGATTTATTTGAACGAATTAGCTGTTAAAAATACAGATTGATTTTTCCCAATTTTCTCGTTGACTTGGGGAAAGACGAAAGTCTCTCCATATAGAAGAAATATTCTACTGGTATCACTCGCTATATTCTGTTTCGTCATCTTTCTGTTCTTCATCTTTGCTTATCGCAAGCGAAGTTTTTTCAATGAGCTTTTTTACTTTTTCTAGGCTGTTTTTCATGTTTTCTTTGGTTAAGGAAGTGACTTTTGCTTGTCTTCCGTAATCTGCCTGAACTCTTAAGTCATAAGATTCGGTGTAGAGGTTTTTTGCTTCTTTATTTATTTCTCCCAGTCTTGTGAGAACTTTTATTCTGCTTATAGAAGATGAGCCAAATTTCGATTTCAATAATACATAGGCTATATTTTCGCATGCAACAAATAATCTGTTTGCAGCGGTGAGCAAATCTTCCTGCTGTAAGTTTCTCTCGGCTGATTTGAGGGCTTCTTGTGCTCTTTTCAAATCTATTTTTATCTCATCTTTAAGCATAACCTTCCCCACTTAGTATTGTATCTTTTATTATTTTTATTATTAATTCTTCTGTTAGGTTTATTTTTTCTTTTAATTGAGATTTATTAATTTTTTGTAATATCACATTTTCTGGGAGTTCTTTAATTAGTTCTCGAGAGTTTTTTTTACTTTCGTATTGAATTTTATTTTCAGAGAGCAAGTAGAATATGAGTTGTTCTATTGTTTTCTCTAGGATTTCTTTTGCTGTTTTGTTATCTTTTTCGATGTAGTTTCTCAGCGAGGATTTTATCCGCCCATGTAAGAAAAATAACCTTTCGATATCTTTTTTTTCTTTTAAGTTTGAGAATAAATCCTCTCCAAGATCATAACCATGAATTATGACTCCATTAAAGAAAGCATTTTTTATGAACATATCTTTATTTATTTTTGTTTTTATTTCATTTTCCGTATAATGGTGGAGATTCAAATGTTCACCGAACAATTCTTCTATTTCTTTGCGTTCTTTTTCTATTTTGTTTAAATTGTTTGTTACTATAAGCAAATCAATATCGCTCTTTTTTGTTGCTGTTCCCGCAATACAAGATCCGAATGCTATTATTAACCTCGTACTTTTTTTAATTTTGTTTTTGAATAAGAAAATAGCCGCACTCTTTATTTTTTCTATTTTATACATTTTTTCATTGTTTAGAATGTTTTTTAATAAAAAGGAGTTTTTTTTGTGCGTGTTTATAGAGATCAGTTTTGTTTTTCCTACTCTTTTTTCAGCTAAAATATTTTGATTTATGAGGGTCTTTAGTATGATGCTTGCAGACCCTTTTCCAGTTTTTGCCTTATTAATAAGTTCTATTTCCTTGAATTCTTTTAGTGGATTTTCAACTAAAACTTTCAATAGTTTTATGGCGGTTTTGTTTCCTAGTATTTCCATTGTACTTTACGGATTTCTTCATTTAAATATTTTTCTTTTTTAGACTTCATTCCCTATTTTTAGGGAGTATCCTAATTTCCGATTTAGGGAGGTATAGAGATTCCCGATAATTAAGTTAGATTTTAGTTCGGGAATCTCTAATACATCTTCCCCAAAAAATCTAACGCAATCAGGGGAAAGATGTATAACTCGAGTTTGAGAATATTCAGATTTATTTGAATTCACTAGTTGCCAAAAAATACAGATCAATTCTAAAAAAATCTAAATCTCGAAAAGAAGAAAATTACCAAAAAACCGAGAAGAACCACCAGCAAAATTAGCGGAGATAACACAGCCAGTAAAGCTTTTCCTTTTGAGATGTTATGATAATATGACAATCCATAAGTCATTAGAATTATTGAATAGATTATTGAAATCCAGCCAACATAAGGAATTATTGAAATGATAATTGCAGGAACTAAACTATACGCCACGACGTTATGGGTGTCTTTAAAGTTTCCTTCGTGTTTTGTCAGTATGATTACTAAGTGAGTTATTCCGGAATAAATTCCTAGACCGATAATTCCAATTAAGAAAGCACCAATGGTTGTGTAAAAAAAAGAATCGCCCAAAGGTAAAGGTCTTGAGAAGAAAAATAAAGAACCTGCATAAACAGTGAGGAGTGCAACAACATTAAAAATAAATAGTGAAACAGCATACATGATAAAAGATTTTGATATTGTTTTTTCTCTAAAGGATTGGAAAAAAGTTGCTGGCTGGAAAAGACCTTTAATTTTTTCTCCCAACGGAAGAGACTCGTTTTCATGTATTTGTTTTCCGTCGGAAAAAGCTTCTTCTATTTCGGATTGAGTGTATCCTTTTTGCAAAAGCTTTTGTGCAAGATCTTTTCTTGTTAAACTTTTCTTTTTTGCTTTTTCTACATACTCTTTTAGAGAAGGCATATGTGAAAAAACAGAACAAAGTTTAAATACTTTTCATTATTAACAGAATAATGAAACTCCAATATTTGTTTTATGTTTTGGGAATTATATTTTTGTTTGCGACAGCGGCGTATTTTTCCTATAATTATTTGTTTAATTTATCCGATGGAATTAAGATGATTATTTTGGTTTTGGTGATGATTGTCTTTTTTGTTCTCGGAGAAGTTCTCTGGGAGAAGGAGCTCTGATGGTTTATTCATTGTGGCTCGCACCGTTTGGATGGGGAATTTTTTTCATTGGTTTAGTTGTGGCAATCATTCTCTATGCAGTTAAGCAAAAATTTTATCCTGTGATGTATTTGGTTTCTATAGCGACGTATATTTTCACTATTGGATTTGTGATTGATGCTTTCGATTTGGGAAAAAATGCCGTGCTTTTGATTTTAGCATTATCCGCCGTTATCTTTATTTTGATAGGGTTTTATTTTACGAAGAAATTTGAGAAGGTTAAAGAAAATTTCGTGAGAGAGATTCCTTCAAAGAGAAGATAGAAGATGAGAAAAATAATTTTTGGAATTGTCATTCCTCTGATTGTAATTGTGGTTCTGGCTATTTTGGGAAGTGTCGAAACTGGTTTTAGTGTAGATAACAATTATTTGAAGGAGATTTCTGTTAAAGAAGCATTTAGCGATATAGCTTTGCCAACTTTGCCAAAATCTGTAAATAGCGATAGAGCTTTGCCAGCTTTGCCAGAATCTGTAAAAATTGGAGAAATAAAAATAAAGAATGATTATTTTTTGGCGAGAAGACATAATCTTCCAAATTTAGGAGCCTGTTTAGTTGATGAAGAATGGGCTCTTCGTCCTTTAGATGCGGGAAATATAAGATACAGCGAAGGAGATTTTAGTCCGGATTCAGAGTTTTATTCTGATTATGGCAATGAAAGAAGTGTGGAAGTCGGAGCTTATAGCGAAGAAGAAGTTAGAATCTATGTCGAACCAAGTTATATCTTTCAGAGGCAGAACTATTCCGAATTAGTTGAAGCGTATAGAAATTATGATAACTTAGTCGTGTATGAAAGAGAAAAGAACGGGAGATATTATTATGATCAATGCGGAAGTTTGGACGAGGATATTTTAGAAGAGGGCGTTAAAATAGATTTGGTGTTTTGAATAGATACAGATAATCCTGATGATTTTATAGAGAAAACCGATAATTATAGAGAAAACCGATAATTATAGAGAAAACCGATAATTATAATACATTTGGTTCGGTTTTCTCTAACGGATAAAACCTTTCGCTCGGTGTTATAATCAACGGTTTTATCCGTACTACATTTTTATCGGGAATCTCTATCGAGGGCTTTGAATAACCTCATTTTGCCTGAAAACCAAGAAGAAACAAAAGAAAAATTATCTGAACAAACCTTAATTTTGTCGTCGTTATTACATGACTTTAAAGAGATTATTAAAATTTACTGTAACTCGTAAGTTAACTGAAAAATAGGGTTTTTCAAAACTCTCTATCTATACAATTCCTAATTTGTGTGCTATGATCATCGGAATTGTGTATATATAGAGATTCCCGATAATTAAGTTAGATTTTAGTTCGGGAATCTCTAGGACATCTTTCCCAAAAAATCTAACGCAATCAGGGGAAAGATGTATATATAGAAATATTCTTATTCATATGCGATGATTCCAAATATAGAAACTTTTAATGATGGTAGGAAGCCGATTAAAGAATTATGTGATTCGTTCTTGAAATTGAAGGAAGAGGGATGGATTTACGAAAATATTTATTTATCTAAGGGAAATTGGCAGGGAGAAAATATTTCTCTTCCGATGATTTCTTTGAGAACAAAGAAAAAAGGAAAAGCTTTTTGGATTTTGTCTGAGCACTAGGAAAGTCTTAAATATAACTAAATATAACTGTTTTTATGGAAATTAAGACAGTTGCCAAGAGATGGGGAAGTTCAATTGGAATAATAATTCCGAAAGATGTAGTAGGAGATAGAAAAATTAAAGAAAATGACGAAATAGTTATAAAATTAGAGAAAGGAAAACCAAGAGCCGGAATAATGTTTGGCAGACTTAGGAATTGGAAAAAGCACGGGCAAGATTCAAAGGATGAGATGAGAAAGGGGTGGGAAAGCGAGTCCGATAGAAAAAGATGGAAGTAGGCTATTTTTTCGATAGCTATGCGATTATTGAGATTGTCAGAAACAACCAAAATTATTTAGCTTACTCAGAGAAAGACGTAACATTTACAGTTTTTAATTTAGCCGAAATTTATTATTCTGTTCTAAATAGTTTTGATGAAAAAATAGCAGATGAAATTTATGAAGCATATAAAGGGGCAGTTGTTGAAATTTCTGATAAGATCTTGAAGAAAGCAATAAAATTTAGAGTGGAAAACAAAAAGAGAGACTTATCTTATGCAGATTGCATTGGCTATATTTATTCTTTAGAAAACGGAATAAAATTTTTGACCGGAGACAAGGAATTTGAAGGACTGAAAGGAGTTGAATTTGTGAAATGACTTAAAATGGTTTTAACACCAGAACAAACTAAAGAGTTGAAAGAACAGTTGAAAGAACAAGTTAAGGATTTGCCGCCGGGGAAAAAAGAGCAGGCGTTAGTGCAGATTGAGGCAATGAGCCCCGATGCTTTGGAAACTATGTTGATGAATCAACAGCAGGGACAAGGAGGAACACAGAAAGGAATTTTCAGGATGATTGTAGACGGTGATGTTCCCTCGAAGAAAGTTGCAGATAATGATGATGCGATTGCCGTTGTTTCAAAAAGAGCGGTATCAAAAGGGCATGTGATAATTATTCCTAAAATTGCTGCGGCAGAAAAGCAAAATCTTCCGAAGAGCTCTTTAGAACTGGCCAAAAAACTTGGAGAAAGGATGAAGAGCAAGCTGAAAGCTAAAGATGTGCAGATTGAACCGTTTCAAGGTTTTGGAGAATTTATTTTGAACGTTATTCCTATTTATGAAGGGAAAACAGATTTTTCAAAACAATACGAGGTTTCTGATGGAGAAATGGATGAAGTTGAGAAACTGCTGTGGGAACCGAAAAAAAAGAAAATTATCAAAGTGAAAAAAAAGAAAGCAAAGATTCGAGTTGTGAAGCTGAAGAGGAGGATTCCTTAGTTTGAATTATGCGATCATTATGACCATTAGAATTTTGATTTAACAAAATCACTCCAAGAAGTTAAAGATATAGAGAAAACCGATAATTATAATACATTTGGTTCGGTTTTCTCCAACGGATAAAACCTTTCACTCGGTGTTATAATCAAAGGTTTTATCCGTAAAGAGAACTTTGCATAATTGCGTTTTCTTGCAAAGTTCTCTAAGAGAATTTTGAAGAAATCAGAATAATTCAAAATTCTCTAAAGAGATTTCCGATGATTAGGTTAGATTTTAGTTCGAGAATTTTGAAAAAATCAGGTAATTCAAAATTCTCTTCGGGAATCTCTAGGACATCTTTCCCTAAAAAACTAACACAATCAGGGGAAAGATGTATAATCCCGATGATTTTACTACATTTCTGTCGGGATTCTCTATCTATACAATTCCTAATTTGTGTGCTATGATCCTCGGAATTGTGTATACTGATGATTTTGGAATAACGGCGAGGAAAGGGATTGAGTATTAAACCTCAAACTCCTTCTCCTTATCTTCCTTTCTTCCATCAATTTCAACAAATCTTTTCAAGACGCCCCCCCTAACGGATTTTTCTCTAATTTCTTTAGGATCATTAACTCCTTCGGGCAACTTTATATTTCTTACTTCAATTTTATGTTTAATTTTTATCTCTTGAAATACAGGATAATCGAAAAATAAATCTTCAACAATTTCTTTGTCAGCTGTTTTCAATGAACAAAAATCTGCTTTCGGTCCATTCTCGCCTTTGCTTCCAGGCTTGCCATTTTTCGGCGTCTTTGCCTTAATCTTTAGTTCAAAATCTCCGCCAGAAAAACTCAAAGCGTAAAAAGCCCTGGGATATTTATTGATGACATCCAAAATACTTTCTACACTCGTTTCCGTGTCAATGACAATTTGATTAATGCCTTGATATTTTTTTACCTTTTCCATTTCAAATTTTATGTCATTCAGAATTTCTTTGAACGTGCAGATAATTATCCCTCTTACTTTTACATTGTCTTGAACTTTGTTTAGACATTTCCTGACAAAAAAATTCGTAAACTCGGCACTCGTTTTAATTGCCCATCTGTCTTTTTGTTTTTTTCCCTCGACAAGATACCTGTTGTCAAAAATTCCCTTGCTAAACTTTACGAAGTCGTTATGCGTGTTTTCATCTCTTTGTTCGTGAAAAATATTATAAATAACGCTGTTCATTTCTCATACTCTCAATTTTGCTTTATAAATTTTTACTTCAGATAAGTTTGAACATACACCAATCTTTAAATATAAAACCTGTTTTATTTATTCATGGTTTTCAATGATAAAGATGTAAAACGTGTAATGATTGTTATTCTAATCGCATTAGTGGCAGTACTTTCTTTCATCGTTATTAAGCCAGTTCTTATGGCGGCTCTGGGAGGGTTAGTTCTCGCTTACATTTTCTATCCAGTTTACAAATGGCTCTTGGATAAAGTTAAATATAAAGATCTTGCAGCATCAATCGTAACAATTATAGTTTTAGCAATAATACTCGTTCCACTCTGGTATCTTGCTCCGGTAATAGTGCAGGAAGTTTTTGGCGTATTCCAAACTTCTCAAAATTTTGACTCAACAGGAATATTACTTAGGGCCTTTCCAGATTCGCCGCAATTAGCCAATCAAGCAAGTCTGGCTATCAACAACGCGATTGGAAAAATAAGTTCCCTAATTGTAAACACTTTTATCGGCTTTCTATTAAACGGGGCTGTTATCGCTCTTCATCTCTTCTTAGTCGCATTCGTCTTCTATTTTACATTGAGAGACGCGCCAGAACTAAAGAAGTTTATGACTGGATTATCCCCACTGCATGAAAAACAGGAACAACAATTAGTAAAACAATTCAAAGATATAACTCAATCTTTGCTTTACGGAAATATCATTGTGGGAATAGTTCAGGGAATAATAGCTGGTCTGGCATTATGGATATTCGGAATTCCAAATGCTTTCGTTTTAACACTCGTCGCCTTAATCTTAGGTGTAATCCCCCTGATAGGACCCGGTTTAATTTATATTCCTGCAACATTTTATCTGCTCATTGCCAAAACCCCTTCGATAGCTATAAGCTATCTCATATTCAACTTATTAGCGGTAACTGCGATGGAAAACGCTCTTCGCACTCATATCGTCTCAAGAAAATCTGAAGTGCCACAGGTTATAGCATTGTTAGGAATGGTCGGAGGACTTTTGATAATGGGTGTGATGGGGCTAATTATCGGACCGTTGGTTTTAGCATATTTTGTAACGATATTAAGAGCATATAAAGAAAACGCTCTCTCGAGTTTCTTTGCACATACAAATTAAATTTTGTGTTTATTCACTTCTCCACATGAGGAGCAGGCGATTATCTTATGAGTTTTATTCACTCTTAAACTTCCTCTCAACATAGACAAACATTTCCTGCAAAATAAGTTTCTATATTTTCCAAGTTTAATATTTAATTTCATCGCAAGTTTTTTAATTTTCTTAACTTCTTCGGCTTCGAAATTATCTCTCTGGAAAAATAATTCAATTTTTTTCTTTGTCTCGGATTTGGAAATTGTTTTTTTCACATACTGGACAAAATCAAAATCTTTATATACTATTCTCTGTCTAAAAAATCGAACACGGCCATAGTAACAGGGAAATACCTGTTCCCATTCCGAACACAGAAGTCAAGCCTGCTACGTCCGTTGCGTTAGTCTCCGTCAAGAGGCGAAACACGGATGCCGTCTTCTTTTTTTTACCAAATCAATCATTCTTTAAGATTTTTTGTTATGGGCAACGGTATAGAGAAAACCGATAATTGTAATACATTTGGTTCGGTTTTCTCCAACGGATAAAACCTTTCGCTCGGTGTTATAATCAACGGTTTTATCCGTATTAGGATTATTATTTTCTAAATATCTTTTTGAATAGCAAAGCTATGATTGTAGAAATAATGTATGAGGCAAGGATCATAATTATAGCGAGAGACGCAAAAATAACTTTACTATTCTTTATTTCTGTATTGGTCATGCATTTAGGACAAGCGAAATTTGGAGAATATAAATGTCTATCATTAATCGCACAAACCTCCTCGGATAACAAGATATCAGGACAAAATTTTGGGATGCGGGCATAAAAAACAATGAAGAATATAATTATTGTGAAAATTATTCTCCAAATTGTTGGTTTTACTATTTCTTTAATTGTCATTTTTCATACTCCTCAATTTTCTTCAATCTTCTAAGATGCCTTTTTTCTTCTGAAAATTTTGTTTTCAGCCAAAGATTAATTGATTGAATTGCTTCTTTTTCTTTAAGAAATTTTGCTCCAAGCGATAAAACATTCGCATCGTTATGTTCTTTTGATAATTTTATCATCTTGAGATTAGGGTGGTAATAAACCACGGCGCGAACTCCTTTAACTTTGTTTGCGGCAATTGCTTCGCCTTGTCCAGAACCACCAAAAACAATTCCGAGAGACTTTTTTGTTTTCGAAACCTTGAGAGAGCATGGAATTATGAAATCCGGATAATCGTCGTTTTTTTTGTATGAAAAAGCTCCTAAATCTTCTGCAGAATATTCTTTTTTGAGAAGATAAACTTTTATTTTTTCTTTTAATTTGAAACCAGCATGATCTGATGCTAAAAAAATTTTTAGATTTTTATTAATCATGAAGATAACAAACGCAGGAGATATTTAATTATTTGGATCGGCTAATACCATTACACAAAACTATTTAATATCCTTTTCTTAATTGTCCTTAATTGGGAAAGAGGTTCAAATATGTTAGAGATGTTAATTAATCCGGCGAAGGCAGAGCGAAGACCATGGGAAATGTTTTTTATAGGTGTGTTCTACGCCAGCTTGTCTGTCTTGTTAGTTACATGGGTTTTTGCTCAGGATAATGTTCTGGTAAAGAGTTCGGGAGTTTTAGTGGTGCTATTCACAGTTCTTTTTTCATTGCCTTTCATTTATTACACCTTGAGATTGGAAGAAAGCAGGATTACTAAAAACAGAGGAAGTATTCAACTGCTGAAAGACCACAGGCATGCAATCTATGCATTTTTGTGGCTGTTCGTCGGTTATACTGTCGCATTTGCATTTTGGTATAGCATCCTGCCAACTACAGATGCATTCAGGACACAGATCGAAACTTACTGCATGATTAACAGGCCTGCTAATTTTAATGATTGCGTAGCTCAATACGGATTAAAAGACGCCTCGGCGGTTTTGCCTTTTTTGACAAATAAAGAAAGACTATTTCTGATTTTTACTAATAATATGTATGTCTTACTCTTTACATTAGTTTTCTCGCTGATTTTTGGAGCAGGGGTGATATTTATTTTAGCGTGGAATTCAACTGTTATCGGTGCGGCAATAGGCATTGTAACTGATTATAAATTCAGCGAAGTCTGGTTTGGTTTTTTGAAATTCATGTCGCATGGTATTTTTGAGATAGCTTCTTATTTTATTATTGCATTGGCGGGAGGAATGGTCAGCGTGGCTGTAATTAATCACGAAACAGGGACTGATAAGTTTTGGGATGTTCTGCAGGATTCTTTGAACTTGATAATTGTAGCGATTGTAATCTTATTTTTCTCTGCTTTGCTTGAGGTGTTTGTTACGCCGACGCTGTTTTAGGTAAAATGATTTATTCTTCCCTAATACCACCATAGCTTGCTGCGGGAATAAAGCGCCAATTACTTTTTGGAGCGATGGTGAAAATTGTAAGATCTTTGAATAAGGTTTTCAAGTTAGATATTATTTTTTATCGTTTGCACATCTTTTCCTAAAAAGAGAATCCCGATAATTATAATACATTCAGTTCGGGATTCTCTAATGGATAAACCCTCTAACCCCTCGCTATAATCATCGGGTTTATCCATAATGTAGCTGGGGAAAAGATGTGCAATTAAAATTATATCCAAAATCAAGGTAGAAAGTTAGATCAGCTTAAGCTGGTCGATTTTTTGTCGTCGTTGGGTACCCAAGTCCGCCCGTAGGCGGATTTGCCAGCAGGCAAAAGCTTGCTGTGGGGAGGCTCACTCAAAACTTCTTTTGGAATGTTAATTTTGTGTTTATAGTTTCCCTGCCCCCCAGAATTTAGTAACTACAAAGTAATTAAATAAGTTATTAATTTGTTGACAATTGTTTTATGAAAGTTTTATATAACAATGCTCTTATCTTTTAGCATGGAAAAGAACGGCAGCTATTTAGATAACAGAATAATTGAACATCTTGAAAAATCTGTCAAACATAATGAACTAACGCAGGACAAGACGGCTAAAATATCTGATGAGGAGCTGATAAAAATAAGAAAAGACAAGCTTATCAGTTTCTTGAAACAGAAATATAATTGGGTCAGCTATGTTCTGCTCGCGATTATTGTTTTTCTTGCTGTCAGGATTCGAACAAGCAATCTTTCTGGTTTGAAAGATATAACGACAGGAACTTGGACACTTGGTCCTGATTTGGATCCTTTCCTATTTCTAAGGTGGGCAAATTATATAGTTGAAAATGGAACTTTGTTCGCGATAGATATGATGAGGTATGTTCCGCTTGGATATGATGTAGGCGGGGAGTTTTTGCTCCATCCGTATATGATGGCTTGGTTCCACAAATATCTTGGTTGGACTTTTGGATCTGAATCTGTAACGCATTCTGCTGTTCTTTACCCTGTTTTCATGTTTGCATTAACAATAATCGCATTCTTTTTGATGACGAGAAAAATGTTGATTAGTAGTGTGGGTGAAAAAAATTCAAATATTATTGCATTAGTTGCCTCATTCTTTTTATCAGTCATGCCTCCGTTGTTGCCAAGGACAATTGCAGGAATTCCTGAAAAAGAATCGGCGGCTTTTTTGTTTTTATTTTTAGCGCTTTATTTTTTCGTGGCTACATGGAAATCAGAGCATAGACATGGGAAATATCTAAATGCTGTTTTTGCAGGAGCAGCAACTGCAGGTATGGCCCATATTTGGGGAGGATATGTTTTCATATTCTACACATTGACGCCTGCTGTTTTTTTTGCTTTTCTGCTGGGACAGATGAATAAAGAAAAAACAATTTTATACTTTACATGGCTTTTATCCGCATTTGTTTTAATGATTGTTTCATTTGAAAGGCATTCGCTTAAAGGTCTTCTTTCTTCTACTGCGAGTGGCTCTTCTGCAGCAGTTTTATTTATTGTTATTATTCATTTTGCTTTATTTAACACAAAGATAAAATCATATTTAAAATTAGAAAAATTAGCTAAAATACCTCCGCAAGTAATTTCTGCTGTTATTTCTGTTATCGCATTATCAGTTATAACAACTTTATTCTTTGGAACATCATTTATACCGGATCAAATAAATAATATTTTAGATACATTAATAAAACCAGCTACCTCGAGATTAATTCAGACGGTAGCAGAGAATAGACAGCCGTTCTTTGCAGAATGGGCTGGAAGTTTTGGTCCTAATTTTCGCGGTACTCTACTAACATTCTGGCTTTTTTTTGTCGGCTCCATATATTTATTCAAGAACTCTATTAAAGTTTTAAGAAAAAAAGAAATATTTTATATTACTTTGTCTTATGTGATATTGTTGGTGTCTGTGATTTTCAGCAGATATTCTTCTAACAGCACATTAAATGGAGAGAATTTTGTCAGTAAATTTATTTATGCGTTTGGGTTTGTTTTATTTATCGTTGCCCTTGGATTTTATTATTACAGATATTACAAAAATGGGGAAATGGAAAAACTTAAACAAATAAATTTTGGATTTTTGTTGTTGTTTTCTTTATTTTTCTTGGGTATTGTTGGAGCAAGAGCAGCTGTGAGGGGGATTATGGTTTTAGTGCCTGCTGCTTCAATCATTGTCGCTTATTTTTCAGTTATGGCGTTTAGTAAAGCGATAAAAGTTAAAGATCCTACAAAAAAGGTGTTGTCTATCGGATTAGCAGGGATTATCTTGCTCGCGACGATGTTCTCAGGATATGGATTCTACAAGTCTGTCAGTGCTCAGGCTCCGAGTCATGTCCCTTCAGTTTATACTCAGCAATGGCAAAAAGCAATGTCTTGGGTTCGAGATAACACTCCTGAAAATTCTGTATTCGGACATTGGTGGGATTATGGCTATTGGCTGCAATCAATCGGGGAGAGAGCGACTGTTCTCGACGGCGGAAACGCAATCGCTTATTGGAATCACTTGATGGGGAGGTATGCTCTGACAGGGACGAGCAACGAAGAAGCATTGGAATTTTTATACGCCCACAATACAACACATTTCCTGATAGATTCCAGCGACATAGGAAAGTATGGCGCCTTCTCAAGTATCGGCAGTGATGTTAATTATGACAGGGCAAGTTATATCCCTGCATTCCAAAAATCCGAACAGGGATTTCAGGAAACGAAAAACTCGACGATTCAGATTTATCAAGGGGGGGCGGGATTAGATGAAGATATTATTTATGAGAATAATGAGTCGAGGATATTTCTCCCAGCAGGACAGGCAGGGATAGGAGCTATTTTAGTTGAGAGAAGAAACGAAAATGCTGAACTATTGCAGCCAAGAGCTATATTCGTTTATCAAGGGCAGCAATATACTCTGCCGCTTAGATATGCACATGACGGAAATAAATTTTACGATTTTGAATCTGGTATTGAATCAGGGTTCTTTTTGATGCCGAGAGTTGTCGGACAAGGTCAGATTGATCCAGATGGCACAATGCTTTATTTGAGTTCGAGAACTGTTAAATCTCAGTTAGCAAGACTTTATCTATATGAAGAAGATAATCCGAACTTCAAGCAGGTTCATAGCGAGGACGATTTCATAATCACACAGATAAAAGCTCAGAATCCTTCATTCAACTCTGATTTTGTAGAATATGGGGGGTTAAGAGGACCAATAAGAATTTGGGAGATTAATTATCCTGAAGATATTGAAGTAAATGAAGAGTATCTCAGTAAAGAATATCCTGAGGAGATACTTTATGCAAAATGATAAACTATCTTTTAGAAATTCCAATAGTTATTAGTTTTTTAGTAACCTTGCTGTTCATGCCTAATTGGATTAGGAAGGCGAAGCAAATCGGATTAATGTGGAATGATATGAATAAAATTTCCAGCAAAAGAGTAGCTGGTTCTGGCGGGATCGTTGTAGTTTTAGGTTTCGTTATCGGTTTACTTTTGTTCGTCGGATATTTGGTTTTTTATGAAAGTGAAAATAATTTTCTCGTAGAAATTTTTGCTTTGTTAAGTGTTATTCTACTTTTAGCAGGTATAGGGCTTGTGGATGACTTGCTCGGTTGGCAGAAAGGAGGACTTAGAAGAAGAACGAGGATAATCTTTGTGTTAGTAGCTTCAATACCGTTGATTGCAATGAATGCTGGAAAAAGCACGATAGGTCTGCCTCTTGTTGGTTTTGTTGACTTAGGAATAATATATCCGCTGATTTTTATTCCGATAGGGATTATTGGAGCTACAACCACATTTAATTTCTTGGCAGGCTTTAACGGATTAGAAGCGGGGCAAGGAGTAATAATGCTTTCTTCACTGGCGTTAGTTTCATATTTAACCGGAAGTGCATGGCTTTCTATTATCGCTCTCTGCATGGTTTTTTCGCTGCTCGCTTTCCTGCTCTTTAATTTTTATCCTGCTAAAATTTTTCCGGGCGATGTTCTTACATACCCCGTAGGAGGATTGATAGCAATTATGGCAATTCTTGGAAACTACGAAAAAATCGCAGTCTTCTTTTTTATTCCGACAATAATTGAAGTTTTTCTGAAAGGAAGAGGAAAATATGTTAAGCAAAGTTTCGGGAAGCCGATGAAGGACGGCAGTCTCGATTTAAGATATGAAAAAATATACAGTCTAAATCATCTTGCAATTTTTTTAATGCGAAAATTTAAAATTAAATCAACTGAAAGAAAAGTTGTTTTATCGTTGTGGACATTTCAAATAGTAATTATTCTTCTGGGGTTTATTTTGTTTAGAGGAGGGATATTCTGAAGTGGAGCTTGATAAATTATTATGGAAAGGAAGTTTGGTTTTGTTAATCTCTTTTGGTATTTTCAATTTTCTTAATTTTGTCTTTCAGCTTTCAATGGCTCGGATGTTAAGTATTGTAGATTATGGAATCTTTGCAACGTTGTTTTCCATGATTTACATGCTGGCAGTTTTTACAGAGTCTATTCAGACAATTATGACAAAATATTCATCTCGTGAAGACGACAAGGGAAGATTAAAAAATATTATGAAAAAAGCTTTAAAAAAATCGGGATTTGTTTCATTAG
>Ga0209541_10003448_pt1 | contig 29041 bp, 36 predicted proteins | sample RifCSPlowO2_01_FD_184027 | JGI IMG/M metagenome (GOLD analysis project Ga0209541, IMG submission 184027) | Groundwater microbial communities from Rifle, Colorado - Rifle CSP2_plank lowO2_0.1 (SPAdes) (version 2) | ecosystem: Environmental > Aquatic > Deep subsurface > Groundwater | place... | reverse complement strand
GCCTTACTTCTTCTATTCCATTTTTAAATTCTTTATTTTCTTTATTATCAAATAAAGTTGTAAATAGAGAATGGTAAAGAGGCATGCTTTCTACATAAAATTCGTCTCTTCCTTTTTTCTTCCTTGATGCAAATTCATCTTGTGTTGATGCTGGTAATAACGCTTGGCTCAAAGTTATAGAACTAGTTCTACCTCTGTAATTAACTCCATCAATTACCCAGTTTGATTTTAATGAAAAATTAGTTTTCATTTTAATTTATCTAAAAATTAATTAAAGAGTTTGGTTTATAAATCTTTCTATTATAACCACTTTAGGATAGTTATTAAAACCACTTGTTCAAGTTCTCATTATTTTTATTTATCTTAGTTTTTTTAGTTATCCTTTCTAGATTTTTATTAACTCTTTCTTCATTAAAATCATGTTTCTCAACTAAAAGCTCTTTTATCTTGTCAATATTTGGATTAGTCCAATTTAACTTATAATTTTTAATTATTGGCATGTTTTTGAAAGTTGCATAAACTTGTTTCCAATTAAAATCTGCTTTAACTTCTTTAAATAATTCATCAAAATTTTTATATTGTTTAATTAATTTTAAAGCAGTTTTTTGTCCAACTTTTTTAACTCCATCATTATAATCTGTTCCAACTAAAATAGCTAAAACAATTAATTGATCTTGAGTTATATCTAAGTTAGAAAGTACTTCTTTTAATTCAATCAATTCAGGATTTACAGAGACATAAATCCCAGATGGCAATCTTTTCCTTGTAGATAGTGTTAAATTTCTTACAATTTTTGGAGCGCTATATAATAAAGAGTCGTAATCTGTTGATCCAACAAAGTCAACATCTTCCCTTTCTCCCATAAAAGCTGCTTGTGCCTCTGCTTCGCTAGGAGCTTGTATAACTGGCAAACCGAGATATTGAATTAATTTTTTTGACTCATCCATCATTTCTTTTTTTATTCTTATACTTTGTTTAGAATATCTTAACATAGAGGGTTCATCACCTTCTTCTTTTGCTTTTTCAAGTTTTTCTTCTGCTATTTGTTTTCTGTATTCTCTTTCTTCCTGTTCTTTTACTTTTAATAAAGGCGGTTTGCCATCAAAGACAAATGCCAATTTTAAACCCTGTTGCATTAAATTAGTAACTCTAGTTATTATTCCTTGCAAATGTGAGGTTGTATTTCCATTTTTATCCATTAATGGAGTTCCGTCTTGCTGTCTTATTGAGCTTAAAAATTGATAAAGCATTTGAGAAGCATCTATTGCGATCTTTTTATTTTCCAAATCCTTAAATGAGATTTGCTTCTTTGGGACTAAATCAGATATTTGTAAACCCATGAATTTGTTAAGAAATTAGAATATATAATATTTACCAAAAGGTTTTTAAATGATTTAAAAAAGGTTTATTTATGCGAAACTGTAAGGACTTTGATTTAGATAGAAATTCGCTGTCTACAGTAGATCCAAAGAATGTGGCCGAATTAAGAAGAAGATATGATGTTTCTTTAGAAGATGCTGAATCTGTCATAGATTTACTCGGTTATAAAAATGCTTTATCTTACACAAACTGGTTTTTTAATAGCTCCTTGAATAATCAATGTTATTTACCTGGAGCGAAAAAAGTCGCAGATGGTTTTGTTAAATTAAGTGAGTTAAATGTCTCTTTGATAGAAACGATAGTTAAAGACTCTATCAAAACATTCGGCATAACAACCAGGCAATTAAATCAAACAGGGTATCTTAGGGCTAATGATTTAACGGGTAAGAAGGTTAGCGGAGATAATCCTTATAATTCTGGTCACCTTATTGAGCATGGGCTTAGCAGAATGGATAGATTGGAAGATTAGAAAAATTTATATTAAGATTAATTTCTCTTTATATTTAATGATAAAAAATCTGGTGTTAGAGCATAAAGGAGGTTATTACAATTATAAAACTCATGAGGTAAAAATTGATAGTCTGTGTGGGAATTTTCCTTCTCTAAGTGGTTTTTTAGGAGAGATGTTCATAAATTGCCCAAATAATTATTTTAACCACGGTCCAAGAAGTTCTGCATTAAAATTTAAGTTAAATAATTTAAAATTGCATCAGGTAAAAGGTCATGAAATGAGCGATTTGGCAAAACAAGGATTAATCTTTAATAAAGATGCATTTAGGGAAGCTCATCCAAGAGTACAGACTTTTCTTCTGGAAAATGATGATAAGACAATAGCGATGGAAGTACCAATATGGTTAAACCCGAATGAACTTGATAAAAGAGCAAAAATGAATTCTCCGTTAACAGGTCATATTGATATCTTAAGATTAGAAGATGGAAAAATATGGGTATGGGATTACAAGCCAAATGCATTTGAAGAAAAATATGCTGCAACCCAAGTTTATTTTTATGCGTTGATGTTAAGTAAAAGAACAAATATAAGTCTAGATAACTTTAGATGTGGTTATTTTGATGTCAAATATTCTTATATGTTTAAACCAGAATTAAAACAATTAGACGGCAAATCCTTGTTGGAGTTTTCATAAGAAGTTTTATAATCCTTTATCTCTTCTTAATTAAATGGTAAGTATGCAATTTTATCCTCTGGATATTGATCATGATGAACAAGGGGTAATCAGACTAATTGGAACTACAAAAGATCATAAAAAAATATGTGTTTATGATGATTCTTTCTTGCCTTACTTCTGGCTCGTTGGGGATAATGTAGAAAAACATAAAGAAAACATTTCTAAGATAAAAAATGAAGACGAAAGTGTTTATGTTATTAAAGTTGAAGTACATGATAAAAATTATCTTGGAAAAACTGTAAGAGCTTTAAAAGTTTTTTATAATAATCCTAAAAGGATAAATGAAATTTTAGATGAAATCAATGATTTTGAGTTGGAAAAAGTTGAGATTGATATTAGTTTTACAAAACGTTATTTGGTTGACAAAAATATAAACATGATGACATTAACAAATGTAGAGGGAGAGATAATACAAGAGGGCTATTTCGATCATTGCATTAAAGGAAAAGTAAATCAAAATTCACAGGAGTTTTATGATAATCCGAAAGTACTTGTTATGGACATAGAAGTTTATGGAAGTTTAGGGGGGGTTGAGAAAGTAAAAAACGATCCTATTTTGATGATAGGGTTGTTTGGAGAGAATTTAGAGAAGGTAATTACATGGAAGAAATTTGAGGCACAAGGTTATGTTGAATTTGCCAATAGCGAAGCTGAGATGATTGAAAAATTTAAAGAAGTAATACAAAAATATGAGCCAGATATTATTGTAGGATATAACTCAGATGGTTTTGATTTTCCTTATATCAAAGAAAGAGCTGAGAAATATGGAATTAAGCTAAATCTTGGATTAGATAATTCAATTATAAAGTTTACAGGTGGCATGGATCCTAATCTTAAGATAAAAGGAATTATCCATCTAGACTTATTAAAGTTTGTTAGAAAAATAATGGCTGCTAATTTACAGCTTGATTCTTACAGTTTAGATAGTGTCGCTAAAGAATTGCTTCAGGAAGGAAAGAAAGATGTTGATGTTGATGATATTATGGAAGCCTGGGATAAGATAGAAGATTTAGAAAAGTTTGCAGAATATAATTTAAAGGATGTGGAACTAACTTTTAGGTTATTTAATAAAATATTTCCAATAATGAGCGAGTTGGTTAAGTTAATAGGAATGCCGATGTATGATATCTCCAGGATAAGTTATGGGCAGCTTGTTGAAAATTACTTGATTAAAAGAGCCTTTGATTTCAACGAGATTGTTCCAAATAAGCCAGCTCATGAAGATATTGGAGAGAGAAGAATTGGAACATATAAAGGAGCTTTTGTAATGGAACCCAAGGTTGGCTTTTATGAGAATGTTGCTTTCTTTGACTTCCGTTCATTATATCCAAGTATAATCGTATCTAAAAATATCTATCCTGGAAATTTAAATAATAAAAAAGAGGGTTATGAAACTCCTGAAATTGAAACAGAATATGGAAATAAAAGATATTATTTTGACACAAAAAAAGAAGGTTTTATTCCCCAAGTTGTCAAAGATTTAATTATCAGAAGAAACAGAGTTAAGGAAATGACGAAAAACGAGAATAATGTCACATTAAAAGCAAGATCTTATGCATTAAAAACAATTGCTAACGCAACTTATGGAATGTATGGTTTTTTTGGTGCTCGTTATTATAGCAAAGATTGTGCAGAGAGCATAACGGCTTTTGGAAGGCAATATATTAATGACACAATTAAAAAAGCAGATGAATTTGGGTTTATGGTTATTTATTCAGATACAGATTCTATAGCGGTTGCTTTAAAGGATAAAACAAAGAAAGATGCTTCGAATTTCTTGGATAGCATAAACAAAGAACTTCCTAGTTTAATGGAACTTGAACTTGAGAATTTTTATTCTAGGGGAATTTTTGTAAGCAAAAAGGCAGAATCCCAAGGTGCTAAGAAAAAATATGCATTAATTGATGAAAAAGATAAATTAAAGATAACTGGATTTGAGACAATAAGAAAAGACTGGAGTATCATAGCCAGAGAAACTCAATTAAACGTCATAACTAAAATATTAAAAGAAGGAGATTATAAAAATGCATTAGAGTATGTTAAAGATGTTATCAAGAATATTAAAGAAAATAAAATTGAACTTAAAAAAATGGTGATTAAAGAGCAACTTAAAATGCCCTTAAATAATTATAGGCAAATAGGACCCCATGTTGCCGTTGCTAGAAGAATGAAAGAAATTGGAATGGATGTAAGCCCAGGAGCAAATATTTATTTCATCGTAAGTAATGAACCTGGGATAATAAGAGATAAAGCCAAGATACCAAGTGAATGCAAAGCATATGATGCAAATTATTATATAGAAAACCAGATACTTCCTAGTGTGGAAAAGATTTTTGAAGTTTTTGGTGTTAAAAAAGAAGATATATTAATTAAAGAACAAAGCAAGTTAAGTGAGTATTATGGATGATTGGGACAAAGCAGGAAAAATATCTGCACAAATATTGAACTTTGGAAAAAAATTAATTAAGGTAGATAGTAATGTGTTAGAAGTTGTTGAAAAAATTGAAAGTGAGATTAAAAAAACAGAAGGACTCCCAGCATTTCCAGTTCAAGTTTCTATGAATGAGATGGCTGCTCACTTTACTCCAAATGACGAGAATGATTTAAAATTTAAAGATGGAGATTTGGTAAAATTAGATGTAGGAGTTCATGTAAACGGTTTTATTGGGGATAATGCATTAACAGTTGATTTAGGAGAAAATAAAGAATTGTCAAAAGCTTCTGAGATGGCATTGAAAGAAGCTATAAAATTAGCAAAACCAGGAGTTAAGATATATCAAATCGGAGAGGTTATTGAAAAAACAATTTCTGAATTTGGATTTAAGCCAATTAAAAATTTATCCGGGCATGGGATTGAGCAATATGAACCTCATTCTGGATTAACAATTCCTAATTACAATAATAATGATAATTTTGAATTAGAAGATGACCAGATAATTGCAATAGAGCCTTTCGCAAGCAATGGAATCGGATTAGTTGGAGATGGAAAACCTTCTAATATTTACAAGGTTGTTAATGTGAAACAAGTAAGAAATGATATTACAAGAGATATTCTAAGATATATAATTAAGGAATATAAAACATTGCCTTTTGCAAGAAGGTGGTTGTTGAAAAAATTTGATTCTTTTAGGGTTAATTTTGCCTTAAGAATGCTTGAAAAAGAAAGTATTCTACATCATTATCCTCAACTGCCAGAAAAAAGCAAGGGCTTAGTTTCTCAGCACGAATATACTTTAAGGGTTAAGGATTCTCCTGTTATATTAACTAGAGAGTAAAACACAATATTTATATAATAAGTTGATAAAATCAATTCTATGGAAACTGTAATGGAGGTTATGAATAAAAAGGTGATTCAGTTTGATGAGAATTCTTTCATATATAAAATCGGCAAGGAACTTGGAAAATATGATGTTGGTTGTGCTATAATTACAAGAAATAAAAAACCAGTTGGAATAATCACAGAGAGAGACGTTGTTAAAAGAGTTGTTGCTAAAAATTTAAATTTAAAAATAACAAAAGCTAAGGACGTAATGACTTCGCCAGTTCAAAGTTTAGACCAGAACACAAATATTTATTACGCAAGTAAAGTCATGAAAGATAAAAAGTTCCAGCGTTATCCTGTTACAAAAAACGGAAGAATTATTGGAATAATAACCCAAGCTAATATAATTGATTATTTTACACAACAAAGAAAGAAGTTTGTTATAAAACACTTTAGTAAAAAATTAAGGAGATTTTATTTATGAATTAAAGATTGTTTTAAGTTTAAAAAAATCTGAAGTTAAAAGTTTATTCAACTTTGGTTTCCAAATTTTGCGCACGCCACCCGAAGAAACGAGCATCGTAACCCAGGCCGTCCCTAGCATCGGCGTCAGGCCAGATGCCCAGGTCCCTGAGACACCACGCACGCTCTTCTGGATTTTCTTGACTACTTGGCAAATAAATTCCCATTAGTTTACTAAAACCTTTTTCTCCAAAGTACTTAAACAAATATTCTGCAGCCTCATTTTGTAAATCTTGATTGTTCTGTAATAACCTATTCCAAACTTCATGAGATCTAAATTGCTCTGCAGTTAATCCAGTATTTAAAATCAATCCAGGCTTATTTATTGATATTAAACCATACTTTTTTCCTAATTCTAAATAATCTTCTTTCGTTAAAGGCAAAGCATTACGAACTAATTTAGTTTTAGGTTTAATTGAGAGTAAATTTGCTGAATTTGGTCTTACAATAAAGGTTCCATCATAATGCGGACAGGAGTCAACAGAATCCCAATAATTCCTATTTTTATCTTTTAAGAAGAACTTTATTTTAGATTGTTTATTATTTTTAATGGCATCTACAAAATTTTCAATGTAATCCACCATTGTAAATGCTGTAAATCCTTTTTCGATTAACTCGGGTAAACCTTCTCTATAACTCTTACCTTCAACCACATCATAGTTTATATTCATGTCGATTATCATTTTAAGTTAAGGTTGTTAGAAAATTCTTAGTTTATAAACCTTTCGTTTTATTACTATTATAAAGTAACTATTATCCAAAATAATCTGGAGTTTCTTTGGTTAATCCAGCTCTTGCATTTCTTAAGTAATTCTCTTCTATTTCATTATACCTTTCCATTAAATCCTTAGCTACGCTTGGTTTTACTTTTGTCAATGCTTCATCAAAATGTTTTTTAGTAACTTCTTTAGATTTAATATCTTCTCTTAAAGCTAATATTGCAGCTTCTCTGCATAAAGTTTCCATATCTGCTCCAACGAAACCATCTGTTTTCTCAGCTAATTTTTCGATGTTTACATCTTTTGATAAAGGCATATTTTTAGTATGTATCTTGAATACCTCTAATCTGCTTTCTTTGCTTGGAGGTGGAATTAATAATAATCTGTCAAATCTTCCAGGTCTTAATAAAGCAGGATCTATAATGTCTGGTCTATTTGTAGCTCCGATTACAATAACATCATTTAATTCTTTTAGTCCATCCATTTCTGCCAATAATGTATTAACCATCTGGTCTACAACTTTAACACCAATTTCTAACCCCCTTCTTGACGCAATTGAATCCATTTCATCAAAGAAAATTATTGTAGGGGAACTTTGCCTTGCTTTCTCAAATATCTTTCTTATTCCCTTAGAACTTTCTCCGACCCATTTGTTTAACAACTCAGGACCATTAACTAAAATAAAATTAGCTTCTGATTCATTTGCAACTGCTTTTGCTAGTAAAGTTTTACCTGTTCCAGGAGGACCATAAAGCAATATTCCTCTTGGTGGTTTAATCCCCATTCTTGTAAACGCAGATGGATTTTTTAAAGGCCACTCAACAGCTTCCTTAAGCTCTTGCTTAATTTTCTCTAAACCCCCGATGTCTTCCCATTTTACAGTTGGACTTTCAATTAAAACTTCCCTTAATGCACTTGGTCTTACTAATTTTAAAGCATCCATAAAATCTTGTTCCGTTACAGTTAGTTTTTCTAAAACTTCATTTGTAAAATCAGCATTTTCTCCTAATTTAAGTACTGGAAGCATTCTTCTTAAAACACTCATTGCAGCTTCTTTACATAATGCAGCAACATCTGCTCCGACAAAACCATGAGTAATCTCTGATAATTTGTTTAAGTTGACATCTTTTGCTAATGGCATATTTCTAGTATGAATTTTTAAAATATTTAATCTTCCTTGTTTATTCGGTACACCAATTACAATTTCTCTATCAAATCTTCCAGGTCTCCTTAATGCAGGATCAATTGAATTAACTCTGTTCGTTGCACCTATAACAACTACCTTTCCACGAGATTTTAATCCATCCATCATTGTTAAAAATTGAGAAACTGCCCTTCTTTCCAATTCTCCATAACTTTCTTCTCTCTTTGGAGCTACTGAATCAATCTCATCTATAAAGATAATACTTGGAGCATTTTTTTCAGCTTCATCAAAAATATCTCTTATTTTCTTTTCAGTTTCACCATAAAATTTATTCATTATCTCTGGACCATTAACTAAAATAAAATTAGCTTCTGATTCATTTGCAACAGCTTTTGCCAGTAAAGTTTTACCTGTTCCAGGTGGTCCGTGCAATAAAACTCCCCTTGGAGGATCTATCCCAAGTCTTAAAAATAAATTTGGATGTTTTAAGGGAAGTTCGACCATTTCTCTAATCTTTTTAACTTCATCTGTTAATCCGCCAATATCTTCATAAGTAACCTCTGGAATTTTTTCTTCTGTAACCTCCATTACTTTTGGGTTTAAGATTAATTCTGTATTCTCAGTTATAATAAGAGGATTATCTTTAGGAAGCGTTTGTGCAACAATAAATTTTAACCCGCCTAAACCAAATCCTCCCGTAAAACTTTCTTCAAATAAACTAAAAACTTCTTCGAAAAACGGTGATTCTGACATTGCACGATGTCTTGATCTTGCTCCACCAGGCACAATAATATCTCCTTTAACAACAGCCCTTCCAAGCAATGTTTTTCTAAATATTCTTGGATCTGCCTTAACCATTACTCCTTTTTGCGCAGGAGCTATTGTAACTGATTTAGCTTCTTTAACTTCAGCTTTTTTAACATCAATAAATTCTCCGATAGATGTTTTTGCATTTCTCCTCATTATACCATCCATCCTTATAACTTGCTGGCCAACATCAGTGGGATAAGCACGATCTGCAATTGCGACAGTTGTTCGTGCTCCAGTTATAGAAATAACATCACCTGCATGCACCCCGAGATTGTGCATTGTCTCGGTATCTATTCTAACTATTCCTTTATATGCCTCTTCTTGCAGGGCTTCCATTACTTTTAATTTGATGTCTTTTTGTTCCTTGGTCATTTTAGTTTTTCTTTGGTTAATAGTTAATAAACCTTTCTTATTCTTTTACGTAAAAATATTGAAATCTTTCCGGGCTCATCTAAACTTAAGTTAATTAATTTGTTCATTTCCCTATCAAATTCTTCTTCAAAATCAATTATCTCTCTTGGTATCGAAACAGTGTATGAATTTCCAACCATTCTTAATTTAACATGGAATTCTTTTTGTTTTAATTTCTGAAAATCCTCATAATTTTGCTTGTCTAAAGGATGAAACCATTTCTTATTGCAGTTTTCACAGTTCCAGTACCTTAATCTAAATCCGTCTTTTAATAATTCTCCTTTACTTGTTTTTCTATTACAATCTTCACATAATATTGTTGTGTTAAATAAATCTGTCATTTTAGTATATACTCTTGGTGTATACATAATGTATATAAATCTTTCGGTAGGGTTTTCATAAACATTATAAAGAATAAGAACAAATAATAATTATGAAAAAGTTTCACTTTCACAATCCAACAATAGGATGGATATTACTAATTTTAGGAGTTTATTTTCTTGCTTCTAGTTTAGGTTGGATTCCAAGGAATTTTCCTTTCTGGGGTTTATTATTCATTATAATCGGAATCTATATTCTAAATAAGTACTATAGAAAGAATTGAAAAGTTATATAATCTTAATTAATAATCCATATTCATGATAAACGAGGTTGTAAATTTAAAGAATGGGTTAAGTTTAGTTTACGGAGAAGGCGCTACTGGAAAAACAACCTTGGCATTAATGCTTGCTTACGAACATAGCAAATTTAGCAAAGTTATTTTTATAGATACAGAGAATGGATTTAATTTTGATAGATTCAAGCAAATTTCTCAGGAAAATTATGAGAAATGTTTAAATAATATATTATTGATTAAGGTTAAGGATTTTGATGACCAAGTTAAAGCAATTAAAAACCTGGCAGAAATAAAAAATGTTTCTTTGATAATTATTGATAGCTTAGGAATGTACTATAGATTGGAATTAAAAAAAGACGTTAAGAATACAAATAATAACATGGGGGGGATATTAAGTGTTTTAAGAACATTAAATAAAAATGGGATAAATATTTTTATAACAAACCAAGTTTATAATAATTTCAACAATAATAAACTAGAAGTTGTTGGTGGAAACATGGTTAGAACGTTCTGTAAATCCATAATGAGGTTAGAAAAAAATCCAAGAAAGATAGTTGTTGAAAAACCTAGTAATCTGGAATGGTTTTTTGAGATAAAAGATCAAGGAATTGTTTTAAGATGAATTTTCTTTAGTATGCTCTTCTAAATATCTTTTTCTTGAAGGACATTCTGGATTTATGCAAAAGTCATAAGGACGTTTTCCTTGCCTAATCATCTTTAACCTAGGGTAATTGCATTCTTTACAAAGTTCTCCTGGTTTTGGCAATGCATATTTTGGCATTGAGAAAGTTGTTTTACATTCAGGATATTTATTACATGCAATAAAATAACTTTTGAATCTTTTATTATATAATATTCTTAAATCTCCTTCTTTACATTTAGGACATTTTCCAATTATGCTTGCCTTATCCCTAGTTTCCTTATTTGCTTCTGCTAATGCATTTCCAATATCTAATTCGTGTTTTTTAAATTTTTCAAGTATCTTTAATAATATCTTTTTGTTTTTCTCAACGATTTCTTCTTTAGTTTTTTTACCTTCTTCAATTAATTCAGTTTCTTCTTCAAATTCTCTTGTTAATTGCTCGTCAATTATCTCAGGAGAATATTTTTCAAGAGTTTCTATGGTTTTAATTCCTAACTCAGTTGCTTGTATACTTTGTTCAGTTATATATTGTCGATCATATAATGTATCTATAATGTTAGATCTAGTTGCCTTTGTTCCGAGGTGCTTTAATTCGAGTTCCTTGACCAATGATGCTGGAGAATATCTTCTTGGAGGCTGAGTTTCCTTTTCATATAAATCGAATTTAGGATGTAAAATTTCCTGTCCTTTTTTTAAACTTGGTAATTCAATTTCATCCAATTTAACATAAGGATAATAATATTTGTGCCAGCCAGAATATGTTGTTAATATTCCTTTTGCAATAAATATTTCTTTATTACAATTTATTTCAACGTTTAATGATTTACGTTTAGCTGGTTCTGCAAATGTTGCAAACGTTCTTTTAACTATTAAATCATAAATTTTATTCTCTCTTTCTTGTAATTTTCCAGGTAATTCTCCTGTAAGGATGATAGCAGGATGTGCTGGATCTGTTTTCTTTCCATTATTTGGCTTTAATTTTGTTTTAAGTAGCTCTTTTACCAAGTCCTTGTATTTTGAATCAAGTAATTTTTCAAATATTTCCTTAATATCAATTACGTCTGGAATTTGCTGCGAACTTGTTCTTGGGTAACTAATTAATCCGTTAACATATAATTTTTGAGCTAATGCTAAACTTTCTTTAGGATTTATTCCAAAATTTCTGTAAGCCTCCAATTGTAATGTTGTTAAGTCAAATGGGAATGGAGCTTCTTGTGTTAGCTCGGATTCTTTAAGATTATCAACAATTACTTTTTTACCTTTAACATTTTTAAGAACCTTATCTGCGTCTGCTTTTTTCCAGAACTCATTAACCTTATGCCAAGCAACAATCTCTTTTTTATCTGCTTTGCCTGTTAATGATATTTCCCAGTATGGAACTGGTTTAAATTTTTGTATTTCTTTTTCTTTTTGAACAATTAAATTTAAAGTTGGTCCTTGAACTCTTCCAATTGAAAGAACTTTAAATCCTCCTTGAGAAGCTTTTATTGCTAAAGTTAATGCTCTCGATAAATTTATTCCATGCAGCCAATCCAAGATGTGACGAGTTTCCCCAGCTTCAGCCAAACCTATATTTATTGTGTTTTTAGCAGTTTCAAAAGCTTTAATTAAATCTTTTTTAGTTAATGTCGAAAAATAAGCTCTTTTTGCATTTTCTTTTTTGCAAATAAATCTTAATATATTTCTAAAAATTAATTCACCTTCTGTATCAACATCACAAAAATTATAATAATGTTCAGCTTCTTTCGCTAATTTCTTAAGGGTATCAATATAATCTTTTATGTACTTTGCTCCTTTATTTATTTCATATGTAGGAACCCATTCATAACTAAAGGTTGGGTAAACCCATCCTTTTCCATCTTTTTCTTTTAATCCAAATAAATGCCCAACAGCACACCCTACAATTATTTTCTTTCCTTTATGGGTAATCTCATAATAAGGAACTTTTTTATTATTTTTTTTATGTACTTTATCATCTGCTAAAGCTGTTGCTATTCTCAATGCTGCATCTGGCTTTTCACTGATCAAAAGTTCATAGTCACTCATTTTATCGCCCAAATGATTTCCCGGTTGTTTTTATTAATTTTTCTAATTTCTTTTCTATATATTCTTCCTTCTTTTTCTAATCGTGATAACCAAAGATGAACTGTAACTCTCTTTCTATCCAACTCTTTCATTAGTTCAGACGAGGTTAAATCTTTATTTTCTAATGACCTTAATATTTTATCTTTAACTTCAGCTCTTGTATAGTGCTTCCTACCTGGGTTTTTCATAATTTTTTTTAATTTATTTAATTTAATAGGGTGATTAAAATTAATAAATTTGTAAAAAGACTTTAAATGATGAAAATTTCTTATGTAAATTGTATAAACATCAAATCCTCGAAGTTTTTTATAATATACCTTGGTTGTTTTTATGTTAAATTCTTCAAGCAATTTTTTTACATCTAACAAAAAAGGTTTATTGCATAAGGCGAGTTCTATTCTTCTAGATGGGGGTTTATATTTTACATGCCCCTCATCATCAAAAAAAGACTTTAAAAATTCCTTTTTGATATACGCCTGAGAATTTTTAATAAAATTGGGTACTCTACATGTTTTACTATTAAAATTTTTAATTTTTGTTAATAGAAGTAAAGGTATTGGTGTTGGCACTCTTACAAAAGGTGTCGTTTTATTAATTCCGTCTTTAAATTTAATTTTTCCAAAAACTTTGTTCATGTCTTGCTTAAATTGTTCTCTCAAAGCTCTACATTGATTATAATAAGTTAAATCCAGATGACTTTTAGTATTAGATAAACAACCATCTCCAAAAGTATGTGAAATTATTCTAACCAATTCTTTTGAAAGTTTTATAGGTAATTTAGGATAAATTGGAGTACTAATACCGCCCCCATTAGATTTTAAATTAAACCCTGACCTTAAATTAATGATATTCTCATTTAATTTTGTGTAAGTATTATATTTCAAATTTTTTAGTATAAAAACCAAGTAAGAAAGGGGGTATTGATTTGTCTTTCTCCAGTTATAAAGAGAAACGAACGAGACATTTATTTTGTGTGATGCATTTTGTAAAGATCCATATTTACTTATTAAATTGGTAATGATTTTTTTATTAAATTTTGGCCTAATTGAAATAAAAAACTTTTCTTTTGGAATTTCTTCTATGGAAATAAACTTATTATAAGCCGTATTAGATATATCCGCCATTATTATAAAAAAGAATTGTTATTTATAAACATTTCTACTTTTGGATATGTAACATTTAAGTTTGGTAAAAAGTTTTAAATAGATGTTTAGCATCAAATTTTTATGGTAAAGGATGAAAGAAGCAATTTTGCTAAATTAGAAAATGATATAATAAAAATAATAAATTTTTATTCCCTTAAATTTTCAGCGGAGCTGAATAATAGGCTTAAGAGTTATCCAATGCCACCAGAAAGTATGGTGGAGAGAGATCTTAGTTCAAAAGGAAGGCACGAGTTTGGAAGAATATTAAATCGAAAAGAAATAGATGAGTATTGGGAACGAACAACAACTCAAATTAGTTACGAATTAACAACTAGATATAGTAGAGAAATGAAGGCAAAAGTTATATCCTTAATTGATAAATACTTTCCAACAAAATAATTTATTTATTACTTAAATAAATCCTAGAATATAGTATAAAAACCTTTTCGTATTAAATTATAATTATTTTTCCTTCAGTTCCAACATTAATTACCTTGGTTTTTCCTAATTTTTCTTCTATTCCCCGCGCTTCATGAACATGACTACAAATTAAGATATCTGGTTTAAATTGTTTAACTGCGTTGTTAACTCCTTTGCTTCCATCTCTTACTAAAGGATGTCCAAGTTTCCCCATTTTAGTTTCAGAAGGATGAACATGAGTTACCATGACTGTTTTTCTTGAATCTTTGACTTTTTCAAAACCTTTTTTCAATAAGGAAAATATTTCTTCTTCTGAAATTTGATGTATTCCAATATTATTTCCAGAACATCCGAATATTCCAACATTATCGTATTTAACAGAATACCCATGCAAGTTCGTTATGCCATAGAAGTCTGCTATAAAATCAGCTGTTGCTAAACTTTCATGATTTCCAGGAACAAACAATACTCTTTTCTTTTTTTCTAAAAACGGGGAAATAACTCCAGGTAGTTTTTCATCATCTCCAGTTATATCTCCAGCTAATATAACTAAGTCAACATTCTCATCGACAGCTTTTTTAGATAATTTCTTGGCTGTTGATATGTCTCCATGAATATCCCCCGCTGCTAATATTTTCATACTTATTTAATAACAAAAAGCATTTATAAAGGTTTATTTCATATTAATAACATGGAAAAAATGGCACCATGCAGCATATGCAAAAAGAACTTTTCAAGCAACTCTTGCAGATATTGCGGAAGAAATGTTTGCTTAAATTGTTCTGAAAAAGGCTTTTGCAAAGAATGCATTAAGAAACTTTAATTATCTTAAATCCAGTATATTTATGCAATACCTTTGGAATTTTAATACTGCCATCTTTCTGCTGGAAGTTTTCTATTATCGCAACTAAGATTCTTGAGGTTGCTATCGCAGTATCATTCAAAGTATGTAAAACTTTCTTATCCCCATTTTTATATTCGCATTTTATGTTTAATTTTCTTGCTTGATAGTCCGTACAATTTGATAAAGAAACAATTTCCCCATATGTTTTTGTTGTTGGTCTGTAAACCTCTATATCTTTTTGATAATATTTCCAGTCACTTAAATCTCCAGAGCAAATATCGATAATCCTGTATGGGAGTTCTAAAGCTTTTAAGATTTCTTCTGAATTTTTTAATAATTCATCAAAATATTTTTCAGAATCTTCTGGTTTGCAAAATATAACTTGTTCTACTTTATTAAATTGATGAGTTCTCCATAATCCTTTTTCATTTATCCCATGAGCTCCAATTTCTTTTCTAAAACACATTGTATAAGAGAAATACTTTAATGGAAGTTGTTCTTCTTTAAAAGTCTCATTTGCATGCATTCCTAATAAAGATTGTTCTGAAGTTCCAATTAAACTTAAATCTTCATTTTCAATGTTATACACAGATTCTTCAATGGCTTTTTTATCAAATGCTGCGAATACAACCTTGGACCTTAACATCAATGGTGTTTCAACATAAGAATATTTTTTCTTCTTTAAAAAATCAATTGCAAATTTAATTAAAGCTTGATTCAGATAAGCCAACTCATTTTTAAGATAATAAAATCCATTTCCAGAAGTTTTTGCAGACCTATCAAAATCAGCAAGCCCTAAGTTCTCAAGTAATTCAACATGGTTCTTAACTTCAAAATTAAACTTTGGAATTTTTCCTGATTTTTTAACTTCTTTATTTTGAGAAGCATCTTTTCCAGATGGAACTTTCTTAGACATTATGTTTGGGATAACCAAAATAATTTGTTTTATTTCCTGATCTAATTTCTCTAATTTTAATTCAGAATCTTGTATCTCTTTTGGAAGATCTTGAGCTTTTTTTATTAATTTTTTAAAATCTTCCTGTGATCTTTCTTTTTTTGCTGCATTAATCTTTTCAGAAATGATGTTACGTTCATGTCTTAACCCATCTATTTTTGATTTTAAATTTCTCCATTCCTCGTCTATTTTCTTAATTTTATCAACTAAAGGCAATTTTTCTTTCTGATTTTTCCTCTTTATATTTTCCTTGACTAAATTTGGATTTTCTCTTATTAAATTTATATCAATCATAGAAAGAATAAGTTTTAGTTGTTATATAAATATTATGGTATGATGATTTAAACACTAGTTTTATAAACCTTTACTGCATCATATATATTAGAAAGAAAACATTTAAATATAAGTAAATAATAAAAAATTTTGGGGAGTTAAATGATTAAGAAGAAAGACGATATATTCGAAGTTTTTTTCAGGAAGAAACCAGCAATGATGCTCGTTGCTTTGAGAAGAAATACAAAAAATAGGTATGGTAGCATGTTAGCCAAAGAGGTTGATTGCACTTATTCTCACGCTGTAAAAATATTACAAGAGATGGAAAAGGCTAGGCTAGTTAATTTTGACAAGCAAGGAAGAATTAAAAGCATAAGTTTAACTGATTCTGGAAATAAGATAGCAGAACATATTGAAAGAATAAAAGAACTTCTTTAAAATTAAATTTTAATCTGGTATTTCTTTAACGATATCAACTAAAACCTTACATTTACCTTGTCCGTCTTTAAAATCAACTAGTTCTACAGGAACGGGTTGTACTATTCTTCCACGTAAAGCAAAATTTCTCCATTGTTTATAACCTTCTTTAAGAGAGGTTAGATCGGGATAAGTTTGGATTAAAGAGAATCCACCGCCCCCTATCTTAACACCGACACCATATTTATCTCCATCGCTGGTTTGTGGTTCGAAGATTTCTATTTTCATAGAATAATTATACTAAAGAAAAACTTATAAAACTATGTTAACGGGCCCGGTGGGATTTGAACCCACGACCACTTGGTAACTCCACTACTTAAGAGCTTCACTCACTTTTGTGTCAAGTGCTCTACCAAGCTGAGCTACGAGCCCTCATTGAAAATGATTAAAACTAGATTTAAAAAGATATTGGAAACAAAATTTAGAATAAAAAAATGAGGAGTTAATATACCCCCCATAAAAAATTTATCTTCTCTTTTTCTTTCTTCCGCCACGGGCCATCATAGCTTCGCAGACATTTCCCTTTCCCATCACGTAGTATAAATCTAAGGCCCAATAAGAGTTACTTAAGAGGGAATCCTTTTCTACGTTTGATGGCGTTTTTTACGAGTACTTTTCCCATTGTATTTCCTCCTCGATTATTTTAGTTTATCGTCGAAAATATGAGTATAAACTAGTATATAAATTTATTGTTTTCGTCGAGGTTTTATATAGATTTACCTTGGCGTTCGATAATTTGGGAGATTACTCCAATTAAGATATTTGTTCTTTCTTCAATATGATGCTTGGATTGAAAGCTATGAGAAGGTGAGCTTACTCTTATTACACTCCAACCTTTGTTTTGTAAAAGTTTATTTTTTATTTTATCTCTTTTCTTAACCCCCTTAATCTCATTATGCCAATGCTCTCCATCCCATTCTACAGCAATTCTTAATGAATAAATCGGGATGTCCACCTCCATTTTATTGTCTAAGATATTCCAATCATTGCAACCAACATTTTCTTGACCAAAAACCTTCCTTAAAGATTTAACGACGAAAATTTGTTGATTAGATGGATTTTTTCGAAGGTTTAACAACATCTTTCTATGTTCTTCCATGTTCCCGTGTCTTTCTTTTAAAATTTTTGAGGCAATTTTACTTTATTTTAATTTAAATTCCTTAGAGTTTCTTCTCTTAATAAATAGAGCCCTGTGTTTTTTATAAAAGGCTGGGTTTTTGAATAAATCTTTTATTGCTTTCTTATGTCTCTCCTTAAAATTTAGATTTGTCCATAGATGAACAATCGCTTTTTTATGATTAGAAATTAATTCTTTATCAGTCTTGTATCTTCTCTTCCAGTATTTAGATAAGAATTTTTTCTTGTCACCAAAATAAATTTTTTGCTTTCTAAGCCGATTTATTCTAGAATGTATTGCTCTTCTTTTTTTATCAAGACTTTTTTCTAATTCACTTATGGGGGTTTTATGATAATTTTTAATTAGATACCGGTCTTGTTCTGTACTCCAATAAAAACTTGATTTTCTAGATAAATTAAGTCTATCTTTTTTGCTTATTATCGAATCAATTGTTCTATCAGGCAAAAATTTCATTAGTTCAACGTAGGGTTTATTGATATTATTACTCAATAAAAAGATTTCATTTTCAGACCATTTATTCATTTTACAGAGAATAATACGTTTTCATTTATAAACCTTAGCAGCGAGGTTGTCCTCATGTCCAAGGGTCTTGAATTAAATATCTTCTAAAGGATTTTTAATCTTTTTAAGTTCATCAAACATCATTTTAGAATAAACTGGATTATCAGAATTAGAATTCCCAAGCAAAGATTTCAGATATCTGGAATTTAATCCATTTTCCAACAATATATTCGAGAAACTTGACCTTAAAGCCTGGCAGAAAATTCTTTTATTCAAATTAGATTTTCTTGCAGCTGATTTTATTATTTTTTGAGGCAATTTTATAGAAACATGTGTATCTCTAACGTGGAATAAATAAGGATTTTTATCTTGTCTCTTAGCCAAGTACTCTTTTAGATTGTTAATTGTTTTTTCAGATAATATTGTAATTCTTTCTTTTCCATTATCAGATTTCACTTTTACAGTTTTATCATCCAAATTGACATCAGATATTTTTAGGGTTATTGCCTCTCCAACTCTCAAACCAGAACATGCCATTAACCTCAATAATAATTTGTGTTTGGGGTTATTCAAGGAATTAATTAATTGCTTGACTTCATCTTTGGTTAACGAAATTGGTTGCTTTTTATCTATTTTAGGAAGCTTGATATTTTCCATTACTTTTTTGTTCATAATATTATAAAAATAAAATTTAACGGCAGCTAATGCCAAATTAACGCTTCTTGGCTTATATTTTTTAGTTGTTGTTAGATGGCTTAAATAATTTTTAATGTCCTGTTCCTCAACCTTTTCTGGTTCTTTGTTAATAAACTTTAAGAAATCATTATTATGCAACATGTAAGAATCAACAGTTTTTTGACTGCACCCTTTATTTTTTAATTCGTTTTCTAGTTTCTCTAGCATGAAGATATATTAAGCATTAAGTATAAAAGGATTATGTTTTATTAGTTCTACGATGTCTTTTACAATTGCGACGAAGGTCTGCTTCTTCCATTTTCTTGTTTTTTAGACAAGTCTCTAATGAATTCTTATTTGGCAGAGAATAAATTGCCAGTTCAAAGTTTTTACCCTTGGGAAAAAATATTCGTGCTTTTTGAAAAAGAAGCGAAATATTCTTACCAAAACCACTCAGAATACCATTGATATAAAGTGGGCTTCTTGTCGTACCTAAAAAATTTAATCTCCTTTGTTCATAATCTAAAGTAAACATTTCATCATTTGTTCTTGCTGAATTTTTCGAAGAGACATAATTGTGAAGGGTCTGGGAGATAATATATTCATTAAGTTTTCGTGTACTAAAATATATTTCATTCTCCCTGTACAACATTGTGCTCTTTTCAGTTGAGATTTCTCCTTCAATCAGCAATTCAATATTTCCCATGAAGAGAGATAAATACAATAATTAATAAACGTTTAGATTCGGAATTAAATTCATGAAAGGGGAATTATTGAAAAGGTGTCTAAATAAATAAGTTTAAATTATTATTCATTCTTTTATTTTTATATTCAGGAGGCTAAAATGACAGGGGCGTTAGAAGAAAAATTACGTGAAGCCGAAAAAATAAAAACACTTGAATCAAAAGAGTATTTTAGTTCAGATGAATTAAAAGGTTTAGGCGGACAAATTTTAAGATCTAGCGGGTCTTATTTATTCAAGTTTGGAGCTCATGCTTCAATGTATTTTGAGGAAACAAAGAGAGGCTATAAATTAAGCAAAAGTTAAATTTGTTGAATAAACAGTTAAGCGATAACCTTAAAAATAAGATGTGAACTTATTTCTTGATGCTAGAGATACCAGAACCCTATAAAGGGGGTAATAAAGTTATATTTTATTTTAACCCCGAGGAGACAAAAATTCCGGAAATAAAATTTTCAGCTTCTTTAGACACATATTCATGGGAAGTAGCTCTTGAAGAAAGGGAAGGTAAGGTTTTGGCTAAATTTGAGAATGTAAATAGACTTTTTTATGACAAATCGTTAAGTTTTGTCAGAAACAACCACAGAGATTTTCTTGATGGAATACGTTTAGAAGATATTTTATAAAAATTACTTTCTTTTTGAACTTTTCATTTAAGGATAGTTTTAAAAATTTATTTATTATCTTAAGATGGGGTTAAAATGAGAATTTACTCTTATTATGTTTCTTTCGAGGAAATGGATGGTGGAAAAGTAATATCACAATTAGAAGAATTTTTGAGAGGAAAATATAACTGTTTTCTCGAAGCAAACAGTATTTCTGGAGATGTAAGAATTATAGATACGCCGATTTCTGTAGAACATTTAAATGATTTAGAAAAGATTTTGGGAGCTGTAGATCCAAATTGGGCAAAAATAGAATTTAGTGGTTCTAAGTATGTTGATGAAGCAAGCGATGTTGAGGATTATAAGAAAAAAGCTGCGGAATTTGCTAAATCTTCATAAGTTATCTAAAGGATTTTTAACTTTTCTTAATTGTTTCTGTCTGTAGTTTTTATATTTATTATAATTTTCACTCCAATTTTCTCCTCTCTTTAAAATAAACCATTTTATACCTGAAGAGTTCGGATCATTTCCAAGTACATTTTCTCTACTTGTTATTATCCACAATTCCGTATTATCATTTTCAAGATACTGAATAATTTTTTGAACATAGCATGAACAACATTCAACTAGAATTTCTTTTCTATTTTTATTTGCATAAACGTCAACTCTTCTTCCATAAAATGGAAACTCGAATTTTATATCTTCTTCCTTTATCCCTTGTAACTTAAGCAATCCTAGAGCAATATACTTGTAATATTTTTGCGGTTCACTTATTCTATCTAACTGTCCATTTGATGGCTCAGATAATTCTGGAATTATCATTTCTTCAACATTTACAGCACGATTATATAAAAAATAAGCTAATATATTGAGGGTTTCTAAGTCGGGTAAATATCTTGGATCATTTTGTGTAACATTTTGCTCAACCCAATCTCTTGCTTCTTCTGGATATTTAAAAATTATTTTAAGCATTTTGTTTTTTATAAAAGCCTTTTATTTTTTCCCGATAAAGTTCTTGTATATCTCTATAAGCGGGTTTTCCATACATCCCAATTGTGGTTCCTATACTTGAATGACCTGCTATTTCTTGAACATAACTTTGAGGCAACCCTAATTTTATCATATTCCTAATAAAACTATGTCTAAAAATATGCGGGTTAAGATGTTTTTTTACCGGATCGGGATTTTTAATACCTGCTTTTTTTGAAGCCTTATCCACAATTACATTTATTCTCGATTCATCAATGCCGTCATTTGATTTATTATTACTTTGTATTAATTTACCATATCTTCTTGCATTTAAATAGAATTTAATATCTTGTAAGGTGTCTTCATCAACCGGAACAGATCTTGGTTTATCTCCTTTTCCGTGTTCTATAAATAAACTTTGATTTTCAAAGTCTATATCTTTAATTAAAAGATTGCAAAGTTCAAACCTCCTGATTCCAGTTCTAGCCAAAATCTTTAAAACAACCCTGTCACGCAGGCTTTTGGCTGCATCTATTATTTTATTGATTTCTTCCAAACCGAGGTAATATTTATTAACTTTATTTTGACGTTTTTCCCTAGGTTCTTTTGTAGAAACTCGTATCTCCTCTTTTTTCATATCACAAAAAACGCAACACTTGTTTAAATACGTTGTGTTTTCATTAAAAAATGGGTAAAATACGCAACAGATGTAGTAGAATCATTGTGTTTATATTTAATTAAAATTTTTAAGAATTAATCCATACAACAAGTACGAATAGTATCTAAAACACTTATCTTAAAGAAATACCATAAGATTATAGTTAAAACAATTAAGATTAACAACCAAAACCACCATTTCTTTAACAAATTCAGATTAGTAAATAAGCAAACTTATTAATAAACTTATCTCTTAGCATTGCTTAAAACCTTTTATCATATTCTATATACTAGACTTCCATAACCAATAATCCTCGAAGAGCCCAACACCATTGTCTGTGCTCTGATTAAAGATTCAGCTTCCCACTTTTCTTCATACCCTATAAATTTCTTTGTGCGTTCATGTAACCTAATCTCAAAATTTTTAGCTTCTTCTTTTGGGACAACGCTTATAGTTACATTTTCAAATGGATTTAATTGATCATAAAGAAACATCCCTTTTTTTGAAGTATCTTCTAGTTCCTCGACAACTAATTCTATAACCACATAAATAAAAAGCCGAATAAATATATAAAATTATCTTTTCATCATTGATTAAAAACTTTAAGCAGTATATTTATATATAAGGAAGACTTATTATTTTTATTAAAAAATGGAGGTGTTTTGATGCCCAAAAACGTTTTCGAATGGATTGCGGTAATTCTTCTCGTTATTGGTGGCTTAAATTGGGGTTTAGTTGGAGCATTAGATTTTGATTTGGTAGCCACAGTATTTGAAGCGGGATCTACTATCGGGAAAATAGTTTATATTTTAGTTGGAGTTTCTGCGATATATGGATTATTCTTCTTGTTTAAAAAGCAAGAACAGATGGCTTCTTAATTTCTTTTTTTCTTTTTTTTATATATTCTAAATTTCTTGATAAATAATTAAGAGTTTTAATCAATTAAATAACGAAATCTGGTCAATTTCTGTATTTTATTTGAACGTTCAATCGCGTTCAAGCGTGTTCAAACAGTATAAAAATAGCGAAAACTTTAATAAGAAGTTGAGATTATAATGATTATGGGATTTTGGTTTTTTGGTGAAAAAAAAGAAGATAAATTGAAAAAAATCGAGGGTAATTTAAAACATTCTTTCTCGAAGATTAGGAGAGATTTTGATGTGGTTAATAAGATCCTTGGCAAATTTTCTGGTAAACATGGTAGTCATGAGAGTAGATTGAGTAAGATTGAACAGGAGTTGTACTTACTACGAAAACTGGTGTCAAAACTGGACGATACCGACGACGAGCGTTCAATCGTTCATGAACGTTCAATCGCGTTCAATCGTTCAAGTCAACCGTTCATGAACGTTCAATCGCTCAAAAGTAACATAACTCCTGCTCAAAAAAAGGTAATTCATATTTTAGGACTTGCAGAAGTTCCTTTAGAATATGAAGATTTAGCTAAAGAATTGAATTTAAATGTTGTAACTGTGAGAAGACATCTAAATGATCTCAGAAGGATGGGTTTCGATGTCAAAGAAAAGGTCAATTTAGAGAACGGAAGAAAAGTTTTTTTCATAGAAAAAGCAGTAAAAAGAGTAATAATGAGAAAAAAATGAGTATTTCTAAAGCTATAAGTATACTTAAATGATATAAAAAGAGACGTATTTATGGTATAGGTAGACTTAAATTATAGAAAATGAGGACTTTTTAAGTACATTTTGATCAAAACAGGAAGATAAAACGAGTTTTTATTGGAAAAGAAGGTTTAAGTAGGCATAATTATTAAAAAATGAGTGGTTTTTATAGGCAAATTTATAGGAAAAACAATAAAAGTGGAGATCTTTAGTAAAACAACAGAAAAGAGGAGATAATCTTAAGAAAAACAAGGAAATAAGAGTTAAAGTAGACTTAAATTGAGGGTGATTTTGTATTTTGAATTTCTCTTAGAGTTAAAACTTCAGAGATCATATTTTGGTCTCTGAATTCCTTTAAAATTCTAAACTTTATTTTGCGATTAAACTCCCTCTCACCGTAAATGGGGTAACCTCTTTGAATGAGATCATTGACATAAACACGAGCACTTTGTATTGTTATTCCTAATTTTAAGGCAATATTTATGTAAGTCGAAGCTCCATTTTCTTCTTCTAGCTGATAAATCGCTAAAAACACTGAAAATTCTCTGTCCGTTAATGATCTAAATTTCTCGACGGTAACTGGTTTTAGTAATGAACGTTGGTCATCGTTATGCATCATTATAGATGATTTATCATCATTATAGGCTCCACGATTTCCGATGGAGAATAGCTCAATTTGTTCTTTTAGTTTAATAATAAGCTCATTTTGAGCCTTAATTTGCTCTTTAAGCATCAAAATATCTTGATTTTTAGAAGAAAAGGCATTTCTAAGCTCAAACATCTCTTTCTTCAAAATATCCATATCTTCCTTGACTTTTGCAAAGGAGATCCTTATCTTATCCTGGAAATTTTCTTCCATAAATATAAGATAATGTAAAGATATAAAAATTTAACTAAAAAACAAGTTATTTATACTAGTTAAGCATATAATTTTGAGGTGATCGGTTGGCAAGTGTTGAATTTAAAACAAATTTGGGATTTTTTCTGATATTTTTAAGTGTTGTTTCATTATCTTTTATCGAGGGAAATCGCATACTTGATGTGTTTTCAGGTGACTCGGGAATCACAGGAGGAGAAATTCATCTCATTAGTTTTGTTATATTAACGCTTTTTATTTTAGTTATTGCTTTATTCAAACCAAGCAAACAAAATTTGGTTACTTTCTCAGCAATAACATTAAGTTTGATAACAATTTTAACAACAATTTTTGATGCATCTTTTGCTCAAACAACAATCATTAAGATAATTAACTTGCTTGTCTCAATTGCCTTGGTTTTTGGAGGTGTTATGATCTCTTTTAAAAAAGAAAAGCTTAGCCCAGGAGAAGTTTATCTAGCAAAGAAAGCAATTAAGGCATATAAAAATTAATCATTCTTTAATGGTTATGCTTATAAATTTAATTTTACTTTTTAACATATATTAAGAACTCTATGATATAACTTAAGAAAGCATATAAACAAACTCACATTTCTAAAAGTATGAACAAAGAACTCAAGATCCTGAAGATAATGAAAAAGGACGGATTAACTTGGGTTGAAGCTTCTAAAAAGCAAAAAGAAATTAAAACTCTTGAAGAATATATTTAACCGATATACTCATTATATTTCTTGTTATCTACCTTTTGTTCTACTTTAGGAAGAGGTAAATGCGGCGGCAAGTTTACATCTTGGGATAAGCTTAATGCCTTTATGTTTGCCCTCGCTAAAACAGTATTAAATAAAGATTGCATTATCTCTTGAGGCAGTTTCTTGTTCTTTTTCCATTCTTGTAATATATCCTTAATTTTTTTAGGATCTTCCATATATGACATACTTCCTTTTAAATTAATTAAGCCTACATTTGGAGAGTAATCTAATTTGAATTCAAAAATAAATTTAAGAACATCTTGTTTCTTTTCCAAGTTGATTTCTTCTTTTTTAACATCGACGATATTAAGTGTATGGTGAACATTTATATTTCCTTTAACCTCATCCATATTACGAGAAGCTTCTATTTTGTCAAAACTAAATCCTACAAAAGGCATATTCTGAAAAAACGAGATTAAATATATAAAACTATCTTTTTATTAGTTTAAACGAATAAGAATTAATTTTATATACTTCATTCTATTTCAAGATATTATGTCGAAGATATCTCAAGAGAGAATCGAGAGAATTAAAGAGGAGATATTAAGAAATTTGTATGAAAGTTATCCCGAATTTAAGTATACTTACGAGGTATCAGATTTTGTATTAAGAGATGATGAGTTCACACTTAACTTATTAAAAGAATTAAAAAAAGTAGGTTTAGTTGAACATTTAGAAGAAAGCAAAGGTGCTAAGATAAAAAGAAAATGGAGTTTAAGTAATGATGCTTATGAGAAATATAAAGAATTACTTAATACTTAGCTTCTTTAAGATATTCTCTTTTCCTTTCCAGTTTAAAGCACGTTTAAGAACTTCTTGAAGTGTTGCGACTGGAATTACCCTTACCTTACTTTGATCCTCTTTGCTTAATAAAACATCCATCTCATTGGTTTTTGGAATTATAACATTTTGAATGCCTGCTTCTATTGCAGCTTCTATTTTAGCTGTTACTCCACCAATAGCTAAAACTTCTCCTTTAACGCTTAAACTTCCAGTCATTGCATATTCTTGTTTTATTGGAACATTTTTTAATGCTGAAATAACTGCAGTTGCAACCGCAATACTCGCGGAATCTCCTTCAACACCAGAATCAGATGTTTGTAAAAATTGTACGAAGATATCATATTTTTCTTTAATATCTTCTCCAAAATATTTAAGCACGATTGCCGAAACATTCTTAATTGCTTCTTTAGCTATTTTTCCTAGCTGTCCTGTAGCTATGAACTCTGATCTTCTTCCACCAAATGTAACTTCTGATTCAATTGGAAGAACAATTCCCGAGAAATGATCATCTGATCCCATTACAGCTAGTCCATTTACCTTTCCTACAATACTTCCTTTAGTTGTTATAACTTGATATCTTTTCTTTTGTTCAATGTATTTATCTGCAATTTGTTGCTCTAATGTTCTTGCTAATTTCATTGCTTTTTCAATATGTTTTGGCTCGACAAACTTAGAATTTTCCTCTAATGCAATGTCTCCAGACGCTCTTACTAATCCTCCTAATTCTCTTAATCTTAAAGTTAATTTTCCGGATGTTCCAGATCTTTTTCTGGCTTCTTCAATTATTTTATCAACTGCTTCTCTTATAAAATGTGGAATTTTTTCATCCTTAACAACCTCTTGTGCAACAAACTTTGCATACAACATTCTATTTTCAGAAGTATCATCTATGTCCTGGTCCATATAAACTTCATAGCCATATCCCCTTATCCTTGAACGCAAAGCAGGATGCATATTTCTTATTGTTTCGACATTCCCTGCTGCGACTAAAACAAAATTACATGGAACAGGTTCACTTCTCGTCATTGCTCCAGAACTTCTCTCACTTTGTCCGGTTATTGGATATTTTTTTTCTTGTAACGAAGTTAATAAATCTTGTTGTGATCTTGGATTTAAGTTTGCAATTTCATCTATGAATAAAACACCATTATTTGCCCTATGTATCATTCCTGGAATTAAACGTTCATGTGCTGGCGTTCCTAATCCACCGGATTGCAAAGGATCATGTAAAACATCTCCAAGTAATGCTCCAGAATGCGCTCCTGTTGCGTCTATAAATGGAGCTTTTTGTGTTAATGAATTATCAATTAATAATTTAGGTGGTCTCCCTAAACTATTAGAAACATTAACTCTTTTGTTTAAATTAATAAATAAAACAAATGCTGCTAAAAACATCATGCTTCCTATTAAAGAAGCGGCTGCCATTATGTCTCCATAAGTTTTCCTTATCCACCATGGAGCGATCATTGCTATAATTAGTAAGATAAAAAAAACAATGTTTTGATTTTTAAAAGAAGCTGATTCTTGGATTCTTGCTTTTGCAACAATTTTCTTTCCCTCTCCTTTTGGAGATACTTTGATTAATGGAGTGTTTTCATCTGTTAAATTTTGAAAAGATAATATGTCGACTAATTTTTCTTTTGGAAGTAATTCTGCTAGGGCTTGTCCAATTAAAGATTTTCCGACGCCAGGCGGTCCGATTAATAAGAGATGTCTTCTTTGTTTTGCTACTTTCTTTACAATATTAACTGCATTATCCTGGCCAATTATTTGTTCGACTATTGTACTTGATACTTTAATTTCTGCGGTTGTCTTAAAATTAAGGGGTTTCATAATCTCTTGTTAATCATACAGATTAAAAATATTTTGGTTTTTAAAAAAAGAATTAAATAATCTCTTCTTCAGCCACAACAACAAAGTCACCAACAGCCACAACAGCTGAATACGGGATTAATGCGCTTCCAGCCTTATCTTTTTCTAATTCTAAGCCTTCACAATAACCAGTTGGATTTTTAACAACTAAATGGATTATTTCCCCCGTTCTAGTTTCAAAGGATAAATCTCCAACCTCACCAAATCTTTTTCCAGTTTTGCTCACGATTAATCTTCCTAATATCTGTCTAGAACTTAATTTTTTGTCTTCTTCAAGCATTTTTTTTAACCTCTTAATACCTCTATTATCTCTAGAGTAACAACTTATTTATAAACCTTTTGTTTATTTTGTTTATTCGTGAACTTTAAGTTTTCCTTTTGGAATTGTTACCCCTTCTTCCATTAAAACCTCTTCTAGGGTTTGTTTGTGTATAATTGAAGGATGTAAATGCATTAAAGATCTTTTATTATGATTACCAACAACATAAATTTGAATTTTCTTTTTATTAAGTGAGGTATATATTGCAATTCCCAGTTCAACAAACATATCTGTTCCAGATGCACCGCTGATTAAAACAAAAACACCCGTATCTTTAACTGCTAATGAAATATCATAAGCGATGTTCTTGCAGATTTCTATATTCTTTTTATATGGTTTTATTTTTTCCAGTTCGGTCCAGTCGTAGGTTATTTGATGCCCATGTTCCTTTAAAATATTTAACAAAGATTTTACAGTTTCTTTTTCAGATCGTCTAGCCGCAACATACCATTTCATTATAAGAAGAAAGATAGTAATTAATTTAAACCTTTCACTTAACACACCCACACCTTAGTTTCAATTGCAAATAAATTAATTCTTAAATTTCTATTGGAGTTTATTTTGAACTTCTTTTTATATATAAAATTTAATAAAAACCCTTTAATTCATAATAAAAAAACACTAGTTTTTAGTTAAAAATCT
>Ga0209541_10003446_pt1 | contig 29044 bp, 33 predicted proteins | sample RifCSPlowO2_01_FD_184027 | JGI IMG/M metagenome (GOLD analysis project Ga0209541, IMG submission 184027) | Groundwater microbial communities from Rifle, Colorado - Rifle CSP2_plank lowO2_0.1 (SPAdes) (version 2) | ecosystem: Environmental > Aquatic > Deep subsurface > Groundwater | place... | reverse complement strand
TGGTCATTCCCTTGAAATGGTTGTTGGTTTATTCCGCTTTGTTGGAGTTGTCCTGCTGGTTGATTTGTCATTTGATTAAATTTCGCTAAAGAGTTGGTGACCACAAGAGAAACAACAACCCCAAAAAGCAAAATCCCAAGAGGCACCCAGATAATATAAAAAATCAGTTGTAAAATTTTGTTTGCATTATCCATTTAACTTAATCACCCCCTTAAGATCAATTCTCTCACAATTTCAGTATACTACAGACAAATCAATTGGTCTGTCTGAAATCGCCCCAGTAAGCGAGCAAATAATTGTTCACTAACATTAAAGTTTTGACAATACATACGAGACGGAGCGGCCGCGGCCGATTTTTGTAAGATTCCCCTGATTCACCAGAAAGTTGAGATAATTTGCAGCGGTTGCACGGGAGATCTTGAGTTCTTCGCGGATATTTCTATTCGTAATTGGTCCCACTTTTGCGAGCGAAAGAATTGCAGTAAGCCGCCCATCACGACGAGTTTTACGTACTTCGTTGGCTTTCTCGCGGATAATTGAAAGACGTTTTTTTGTGATAGTCTCGATGAGTTCCTCAAGGGGGATTTCCTGTGGGTAGCTATCCATAATTGTCTATTTTCATCCATTTTAGACAATTAGTCAAGAAAAGTGACACAATAAATACATGGAAATAGGAAAGGCTGTACGACCCCATACACTCGTAGTGGATGATCGTTTTATATAATGCCAAGTGTATGTTTGCACATCCTGTTTTCTATGCGTTACTTGCTACGCTTTTTACGTGGGGAGTGACAGCGGTTGGGGCGGCGGGAGTGCTCGTGTACAAGAAAGCAAATCAAAACGTTCTTGACGGGATGCTTGGATTTACTGCCGGAGTCATGATCGCCGCGAGTTTTTGGTCGCTTCTAGCTCCATCGATTGCGCTTGCCCGCAGTTTTGGCGCTATCCCGTGGGTTCCTCCGCTTGTCGGGTTTCTCACTGGAGGTGCGTTTCTGTTTGCAGTTGATAAGCTCCTTCCTCATCTTCATCTTTATGCGCCACAAAAAGAAACAGAGGGAGTAAAAACCGGATGGCATAAAACGTTTCTTCTTTTTTTGGCAATTACGCTCCACAATATTCCCGAGGGTTTGGCAATTGGGGTTGCCTTTGGTGCCGCTTCGCTTGCTATCCCCGGAGTAACTTTGGTAAACGCAATAGCACTCGCAGTCGGTATCGGGATCCAAAATTTTCCTGAGGGGTTTGCCGTTTCGATGCCGTTTCGGAGAGAAGGGGTGAGCCGCTTTAAAAGTTTTCTGTACGGACAAGCATCGGCACTTGTCGAGCCGGTTGCTGCGGGAGCGATGATCTATGTATCGGTTGAAGAGATTATTCCGGAATCTCAGACACGCGGTACCGACAGTGCAACCATTGGCGCCATGATTGGATTTGCAATTATGATGACTCTGGATGTTGCCTTCAGCCCATAGCTAGCAAAAACCCCTCTTGACAATGAATTAATTTTGGGCATGAAATAAAATACTATGGTTCTTCAAAAAACTATATCCGCGCTTGAGAGCAAAGGATATACCGTTATCGTTGTAAAGAACGGGAAAGAGGCATTGGAATACATAAAGAAAATTATTCCACAAGGCGCTTCTGTTATGAACGGATCCTCTGTTACCCTCGAACAGATAGGATATGAGACGTATCTAGGGAGTGGGAATCACGGGTGGGTTGATCTTCACGCAAAAGTAAACGCAGAATCTGACCGAGAAAAAAGAAGGAAATTGCGGCGTGAGTCAGTCCTATCCGACTATTACGTCGGTAGCGTTCATGCGCTTATTCAAACCGGAGAATTTGTGATGGCATCAAATAGCGGCAGTCAACTTCCCCACATTGTTTTTACTTCTCATAATCTCCTCTTTGTGGTGAGCACCAAAAAAATTGTACCGACTCTGGATGAAGGCATGAAACGCGTGCGGGAATACGTTTTTCCGCTTGAGGATACACACATGAAAGAGAAATACGGTGTGGGAACGGGACTCAATAAAATACTCATCTTCCGTGGTGAGATGCCGGCAAGCGGTCGCAAGATTACTTTCCTTCTCGTAGAAGAAAATTTAGGTTTTTGATTTTTGGCGAGTATGCAGATTTCGCTTCTCATGATCATAATTGTTATTTTGTGGCTCGTGCCCGCACTTCTTGATCATTTAACAGGAAAATTTATATATGTCGTAGTTGCCGCACTTGTGGCGATTATCGCACATGGAATATATTTTTTCGGTCCTCACATACTGTACCTACTTTTAATAACGTATGTGATAAGCACGGTTGCGGAACTCGTTGCTCTCAAAACACCGATAAACTGCTTTGGCGTACGGTACTGGTACAATATTAAGAACCCATTTTTTTCTTCAAAGGTTAATTATCTCGGAGTGTATCCCCTTGAAATATCGCTCGCGTGGGTAATATTCAAATACATGTCGTTTATCCTTGCGCTCCTTATAACATCTGCATTTTCGCTTTCTCCTCCATGGATTATTGTGTTAACCCCGCTCATTCTTGTTTCATTGGATTTCATTATCGATCCCGTTTCAGTACACACAGGAAAGCTCTGGCAGTGGGAAAAAGGAAGTTTCTATTTTGGCATTCCCCTTAGAAATTTTTTAGGCTGGTACGTGGTCGGGTTTATTTCAACGCTGCTATTTACTCTTATCGATCAAGGCAAGCCGGTAACGTTTCACATTCTTTATGTCCTCCCGATTCTCTTTTACGCCTCAGTACTCAAGCGGGTACCGGCGATGATGAAACTCAATCGACGTCTGGCAATCCTCGGTTCTCTTCCGGTAGTTTTTTGGGTTGGTTTAGGTTTAGTTAGTTTATATACCCTCATTTGATTTCTTCCAGTGTCGGATTTATAATGCGGATTGATCGTACGCTCTATATGAATATTCGCACATTTCTCATCGGTTTTCTGGTAGTACTTTTTATTGGTGGCGTTGGTTACAAAGTTTTTGAACGTCAACAAGAGGGGTCGTTTGTTAACTGGTATGACCAAACGTTGAAGGAAGAGTTCGACTTATCAGTTGAGGTCAATAAGGCACAAAAAGAAGGGTATTCAAGTGTCCAAAATTACACAACAGCCGATGCCAACCGCCCGCTTTCTGATACCCTTGATTCAATTGATGAAATAATTAGCGCGACAAAACTACTTCAAAATCAACAGACAGAATACAACCGCGTCGTTGAAGAAAATCAAAAAGATGTAGAGAAATTCGTTCGCCGGGCAAAATTTTTCTTTAGCAATAAAGAATATCAAGAACTCCTACAAACTCTCACCGATTCTTATGGAGAGCGCAAATATATTCGGGATGTTAATAGTATCAGAATCGATTTTATTCTTAACCTTTTTGAGGTTTTGCGCGATTTCGAAATTGCGCAGGATCACTACAGAAAATACGGTAGTTCCTCATTCGAGACAATCGGAGATACCTACGGAGAGCTATCTAGCCTTGAAAAGTATGCACAGAATGACTTTTCCTTTAAAAATCAAGAGGCGATAAAAGAGAAGTTGTCGTTTGAATTTGATGTTTTAACACGGTACCGTGAATATCTCAAGTCGTATTACGTAGTACTCCGAGATCTTGCAAGGGGTAATTACGACACTGCTTCATATAAACGGGGGAAACTCGCAACCGACTCCTATAACCTCGCTATCGATTGGGACAGACTGTGGAGAGACTCGGACGCGGTAGTTTCTAATAAAACAAAATCTCTCTTGTCTTCCTATCTTACCCAGTGGGAGGCAGTCAATGATCTCGGAAAAGATTTTTCATCACTTGACTTACTCCTCTGTCGCATTTATTCGACAAAGCTTGACCTCTATTCGATTGTCACAGATAAAGAATCTCATGCAACATCAAGTGGAGATCTCCTTTTGGATCTATCTTCCGTGGCTCCTAAAACGACGGATCTCGACAAACTCGTTGATGCTTCCATTATCGAGTACGCATACGCAACAGATAGCGCAACACTTTTTACTTGTCACAACCGGAAAACGAATGAGAGTTACACGTTTAGTTACTCCATGAACTAGACTCACTCACCAGATCTTCTGCTTTGATTGCATTTCCGCCGATTTTGAAAAGAATAGTGTTGACGATATCCAACGCATCTTCCCCCCCAAGGTAGGGAATAATTTGGAAGTAGTACTTGCTGTCATTCCAAAATGAATCTCCATATCGTTCGTTAAGCAGACTTATGAGAAGTTTTTCATCTTTGGTAAAATAAATCCGTTCTAAATCTTCACGGGAAAATTCTTCCGAGAATTTACTCATAATAGGATAGATTGACGGATACCCCAGACCTACGGGAGTATGAAGTTCTTTTGCAATAATTTCTCGTGCAAACAGTTCCGTTAACCCCTCTTCAAAAAATTGTGGCAGTGATCGTTCCTCAGAGACGTAACTTGTGTAATGGAGGTATTCATGAGCCAGCACCGCGAGGTAATCTGCAAGAGCTGTGTCACTGGTTGATTCTAAGACTACTTTAATTGTACTGGGTTCTTCAAAAAGTCCGAGCTCATAGGGAGTGGTATCTTTTTGCGTTTCGACTAAATCTCGGTATCGCACGAGGATGTCTTTGGCTTTTTGATATTCAGCTAGATTTGCTTGGTCGACGTTGAGAGCTTGTTCCCAGTCGTATATATTTTCATAGTATCCATCGATAATCGAATTCCATCGGTTATATTCCGCTTGGCACTCAGCATCGCTATAGTATCGATAAAAACCAAAGTAGTAGGAGGAGTATCCGGCTGACATGCAGTACTGATAATCGGAATCACGATTGGAGATTGCACTCTCGATTGCCGCTTGGTTGTTCGCAATGCCGGCACGGTCTTCGTTAATTGCTGCATATGCTTGGTTTATAATCCTTTGGGCTGTTGCAATGTGGCCATCAAGCTCTTCGAGTTGTTCATTAATAAGATCTTCGCGGTACTTTAAATATTCTTGCCGCCCCATAACCGAAAGCGTTGGTTCTTCTTTGATGTACTTAGGGTTAAAGTAGGATCGCACCATGAGTCTCCCCAGCGTTGGACTGACTGATTCAATTGCGTTTTTATCAAGTTCCCTAATAATAAGGGTATTATTTGGTAAAAGCGCCATTCGCCCAGGGAGCGAAACGGCTAATGCGGGCAATTGAAGTGCTTTTGGAAAAATTATTTGTGTAATGAAAGAAGAGTATTGTTTTTTTTGTGTCAAAAGTGAGGTGAGAATTGTTGAGGTGAGATTTTGTCCCTCGCCAACAAGAGTCGGGAGAGCCTGTGTTTCTTTAAGATGATCGACGATAGCTTGTGGCTCTGTGATAATTCCGTGTTTTTGTGCCCCGTCACTCGTTTTGAGATCGCTACTCATTGCGCGCGCCTCTTCCTGCACTCGACGTACAGAAAAAAAGATCGTTGCGCTAGTACTCAGTATCGAAACCAAAACCGTACCAATCAATAAAACAGCAAGCATGGCACGCCGCAATTTAAGGACGAATACTGCAAATAGGATCGTCAAAATAACAGGGAGAAATTGTATTGTCCAAGTCGCAACCTCTGCTTTAAAGAGGCTTATGTAGAATGCAAACAGTGGTAGTTTAATAAGTGTTGACTGTGGAGGAGTAGAAAGGGATGGGATTGTGACCGAATAAGTGAGAACTGATTGGACGAGAAAAAAAGCTCCAAGAACCAGTCCAAGTTTTTTCATGAACAGCTGTTGAATAAGTTTTCGAATGTCCTTGCGAGTTACGTTAGGTTTTTTCAGACGGAAGCGGAGGCGGGGAAAGGAGAATGAAATACGGCGATTAAGGTGGGTGAGATTAGATGTAAGAAGAACGGCAATAATTGCAGCAATAACTCCGAGTAGTGCGAAGAGAATATCCTGCTCTTTATATGCAATAAAAAAGAGTGCCCCTGAAATGATGGCGCCAGCAAAAACAGAAAGACGTTGCATGCGGGGCGTATTATACGCCTAAACGTTAATTGAGAGCAACTTTACTTCCCGTGCACTCTGTTCCATACCCAGGCAAACACCCAGCCGAACAAATATCCTACCACAAAGGTGACTGCGACAAGTGTTATCGCTGTGCCAAGGACAAAATCCCGTACAACGAACGGATTGTTTAAGAAATGGAGACCGATAACAAAATCAAGATACGGCTGTGCCATGCCTGCCATAACCATGAATGACCAGACAACATGGACGAGCGCAAAGAATCCACCCGCCGCCATCCCAGTTGTGTGTCCATCAAGTTTTTTCATGTATTCTCACCCCCTTTCGTTGAATTCATCCTTCACTATCCTAATTATAGTCTTTATACAGTTTTGTAATTTTAGGATCGATCACGTACTGGCAGTAGGGTTGATAGGAATTTTTTGTATGCATTTATTTCCTTACCTTGACAATTTTTCCTTACTATTGTATAGTTTCCTTACTATACTATGCAACAAATCGCCACTATAACAACAAAGCGACAACTCACGATTCCGGCCTCAATGTTTGAAAAAATAGGCTTGCAATCCACTCGAAAAGTATCTGTCCGAGCGGTAGGAAATCAGCTTATTATTGAACCCGCTACGTCGTTGGTCGAATCTCTTGCAGGATCAGTCCAAGTTCCCAAAAAATACCGGGGGAAAAGCGCAGATGCAATGATAAAAATGGCAAAACGCGAATATTTCAGAAAAAAGAAACCATGATTTTTGTCGACACAAATTATTTTCTCCGTTTTCTTCTTGCTGATATTATTGATCAGCACAAAAAAGCGAAGGCTCTGTTTCTTTCAGCAGCAGAAGGGAAAAAGAAGATTTTTACCTCGACAATTGTTATATTTGAACTCTATTGGGTTCTCACGAGTTTTTACGAAAAAAATAAGAAAAATGTTGCACAGGTTCTAAAACAGATACTCAATATGCACTTTGTGAGCATCGAAGAACGAGACATTTTGAATATGGCTGTTGATGTATATCAGAAAAGTGCTTTGGATCTTGAGGATGCGTATAATATGGTATACGCGAAAACACATGAAGCAAAAATGTTTGAAACGTTCGATAGAAAACTTCAGAAAATTTTTGTCAAAAGTTGAGCATGAAAATTATCGATCTGACGCAAGAGCTATTTGACCACATGTCGGTGTATCCCGGAGACCCGGACTTTATTATTGAACAAGTCCAAACGCTCGACAAAGAAGGCTGGAACATGAAGCGGATCCATATGAATCTTCACGATGGAACACACGTCAATGCACCAATCCATGCAACAACAAGCGGTAAGACACTCGACGCTCTCCCGCTTGAGCGGTTTATGGGGAAATGTGTGCTCTATAAAGATGACATTATTTTTGAACCGAACGTGGGGGTAATTTTTTCTACTCAAAATATCGATATGCCTATAGCAGAGAAAATGATCAAACCACCGCCAAAATTTGTCGGTCTTTCAGAAAAATTTGAATTCGATATAGAAGTAGAAAAATATTTACTTGCCCATGACATCATTTCATTTGAAAATCTCACAAATACAGAAGCATTACCGGAATCATTTACCTTCTACGGTTTTCCCTTACGTGTTCGGGGTGGCGACGGTTCTCCGGTCCGTGCAGTTGCAATCATCGATGAGCATAACTTATGAATGGAGAAGGCGATAAAGATCATTTTCAACGAGCTCTCGAAGCCGAAAACCAACGAGCACAAGAATATCTTCAAACTTTGGACATATCGGATCCGAAACTGAAAGAGAGAGCTTCCCATATTCTTAACACTCTTTATAGTAAAGTCCTCCGTTCAAAAATTTTTCCAGATAATAGCTATCGGTTAGTTGTTGATCGGCTTGCGTCCCTTACACAAAATAACGGAACGATTCACGTATTTGGTGCTCTTGCTGCACCAACCGCGGAGAAAGAAGCGGGAGCATATATTTCTCTTCATGAAGCATTTACGCGGGAAGGTTTTAATATGAATCTGGGGATACTGTTTGTGAATTGGCAATATCTCCCCGTGGGGAATGAATACTTAGGTTTTGAAGAATTAACTGGACAGCCAGTTCAGTCAGATGCATTTCACGCACAAATATATCCGGCAAGAAAAATACTTTCAGAGATCCCATCGATAGCTATTAATACGTGGGAATTTAACTTAGGCCGCCGAGAAAAAAGAACATCTATGTATGCTGATAGCATTATAAACGCGCCTGAGGAGATACAGAGAGCCGCTTATCTTATTAACCCACTAAGTGAGGGGTGGACAGAAGAAGCACAAAACAGTCTCGAAAAACTTGAGCAATTCTATAGTAAAAGGCGGTCATTAGATCAACATGGGACAATTCAGCCAGAATTTGATTGGATTATGCGTAGAGCTGTGGGTATGTGGGTGAGCGCGCAAGCGCAAAAAGTTCCAAATTCTTCTTTCATGACAACGACAGAACTCAATGCTAAACTTCTCCCTTTTTATGGAACCCCAAAAGGGTTACCCATTTTGAATCTTAAGATCCCCGCAATATAATTTACTGTTTTCCTCGTTTGGGGTTTGTTGAGCGGATTTCTTTTTTGATGATTGTTCCGGAGACCGACTCAATGTGGTAGAGGTAGACTTCGCCTGTACCAATTTCCAAATGAGGGATATCGGCATCGGAAATATTTTCTAAGTGTTTGACGAGTGCACGAATGCTATTGCCGTGAGCGGCAACCAGGACATGTTTCCCTTTTTTTAAATCCGGAAGAATGCGTTTTTTGTAATAAGGAATAACACGAGCATGGACGTCTTTAAGCGATTCTCCTTCCGGCACCGGGTGATCCCAACTTCGTCGCCAGAGCATAAATTGTTCTTCTCCGTATTCCTCTTTAATTTTCCACTTATTTTTGCCGGTAAGACTCCCATAATTTCTCTCTTTAATCGCACGGTGTTTTTTTACCGGTATTTCTAAACGAAGTTCTTTGAGGATAATTTCAAGCGTTTCCTGTGCTCGACGAAGATCTGAGGTATGAGCAACGTGGAAGGAAATCTCTTTGAGCACATGAGCTGCTTTTCGTGCTTCCTCTCTCCCGTTATCAGACAAATCAATATCCGTCCACCCGGTCCACTGACCGAGTGCATTCCAGAGCGATTCTCCGTGCCGAATGAGAGCAAGGTAACTCATCAGGATAATTATACAAAATTTGCTTTTTTGATATTTCCCTGCTAAAGTGACGAAGACAATTACATGCAACGACTTCTCATCGCAATAGTGCTTTTCCTTCTAACAACCAGGGTCTTGGCAAGTGAAACAATTCCTCTTCAATTTTTTAGCTATACACAGATGAAGCTGCCGGTGTCGGGAGTTTTGGAATCGTGGCAAGAGGCGTCGGGATCCGGAACATATACGATAGGTGACAGTGGTGAGGTACAGCTTAGTTTTACCTTCTCTTCACTCGTGCCCGAGAGTTCATACCAACTCATGTGCTTTCGTACACAACTTCCTCCGACGAATCTCACTGATGAACAAATATGTTCAGATGGAGATTGGTCAAAGTACTCATTTCGATCCGACGGGAGCGGGGCCGGCACAATTGGGTTACGTTTACCAGCGCTACTCCCCGAAACCACAGCAGAACAAACCACAGTGCTCGCCCTTAGCTACAGTCCTAATGGGGCAAGTAGTAGTGTTCATTTATTATCAATAATCCCCATGCAAGAGGAGGCAGCAAAATCAGAAGCAGCACAACCACAAAAAATGCGATGGGGAATAATTATTGGAGGACTTCTATTTGTTGGACTAGGTGCGTGGTGGGTATGGAAAAGGACTCTTCCTAAAACCTCTGATATTTAGATGCGGATCTTATACCGCTTTGTATGCACGCCTCCTGTTGTGAGCGTTGTTTGAATAAGGAGACTCGCATTTCTTATATTGTAGTGTGGTGTACACACCCCATGACTGCAGGTGCCAAAGTATAAATCACGACTATCGCTCGTTTGCCCTGATACAACAAGTGATCCCACGACCCCCTGTGAAATTCCGTTTGATGTATAGTTTAGTGTATACCTAATTTTCGATACTCGATTGAGATTTAAGAATGTCGCAATAATGCTATTGGTTGCTCGGGAGAGCCGTGCGCTTGAGTATGCCACACCAGATGCGACACTTCCCCCGGTTGATTTTCTCACGCGCAACTTTGCAGCAAGAACCGGATGTGTTGATACAAGTAAAAACAAAACGAAAATAAATATTTTCGTGAATTTCATGCTACACTTCTATAGTATGAAGAAATCCGTTGTATTTGCAATCATCATAGGAATTCTTGTAGGTACAGCGAGTGTCGGCGTATATCTTTGGAGTAGAAAAAAAACACAGGATTTATCTCAGATTCCTCAACAAGAGGTACAAGCAAATCTTCTCGATTGGAAAGATCCGAACGGATTTTCGTTTCAGTATCCCGAGGGAGTCGCTGTTAATAAACACGATGAGGATACCCAAAATTACGCGCACATAGAAATGACTCGTTCGCAAATTCCCGGTAGTTTAATCGTTTGGGGGAAAGATACGACTGCTGCTGATGTTTCCGCTTGGGTCAAAACCGAAAAGTCATTTCGCGATGCATCAATTGTCGATACAACCCTCGGTGGTCAACCGGCCAAAAAAATTCTCATATCATCTCCGACAAAAAAAGTTATCGTCGGGACTATTTTTGATGAGATCCTGTGGTTTATAGAAGTAGAATCGGGTGAAGGTGACTATTGGCAAAAAACACTCGATACAATAGCAGGAAGTTTTAAATTTATTCCTCTTGCCGGAGAAGTCTCTGGCGGCGATGAGAGTTTTGTAGAAGAGGTGGCAGTGGATGAAGAAGAAGTAATCGAATAATCATGGAACAGTATATTATTGGTCACCGAGGCGCAGCAGGACTTGCTCCGGAAAATACACTCAAAGCTTTTAGAATTGGATGTGAAAATGGAGCGGACCTTGTTGAATGCGACATTCACTTAAATAAAGACAAGGAACTCGTTGTCATTCACGACAATACTCTTGAGAGAACGACGAATGGGAAAGGGTGGGTGAGAGATTTTACACTCAAGGAGTTACAATCCTTTGATGCCGGCCAGGGAGAAAAAATTTCGACACTTACTGAAGTATTTGATTTAGTCAGCTCATACAAAAAAAAATTGGTTATTGAAATTAAAGGTGAGTCGTGGGAAATTGCACAGGAAACAACAAAGAAACTCGTAGAATTTATAAAAAGTAGAGATATCCTCGCTCATATCCGGGTTGTCTCTTTTTGGCATCAGGCAATAACAAACATAAAAACCATTTTCCCTACGCTTAAAACAGAAGTTATTATGATGATTGGATTACCCCCAGAAGAGTTGATTAGTCTCATTTTAAGATCGAATGCCGATGGTGGAGCAATCCGCTATGATTATATCTCTCCACAATTAATATCATTAGCCAAAAACAATAATTTATTTATCGCTGCGTGGGTGATGAACGATGAAGACTCATTCAATTATATGAAATCGTTAGGAGTAAACGGATTAACAACAGATCTTCCAGGAAGATTCAAGCTTTGATAATTTTGTATTTTACACTGCTTGTGCTATACTTCACACTGTCCTGGGAACAAAGTGTGGCAAAGGCCTACAAAGAGTCCTCGTTTACGGGTTTTCTCTTTAGGCGTCCTGACTTCAAGTCCTAAGGAGAAAGGAAAATCCAATATGGCAACTAATTTGTTTGTCGGAAATCTTCCGTACAACATGGACGACGCCGGGTTGAACGATACGTTCAAACCAGCAGGCACCGTCGCCTCTGCCAAAGTGATCGTGGATAAATATTCCGGTCGATCACGCGGATTCGGATTTGTCGAAATGTCATCCGATGAAGAGGCCAAGAAAGCTGTTGAAATGTTCAATGGCAAAGATGTTGGCGGTCGAGCTTTGGTCGTTAATGAGGCTCGTCCTCGAGAAGAGCGACCACGACAGTAATTAAAATCGATTAGCACGTGATAAAAAGAGCGTGATGAGCACATAATCAAGTGTTTTTCATGTTCTTGAATCACGTGCTTATCGTATGGATTTGTTTCAAATCCATACTTCTGGTACCATACGCGGTACCTATGTTTCAAAGCCTGACCTATGGAGATTTAGAATTGCCTCAGGTTCGTGAGAAGATCCTCTCATTCCTGGCGGCGGAACCTGAGCGTAAATACGAGCTGGTTATAGGAACTGATTCCCAACCTCACAACGGAAGCGGTGTTGATTTTGTCACTGCCATCGTTGTCCATCGGATTGGACAGGGTGGTATTTATTTCTGGAAACGCATTGTCAATAAGAAAGTGTACGTTCTTCGCGAAAGGATGTATGCAGAAGCAGCGCTTTCATTAGAGATGGCGGAAACGGTTTTGGCACTCCTTCACAAAGACGGTATCACCAAATATGACGTTGAGATTCACGTCGACATTGGTAAATACGGCGACACGCGCGAGATGATAACGGAGATTATCGGCATGGTCAGAGGAAGCGGGTACAATGTAAAAATGAAGCCGGAAAGTTATGCGGCGAGTAAAGTTGCAGATCGGCATACATAAGTGATATACATTACATAAAGGGGGACAAACATGAAAAAAGTTCTCATTGGATTGGTGGTTTTACTTATTGGTATTGGTGCAGGGTGGTTTGTGTTTGGTGGGAAGACGGAAACGCCAGAGAGCGCGATGCCTGTTCCAGGAACAACTGGCGTTACTGAAATGGTGGTCAACGAAGAACAATCGACAGTTACGTATACAGATACGGGCTATAGCCCAAAGGAAATTACCGTGAAACAGGGAACGACCGTAACATTCGTCAATCAGAGCAGCGGCGGTATGTGGACCGCATCAGCCATTCACCCGACGCATCAGCTTCTGCCAGGGTTTGACCAGTTAGAGTCGGTTTCAAAGGGCGGGATGTACGAGTACACATTTGAAAAAGTTGGAACATGGAAATACCACAACCATGTTAAGGCGACGGATACGGGGACGGTCGTAGTGACGGAGTAGGAATTGGAGTACAGTGACCGGAGGAGGGTTCGGTTCCTCTGATAAAATATTCCGCTCTTCCGTAGTAGCAGGGAATGCTTACAATTGTTTCCGGCATTGGGAATGGTTCATCTGACTTGTCTTTTAAAAGATTTATCATAATATCATGCCAAATAGGAGCTGCTCCGGTAACTCCAGATGTTAAGGTCGGATGCATGGGGGAGTTATCGTTATTTCCCACCCACACAGTAACCACAGAGGAAGGGGTATACCCAATAGTCCAATTATCCCGTTTGTCGTTGCTCGTTCCTGTTTTGACCGCAACGGTTTTGCCTGGAATTTGAAGAAGCGAGTTTGTACCGAACGCCGAAGTCCGCGCCTGGTTATCACTTAAAATATTGGTAAGAATCCAGGCAACGTCAGTTTTAACGGCGGATAAAGTTTTTTGAGAATGATTTCGTTCAAGCACTCTGCCGGTGTAGTCGGTAATTTCAAGAATTGGTTGGAGATCAACACGGTTTCCAAGGTTGGCAAGCGTTCCGAATACCTCTGCCATATCGAGCATTGTTACCTCACCGCCGCCGAGTGTTAAAGCAAGGCCATAGCGGTTTTCATCCTGCCATGAATCAATTCCCATCATTCGTCCTTTTTCGATCATTTTGGAAACACCGATTTTAGCGAGTGTTTTGACCGCCGGGACATTGTATGAATTTCCCAAAGCGTAGCGGAGCGGAATCGTACCGTGAAACCGACCGTCATAATTAACCGGCGCGTAGGTGGGACTGCCGGGTGTAGTGTATGAAACCGGACTGTCGGTGATAAGTGTTGCCGCGGAAAAACCGGACTCGAGCGCTGCTGCATAGTTGACTACTTTAATTGCGCTTCCTGGTTGTTGAAGGCTCGTTGTCACATTGACGTTCCCCTGCTTTTCCATATCAAAATAATCTCGGCTGCCGACCATTGCTAAAATTTCACCGTTTTTTGGATTTGTTATCAGGGCTGCACCATTACCAACAGCGAGTCCTGAAAGCGAGTCAATGTGTGTTTGTACAACTATTTCGGCCATTTCCTGCAGTCCACTATCGAGAGTCGTTTTGACCCGAAGTCCACCGCGTTGGACGAGTCGGGAACCATAGCGGGCCTCGAGCATTTCCTTGATGTACATGACAAAATGCGGTGCGCGTATTCCATTGTGCGGAGGCAGAATGTGAATTTGAGTGGCAAGTGCAATACCCGCTTCTTCATCGCTCACATACCCATCCTCAACCATCCTGCGCAAAACTTCCCGTTGGCGATGCATTGCGCTTTCGAATCCGGCGCTATAGGGTGAATAGGTCGTTGGTGCTGCAGGAAGTCCTGCAAGAAGCGCTGCTTCTGCGAGATTTACGTCACTTACTGATTTACCAAGATACATTTGTGCGGCTGCCTCAATTCCCCAGGAGGTTCCCCCGTAGGGAACTTGATTTAAGTACATTTCAAGGATTTGTTCTTTGGTGTAGAGTCGCTCAGCCCAGAACGCAAGGAGCATCTCTTTTATTTTTCGAGAGACAGTTACTTCTGGAGTGAGCAATGCTGATTTAATGAGTTGTTGGGTAATGGTGGATCCTCCCTGAATGTTTTTATTGAGCACTATTTCTTTGATTGCGCGGAGGATTCCCCGGAGAGAGATACCGTTATGGAGGTAAAAATCTTTGTCTTCTATGGCAATGGTTGCGTTCTGAATAGAGAGGGGAATGTCGGAAAGCGACATAGGGGTTCGGTTTTGGTCAGAGTAAATTTCATAAAGAAGTACCCCGTTTCGATCGAAAATTTTTGTTGCGACAGAGATATCACGTTTCGTAAGAAGTGTGGGGTTAGGCAATGTTCGTAACCACCACCAGGAACTGTAGGGAATAAAAAGAAAAATGAAGCAGAAAAGCACCCCTATTAGGAACCACCGTGTTTTGTCTGATGGAGGAAGAGGGCGAGGGTAGATTCGGACAAAGCGCTTTCTTTTCCATTTGGGAAATTTTGGCAGTCGGAGTTTTTTTAATACATACAGTACTCCATCACCTATGGCAACGAGGATGAGCGGGACGAACATTAAAACTTCGCCCAACAACTTCATTGGTTTAGAATATTGACTACTGCGATGGCAGGGGAATAAATGCGTGCTAGTTATAGCATGAGTTAGCTTCGGTCACAAGAGGAGAGAAGAGGATTAAACGCCGCCTTGGCGCATTTGTTGTAGGGCAGAATCAGCTTGTTTTCTAATTTGTGTCATTTGATAAAGAATATCGTGAACCTTAAGCCGTTCCTCTTGAGCCTCATTTTTATATTTTGATGCAAGTGCTTCGTTTCTTTGAAAGTGCAGATGGGCAGCTATTGAGGTTGCAACGCTTGCTCGATTAGCTGCTTTTTTAGCGTCTTGAGGAAGAGATAGGTTAAGACCACCTCAACGCCTTTTATAATTTACTTAATGAGTATTGATTTTTCTTCGGGGTGGGGGCAGTCGAGGCACCAACTACACGATCGTTTTGCCGTATCTTCGGATTTCAGCAGCCAGCGGATCCCACTTGTCAGTAAGGTCTTTTGGGTTATATGGGTGGGGCTCTATCATTGTGTTGACTGAGATTGTTAATTTTGCTAAACGAACCATTTCCGAAAAAGGTTTTTTGCCAAATTTTGGAGAAACAACGCATACGTCAATATCACTCCACGGTTTGGCTGTTCCTCTTGCATAGGAACCAAAGAGAATCATTCGTTTGACCGGAATACCATTGTCAGTTAAGACCGTTTTGTAACGCCGGATGAGATTTTCCGGTGTGTCGTTTAATAGAGTTTTTGTATCCATACAAAATATTCCTCAATGATTTTAACCCATTTTTCGGCATACGATTCGGTCGCTTCTTTATAAAATTCATATTTTACATCGTCATAGCGAGCTACAATATGAAAGCGTGTGATTGTAGTTAAATTAGCTGTTTTATTTGTATCAAAAGAGAGCCTCGCGGCTTTTGCCAGCTGTACGAGGTTATGGACTGGCGGAGGAAGTTTTCCTGTCCTTTTCACAACTAATCCTTTAAGAAGTTTTTCCAATGCCAACTGTCCCATAAATAGAGCCCAGTCGTAGTGGCCCAGTTTCATCATATCGCGAGCGACGTCAAAATTTTTTCTCCCGCTTTCTTTCCACCGTTTTATGACATCAATCTTTGTCATAACGCAATTGTAGCACACTAAATTTTGTCTTTCTACCGCCCCACTTGCATTTTAGAGAATAGAGTAAAAGTTACTTTATAAGAATCGGTTTGGTTTCGTCGTGGACACAATCAAGGCACCAGGTGGTGCCGAGGGCATCGCGGACAACTTGGTGTTCTTGAATCTCAACATTGGCGTCGGGTTTATTCGGTTCCACGATATCACTGGTGTCTTTATCGATGATGACCTGCTGTTTTATGTTTTCTACCTCCGCAGGAACGGTTCCTTTAATAAAAAATTCTGTACGTACTGCACATTGTCCTTCACCGGCAGGCAAGAGTCCTGATAATTCGCAAATTTGAGCGTTCACAATATTCTCGGGTTGTTTCGGCCAGATATCCGCTTTTCCTTCCAGGACTTTGTGCATAAGTTTATTCCATATTGGAGCAGCCCCGGTGATACCGGAGACAAGCGCTTGGTTCATGGGTGTGTTGTCGTTATTACCCACCCAGGTGACGGTAAGGTATTGCGGGGTATAGCCGACAGTCCAGTTGTCCCGGAGGTCATCGGTTGTTCCGGTTTTTACTGATACAGCGTGGCCCGGGATAACGAGTGATGAACCTGATCCGAATGCAGCAGATCGAGCATTGTTATCAAGGAGGATATGAGACATGAGAAATGCAGTTTCTGTTGAAACTACCCGCTCTCCAGTGAGAAGCAATTGGGAAGGGACGTCTTTATCAAGATTAGGATCTTTATATTCGTCTAAGATTTTTCCGTCTTTATCAATAACTTTCAAAATTGCAACAAGATCATGGCGAATACCTGCATTCGCAAAAACAGAAAATGCTTCTGCCATATCAGTCATACGAACTTCACCGCCTCCAAGTGTTAACGAAAGTCCATAACGAGCCGGATCGGTAATCGTATCGAGCCCGAATGCTGAGGCTGAGGCAACCATCGTGTGGACAGAGTTAAGGTAGAGCATTTTGACCGCGGGAATGTTATACGAATTGCCTAGAGCAAAACGGGCTTGGACAGGACCATGAAATTTTCCATCGTAATTTTTTGGGCAGTAAGCAGGTTGATTGATATTTGCAAAGCAACTGGGAATATCCAGAAACATGGTCGCCAGCGTAATCTCACGGTTTTCAATTCCGATTGCGTAATTAATTGGTTTAATGGATGAGCCGGGCTGTCGGAGACCGGTCGTTACATTAAAGCTTCCTGATGGACTTGCGAAGTAATCCGTAGAGCCAACCATTGCTAAAATTTCTCCTGTTGCCGGTTTGGTAATAAGCGCAGCTCCATTTGTTACGCGTAAACTCATGAGTTTTTCAACTTCTGCAGAAACCGTTGTCTGTGCATACTCCTGGAGATCAAGATCGAGGGTTGTTGTAACCTTAAGTCCACCACGTTCAACTAGCGCTTCTCCAAATTGATCCACCAGGAGTTGTTTAACATACATGACAAAATGCGGTGCTTTAATTCCCGTTTCTTGCTTAAAGGTAAATTCTTGCTTTGATGCGTTGTCAGCCTCTTCTTGTGTAATATACCCATCCTCCACCATGCGTCGTAAAACTTCTTGTTGTCGAGTTTTAGATAGTTCTGGATAGGCCCCATATGGAGAATAAAGTGTTGGTGCTTGCGGGAGACCGGCAAGAAGTGCTGCTTCGGCAAGCGTCAGTTCACCGACTGATTTGTCAAAATATTTTTCCGATGCTGTTTCAATACCCCAGGCAGTACCGCCATAGGGGACTTGATTTAGGTAGAGCTCAAGAATTTTATTTTTTGGGTAGAGCATTTCTACCCAGAAGGCGAGAATTATTTCCTTAATTTTTCGTGTGACCGTTCTTTCCGGAGTAAGGAGAGCGGATTTAACAAGTTGTTGGGTGATAGTCGATCCTCCCTGGAGCCGCTTACCGGTAATTGTTGCATAGAGCGCCCGAAGCATCCCACCAATGGGGTTAATTCCGCCATGCCTGTAGAAATCCTTGTCTTCTATGGCGATTGTTGCCTGCTGTACGTAGTCGGGGATATCAGAGAGAGCCACCGGCGTTCTGTTTTCTTCAGCAAAAATATCAAATAAGAGATTTCCATTACGGTCATAAATTTTAGTTGAAAGCGGAATATCGTACGCACCGAGTTTTGTGGGAGATGGGAGATCTTTCAAGATAAGAAGATATGAAAAGAGAACAAGGGCAATCGGCAGGAGCCAAAATAAATACGGCAACCGCTTCCTCCACTTTTTTAGTATAGTAATTCGCATGAGTGTATTATATAATACTTTCTATGTTTTCCCTTCCCGGCCTTCCTTATCCATATAACGCACTGGAACCATACATTGATGAAAAAACCATGCAGATTCACCACGACAAGCATCACGGGGCCTACGTCAAAAACCTCAACGACGCACTTGCTGGAAATGACGCTCTTCTTGCAATACCCATCGAAAACATTTTGAAGAATCTAAATCAGGTGCCGGAAGCAGTTCGCACCAAAGTGAGAAATAACGGCGGCGGACATGCAAATCACAGTCTATTTTGGCAAATTATGGCTCCTAAAACTGGAGGAGCGCCAAGTGGAGAAATCGCAAAAGTGATTGATCGTGATTTTGGAAATTTTGCTGCATTTGTGGAGAAATTTTCATCTGCCGGCATGGGTCGATTCGGAAGCGGATGGGTGTGGCTAATCAATGATGCGGGGAAACTTTCAATAGTTGATACTCCTAATCAAGATACCCCCTTGATGGAAAATAAAGTTCCCATTTTAGGTCTCGATGTATGGGAGCATGCGTATTACTTAAAATACCAAAATCTCCGCGCTGATTACATTAAAGCGTGGTGGAATGTGGTTAATTGGCAGGAAGTAGTTAAACGTTTTGCCTCTGTATAATTTTTCATGAAGATCGCCGATCCTCTGGCTCTCAAGGCTAAACTCCCCAAATCTATTATCGTCTTCGCTGCTAGTCAACTCAACGGAGATCGGGAAACACAGGAAGATTTTTTTGAGAATTACAATGACGAATGTTTCGTCCTTGCAGACGGAGTCGGAGGTATTCCAAACGGAGAAATTGCTGCAAAAATTGCAGTCGAAACAGCAATCTGGGGTTATAAACTCATTCGTCAGCGTTCCTTTTATTGGCAGGATAAAAAACTATTCATGAAACGCATTTTTCGGTCAACCAACATTGCTCTTTGGCAAAAAAAGAGAGAAACGGGATTTGAGGAGGGGTTAGCAACAACACTCGAAGTACTTGTTGTTGGGGACCGGATTTTTTGGCTGGGTCATGTAGGAGATAGCAGTAGCTGGTTATTGCATAACGATACGTTTACAAAATTGACAATTGATGATGCTGATACGCATGGATACCTGACAAAAGTAGTTGGCACAAAGCGCTATGGTCTCATTCCGCAGTATATAACAGGACTTTTTTTGCCCGGAGACACAATGGTTATAGTTTCAGACGGAGTGACGTCTGCTCTTGATAAAGAATCGATAAAAAAAATCATTCGTGATAGCGGAAATACAACAGAGTCCATCACAAAAACCGTGCTTGAGCTCCTCAAAAAAGCAGAAGATCAGGGGGGGACAGACAATATGACAGCAATTATAGTTAAGCGCATCGCTACCAGGTAGTATATACTAATATATATGCCTGCCGAATTTTTTGGATCACTTTCCAATCATAAAACTCCTCCGACGTATAAATTTTTTAACGGAAATGAGTGGGTGGAAAGTAAGAGTAAAAAAACAACAGACGTTATTTCTCCGATAGATAATCATGTTGTCGGTAAGCTTCAGGTCGTGACAACAAAAGAAATTGATGAAGTAATCGAAAAAGCAAAGCGAGCACAACGCCAATGGGAAGCAACGCCCCTCAATCAGCGGATAAAAATCATGCATCTCGTTGCAGATTGGATTCGGCATTTTGAGCAGTATCTTACCTCGCTCCTTACTGCCGAAATTGGCAAAACACATGATGAGGCAAAAGGGGAAATTGTACGGACTGCAGATCTTATTGATTACTTTGCCGACGAAGCCCAATCCTTAAAAGGAGAAACGCTCGATAGCGACAATTTTCCGGGATTTGAAAAAGGAAGAATTGCGATGATAGAGCGGGTAGCGTATGGAGTAGTTTTAGCAATTGCACCGTTTAATTATCCAGTTAATTTATCCGCAAGTAAAATTGCGCCAGCGTTACTTATGGGCAACAGCGTTGTCTTCAAACCTCCAACTCAAGGGGGGATAGCAGGAATTCATTTGGCACGGATTTTTGAAAAATCCGGAATTCCGGACGGAATATTTTCCTGTGTGACCGGAGGAGGCAGCGACGTCGGGAATTATCTTGTCTCACATGATGACATTGATTTGGTGACATTCACCGGTAGTTCCGACACAGGAGTGGCGATTGCGGCAAAAGCAAAAATGGTGCCGCTTGTTTTTGAGTGCGGCGGCAATAATCCTGCAGTTATTTTGCCTGACGCAGACTTACACCTTGCTGCACGGGAAATTGTCAAAGGGGGATTTTCATACGCCGGGCAACGATGTACCGCAATTAAGTATGTGTTGGGAACGAAAAAAATTCTTGACCAACTCCGCCCCATTATTTTGGAAACACTCAAAGACATGGTTAAACCAGGCGACCCGAGAAGTCCGGAAACAAAACTCGTCGGGCCGGTAATTTCAGAATCAGCGGCAATTCATATAGAAGAGGTAATACAAGAAGCGGTCAAAGACGGAGCAAAAATTCTAACCGGCAGAAAAAGAAAAGGATCATTGATCGAACCAACGATTCTTACGAGTGTAAAACCAGAAATGGCCGTTGTTAAAAAAGAACTTTTTGGGCCGATTGTCTCATTAATAGAGATTAAATCTATGGATGAGGCGATTACTATCATTAATAATTCTTCCTATGGTCTCCAAGCATCTGTGTTTTCCCGCGATGAAGGGTCAGCGCTCAACTTCGCAAAATATCTCAAAGTCGGAACCGTGCAGATTAATGGTTCTCCCCAGCGCGGTCCTGATCACTTTCCGTTTTTGGGAGTCAAAAAATCCGGTGTCGGTGTCCAAGGTGTACGCTACAGCCTAGAGTCCATGTCCCGCCTGCGACCAATAGTTTTGAATAAACCCCAATAATCGTATATGATGCGAGCGTAGCAATATGGATGAAGGGCTGTTTGCATTATCTCCCTACGACGGTAGGTATCGAAGTATTGGGCAAGAACTTGCACCGTGGTTTTCTGAAGCAGGAATTATTAAAACCCGTATTGCTCTTGAACTATCTTACTTGACGTTACTTTCTCGTAAAAAAATAATTCGACCGTTCACTCGAATCGAAACCTCCTTCATAAAAAAATTTAATCCCGGGGCTTCTCAAATAAAAGAGATTGAAAAACGAACGCATCATGATGTCCAGGCGGCTGTTGTCTACCTCCAAACCATTCTTTCCAAATCAAGTCTTGCCGATATTTCCGATTTTGTTCATTTTGGTTTGACCAGTGAAGATATAAACAATATTACGTGGCGCACCAGCTTGATGAAAGCAAGAGAGAGCGTGCTCATTCCCTCACTGGAAAAACTGGTTGGTGTTTTTGGAGAACTTGCAAAGAAATATAAGAGCTTAGTTATGCTCGGACGAACTCATGGCCAACCAGCTGTTCCTACAACCTTCGGAAAAGAAATGATCAATGTTGCCATACGTCTCCATGGACAAAAAAACAAACTCATCCACTTTCAATTTCAAGGAAAACTTAATGGCGCAGTAGGAAACTTTCATTCGATCGACCGAATCGTAAGTGACACCTTCATTACAACACTTGGATTTTTGCCGCATCACTTTACCACGCAGGTGAATCCGAATGATGACGTGATTGAATATCTGCAGATTATAGAAAGGATTAATAATATACTCCATGGATTTTCACAAGACATGTGGCGATATATCAGCGACGAGTGGGTTTTGCAAAAACCTCTGGGTGTCGGTTCTTCAACAATGCCGCAAAAAATTAACCCCATTGATTTTGAACATAGCGAGGGAGCAACAGAGATTGCAAACGGACTTATCGGCGTTCTCGTGGAGCGCTTAGGGGAGTCTCGATTGCAAAGAGATTTATCTGATACTCCACTTTTTCGATTTTTAGGCGAGATTCATGCGGCAACAATTGATGCGCTCGGAAGAACTACAAGTGGCTTAGGGAGAATTGAACCAAACAAAAAAGTAATGCAGGAAATGTTAGAAAAAAACTGGGCAATTTTAGCAGAACCCCTCCAGTTACTTTTGAAAAAATCACATAAGAAAGACGCATACGAAAAGGTAAAAAAATTAACCCAGGGAAAAACATTCACAAGAAAAAGTTGGGAGGAAATGGTTTATTCAATTGTTGGAAAGCACGAGCCATTAACCCCGAGTACGTACATCGGGTTATCACGAGAATTAACAGAAGAAGGGTTGCGACTTATACAAAAATGAAACCGCGTCCGCATAGTGCTTGTGTAGTTGGCATCGCCTTGGGTGATGAGGGAAAAGGTAGAGTGATTGACAATCTTCTCGGGTTACTTCTAAAAACTCGCGGAATTTCTGGGGTAACCGTTGTTCGATTTCAAGGGGGGAGTAATTCCGGACACACGGTTGAAGCAAATGGAATTCGGCTTGCGTTGCACCAAGTCCCAAGCGGTATTCTCAATAAAAAGTCAACATGCATTATGGATCGCGGGATGAGTATCAATCCCGCTGATCTCGTCGATGAAATCCGCCTTATTGAAGAACGCATCGGAAACGTTCAGGGTAGACTTTTTTTATCAAATGACGCTGTTCTCAATACTGATTTAGATCGGGCAGAGGAATTTGTGAACCGCATACGCACGGGGGGCGCTCGTGGCGGAACCGGCCGCGGCATAGGTCCATCCTATGCACATCATTATGATCGACTGGGATTTCATATATCAGATCTGTTAGATAGCGAATGGAAAAAAACTTTAAAAAAACAATATGAACGATATAGAAAAGAGTTTCATTTGTATGGATTAAAACTTGCACGCATTGAAGTACCTGATTTTCTTAAAACAAAAAAAACAGGGAAGGAACACAAACGCTCGGTTGGCACACAGGATGAATTTTTAAGGCGCCTCGGTCGGGCACGGAACGCACTTATCAAACGAAAGATGGTCGTTAATACATTTCGTCTGCATGAGAAAATTTTTCAAAAAAAATCAGAAGCGGTTCTTTTTGAGGGAGCACAGGCGCTTGGACTTCACCCGTGGTTGGGGACACTCCCAGATATTACAGCATCAGATACCTCTTCCTATGGAATTCATACAGGCACGGCATTTTGGAAAGTTGAAGATATTGAAAAACGGATAGGGATATTTAAGATTCCATATACGTCAAGTGTCGGCGTACGACGGATGCCGACACATGCTGACGATGCGTGGTCGAAGCGCGTACGAGAGAAAGCGCATGAGTATGGTACAACAACCGGAAGGCCAAGGGATATTTTATTTCTCGATATCCCTATGCTTTCCTATAACATACGGATGTCCGGTGTAAACATGCTCATTGGGACCCATCTCGATATTTCGTGGGAGGATATGCCGATAAAAATTTGTACACACTACACAGATAGAAAAGGAAAACGAGTAGCATACCAACCGGGACTGCAGCACCTAAAAGACGTCATTCCTCACTACATAACAATGGCCGGATGGGATGGGGAAAAGGTGCGACAGGCAAAAACATTTCAAGCGTTACCGATAGGAGCAAAAAGGTTTCTAAGATTTCTAGAACGTCAGTTTGGTATTCCCATCATTGCCGTGACGACTGGACCAACGCGGGAACATTATATTGATATTTAATGAAGATCCCGCTTGTTTTCTGTTGCTCCGGCATGCGTGACAGTAATAAATTGCCCTTTGGTTTGCAGCTCTTTAAGACTGTGTGCACCAACGTAACTCATGCTTGAACGTAAGCCTCCGTCAAAAGCGTAGAGAATTTTTTTCACCGACCCTTTATACGGTGTGGCAATCACTCTTCCTTCCGGCGTATAGTGCTCACCGTTTGTTGAACTATCCCCTAAACTTTTTCGTTTTTGAAATGCGCTTGCAGATGCCATCCCCTGCACAAATTTTTTTAAGATCCCGTTATCAAGAAGTGGCTCACCCGGACTTTCAGCAGTCCCGGCAAAGAGACTACCGATCATCACGCTACTGGCTCCGGCAACGATTGCCTTGGGCAAATCCCCAGGTTCCCGAATTCCTCCGTCTGCCATAATTGGAATTTTGTGTCGTTTTTTAGATAGCGCTTGGCTAACTTCCATAACTGCGGTAATTTGCGGCATACCGATGCCGGCAATATTTCTGGTTTCGCACACATAACCGGGACCGACTCCGACTTTCACTCCGTCTGCACCACTGTCGTAAATGTAGCGAGCGCCCTCTGCTGTTGCTATGTTTCCGGCTAAGATAGGAATTTTTATTTTTTCTTTGACTTTAAGTCGCCGAAGCATTTCTTGTGTATAGATAAGACCACCGTGGGCAATATCCAATACAAGAACGTCAACACCAGCAGTAACCAACAAGTGGGCTCGATCGATATCACTGCTTCGTACGCCAATTGCGGCTCCCACCATGAGTCTCCCATTTTTATCAAATGATCCGTTTGGAAATTCCCCTTTATAGGAAAAATCTTTCAGCGTATACACACCGTCAAGAATTCCTCTCGCATTAACAACGGGTATTTTTTGAATTCTGTGGAGCTGCATTTTCCGCATGGCTGCTTCCTGTTTTGTTCCGAAGGGAACAGCAATGACACGGGACCGGGGTGTCATAACTTTTGAAATAGGATCAGTTGGTGAGGCGGCGGGATAATCTCTGTTTGTTGCAATGCCAACAAATTTACCGTTAAAATTTTTTCCTTTATAAACAATGACATAACCGCGGCCTCTTCTTTTTTGAAGAGCGACTACATCAGCAATTGGGGTATCGACGGAAACGACAGGCGGATCATCTTCTATAACGCGCACTAGATCTTTGACAAGTTTTACTTCACTTGCCTGTGCCTCCGGACTCATAAATCGATGGATAATACCTAATCCTCCCAAGCACGCCATGGTTGTTGCCATCAGATGTTCGGTAACAGTATCCATATTGGCTGAAATTATCGGAAGGTGAATAGGCGGAAGCCCTCGGGCAATAACGGTAGAAGTTGATATTTGTGTTCCGTGGCGAGAACGTATGTCCGATAATCCCGGACGGATGAATACGTCACTATAGGAGAGTCCCTGACCGCTAATCTTACTTGGCATTATATAGTATTACTCCCATTCTATCGTCCCTGGAGGTTTTGTGGTGATATCATACACCACACGGGAGACATTTGGAACTTCATTGACAATGCGGCTTGCCATTTTTTGTAAAAGATCATACGGAAGCTCGGCCCATGTTGCTGTCATTCGATCGCGGGACACCACTGCACGGATAGCGATTACTTCACCATATCCTCGTCCGTCACCCCGCACTGCAGTTGATCGGATACCGGTTGCCACAGCAAACGAATGGAGCAGTGTTTCATATAAGAGTGATTTTTTCATTTCCTCGACAACGATATTGTCTGCTGCTCGAACTTTTTCTAAACGCTCTTTGGTCACTTCACCGATAATTCGAATTGCAAACCCGGGCCCCGGGTGTGGCTGTTCTTTAATAAACGACTCTGGGATCTTTAGGTCTTTTGCAAGCAATCGCACTTGGTCGGTGTAGAGATATCGAAGCGGTTCGATGAGTTGTAGTTTCATTTTTTCGGGTAATCCTCCGACATTATGGTGTGACTTAATAGTCGCGGCGTGTTTCGTTCCTTTCGATTCAATCACATCGGAATAAATAGTTCCCTGGACCAGAAATTTAACTTTTTTAAATCGTTTCACTTCCTCTTCAAAAAAATCGACATAAAGTTTTCCGATGATTTTTCTTTTATGTTCCGGATCAGTAATTCCTTTGAGTGCTGCAAGAAATTCTTTTTCTTTATGAAGAATAACGGCATTGGTAAAGAATGTCATGACTTTTTTTGTTGTTCCCTCACGCATAAGCCCGCTTTCGATGTGAATATGAATGAGTCGCTTGCCTATTGCTTTTTCTACTAACGTTGCAGCTACTGTTGAGTCGAGTCCTCCGGAAACAGCCGCGATTGCGTATGAGTTCCTAACGGTTTTTTTAATATTTTGAATCATTTCTTTCGTGTCAATGTGCTTTGTTTGTGTTTTTATGCCGCAGATCGCAAGAAAATTTTTGAGAATTATGTTTCCATGTTCCGTGTGCTCGACTTCCGGGTGAAACTGCACACAATAAATTTTTTTAACCTCATTGGTCATCGCAGCAGCTCGAATTGATTCCGTTTGTGCGACAAATGAAAATCCCGGTGGGGGAGCAACAACAGAATCGCCGTGACTCATCCAGACGCGTGACCGAGGAGAAAGAGAATCAAACAGTCTCGTTTTGCCATTGATAAGAAACGTTGCCGGTCCGAACTCTTTTATCTTTCCCGGTTTTACATCGCCATGGAGAAGGTGGGCTGTTAACTGCATGCCGTAGCAAATGGCGAGTATTGGGATCCCCATATCAAATATTTTTTTATCTACTGTTGGTGCACCGGGTGAATACACTGATGCGGGCCCTCCGGAAAAAATTATCCCTTTGGGTGTATTTGTCATTGCCTTTTCGGGCGGTACTATTTCAACTACAACTCCCATATCGCGTAATCGTCGGGCGATAAGGTGAGCTGTTTGTGAGCCGAAATCAACAAGAACTACCATACTTATTGTAATACTATTCTATCGTGCGGTCCTATCTCTGATACTCTCACGCAGGAAAATACTTTTATTCCGAGCGTTGCGATTTGGTCGAGTCCCCCTTGGAATACTTTATCAAAGAGCACCGCGTATCCCACCACGGTAACACCGCGCTCTTTAAGTCCGCTAATAATTCTATGTCCTGTTTCGCCTGTGGCGCAGACATCATCAAGAATAAGCACCCGGTCCCCTTTTTTTACGAAGGAAAGATTGATGCCGGAAAAAACCATCGTGCCGCCGGTACTTGTGGTAAATGAACGGATTTCTTCGCGGTAGACGTCTTTCCATGACGTCGGAATATTTTGATCTTTGCGTGAAGCATGCAGCCGAACATCTTTATCGAGTTCCAACGCAACGGCGGTTGCTAAATAATTTCCTGAATGAGGGATGCCATGAATGACCGTAATATCGTCATCACGAAATGTGTTGGAAATGAGTTTTGCTGCTGCTGCAAGAACGGAGGGTTTCATGCGCAAATTAAAAGAAGAGATGGAGATGTACCCGCGCTCGTGATCAATGACTTTTGCCTCTTTGAGGAATTCTTTTTTGAGGAAATCGGTCGCGTTTTTTACCTCGTCAGTCCCCATAGCCCACTATATATCAAATAGCAGGTTTTTGCAATGTGTTTACATGCCCCCCACGTAAATCATGTCCTCCCGCCCGAGCAGGTGTTGATTGAGGTTTTTCATCCGGTTTTAGTGGTGGTTTTAGTTCTTCTGCAACAGTTTGACCGTTCAGTTTTGGTGCATTTACACCAACAACAAACGGATAACCACCAATCCAACGAATTTCTTGTTTTGCTGCCATACTAAACAAAAGTAATGCTATGGGCAACTTGTTGCCCTTCTATTTCCTTAAAGTATGTCATTCCGAATGAGGCACTTTTTGTGACTTTATGCTTTTGAGGTTGGGGAATAAACTCATCCGGTGGGGAAATGACCTCAATTCTGGCGGCCCAGAACGTTTTACGAACCAAGGTTCCATTAACTGAGAATTTTTGTCCTCTTCTTAGTTCAATTAGTTCAACACGTTGTGAATGGTCTGGGCCAAAAGCCATTAGTATTTCCTTTCGCAGCCTTTTCCACTAAAAAAGGGCTGCGAAATCAGCCCTAATAACTTTATAGCATGTACACAATGGGCAAGTCAAGAGTGATCGTTGGCAAATGAAATTTGTTTTTGAGTAAAACCGAGTGAAAGGAGTTTTTCTTTTGACATTTTACCTTGTAAAAGTGTGAGTGTTTCGGTAATTTCAGTCGGGAAAATGACCCATTTTTTCGTTTCCTGGATAAAATAGTCAGGGTGGAAAATAGAATGAGGCTTATAAAACATCGTGGCGGTGGTAATTGAGCTCGGCTTGAACCGACGCAGGTAATTAACGGCGCGCTTCAATGTTTTTCCGCTATCGGCAATATCGTCAACAAGGAGGATACGTTTGCCGGTAATATGTCTGCCAAGTTTTGCTGTAATTTGAAGCTCGCCCTGTTTCTGGATATCTGTATAGCTTTGGATGGTAATAGAACAGATAGGAAGATGCAGGTGATCAGAAAGTAAATGCCCGAGCGTCAGTCCGCCGCGGGCAATTGCCACAATTTCATCGAACGGCCCTTCGTTTTTGAGAAGCGAGGCGGCAAGATTTTGGGCAAGTACTATATATTCGTTCCAGGAAACGGGAAGATACTCCATGCTCATGGTGATATAGTATACTATAATACTTCTATGGAGAAGCAGAAACACCTCAAATACGCGAGCATTGCTGTTTCCGGCCGACCCGGAGCAGGGCGATCAACACTTCTTAACAATCTCATGCCCTTGCTAAAACCATTAGGCTGGGAATTTTTTTCCGGCGGAGAGTGGTCTCGCCAGATTGCCATCAAAAGTGGTAAACATGACCCGAATGATACCAAACACCATCTCGCCACAGCCTACGATGACGACGTTGATCACCAGATTGATCAGGCGATGAGAGAAAAAATATCCGATCCAAGCATTCATATGGTTATTGAATCCTGGATTGCTGGGTGGAATGCCCGGGG
>Ga0209541_10003444_pt1 | contig 29054 bp, 21 predicted proteins | sample RifCSPlowO2_01_FD_184027 | JGI IMG/M metagenome (GOLD analysis project Ga0209541, IMG submission 184027) | Groundwater microbial communities from Rifle, Colorado - Rifle CSP2_plank lowO2_0.1 (SPAdes) (version 2) | ecosystem: Environmental > Aquatic > Deep subsurface > Groundwater | place... | reverse complement strand
GGCCATGGCGCCGTAGAAAAGCTCGGTTTCCGAAACGTCTGATTTGACGTAATTGTCTTTGACATACTGCCAAACCTGCCAAAATTCCTCGAAATCAACATCCTGACTTAAATATTCGGGAATTTCTTCGGTGTTTAAAACCTGACCGCTGGCTGGCGAATCAATTTTGGCGCCAAACGGCAAACGGCCAATGGTAAAACCAAGGGCGAAAACTAAAATTAAAATCACCACCAGCGAATAGCCGGTCAAAAATCTTTTAACAAAATGCGATTTAGGCTTTTGATTTTGGTTTAGTTGCATTTATTTTTTTTAACTCCTATTCTCCCCTCCTTTAAAAGGGGAGGAGAAATACTGGGCTAATCTATCTTTTCAATTTTGGCCCCAATCCTATTCAACCGATTAGGTAAATCTTCATAACCTCGTTCAATTGAATAAACGTTTCTCAAGGTTGATTTTCCTTCCGCCGCCAACATCGCCACCATGATAATGGTTGACGGCCGCAAGGAAGGCGGGCAGATCACTTCGTTGGCCCTTAAGCTGGTTGGGCCGGTAATAAAAACTCGATGGGGGTCAGCCAACGTCACTTTGGCCCCTAATCTGTTTAATTCCGTGAAATAAAGCGCCCGCTCTTCATAGACCCAATCAAAAATAAAAGTTGTTCCCCTGGCTTGGGTGGCAATCGGCGCAAAAAAAGGCAAATTATCAATATTTAATCCGGGAAAAGGCCGAGGCTCAATTTTTTCTTCCAAGGCAATCAGATTACTTTTAAAAGTTTTAATGTCAGCCAGATTAGTCTGGCCATTTTTGGCCCGATAATGACGTAAAATTTGGTACTTAAAGCCCATTTTTTCCAGTTTCAAAAGCTCTAATTCCAAAAAATCAAGGGGGCAACGTTTAATGGTCAGACCAGAATTGGTGGTGGCGGCAATCGCCAAAAAAAGCATGGCTTCAATCGGATCTTCGCTTAAATAATAACTGATATTTTTCTTGATTTTTTTTTGGCCCTCAATTTCTAAAGTGGTGGTGCCAATACCTTTGATTTTTACTCCCAGTTTAGTTAAAAAATAACAAAGATCTTGAACCTGATAATTGGCCGAGGCAAACTTAATGGTGGTTTTGCCCGGGATTAAGCTGGCGGCCATAATCGCGTTTTCGGTGACGGTATCACCCGATTCATAAAGCACCAAATTTTTAGCCGGCGAAAGCCGGGAAGCAAAAACTTGGTAATGCTTGCGCAAGGTTTTTATCTTAACGCCAAAGTTCTCCAGAGCGTAAAGATGGGGCTTAACGGTCCGCTTGCCTAAACGGCAGCCTCCTGGCTGGGGAACTTTAAAACTCTTTTGCCAGTGGATTAAAGTTGAGAGTAAAAATAAAACACTGCGGGTTTTAATCGCTGAACGATAATTAATGCCGGCCACATTGATATTTTTTGGCGGGACAACGACAATGTCTTTTTTCCCTAACCAGTTGACAGCAACGCCGATGCTTTGCAATACTTCAATAATCCGATTGACTTCTTCAATCCGAGGCACATTTCTTAAGGTAGTTTTACCCTGATTCAAAAGCGCCGCATTAAGCAAAACCACGGCGGCATTTTTTGAAGTATTGGTTGTCACCGTCCCTTTTAGTTGTTGCCGGCCGGTAATTAAATAATTGGGCATACCCGATACTAGAATAAAACAAAAAATTCTGTTAAAATTTAAATGATTAGACCTATTAATTTTACACTTTTTATCATCTTTTTACAAGTGCCGCTATGACCCTAAGATACCGCCGAATAATTTATCTGGTCTTTATTGCCGTCTTTTTAATTATCGCGCCGATTATCACTCTTTACAGCACGGGCTATCGTTATAATTTCAAAAAAAATAAAATTGAAAAAACCGGCATTCTCAATATTGACTCTAAGCCCCGGGGTGCCTTAATTTATCTTAACGGCCAATATCAGAATAAGACCCCGGCTCGTTTTACCAATCTCCTGCCCGACCGCTATCAGGTCAAAGTTGAAAAAGACGGTTACTACCCTTGGCAAAAAAATTTGGAAGTTAAAAGCAACCTGACCACTTTTGCTAAAGACATTGTTCTATTCAAACAAAATTTACCCGTTAATATCGTTGGGGGAGAAATTAATGTCTTTGAAATTTCTCCCAATCAAGAAAAAATAATCTACTCCATAACTAATCAAAATACCGAGGAGTTAAGACTGATTAATCTAAAAAATCAATCGGATTTTCTGATTCAGCAATTAAACAGCCGCTCCTATAATCAACTGGAATTTGTCAGCTGGTCGCCGAGCCAAAATAAAGCATTGCTTAAAGAAGTGATTGGTGATTTCAACCAATATTTGATCGTTGACGTTGCCACTTTGAAAATTAAGGAGCTATTTGACGTCACCCGGTTAAATTTCAGCCAGGTCAATTGGCCTGATTCAACCGACAATTACCTCTATGGCCTACGTAAAGCCGTCCTGTATCAAATTGACCTAGTCAATAATTCAAGCCGCACTTTGCTCTCGGCAAATATTGATGACTTCCGGATAAAAGGTGAGGAAATTTATCTGATTACTAAAGTTGGCAGTCAGGCTTTTTTGGACAAAACCAGCTTGAAAGACCAAAAAATTTCCGAAATTGAAAGAATCAAGCTCCCCTCTCCCTCAGAATATACTTTGCAGCCGTCCAGCCCTGGTAATTTGGTTTTATTGGATAAAAAAAACAACGATCTATTTATCATCACTGCCGATTCGTTCGCCGCCCAAGACATCAGCCAAAATATCATCTTGCAGGATAAGGCAAAAAAAATTATCTGGTCAAAAGATTTTAAAATGATACTCTATTATACCGACTTTGAAATTTCCACCTTCAACTTTGAAAAAAAACAAAAAAATCTAGTTACCCGCTACGGTGAAACTATTAACCAAGCCTTTTGGTATCCAGACAATAAATATGTTATTTACCAGCTAAAAAATTCTATCCGAGCGATTGAAGCCGAATCGGATGAATTTAAAAATGATCTTGAGCTAACCCAGCTTTCAGCCGTTGATTCAATGGCAGCTGATGATAATGGCAAAAATCTTTATTTTAAAGGTAAGGCCGGTGCTCAACCAGGAATTTACCGGCTGGAAATCCAATAGTAAAATTTACCTCTTTTTCTTGGCAACTAAATTACTAGCTTCAAGCAGACTGTCAAATGATTCACCGCCATCGCCCCACCAACCTTTGAGGATTTCAAAAGTCATCTCCCCTTTTGCCACATAAAAATTATTAACATCGGTTATCTCAAGCTCTCCCCGACCGGATGGCTTTAAAGTTTTAACCACCTGCCAGACCTGACGGTCATACAAATAAACTCCGATCACCGCTAAATTAGTCTTGGGCTGTTTTGGCTTTTCCACGATAGTTTTAATCTTTTTTCCTTCAATTTCCGCCACGCCGAAAGATTGAGGGTTTCTAACCTCCTTCAAAAATATTTTGGCGCCTTGGTTTTGTTTTTCAAAATCTTTTATTGCTCCGGTAATGTCATCTTCTAAGATATTATCACCCAGCATCACCGCAATTCTTTCCTGATCGGAAAAATCTTCGCATAAGCCTAAGGCCTGGGCAATGCCGCCGGCTTCCTCCTGAATCGCATAGGAAAACTTGGCCCCAAAATCTTTGCCTGATTTTAATAACTCCAAAAACTGACCGGCATGGCCTTTGCCGGAAACAATCATGATATCTTTAATGCCAGCCTTAACCAGGGTTTGAATCGAAAAATAAATCATCGGCCGATCGTAAACCGGCAATAAGTGCTTATTGGTTACTCTGGTTAGCGGGTCTAGGCGCGAACCGGTTCCACCAGCGAGGATAATTCCCTTCATAAATTTGAGTTAAAAAAGTGAATAAAGTTAAGAAAGCTGATAGAGCTAATAAAGTTGATAAAGAGATAAAGTGCTATAGAGCAATATTAACTTTATCACTATATCGCTCTATCGCTTAAGTTCCGTACTGCCTTTTATAATATTCTTGATACTCTCCTGATTTGATTTTCTGCCACCAGCCTTGATTAGCCTGATACCACTTTACTGTTTTTTCCAAATCGGTGTCAAAATCGTGTTCTGGCTGATAACCAAAATCTTTCTTTGCCTTTGAGCAATCAACGGCATAGCGCCGGTCATGGCCGGGCCGGTCTTTAACAAATTCAATCATTGATTCGGCCTGGCCTAAAATTTTTAAAACTTTTTTAATCACCGCTAAATTATTGATATCCTTGGTCATCCCGCCGAGGCAATAAGTTTCGCCGATTTTGCCTTTTTCCAAAATTAAATCAATTGCCCGGCAATGATCATCAACATAAAGCCAGTCGCGGACATAAAGCCCGTCGCCGTAAACCGGCACTTTTTTGCCGGCCAACAAGTTAGTGATGGCTAAAGGCAATAATTTTTCCGGAAACTGATAAGGCCCAAAATTATTGGAGCAGTTGCTGATGGTGATATCAAGTTGGTGGGTATGAAAATACGAACGAACCAAATGGTCAGAAGCCGCCTTGGAAGCGGCATAAGGGCTGGTGGGGTTATAAGGAGTGTCTTCGTTGAATTTTTCTTTTGAACCTAATTCTAAGGCGCCAAAAACCTCATCGGTTGAAACATGATGGAAACGTTTGCCATGATCTTTGGCGGCTTGAAGTAAAATTTGAGTGCCAAGAACATTGGTTCTGACAAATTCGCCGGCATCAGCGATTGAACGGTCAACATGGCTTTCCGCGGCAAAATGAACAATAACGTCGCAATCCCTGACTAACGGCTCAATAACATCAATATTTAAAATATCCGATAAAATAAACTTGTAGTTCTCATTATTTTCAACATCCTTTAAATTTTCCAAATTACCGGCATAAGTTAATTTATCCAAATTAACAATCTCATCTTTGGGATGATTTTTAAGCCAGTAATGGATAAAGTTTGAACCGATAAAGCCAGCACCGCCGGTTACTAATAATTTCATAAAAACTTCTTTAAATAATAAAAGGAGACAATGGTTGGTGAATCTGTTAATATACCGGATCTGATCATTTCGTCAACTTTTTTGATTAAGAATTTTTTGGTAATTAAATCGTGTTCGCCGGGATCAAGTTTAGCCTTGCCGGGCATCAGCTGCTGGGCCAAGAAAACATGGAAAGCCTGGTTGGTTAAACCGTTAGCCAAATAGCTAAACCCAATTTTTTTCCATTTTTTGGCGGTCAGGCCGGTTTCTTCCCGCAGTTCACGCTTAGCGGCATTGACTGGAGTTTCACCGCGATTCATTATCCCTCGCGAAGTTTCCCAGGAATTTCGGTTAATCGGATAACGCCATTGACGAACTAAATAGACACTTCTACCTTCAAGGGCAACTATAAAAACAGCATCCCTGACATCAACAACATAATAAAAACCTTTACTGCCATCCGGCTTAATCACTTTATCTTTTCTCACTTGCCAATAGGGATTTTTATAGTCAATTAAACGACTCAAAGTTTGCCAAGGTTTTTTCATAGCTGCTTTTTGATTTTTTCCGCCACAATTTCAGCCGCACCCGCCTCATAGGGCCTGCCCGACCAGAGCTTTAAGTTGTCATCTTTAAAGCGGGGAATAATGTGAAAATGAAGATGAAAAACAATTTGACCGGCTGCTGAACCGTCGTTTAAACCGACATTAAAACCGTCGGCACCCACGCCGGCCACCGCCGCCGGAGCAATTCTTTTAATAATTTTAATCAACTCCACTAAATCCTGATTTTCAGCCGCCAATAAATCGCTGCGATGGACCTTGGGAATCACTAAAGTATGGCCGGGCTTAATTGGATTAATATCTAAAAAAGCTAAAATTTTGTCGTCTTCATAAATTTTAGCGCTGGGAATCTCGCCCTTAATAATTTTACAAAAAATGCAATCTTTAGACATATTTTTTAACTATTTCACTCGATAAAAAACAAAGTGTTCATCTTCAAAAACTTTAGCAAAATATTGCTCGGTAAGCAAGTCGGCCGGAATCCTCACTTCTTCTTCTCGGCCGCCGTAAATATAGTCATCAAGCCAAAAATAAAGCGGATAAAATCCCGGGCCTTTGAGAAAAAGCAGACCGTCAATTTTTTGGAATGGCGCTTGTTTCAGTTTTTGATAAAAATCTGCCGAATTCCTGCTTAAAGCCAACTGATTGATGAATAAATAGCGCTGGGTGAAGTTGGCCGCCGGATGGGAAAAATGGGCGTTATAGCTGACATAGTAATTCAAAGAGACAAAGGCTGAAATTTCCGGGCTGGCGCCGGATAAAATCGTTAAGTCTTCAATACCGCTAACCGGTTTTAATTGAAAAATTAAATTGACGAATTCTTCCCGCAGCGGCTGCTTCATCCTGACTAGCTGTTCCTGAACCTTGGGGTCATCAATAAAATTGCCGCCCAAAAGCTGAGTGGCCAAAATAATCCAGCCGGCCACGAATAAACCGGCTAAGAATTTTTGATTTTTAATCTTTTCTTTAATAATTTGGCTAATGCCGTAGCCGGCACTGATTGACAAAACCGCGCCGCCGAGAAAAATAAAGGGCTTGGCAGCCAAAAATGGCGCCTGGAAAAATAAAGTGGTAACTAAATTAGCAGCCTGCCAAAGATAAATTGAAATAAAAATTGAAGCTAAGGCTTTGACATAAGGTTTTGGCCAATAGAAAATCAAAGTTAATAACCCGGCTAAGCTCATCAGGCCAAAAATTGAAAACTGGAAAAATGGTAAGTATAAATTTAAATCTGAAACGATGAAAAAAGCCGGTTGCCAATTTTCTGTCCCCCATCTTAAATAGCTAATCGCCAAAGGCAAACTATAAGGCAAGGAGATAAGAATAATTGCCGCCGCGATAATCCCCAGACGGCTCAGATAATATTTATAGTCCAACTCGGTAAACAACTTAAATAAAGCGATGGCCAAAACAACAAAGAAAAACCAAAAATAAAAAAGCAAAAATAACAATCCGCCGCTGATGCTGTAAAAAATTACTTTTTTTAAGTCAAGGGTCTTAAAGTGAATTTCTTGGAGCAAAAAAGCGGTCCAAAAAATCACCAAAACCGCCGCTAAAAATTCATAAGGTTTGAGAATAACCGCCGTCCAGTCCAAAACAACAAAAATTAAAGCCGCGGTCAAAACCAATGACCAATTATCGATCTTTTCCCGGCCTAAATTTCGCCAAAATAACTTTTGCCACCAATAAACCAAAAATGGCGTTATCAACAGAACAAAAGCGACTCCTAATTGAGCGGCCAAAACGCCATTAAAATTAAAAAGGAAAGCCAGACCGCCAATTAACCAAAAATAAAGTGGCGGATAAAACGGCGGCAAACTGCTATAAAAAAAATCAGAAAAAAATTGTCCACTGGCGACTTTCTCCAAAAAAGCCGTAACAAAAATTTCATCACCTTGCAAGCCCCACCAAGTCAGCTGCGCCCCCCAGATTAAAGACAAATAGCTGGCCACTAAAAAAATACTGACCAAAGAAACAAATAAAACCGGCTTTTTTAATTTAAAGAATAAAACCAGGCCCAAAATGACAAACAAATAAAAAAACAGCTTAATGATGGCAATTTGGCCGACTTCAGTTGGACTGATTAAAAAATCCATTAAATTATTCCTTAAAAATGACGACTATTAAGCCGCTAATCAAAGCAACGATCAAAAGCCAAATCGGATTAAACCAATTGGTGACAAAGCCGGGGATCAGATAATCAACAATGAATAAAACCAGGCAGCTGACAAAAGAAACGCGGAAAATGATGGTCGATAGTTGCCGCCAAAAATTTTCTTTTTTCTTTAACAAATTAAATTTAAGCTTCATCTTTCAACGGTTAATTCTAAAGATTGGATCTTTAACTCCCCTCTCTCCTGCCCTTCGGCCGCTAAAGTTGAGATTAGAAATCGCTTGACGTTTTTCTGTTGATAAACCTTCGTTAAATCAAGGTCAAAAATCGCCTCTTGCCAACCGTCAGCCAAACTGCGGCTTAAAATCGGCTCTTTAATCTGATATTGAAAACCCGGACCAACTTGCCAGCCGACGCCTTCTAATTCCCGGCCGGCCGGCCGATAAATCAAGCTGATTCTTAACCTTGAAAACCAAGGCAAGGTCCGCAAATCAAAATAAACCGGGCTGTCTAAAATCAATTGATAATCATTTTCAATCCTGACCCGGTCTTGCGGCCCAAGTGTTGAAAGCATTGGCTGATTTTTTTCGGGGATTGATTTGATCACCAACTGCTGGAAAAAATTTTTGTTAATTAACCAGATCCCTAAGCCAATGGCAGACAGGATGAGGATTAAAGTGACGATTTTTAGTAGTGGCTTTTGCATTTAAATCAGATTTCTAATAACAAAATCTAAAGTCCAAATGTTAAATGAATGTCAAAGTTCAAAACCCAAAACAACTTTTGTCATTTGGATTTTGGATTTCATTTGACATTTAGATTTTGTCATTTGGATTTATTTAACTTATATAATATTTCCTCACCAATATTTTTAACTGGATCTAACTTCAAGCCATTGTCAAATTCTAAAGTCGGCTCTGGACCTAAGGCATAATAATAAACCGGCGCTTTCTCTATCAGGCTGGGTAAGATTTCTATTAACTGCTGATTTTCTGATAAAGCCTCAAAACTGTGGATTACTTTTCTTTCCGGAAAAAATAGCTTATCTTTGCGAACGGTGACAATCACCGCATTACTTGGCGTTGAGTCTATCACTTGGCTGGCATTTTGCTTATAGACGGCGATCCTGTCTCTCACCGGCAAAAGGCTGTCTGGTTTGGCTCGTAAAACCAAGTCGGCCGAACTATAAAACAAAATTATCAAAAAAACAGCTAGGCCTAAATTTTTCCACCGTTCCTTGAAAAAACTGGTCAACCAAACCAGGCCGGAAGCGACAAAAGGCAAGGCTAAAATGGATAAAGGCAGCCAATAGCGAACATAGGATAAGCCTAAAGTGTTCAGATGGACCGTCAATAAATCGGAAAACTGCCAGGAGCCGTAATAAATCCCCAGCCAGCCGAAAACAAATAAGCTTAGTAAAATATAACCGAAGATCTCGCTTTTCTGCCTGCCCTCTTTGGCCAGAAAAGCGATCAGGCCCAAAATCAGCAAAAGCGAAAGCCACCAAAGCCGGCTCAAATAATGCGTCCAAAAATTACTGATCACCAAAGTCGGATGAAAACCAAAGGGCAAAATTAAAGATTTGACCACCTGACAGCTTTGGCAGGAATCCGCTAAATCATTTTGCAATTGCTGATAGCCGGAGGTCAAAAACCCGCCGTACAAAGCCTGTTGCTGGGACAAAGACGGCAAGACGGCCACGGCCGCAATCACCAAAAATAAAACCAGCTGCCTGACTTTTAACTTTCCTCTAAGATAAATTAAAACGGCCAGATAAAGCGCCAGCTCCCAAATAATTTCCGTGGGCCGGATACTGACAGCCAAACCCAGCAAAAAAGCCGAAATTAAAAGTTGAGCTAATTTTATCGCGCTATCCCTTAATAAAAAATAGATGCTCAAAAGCAAAAGCGAAATAAAAGGGACGTTGGGCAGCATTGAAGTCGCCGAATAATACCACCAGGCCGGATGAAAAAACATAATCACGGCTGAAATCAAAGCCACCTTTTCGTTAAAAATTCTTTTAATAATGCCGTAAAAAGCCAAGACCCCAAAGATTGACAAAAGCGGCGTGAAATAGATTAAAGCTTTGGCGCTAAAAATTTTCGCCAAGGTGCCATAAAGTAAAATCAGTCCCAAAAAACTGCCGGGTACTAACGCGCCATCGGCCCGAACATTAAAACTGCGGGGATGAATCTGGTTGGCGACCACCGGGTTTAAAGGCTCAGGAGAAACCAGCTGGCCTTTCAGGGCATAATTTTTGGCCCAAAAATAGTTCGCCGTCTCATCCGGCCAATCAAAGCGGTGGCTGATATCGACATTAGTGGCTGCTGGTGTTGCTAGCCAAAAATAGATACCGCCAAAAATAATGGCTAAGATTATTAGAATCAGGCTAGGCCGGCTGAGCATATAATAATATTATAGCAAAGTTTAGCGATTTTGTGTTATAATAACTACGAATTACGAATAGTTACGAATATACGAATTGGAAGCCGCGACTTTTTATATTTTTAAAACTTTATGTTGATATTTATTCGTATATTCTATTGATTTGTAATTTGTAGAACAATGAAGGAAAAAATCGGTAAAGCCCAATACTTAATCATCACCGCCGTTCTAAGTTTGGTTTTGATTTTTAATTTCCTCAGTTGGCAAAGTCCGGTAATCGGCACCGCTTTTGGCTTAGCTTATGTAGTTTTTTACAGTTTTATTTTTGGTTCAATTTTCATCCCCCAAAAAGGCTGGCAATTAATCCTGGGCCTGTTTTTTTTAATTGCGATCATTGCTATTTTCGGCGCCTTTTTTATCTATTTTTATCAGTTTAATAATTACCTTTTTGCTCTGCTCGTTTTTTTGATTCCGCTGATATTAATTACCCCTTACTACCAAACCCACTGGCCGGAAAAATTTTCCTTGATCAAAATCTTTAAAAAATATCTTGATCGGTTCAACGAGCGGCGAGAGCCGAAAACTAACGGTCTTTTGGTCACTATCTATCTGGCCTTAGCCATTGCCGGTTTTCTATTTTTATTCAAAGGCCAAACCACTGAATCAATCCAGTCCCCTTGGCAAGTTGTTCCTGATTTATTTCTGCCGGTTTATTTCTTGGCAACCTCAATCCTTTTGGTCTATCTGCTCCGATCCAAACGAACCAAGCTGCCATTAATTCTAATCGGCCTGCACGCTTTTTTAAGCACCGGCGTCGCCTTGATTGTTTATCAAATCGGCTACGGCTTTGATCCTTTCATCCACCAGGCAACGGAAAAAATTATCAATCAAACCGGCACCATCACCCCCAAACCGCTATATTATCTGGGCCAATACGGCTTGGTTATTTTTTTGCACAAATTAACCTTGATTAATTTAGAAACAATTGACCGTTTTTTGGTTCCGGTGCTTTCAAGCCTGCTTTTGCCGACAATCACTTTTTATATTTTCAGCCAGTGGCTCAAAAAAAATTACGCTTTAGTTTTAGCGTTAGCCGTTCTGGTCATCCCCTATCCAAGCTTCATTATGACCGCGCCGATGAATCTGGCTAATTTATTTTTTATCGCCACCATTCTTTTATCAATGCTTTATTTTCGCAATCAAATCAAAGTCTCGGTTCTCTATTTGTTGGCCCTTGCCACTTTAGCCATTCACCCCTTGGCCGGCATTCCCCTTTTAATCACCATCATCCTGCTTAACCTGTTTAAATTGCTTTATACCAGCTACCTTAAATACTTAAGCCTTTATTTTCTGGCCGGTTTGGTTTTTATTATCTTTTTACCGCTGGCTTTTTTGGTTAATGGTTCAACCATCAATCTGAATCCGGATTTACAACGAACGGATTTTAAAATCGTCAACTGGGTTAATAAAGCTGATTTACCTTTGGATTTAGCCTATTTGATTAAAGATAACGTGGTGGTTTTGGCCGGTTTAATCATTCTGATCGGTCTGATTTACATTGCCAAAAATAAATTGCTGAAAAACAACGCCGGCTACTTGATGGCGGCGGTAGTGATTTTTTCAAGCTATCTGATAACCAGATATTTTTTAACTTTTCCCGACTTAAGGGATTTTGACTCAGCCCCTTTTGTCGGCCGGCTTTTGACTTTAACTTTTTATGTTTTACTGCCTTTCTTTTTGCTCGGCATTCACTTTTTGGTCAAAAAATTCTGGGAAAAAGATTTATCTACTAAAATTTTTCTGGTTCTGATTTTAGCCGGAACAATTACCGTTTCCCTTTATCTTTCTTATCCTAGGCTTAATCAATATGAACCGGCAAAATTTTTCAGCCTGTCAGCTGCTGATATCAAAGCCGTCACTTATATTGAGCAAACCGCCAATCCCAACCATCTTGTTTTGGCTAATCAGATGGTTGGCGCCGCCGCCATTAAAGAATTTGGCTTTAAAAAATACTATAACAATCAATTTTACTACTCAATGCCGATGGGCAATCCCCAGACTTTTTATGACTATTATTTAGAGATGATTTATCAAGGAGCGACAAGGCAAACCATGGAAAAAGCCATGGCGCAAGCCGGCGTGGGTGAAAGCTATTTTGTCTTAAATCAATACTGGCGCAATGCCGAAAAAATCGCCGAACAGGCCAAGGAGTCTGCTGACATCATTTATGAAATTGACGCTGGAAAAGTTTATATTTTCAAATACACCATTCACGATTGACTTAAGTTTATTTTTATGCTAAGCTAATGGGCTAGCTGTTCTTTGGGAAAACCAGGAAGTTGAAAAACTTCCACAAAAACGAGGGGACTAAACATGTTAACAATCGCGCTGAATTTCGAAATTCTGGCCGGCGGCCACGAGGATCTGTTGCAACTTTTGACTGACCTAAAAGACGGCTTGGGGTTGGATGAAGAATGCATTTGCCAACGCATCATTGAGTTGGCGCAGCTCGATCAGGAAGAGCCGTTGACTGGACAAGGCCTGTGGGACAAGTTAGCAGAACTTTATCCCAACGGCGGCGAAGTAGGCTATTTTGATCTACTAACAACTATCCAATTCTATCATCGCCCCTGTTGAATACCACATGAATAACGTACAACGACCAACTCATTTGAGCTGGTCGTCTTTTTTTTCTAATTTTTCTAAAATTTTTGTTTCAAATAAATTAGGCAAACATCACTTACTATTCACATTTTTTTCAGGCTTAAATCTAAATCCATAGTTCCCTTTTCCCGTCTGGGAGAAGGGATAGGGATGACCTTTCAGCTATATTCACTCTTCAGTTTAATTCAGAGTGACCTTGAATGAAACTGAAAGGTCAAGGTCACCTTGACATTTCAGCTTCGTTCACTCTTCAGCTTAGTTCACTCTTCAGTTTAATTCAGAGTGACCTCGAATGAAACTGAGAGGTCACTTCTCGGCCAGCTCGAAGTGACCTTGAGTTTACCGAAAGGTCAATGTCACCCCGAATAAAACTGAGGGGTGAATGGAGCTGAAAGGTGAGGTTACGAACATATCATAATCTGAGTTTGTTACCTCACTCCTGCCCTCTCTCCCAGATGGGAGAGAGGAACTAGATTAATTATCTTTTATTAGTTTGAGTCCAGAATCTAACGCAACAGTTTTCACTTTTTATTAAAACATTATTGGGGTATTTCTTGGAAAATTATAATTGAAATTATGCTCAATAAAGCTAAAATTTTCAATTTTTCCCTTAAACATTCAATAGTCCTTGCTTTATATGCTTTTTAAAACTGTTGCGTTAGAAGTTGGAGACCAACTTAATAATGAATAAATAATAGATTTAATCATATATTATTCATTATTCATTAAAGTCTCCTCTTCATCGTCAACCACGACTACTTGACGATAAATTTTTGTTTGTTGGCCGTGTCTTTTTTCGGCTTTTATTTCAATGACGTTCACCCCCAGCTGTAAATCAAGGGTTTCGGAAAAATTGCCATCATCGTCAGCGATCACCTGCTGACCATTGATTTCCAAAATAGTTTCTGATTCCGCCTGCCCTCCCACCTCAATGAAATTCCGGCTGGTGACTAAATTATCGGCCGGCGAGTTAATGACTAAAACCGGCGGGGTGACAATCGCTTTGATTTTGACGCCGAGATAGACCAAAACTATCAGCGCCAATAAGCCAACGATAATCCCGCGAATCAGTTTTGGCGTCACCATCAGGTGAAACTGGGAAATCCTTTTAACCGGTTTTTTAAAATCATTGTCGTTCGGTTTTTTGGTTTTGGTATAAATTTTTTGTTCGCTCTGATAAAGGGCTAAAATTTCATTTTCATCCAAACCGAGAAATTTGGCATAAACTTTCAAAAAACAGCGGGCATAAACTTCACCGGGCAGCCGCTGATGGCAGCTTGATTCAAGCGCCTCAAGGTATTTAATCGAAACGTTGGTTGCTTCAGTCGCTTGAGCCAAACTCAGGCATAATTGCTGACGCCGATCTTTCAGCCGTTCGCTCAAACTCGGCGGATTAGAAATTTGTTTGGAGCTAAAACTAACCATAAATTTAACTAATGGTCGTCTTCCTTTTGATCACTGACCTCAGCCTGACTAATCAAATCATCGGTTTCTTCTTCCGAAGCATCTTTTATTGTACCATCACCAAAATTATTTATCAAGACCTCTCGGGGCTTAGCGCCTTCACCCGGACCGATTACCCCCTGCTCTTCTAACAGGTCAAGAATTCTTGCCGCCCGGGCATAGCCGATTCGCAAACGGCGCTGGAGCAAAGAAGCCGAAGCTTTCTTGGCCCGAGCAATCACCTCTTTGGCTTCCGGCAGCAAAGGATCGCCCTGGCCATCATTAAAAACCGGCATTTCGCCACTGGCTAACTGCTGCTTTTCCACCACCGCCTCAACATAATCGGGTTCAGCGCGCTCCTTTAAATAATTGGTTACCCGCTTAATTTCTTCGTCCGAAGCAAAAGCGCCTTGGAGCCGTTTGGGCCTGGAAATTTCCGCCGAGATATAAAGCATGTCGCCCCGGCCCAGCAATTTTTCAGCACCAGACATGTCTAAAATTGTCCGCGAATCAACCAAAGAAGCCACTGAAAAAGCAATGCGGGAAGTAATGTTGGCTTTGATTAAACCGGTTAAAACATCAACCGACGGCCGTTGAGTGGCCAAAATCAAATGAATGCCAACCGCTCGCGACATCTGGGCTAAACGAACAATAGCCGCTTCAACTTCGGCGCCGGCCGCGGCCATTAAATCAGCCAGCTCATCAATCACAATAACAATATAAGGCATTCGATCAACGGCTTCGGCATTATAACTGGCGATGTTTCGTTTGTGCGACTGGGATAAAATATCAAAACGTTTCTCCATCTCCTTAATCGCCCAGCGCAAAGCGTTAATCGTTTTTTTCACGTCTGTGATCACCGGCGTTAATAAATGGGGAATACCGTTGTAAATTGGCAACTCCACCCTTTTGGGATCAACCATGATAAATTTCAAATCGCCCGGCCCGTTTTGATAAAGCAGGCTGATAATGGCTGAATTAATGCAGACGCTTTTACCCGAGCCGGTAGCCCCGGCCACCAAAAGATGGGGCATTTTGTCAAGCTCGGCCAACCAGGGCCGACCCATGACGTCTTTGCCTAAAGACATAGCCAGATTAGACTTGCGATTTTTAAACTGATCACTGGCTAAAATTTCGTTCAAAGGAACAATGGCGGTGGCCTGATTGGGCACTTCAATACCGACCAGCGATCGGCCCGGAATCGGCGCTTCAATTCTGATCGGATGAGCGGCCAAGGCCAAGGCCAAATTATCGCTCAAAGCCGTAATTCGAGAAAGTTTCACCCCTTCAGCCGGCTTTAAAGTGTATTGGGTGACTGTCGGCCCGACCTGGGCTTCGCCCATCTCCACGTTGATGCCAAAATTGGCCAAGGTTTTTTCAATAATCATTTTGTTGGCTTTCAAATCGCCGCCTTTGGGCGTCGTGGTTTGGCCGTTTAAAAGGTTCAAAGGCAGATCAATTTTTGTTTGTTTAAATTTACCCACTCCCAAATCCAACTGTTTGTCTTCCCGAGTTTCCTCATTCTCGGCAATTTTTTTACTACCCGGATGGCTGCTGCCCTCCTGCTCAAGACCAATTTCGGCCTGCGAAAAAATCGGTTCCTCTTCAATAATTCCAGCGGCTTGACTTTGGCTATCTTTTTCTCTTTGGGCTTGAAGTTTCCTAATCCGACGTTCAATAAAAAAATTGCCGATTCTTTGCCGCCAAGTCTCAATTTTTTCTTCTTCAGCTTCTTCTTCGGCCTGACCGAAGAAAGCCGAAAAGGAAATGTCAAAAAGCAAAATAAAGCCAATGACCGCCAAGGCTAACAAAACCAAAAGCGAAGCCCAAAAACCCATTAGTTTAAAAAAGGGCCAGGCTAAAACTAAGCCGAGATAACCGCCGCCGGCGCCGACCTTAGCGGCCGCCAACAAATCTTTGCTGTGAAATACCAAATGAATCAAACCATTAAAACCAAAAATAAAAAAAATCAGGCCTAAAACATTAGAACCCTTAAAGCTATATTTCAGCGGCCGCAGCAAAAAATAGCCGACCACCAATAAAAGCAGCGGAAAATACCAGCGGCTGATGCCAAAAACCACCTTTAAAAAAGCGTCCAAATAAATGCCCAAAGTTCCGGCCAGATCAAACAAGCTTAGCAGGCCAACAATGCCAAGGGTGAATAAAAGGACAATAATAATCCCCCGCTTAGTCTCCGGTGATAGTTCAAAACTGGGCCGGCCAATGTCAAAATCCCTTAGACTTTTAATTCTTCCGATTTTTCTTCGTCTAGCCATAAGACCAGTATATTTTACCATAAAAAGGCCTTAAAAGAAATAAGTTTAAATCATTATTGGATTAAAACTAGATAATGATTTTATATTTTTTGTCTAAGGTATTGACAAAATTATATGAGTAATATAAAATAATGTGTTAAGTTTAATAGTGTTTTATATTAGCTAAACATTGACCATTGACAATAAATAAAATTTGGCTTAAAATCAAAATATAAATTAATGTTGTCTAAATTATAGACAAAATAATGATAAAAATATGAGCAATTTAAGCCAAATTGTTAAAGACCTCGGATTTAGCGAAAATGAATCAAAAATATATCTCGCCCTACTGGAGCTTGGTAATACCAATGTTTCCAGCATTGCTAATAAATCAGGAATTAAAAGGACTTCCTGCTATGTCATTTTAGAAGGCCTGCTTCATAAGGGCTTAGTCACGAAAACTCAGCTTAAGGGCAAAGCTCAGTATTTGGCTGAACCGCCAGAGCGCCTGCTGCAACTAATTCAGGAACGATCAGAAATAATAAAAAGCGTTCTCCCAGAATTCAAATCCCTATACAACCTGTCTGAAACTAAACCGAAAATCCGGTTTTACGAAGGCAAAAAAGGCTGCATCACAATTTGTGATGATTCACTCAAGCGTTCCACTGACGAAATTCTGCTTATTTCCAATCTGGATAATCTGCGGGAGATTATCACCACCGAATATGATGAAAATGTTTATATTCCCATGCGAACCAAGGCCGGAAAAAAATTAAAAGTTATTGTTTTTAAAAGCCCGGCAATGGAAAAATTCAGAAACGAGGATCAGCAAAAACTCAGAGAAACTCGTTACCTGCCCGATGCCATGAAATTCGACGCTTCGATGTTCGTATATGGAGACACAATCAGCATTATCAGTTCGGAAAAAGAATTAATCGGCATCATTATTGACAGTAAACCAATTGCCAAAATGACCAGGATGATGTTTGAGCTGGCTTGGCAAACCGCCAAATAAAAAAATTCGTTTTCAATCTAAACCACTGCTCTCAACCGAGGAGTGATTTAGTTTTGGAAGGGAATGTTCATTGGCAACTAACCGGCCTTTGGCCGAGAGAAGAAAGGGTGAAACCATGAAAAACTGGTGGCAACTAGCAATGGTGTGGATTAAAACAAGATGGGAACTTCACCAGTACGGTAAAATGAAAGGCTATTTGTGGCGTAACCGATGGAGAGAGTGGTTCTATAAGACGAGGAAAGAATTTGAAGGAAGAACTGGTAATCCATTTCTTCTCTTCACTTTCTCTATCCTCCAAATGCATGAAACTACCTCACGCCTTGGCATGGGCATGGGAATGTCACTTCTCCCGGAGGATTACCCGCTAAGGATGGCACGAGAGAACATTATGATCTTAATTGAAGGCAAAATCGGCTGGAGTTTATTGACAGGCCTTCAACGAAAGTTGCCCCCAAAACTGCTGGAGGAGATTATCTACCAGCTATATCGATTCCGTCGGGATCAAAAAAGGGAAGATTTCCAAAGGTGGTACAAAACTTTCCAAGAAGGAAAAAGCTAGGAGGAAAAACAATGAAAATTAGTCGTCTTTTCTACCGAAAAAAGGTAATCAAGCAGATAACCAATGAATATGAGGTGCGCCATTGGATCTCTGTCATTGGTGGCTTGCTAGCTGCCACTATCATGATAACCTTCTTCGCCACTCTCCTCATACTCACGGCAAACAAAAGTCTGGCTGGCTTGGAAAAATCTTCCCCAGAGTATTTGGATAACATCTGGGCCTTGAATGGAATCGGGATGCTAGCGGGAATTGCGACATTATTTGTCAGCGGGTTCGTCGGGCTAAGTCTAGAAGTGGCATTACAATCTGCTTTAGATAATATTAAAGGCAACAATAGTAACATTGAAAAGTAAAAGGAGGTATCCATGTGTCTACTAGCCCAGCGATAACATCAACGGGCTTTTTTCTTTTTCTAATTCTAAATTTCGTCTCTTGGTAAGGATGCCTTACTAAAAAGGAAAGGTACACGCTGCCCTTCTTTTTCTTTTAGAAAAACTCCAGAACGACTGACTCTCGGGGCCCTGCCACGGGCGGCGAGCTTTACCCCTCCCATGGGGAGGGTAAAAGCTTTTGCAAAGCTTTTACGCCGCCCGTGGCGGCGGTGGCAGTTTAACCTCACTCAAATCTTTAATCGCTATTTTACCCTCAGTATCCTCATTAATACTAATTACGTTGTACACTAAATTTCTTGCCATTTCATCACCAAATTTATCGGCTATATACTGATAGCTAGAAAAAGGATTTTGTTTTAATTCATTAAAAGTACTAACTTCTCTATGTTTTAGAAGATTACCAATAATGTACCCCGTTACTTTCCAAGAGGTCTCCTCGTCTTTGAGATATAAAATTTTGGTTGACTGCCAAAATTCTTTATAGGGAACTTGATAAACTCTTCTGTACTCTCTTGAAATTCCGGAATGAAGCATATTTTTTAACTGGGTCATCAAACTACCTTCTTTTAAATAAAACTTTAGATGAAAATGGTTAATGGCGATACTAAAAATAGGAATTGATATGTTTAGGACCCGCTCAATTTCTTTTATTTTATTCAGAACAATTTGTTTTTGAGTGAACTCTCTAAAATATGGATAATGTAAAAAGGTTGAGGTAGTCAAAAAATATTCAGTGTTATCTGACCACCTGATCCTTTGTTTTTGCGGTAATTGTTGAAGCATAATGGTATTGGTTAATTGCTTAAATTACTTAACCCTCCACCATAGGCGGGGAAAGCCCCGACCCAAAAACAAAACGCTCCACTTGGAGCGCTATGTTGACCCCGCACCACTTTCCCCTATCAGTGGTTTGGGGTGTGAAACAGAGGGTATTGTAAATAAAAATCAAAAGTGGTGCGGGGTTAACTTCATCGCTTAACTTTACCTTTCCGCCTTAAAACCGGTGCCGGCCGGAATCAAACGGCCGATGATTACATTTTCTTTTAAACCGCGGAGATAATCAATTCGGCCTTCAACGGCGGCATTAATCAAAACCCGGGAAGTTTCCTGGAAAGAAGCGGCCGAGAGGAAGCTGGAAGTGGAAAGTGAAACTTTGGAAACTCCCAAAAGCAAAACTTCGGTTTCCGCCGGCTGGCCGCCTTTTTTGACTGCTTTAGAATCAGCGTCCTCCAGCTCGTCTTTCTCAATTTTTTGACCAACCAGAAGCTCCGTGTCGCCGGCCTTTTTAACCAAAACCCGAGAAAACATCTGCTTGACGATCATTTCAATATGACGGTTGTCCAGTTTTTGTCCTTGCGAAGCATAAATTGACTGAATTTCGTCAACGACATAACGTTGAGTGGCTTCCCGGCCCTTCAAGTGATAAAGTTGTTTTAAATCCAAACTGCCGTTAGTCAAGGGGTCGCCCTTGGTAATCAGGTCGCCATCGGCAACCAGGAGATGAAACTCGGGCGAAATCTGATAGATCTGTGATTTTTTTTCTTTAATGCTAACGATGATTTTTTCTTTTTCTAATTTCACTACGCCGTCTCGTTTGACTAACACCTTTTCACCGTCACCATCAGTCAATAAAAATTCGCCTTTTTTCACCTTCTGTTTATCTTTAACCGCGATCTTTTGTTTGGTTTTATCTTTAGCCTCAGGCGCCAGCGGATAAATGTCTTGATCCAAACTTTCATGGATAATTTTAACGGTCCGAGATCGGCTGATATTTTTTGCCTCTTTTTTCTGATCCTCAAACTTGACCACGCCGTCAACTTCGGCGACAAAAGCGCGATTCTTCGGCGGCCGAGCTTCAAAAATTTCCTCAACCCGAGGCAAACCTTGGGTAATATCCAAACCGGCCACCCCGCCCGTATGAAAAGTTCTCATCGTTAATTGGGTGCCTGGTTCGCCGATGCTTTGAGCGGCGATAATGCCAACAGCCGTACCCATTTCCGCCGGTTTATTATAGGCTAAATCCCAGCCGTAACACTTTTGACAAACACCGCGATGAGTTTTACAGCTCATCACTGAATGGATTCTGATTTCGGCCAGATCAAGCTTTTTAAGCAAAGCCACTTTCTCCGAGTCAACTATTTCACCGTTTTTAATGATAATTTTTTTGGTCTTCGGATCAACAATCTTTTCGGCGATGAAACGGCCCTTAATCCGATCGATTAAATTCAAATTAATCGCTTCGCTGTCTTTCTTGGTAATCACCACGCCCTCTTTGTCGCCACAATCTTTTTCAACAATAATCAAATCCTGGGAAACATCAATTAAGCGACGGGTTAGATAACCGGCATTGGCCGTTCTTAAAGCAGTGTCGGAAAGTCCTTTGCGGGCGCCATGAGTGGAAATAAAATATTCCAAAACATCAAAGCCTTCTTTAAAATTGCCCTTAACCGGCAGCTCAATAATTTCTCCGGCCGGATTGGTCACTAGACCTTTCATGCCGACGATTTGAATTAACTGGCTCCAGCTGCCGCGAGCGCCGGATTCAACCATGGTATAAATCGGGCCAAAAGGGTCCAGGGTATTTTGACTCATGGCAACGATTTTGTCTTTAACCCCCATCCAAATCTCAATAACTTTAATGTGACGTTCACTATCAGTCAGCAAACCGGAATTATACTGGCTTTCAACTTCATCAGCTTCCCTTTCACCCTGAATAATAATTTCTTTTTTAGCCTCCAGCTTAGGGACATCATCCATCCCCCAAGAATAACCCGATTGAGTCAAGTATTTTAAACCTAGAAACTTAATCTTATCAATCAATTCGGCGACCAGTTTTTCATCATAATATTTTTCTAAAAATTCAGAAATCATTCGGCGCAAACCGGAGCTATCCATAATTTGATTTTGGAAAGGATAATCATCGGGTAAAACCTGATTGAATAAAATTCGGCCAACGGAAATTTCAACAATTTTATCCTTAATCCCGGCCGCTTTCAGTTTCTTTTCTAACCAATCATCAGCCCTGACTTTAATCTTTTGCTGAACATTAACGTTGCCCAGTTGATAAGCCAAAATTGCTTCTTGGGGACTGGAAAATACCCTCATGGCCGCCTTTTTATCGTCCGGTTTAATCAAGGTCAAATAATAGCAGCCCCAAACTATATCCTTGGTCGGCCGGGCCACCGGGTCGCCGGTGGCGGGCTTTAAGAGATTTCTGGAAGCCACCATTAAATTAGCCGCCTCCCATTTGGCTTTCTCAGTCAAAGGCACGTGAACGGCCATTTGGTCACCGTCAAAATCGGCGTTAAAGGCCTCGCAGACAACCGGATGAATTTGAATGGCTTTACCTTCAATCAAAACCGGCTTAAAGGCCTGGATACCCAAACGATGCAAGGTTGGCGCTCGATTCAGCAAAACATGAGCGTCTTTGACAATATCTTCTAAAATATCCCAAACCTCGGTGCGGCCGGTTTCAATAAAGCGGTTAGCCGAACGGACATTATGAACATACTCCTTGGCGATTAATTTACTGATGACAAAAGGCTTAAACAATTCTAAAGCCATTCGCTTTGGTAAACCGCATTGATTCAACTTTAAATTAGGGCCAACCACAATCACGCTCCGGCCGGAGTAATCAATTCTTTTACCCAATAAATTCTGACGAAAGCGGCCCTGCTTACCCTTAAGGATATCGGCCAATGATTTGAGCATCCGTTTTTGGCCAGTGGAAGCGACCACGGTTTTGCCGTGCCGAGCGCTGTTGTCAATCAGGGCGTCAACAGCTTCCTGCAGCATTCTTTTTTCGTTGCGGGTGATGACTTCAGGAGCGTTTAATTCTTGAAGTTGTTTAAGGCGATTATTCCGGTTGATAATCCGGCGATATAAATCATTCAAATCAGAGGTGGCAAACCGGCCGCCGTCCAAAGGCACCATCGGCCGCAAATCCGGCGGAATCACCGGCACGGTGGTTAAAATCATCCACTCCGGGCGGAGTTTATTTTTTTGAAAATTCTTCACCAGCCGCAGCCGCTTTTGAATTTTATCCCGTTGCGGCGCCTGGCTGGTTTTTAGCTGCTGATTTAATTCATTGGCCAGTTTGTCCAAATCAATTCTTTCTAAAATATGACGGATAGCTTGGGCGCCAATATCGGCTTCAAAAATATGGCCGTATTTCAACGACAGGTCTTGATAAACGTGCTCGGAGATAATTCTTAAGGGTTTTAGATCTTTGAGCTCTTGTTCGGCTAAATGTAAAATTTGTTCCAACTCTTTAATTTTTTCTTTTTTGGCGTTTTCCAAAACCGCCATTTCTTTTTCAGCGTCAGCGACCGCCTTACCGGTTTTTTCCTGGCCGGAGCGACTCTTGATTAGATTGGTTTGGCCGCCAAAATCAGCCTCAATTTTTTTCTTTTTAGTCTTGAATTCCTGCTTGATTTGTTCCAAGGTCTGCTTTTTTAAATCTTCATTGACTTCAATAATAATAAAGTTGGCAAAATAAATCACTTTTTCCAGAGCTTGCGGTGATAAATCAAGAATTAAACCGATCTTGGACGGAACGCCTCGTAAAAACCAAATGTGAGAGGTTGGGGTGGCTAAATTAATATGGCCCATCCGTTCCCGGCGAACGATTGACCGAGTAACCTCAACGCCGCATTTGTCGCAAATAATGCCCTTATAGCGAATCTTTTTATATTTGCCGCAATAACACTCCCAATCTCTGGAAGGGCCAAATATCTTTTCGCAAAATAAACCGTCTTTCTCGGGTTTCTGAGTGCGATAGTTAATGGTTTCCGGTTTAGTCACCTCGCCAAACGACCAATCATGAATCTGGTCGGGCGAGGCCAAACCAATTCTTAAAGCGTCAAAATCAATGGCTGTTTTTTCTTCGACCATATTTGGCATAGATTAGAGGCTAGAAACGTTAAACGTTAGCTTTGTCTTTTTTGTCTTTCTTTTCGGCCTTTTCGGCTTTGACTTTCTTTTCCTTGTCCTTGTCTTTGTCTTTCTCCTGGTCGGCTTGATCAACTTTTTTTTCAACTCCCGCCGCAACCGCCCTTCCCGCCGTTCTTGGCCTTTCTTCTTTCATCAATTCAATATTCAAACATAAGCCATTCAATTCCCTCAATAAGACGTTAAACGACTCGGGGATATTGAGCTTTCTGATCGGCTCGCCCTTAATAATAGATTCATAGGCCTTGGAGCGACCGGAGACATCATCCGATTTAATGGTTAAAATTTCTTGCAGCGTATGGGCCGCCCCATAGGCTTCCAGAGCCCAAACTTCCATCTCGCCAAACCGCTGGCCGCCGAATTGAGCCTTGCCGCCAAGCGGCTGTTGAGTAATTAAGGAATAAGGACCAATTGAACGTTGATGAATCTTGTCCTCAACCATATGGTTAAGTTTAAGCATATAAATTTTGCCAACGGTCACCCGCTGCTCAAAAGCTTCACCGCTGCGGCCGTCATAAACCGTCATCTTGCCGTCGGCATTAAAGCCCGCTTTTTCCAACTCCGACTTAATCATTTCCTCCGGCACACCGCTTAAAACCGGGCTGGTAACCTTATAGCCTAGCTTATCGGCGGCCAAACCCAAATGAGTTTCTAAAATCTGACCCAAATTCATCCGTGAAACAACGCCCAAGGGACTTAAAATAATATCAACCGGCGTGCCGTCTTTTAAAAATGGCATATCTTCAGCCGGCAGAACAATGGAGACCACCCCCTTGTTGCCGTGGCGGCCGGCCATTTTATCGCCAACTTGAATTTTCCTTAAGCTGGCAATGGAAACTTGATACATTTTAATGACGCCGGACGGCAATTTGTCGCCGCTTTCCCGAGAAAAAATTTTAACGTCAACGACCTTGCCTTTTTCGCCATGTTCCAAATAAAGAGAGCTGTCGCGAACGTCTCTGGCCTTCTCGCCAAAAATCGCCCGGAGCAATTTTTCTTCGGCTGAAAGTTCGGTTTCGCCTTTGGGCGTAATCTTGCCGACTAAGATATCGCCGGAAGAAACTGAAGCGCCAATCCGCACGATGCCTTCGGCGTCTAAATCTTTAAGTTTTTCTTCGCCGATATTGGGAATGTCGGCGGTGACAATTTCCGGACCCAGCTTGGTATCTCTGACTTCCACCTGGAAGTCTTCGATATAAATGGAAGTGAAGCGGTCTTGCTGGACTATTTTTTCCGAAATAACGATGGCATCTTCATAGTTATAGCCCTCCCAGGCCATAAAAGCCACCGTGATATTTTGGCCCAAAGCTAATTCACCGTGGTCGGTCGCCGGACCGTCAGCCAAAACATCGCCTTTTTTTACCGCCTCGCCTTTGGTCACCAACGGTCTTTGGTTGATGCAGGTTGAAGCGTTGGAACGGACAAATTTGTTAAGGCGATATTCTTTTTTCTCGCCGCTATTTTCTAAAATGGTAATTTTGTTGGCCTGAACTTCAGCCACTTTGCCGTCGGCCCGAGCGATAATCAAATGGCCGGAATCAAAGGCGGCCTTAGCTTCCAGGCCGGTGCCGATAATCGGCGACTCCGGATTAATGCAGGGCACAGCCTGACGTTGCATATTAGAACCCATCAACGCCCGAACCGCATCATCATGTTCCAAGAAAGGAATCAGGGAAGTGGCAATACTAACAATTTGATTCGGCGCCACATCCATACAATCAATATTTTCAACCTTTTCAATGCCCGGCTCACCATAGTTTCTGACCTCAGCGCGGACAACTTTAAAATAGCCGTTGGCGTCAATTGGCGTGGTGGCGGCTGTCGTCACCGCATTCTCGCTCTGGAAAGCCGTCAGATAAGTCACCTCATCAGTCACCCGCGGCTTAACCGCCACGGTCTTAAGATCTTTAATTTTAGCCAGCTGTTTGGCAATTTTAGACGTAATCGGTTGATCGGCCTTGACCATCACGGCCTTGGTTTGAGGATCTAAAATATCAACTCGGGCAATTTCATTTTGAGTTTCCGCGGCGATGTTTTTAACGTCATGTTTAACCCGGCGAAACGGCGTTTCAATAAACCCATACTCATTAACCCGAGCATAACAGGCTAAATGGCCGACCAGGCCGATGTTTGGCCCTTCGGGCGTGGCAATCGGACAAATCCGGCCATAGTGGGTGGGATGAACGTCGCGGACATCAAAACCGGCTCTCTCCCGCGACAGTCCGCCCGGACCCATGGCCGACAACCGGCGCTTATGCTCCAATTCCGCCAGCGGGTTAGTTTGGTCCATAAACTGGGACAGCTGCGAGGACATAAAAAATTCCTTCACCGCCCCGATGACCGGCCGGGCATTAATCAACCGATTGGGCGTAACTTCGGAAACATCAAGGGTGCTCATCCGATCTTTGATAATCCTTTCCATCCGCGCCAAGCCGATCCGAAACTTATTCTGGACCAATTCGCCAATCGCCCGCACCCGCCGGTTGCCCAAATGGTCAATGTCGTCAGGGTCCTTTTGAGAAATATTGAGCCTGATAATCTCACTGATTACCTCAATTAAATCCTCAACTCGCAACACCCGGTTCTCTTTGGTAATGGGCAAGTCATGGCTAAAACGCTGATTAATTTTATAGCGGCCGACCTTGCCAAAATCATAACGGTCAAAATTGAAAAACATCGCAAAAACCAAAGACTTGGCATTGTCAACGGTGGCCAAATCGCCCGGCCGAATGCGCTTATAAACTTCCAGCATGCCTTCGCTTTCATTGTGAGAGACGTCTTTGGCTAAGGTATTTTTGATGTAGGAAATTTCCGGATGAGTATCAATTTGTTTAAAAAGTTCCAAAATCTCTTCATCGCTGCCATGGCCGAAAGCCCGCAGCAAAGCGGTCACGGCAATTTTTCTTTTGCGGTCAATTTTTACCCAGATGACGTTATTAACATCGGTCTCGAGCTCCAGCCACGAGCCGCGGTTGGGAATTAGTTTCGCCCCATAGTATCTTTTTTCGCCGTAAACTTCTGAGGTAAAAAAAATCCCAGCCGATCTGATCAGCTGAGAAACTACCGCCCGCTCAATCCCGTTAATAATGAAGGTGCCGCGATCAGTCATCAAAGGAAAATCACCAAGATAAACTTCCTGTTCAATTTCTTTACTTAATTTTCGATTGACCACTTTGGCGTTAACCCGCAACGGCGCCTCGTAGCTTAAATTTTTTTCTTTGCTGGCGACTTCGTCAAACTTCGGCTCGTCCAAATAATATTTACCGAAATAAAGTTCAAAGTCCCGGCCAATAAAATCTTTGATGGGCGAAACTTCTTCAAAGAGTTCAATCAAGCCGTGTTTTAAAAACCAGGCGTAAGAATCTTTTTGAACTTCAATTAAATCCGGCATCGGCACTGCCTCACGCCAGTCGGTGAAAGTTTTCCTTGGTTGAGCTTTTAAATTCATGGCTGATAGAATTTTAGTACTAAGCGCGAAACCGCTTGCCCAGATTTAAGTGGCGGCAGAGGACATGGTAATGAAAATGAAAACTGATATGAAGTAAAAAAACAAAAAATGTCTCCCAACCTTCGGTCTTGGCTGCGAGTTTGAATTATTTATTTTGATTTTCTAGAAAAAAAGAAGCCCACTACTTAATTTTTTAAAAAATATTGCTGCGCTCGTTCGAATAGCGGGAGTTTTTAACTTTAATTTAATATAATATAAACTAAGTTGAACCTATCAATACTATCAAAATTATTAAACTTTGTCAAATATTTTAAAGTGAATATCTATTCCTAGAACTAAATTGGCTAATTTTAGCAAAAATAGCATAAGAATTAAAAAGTTATCCACAAAAATCAATTATTAATTAAAGTTAGACATTAGAAATTAGGAATTAGAAATTTTTTTGAGTTCTTCCCTCACCACTGCTCTGTCGTCCCAGGGAATTTTTTTGTTATTGGCAACAGCCATCGCTTGCTCACAACCCTTGCCGGTGATTAAAATTAAATCATCAGCACCGGCTAAACTCAAAGCTTTTTTAATTGCCTGCCGGCGATCTAAAATTTTGAATAGATTCTGATCAATTATTTTTTTTGCCCTAATCGCTCCAACGGCCACTTGGTCAATAATTTTCTCCGGCTTTTCATCATAAGGATCTTCGTTAGTCGCAATCACGATATCGGCATTGGTACCAGCCAGCTGGCCCAATTTCGGTCGGCGGCTGACATCCCGGCCGCCGCCGGCTGAACCCAGAAGATGAATAATTTTTTGATGGGGCAAATATTTAATTAACTGATATAAAGCTTCCACCGCTTTTGGTTCAAAGGCGTAATCAACAATGACTTTAAAATTTTGGCCCTCGTCAATAAATTCAAGCCGACCGGGAATACCGGTAACATTATTTAGACCGTCAGCCATCCCGGCTAAGCCCAAGCCTTGGGATAGACCAACAGTAACGGCCGCTAACGTATTATAAATATTATGGCGGCCCAATAATCGCAGACTGAATAACTGACGATCAACCATGAATTCAATCCCCCCGTTGCTCACCTTGGTCTTTTCGGCCCGCACCACTCGGCCGATATTGGTAGAGTTGTTAGTCAGGGTAAAGCCGAACTTCATTTCCGCCCAATGGTCCAAAAAATCTGAAGCCTGCTGATCGTCCAAGTTAGCAATAATCGTCTTTTTAATTCTCTGACCGGCAATTAATTTCGGCGGGTCGGTCTTTAGCTTGGCGAATAATTTTAATTTGGCTTTTTTATAATTCTCAAAACCGCCGTGAGCTTCCAGGTGCTCGGGATAAAGGTTGGTAAAGACTAAAATGTCATAATTAATTCCGAGATGGCGAAATTGGGCAATGCCTTGCGAGGTAGTTTCAATAATCGCATATTGACAATTGGCTTTGACCGCTTGCTTAATTAATTTTTGTAAAGCAAACCGACCGATCATCGTCATTTTCCGGTCATTTAACCATTCATTTTTGTCCACCTTAAAAAGAATGGTTGAGGCCGCGCCGACCCGGAAACCGGCTTTTTCCAAAATTTTAGTGACTAAATAGACAACGCTTGATTTGCCCGAAGTGCCGGTCACCCCGATCACGATTAATTTTTCCGATGGCTGGCGATAAAAAAAATCAGCCGCCAAAGCAAGTAAGTAATGATAGAGCTGGAATAATGGTCTGGGAATGATTTTACGAAGAGTATTTAGCATAACAAACACTAAATTTCAAATTCCAATGATAAAATAACAAATCACAAGGTATAAGCACCCCGCTTCGCGTCGCTTCAGCGAGGCGAGTAAATCTCAAATTACAAATACCAAATAAATTCAAGACCCCTAGCCTTCTTCCCTTCTCCCCGCCACCAGCGGGGGGAAGGTGCCCTGAGCGACCCTAAGCTGACCTAAGGTGAGCCGAAGGGCGGATGACCCTTCAGTTCCATTCGGGGTCACCTTGACCTTTCGGTAAACTCAAGGTCACTCTGAACTAAGCTGAAGAGTGAATTTACCGAAAGGTGAGGGGTTTTTGAATATTGTAATTTTTAATTTGGGACTTGGATGATGCCTACTTCTTACCGCCTAAAATTTTCAAGGCGGCTTTGAGCCGCTGGCTGACATCCGTGATTTTTTTATCAATTTGATTCAAGGCCCGCTTGGCTTCCACGGCCGAATAACCAAAACCCACCAAAGCATCAAAAGTATCAAGATCAATTTCGGCCTGGGCCCGGGCTTTTTTACTCTTAGGTTTAACTGTTAAGCTTTCCACTTTATTTTTT
>Ga0209541_10003443_pt1 | contig 29055 bp, 29 predicted proteins | sample RifCSPlowO2_01_FD_184027 | JGI IMG/M metagenome (GOLD analysis project Ga0209541, IMG submission 184027) | Groundwater microbial communities from Rifle, Colorado - Rifle CSP2_plank lowO2_0.1 (SPAdes) (version 2) | ecosystem: Environmental > Aquatic > Deep subsurface > Groundwater | place... | reverse complement strand
CGCGATAAATGAATTCGAAAAAAGAGAAGATGAGTTTAACCCCCTGAACGCGCGGCGTAATGCCGAACGATTTTCAGAGAGCAGGTTTGTGAATAGTATAAAGAATTTTGTTACGGAAAAAATCGGGACGGCGATACATGATAGCGCTGCTTAATAAAAAGAGATTGAATATATTTTTCTCGAGCCTTCTGATGGCGGGAGACTTCGCCGCGATCTTTTTGGCTCTTTTCCTTTCATATGAAATTCGTTTCCATTCCAATTTTTTCCCTACGCCGTTAGGCACTCCTTCTATAGCAAATTATTTTTTGCCTGTATTATGGATAGCGGTGCTGCTCGTGCTTGTGATGAATACCCATAACCTCTACAAGTCTGACCCGACGAAGAAATTTATAGATTATGGTTTTTCGATATTTAAAAGCGTCGGTATAACCATGCTTTTTGTGCTCGCGGGGACATTCTTTTATAGGGAAAGGGCGTATTCGCGTTCGCTTATATTTATTACATGGGTAAACCTCGTTCTTCTTATAACTTTTTCGAGATACATCCTGAGTATAGTTTACAGAAAAAGGATACTGCCTAAAACAAAGAAGAGGATAGTCATCATAGGTAAGCCGGAAAGCATGGATATGATAAAATCGCACGAACGCTATTTTAAGCGTTACGGAGATATCGTTGGTATAGTGTCGACTAGAAAAATCTCTCAAGGCTACCCCATATCCGCCAAGCATCTGGGTTCAATTGAAAATTTCGAAGAAGTGTTAAAAGAGGCGAACCCTGATGAAGTGATACTATCCGATCTCGAGATACCCAGGAAGAAGATCCTTTCTATGATACTTGAGTCCGAGAAGAGGATGGTAGCTTTTAAGATAGTGGCGGACCTATTCGATGTCATGATACAGCAATTCGAGATTGAAAATATTGACGGGCTGAATCTTATCAGAATAAAAGAGTCGCCGCTGAACCATGTCTATAGCAGATTTCTGAAGAGAGGAATGGATTTCTTCGGCGCGGTATTTGGGCTCGCTGTTTTGTCGCCTGGTTTAGCGGTTATAGCGATAGTAGTAAAATTAGATTCGCGAGGCCCTGTCCTATTTTCTCAAGAAAGGATGACTGAGGGCGGAAGGATATTCAAGATTTATAAATTTCGCACGATGCGTCCGGAAGCCGAGGCAGAAACAGGGCCTGTTTTCGCGCAGGAAAATGACGAGCGCTGCACAAAAATAGGAAAATTCTTAAGAAGCTATAATCTGGACGAACTGCCGCAGTTATTTAATGTGCTTGCTGGGGATATGAGCCTGGTGGGCCCCAGGCCTGAAAGGCCTCATTTTGTCGATCAATTCAAAGATGATATACCGCGTTATATGAGCCGCCATCATATAAAGGCGGGCATGACCGGGTGGGCTCAGGTGAACGGTCTGCGGCAGGGCACGCCCATAGAGGATCGGGTTAAATATGACCTTTATTACGTGGAAAACTGGTCGATTTGGTTTGACCTGAGAATAATAATCCTATCTTTATTCGCTTTAAAAAATGCTTATTAGCGCATTAAATATTTTAACGGAACTCGCGCTTTGGATTCTTCTCTTTGGAACAACTTTTTCAAATTCTGCGGTCGAGATCTTCGCGATATCCGTTATCAGTTTCTTTATCATTAAGCGGATTCTTCTGAAGGAATTCAGGCCGTCTAAGACGCCGATTAACTTAATATTATATGCGCTATGCGGTATAATCTTTGTCACTTTTTTAAGAAGCGCCTATTTTAGCGAAAGCATAAGAGGGTTTGCGCGCATTGTTAAATTTACGTTCTTATATTTTGCCCTTATAGATTTCTTTCAATCGGACGCGAAGAGGCTGAAAAGAACTTTTTGGATATTAATGATAGTGGCTTGCGTAACTTTCTTAAACGGAATTTTCCAGTCAATCCATGGCTTTGATATCCTAAGGCATAGAGAGATAATAAAAGATGATTATTTGCGAAGGATTCTGGCCTCTTTTGTCCATCCAAATGATTTCGCGGCATATATCATATTTGTGCTGCCGCTGACATTCTGTTTTTTCTGCCGCGGCATTAAAAGCGAACAGAAATATTTTTTGTCCCTAACCTGTCTTCTTGGATTCTACTGCCTTTTCAAGACATATTCCCGCGCGGCATGGTTAGGTTTTTTGATCGCCCTTATAATCTATCTATTTTTTTACAAGAAGAAGACGCTTATCGCCCTTCCTGCTTTTATTATATTATTAATCATTGTCTTTCCGCAAGAGTGGGCCCGGATTAAAAATCTTTTTGCTTTTGAGCATAATACGGTATGGGAAAGAACCCAGTTATGGAAAGGGACCTGGGAGATGGTGAAGGTCCATCCATTCCTTGGTTTTGGCGTTAATACTTTCTCGCGCTACTTTCTCGAGTATAAACCCATAGAATATCCTGATATACGGTATACGCATAATTCATATTTACAGATGTGGTCGGAGATAGGAATTTTTGGTCTTTTAGCTTTTCTTACGATTATATTTACTGTTTTAAGAGCAGCGCTGCGTAATATGGGAAAAAAGATACGAAGCGGTTTCGAGGGATTCATTCTTTTAGGTATTGCCGCGGGCTACGCAGCGTTTTTAATCCAATCCGGTTTAGACACGAATCTTTTTTCCCTTGTCCTCACGACCCTTTTCTGGATAATGACCGCGTACATAGTGTCTCTTAATAAATTTATAGAGAAGGAGATTGATATTTTTCCTCGCAATGACGGAGCCGCATGACAAAAAACTATTCGCTCTCCGCTGTTATACTTTCCAAGAATTCTGAGAAGAAGATAGAGAAATGTCTGTCTTCGCTTAAGGGCTGGGCTGATGAGATTATCCTTGTAGACGGAGGAAGCGCGGATGATACCGTAAAAACAGCCGAAAGGTTCAATGCGCGTATATATTCACATCAGTTTTTAGGATCATTCGCTGAGGAAAGGAATTTCGGCACAGATAAAGCGTCTAACGAGTGGGTTCTCCAGTTAGACAGCGATGAAATAATTACGGATAGTTTTAAGAAAAAATGTGATGCAGCTATCCCCGAGACGAAGTACGCGGCTTTTAAATTCAGAAGGAAGAATATATTTTTAGGCCGCGAATTCACGCATGGCGGATGGTATCATTGGTCCCAGCATCTTTTTAAAAAGGGGCGCGCACGCTACGAAGGCAGGGTTCATGAGAAGATGATAGTCGATGGCGATGTCGGGTATCTTGACGCGGATATCCTGCATATTCCTTTTGACAGCATTTCTGAGTTTATAGAACGGCAGAATCGTTATACGGATCTACAGGCCGCGGATATTATCGATCAGGAAAGGGAGCTTACTTTAAAGAAGGTTAAATATAATCTCAAAGTAAAGCCCGCCAAGTTATTCAGGAAGATCTATTTTAATAAAAAGGGTTATAAAGAGGGGATCCACGGGCTCGTTTTCTCGATCCTTTCATCATATGTTCATTTTCTTAAATGGTCGAAGGTCTGGGAAAGGATAAAAAATCGCAAAAATATACTTATTGTGCGTAATGACCGATTCGGGGAGTTTCTGCTTAATATTCCGGCTATTAGGGCGGTAAAAGAGAAATTTGCTGACTCAAAGATAATTTTAGCGGTAGATCCATATGTTAAAGAACTTGCCGTTAAGATACCCTATGTTGATGAAACTCTGGCATGGGAAAATGGCGGGCATTCTGTATTCGAGGCAGTCAGATTCGGCAACGCGTTAAAGAAAAAAAATATTGATATCGCCGTTATTATGAATCCATCAAAATATTCTAACATCGCCGCATATATGGCCGGCATTCCGATTAGGGTGGGCTATGCCCATAAGTGGGATTTTTTACTTACAAAAAAGATAGAAGACTTAAAACACTTAGGGCAGAAACACGAGGTGGAATATAATCTCGATCTGGTTAAAGTTATAGGCGCCAAAACAAGCGATAAGAGCATTGCCTTAAATATGGATGAGAACGTTCAGGCAGGGGAATCAATCGCGATACATCCATGGACGAGCGATCCTTTAAAGCAGTGGCCTGAAGAACTTTTCCGCGAGCTCACGCTTAAAATTTTGAAAGAAACGGATATGGAAATTTTAATCATCGGCGGTAAAGAAGAGCTGCCAAGAAGCGCCGCATATAACAATCTGGATAAACGCGTAAAGAATTTAACAGGTAGAACTACATTAGCGCAATTGGCATCGGCATTAAAAAAGTGCAAATTGCTTATCTCTAATGACAGCGGCCCCGTCCATCTCGCGGGCGCCGTAGGCACGCCTGTAATAGCATTGTTCGGGAATGATATTCCCGGCAAAGGCCCGAAGAGATGGGGGCCATGGGGAAAGAATAATATTGTTATCGAGAAGAAAAAGCTTTCTGATATAAGCGTTGAAGATGTTTTAAACAAGGTAAGGGAATGGAAAAATTCCTCATCATCAATCCTTTCGGCATAGGGGATATATTATTTACAACGCCTGTCATCAGGGCCTTAAAAGAAAATTATCCTGATAGCTTCATAGGCTATTGGTGTAATGAAAGGGTCAGGGATTTATTAAAAAATGATTTAAGAATTGACAAGATATTTGCGCTCTCGAGAGGGGATATAAAGAGAATATATAAAAAAAATCCATTAAAAGGTTTTTTTACGTTATTAAATTTACTAAAGGAAATAAAAAAAGAAAAATTTAATGCGAGTCTTGACTTCTCTCTTGATAGCCGATATGGTCTATGGTCAAAACTATCCGGGATCAAGAAACGGATAGGGTTCGACTATAAAAATCGAGGCCGATTCCTCACTGAAAGGATAGTATTAAAGGGGTATTCCGCAAGACATGTAATAGAATATTACGCTGATTTGTTAAGATTTATAAATATCGAACTTTGCGATAAAGCTCTTGAGCTGATAGTTAGCAAAGAAAATAGAGCAAGGGCTAAAGAAAGATTAGCCGAACTTGGCGTTGCGCCGTCAAGTTTGGTTCTGGGTATAGCAATGGGAGGCGGGGCAAGCTGGGGAAGGGATGCCGCGTATAAGCAATGGCCGGCAAAGAATTTTGCGCGGTTAGCGGGAAAATTAATAAAAGATTTAGGCGCCAGTGTGGTCCTGTTAGGCAGCGCTGATGAAAAACCGCTTGCAGAGGTTATGCTCAAAGCGTCCATCTGTCATTGCGAGGAGCCCCCGAAGGGGGCGACGAAGCAATCTAAAAGAGATTGCCTGCCTGCCGGCAGGCAGGCTTCGCTCCCGAAGTTTACCCTGAGCGAAGTCGAAGGGGTCGCTCGCAATGACGGTGGTTGTGTAATAGATCTGACAGGCAGGCTTGGCCTCGAAGAGCTCGCGGCAATTATTAAAGAGTTAAAACTTTTAGTTTGTAACGACGGCGGTCCGCTGCATATGGCTGTTGCCTTAGGCGTAAAAACGGTGTCCATATTCGGGCCCGTAGATGATAGGGTTTACGGCCCTTATCCGCCAAGCAGCGATCATGTAGTTATAAAGAAGGATCTGCCGTGCAGGCCTTGTTATGAGAATTTTCGTTTTAAAGGATGTTTCAATGAAAAAAAATGCCTTGAAGATGTGACTGCTGACGAAGTATATGAAAAGGTAAAGACGCTCTTATGACGTGCGACATAGTAATACCGGTATGGAATCAGCCGCTCCTTACCAAGGATTGCGTAGATTCTATAATAAAAAATACCGATTGTTTAGATTACAGGCTTATCATAATAGATAACGCGAGTGATGAGGAAACAAAACGCTATCTTGAAAGCCTGAAATCCTCTACAAGCCCTAGAGTTTTTCTTGTGAGGAACGAGAATAACCTGGGGTTTGTAAGGGCAGCAAACCAGGGGATGAGATTATCCGAGGCCCCTTATGTTTGTTTAATAAACAATGACACTATAGCCGCAAAAGGCTGGCTTAGCGAGATGATAAGGATCGCGGACAGCTCTGCCAATATAGGGCTGGTAAATCCTTCAAGCAATAATCTGGGCCAAAGGCCGATTAAGGGCGAGTCGATCGAAACATACGCTGAAAAACTAAAAGAATATGCCGGCACCTTTATCGAGATCGGCTCTGCCATCGGTTTTTGCATGCTCATAAAAAAAGAGGTTATCAAAAGAATAGGCGTATTCGATGAGATATACGGCATGGGTAATTTTGAGGATACAGACTTTTCACGCCGGGCTATAAAGGATGGATTCTTATGCGTTAGGGCATGCGGCGCATATGTTTATCATAGAGAGGGAACATCATTCGGACGCGATAAAACGTTCGACGAAAACTTTGAAAGGAATAGGCAGATCTATGAGTTCAGATGGGGTAAGCGTAGATGGATCGCCTATATACTGAATTCGCTCGATGAATATACATTAACGAAGTTTAATAAAGACGCGATAAGAACAGCGAGGAATGGTTATTGGGTATGGTCATTCTCGAAAGAACATCTGGATTTACCGCGCCATTCTAATATAATATCGGCGGAATTTAATAAAAATTTTTATGCAAGGACGCTGTTTAAAATATTGTTTAAAAAGAAGAGATTCAGCGAAATATTCGTTACGGATGAAAGATTGGCTTTCTTTTTAGAGAGGCTGTCGTTCATCCATAAAGCCAAGGTGTATTATTATTGAAAGGCCAATATGGAAAAAATTCCCGTTTCGGTTGTCGTAATAACTAAGAATGAAGAAAATAATATAGCGGGCTGTTTAAAGAGCGCGGAATGGGCTGATGAAATTATAGTGCTCGATGACAGCAGCTCCGACAAAACAGTCGAGATGGCAAAAAGATTCACCGACAAGATATTCTCAAGAAAAATGGATATAGAAGGGGCGCATAGAAACTATGCCTATAGTCTGGCAAAAAACAATTGGGTATTGAGTCTCGATGCGGATGAAAAGATAACGCCCGAGCTTGCGGAGGAGCTGCGGCAAATATTCCAACAACCAATAAAGGACATAGTATTCGCCATACCTATCAAGACATTTATAGGCAAGCGTTGGATAAGATACGGCGGGTGGTATCCCGCGAGTAAGGTAAGGCTGTTTGAAAAAGAGCGCGTTAAGTACGAAGAGAAGGGAGTCCATCCGCGCATAATATATCACGGTACATGCGGCCATCTTAAAGGGGACATACTTCACTACTCATATAGAAACTTTCATGATTTTTTTGAAAGCCTGAATAATCAGACTACTCTGGAGGCAAAAAAATGGTTCGATGAGAAACGAAAGGTCAGCCTTGTAAAGGCGTATAGAAAATATTTATCCAGATTCTTAAGATATTATTTCATAGAGCAAGGATTCAGAGACGGAATTATCGGGTTAATGGCGGCGTTTGGCGGCGGTTTTTATCAGATCATGGCTTATGTTAAATACTGGGAGATGCTTCGAAATGAGAGAGAAGAGCAGTAGGGGAACGTAGTGAGGCTATCGATAATAATACCGGCATATAATGAAGAAAAGGCAATCAGCTCTATGATAGAGAGAACTCTTTCCGCGAGGCAGGATATTATAAAAAATGCGGGCGTCGAGAACGTAGAAGTTATTGTAGTTAATGACGGTTCGAAAGATAATACGAGGCAGATAGTTGAACGCCATAAAGAGGTCTTATTGATTTCTTACGAGAAGAATAAAGGCTATGGGGCCGCGATAAAGCAGGGTTTTGATAACGCCAGCGGCGACCTGCTGTCTTTTTTAGATGCCGATGGTACGTGCGATCCGCGATTATTTGTTGGTTTAATAAATTCTCTCATCAAAAATAACTCCGACATCGCGATAGGCTCAAGGCTCGGGCCCGGCAGCTCGATGCCGAAGATAAGGCGATTAGGCAATATTGCCTATGCAAAGATAATCAATTTTTTTGGAAACACGCGGATAATCGATTGTTCCAGCGGTATGAGGGTTTTGAGGAGAGCCGCCCTTCCGAAACTCTATCCTCTCCCGGATGGTTTACATTTTACTCCGGCCATGACCTGTAGAGCGCTCATGGGCAAGGGGTTGAAAATAGTGGAAGTGCCGATTGAATACGCAAAGAGGACAGGGAAATCCAAATTAAGCGTAATAAGAGACGGGCTGCGATTTTTAAAGACCATATTAGGAATGGCGTTATTTTATAAGCCATTAAAATTTTTCATAACCTTTACTATAATCGGCCTTATCTTTATTTTTACCGGTATCTTGGTTTTTTGGTTTTTTAAATGAAACCTCGTATTGCATTCTTGAGAGGTTCCATATGCTATTGTACAAGAGTCTGCATATGAAAAATAAAATCTTCAAATTAGTTTTCACGGTTTGGGTAATAATATGGATATTTCTCCTGATAAGGGAGATGTTCGCTAAAGGTAATATACGCGAGTATAACGCGTTGCTGCATAGGTCATTGGATGGGAAAAGGGCCTATGTTACAGGAGACAGGCTTTATGAATTCTTATCCTTTTGTAATGCCGAACTTCCCGAAGGCGCTAAGTATATGTTTTTCGGGCTGGAGGAGGATAGTCATGATAAGAGGAGGGCCACTTATTATCTTTATCCGCACTTAGAAGCGGAAGAAGCCGATTTTCTCCTGATGTTTAATGAACCAATTTTATCCAGGACTGGCTATGAAATCATTTCCAAGTTAGACGACACAAGATATATTCTCAAAGATCTGAAAAGAAGAGGCAGGTGATGGAATTATTTAGGCTGGCTCTAAGTATCTTCGCGGCGGTTTTTATAGGGTGGAACATACTCTATTTAATATCATTCAGAAAGATCAAGCTGTCTTTTTTGGAAAGACTATTTATCTCCTATGGTTCCGGCTTCGGATTCATAAGCCTTGAGATGTTCTTATTTCATTTTTTTAGTATAAAATTTAGCCTCATTAGAATAATAGCCCCGTGGACCCTGCTTTTTATCACGAATCTTATTATTTATCTCAAAAGAGAAGGGCCGTATGGCCGCGATCCTTATGACATGAAAGACAGGGGCAACATCCTCCTTAATTCTTTTCTGGCTGCCGGAATAATATTCGAAATATTATACGCATTCTTTAGAGCGCTTATAAAACCTATCGAAGCATATGACGCGATAGCCACGTATGCTATAAGGTCAAAGATATTTTATATGGAAAATTCAATACCGCATGATTTTTTTTATAATTTGAGCCTCCTTTTCCCGCATCCCGACTATCCCCTGAATATCCCGTTGTCCGAGACTTTTGTATATTTGTTTTTAGGAAATCTTAATGACCAGATTGCAAAGGTCATCTTTCCTTTATATTTCCTTGCCACATTGGGGATTCTGTATTTTGGCGTTAGGCGCTTTAGCGGCCGTACCGGCGCGTTATTATTTACGTTTATTTTAGCGTCAGTGCCCCAATTTAATCACTTCGCGACAAATGCCTATCATGATATCCCTTTGTCATATTACTGTTTTGCGGGCGCTCTCTTTTTGCTCTACTGGTTCAAGGAAACAGAATCTTTAGGCTGCTTATATATATCGGCAGTGATGACAGCTATGGCAGGGTGGACTAAAAACGAGGGTTTTGTATATTGCGCGGCAAATATCCTGCTGTTATTGATATTTCTGTTTATAAATCGTCGTGGTATAAAGAAGAAGGATATATTAAGCGGGCTTTTATATATATGCGTCATTTTATTAATACTTACTCCCTGGTTATGGGTTAAATTTACGGCGAATTTAGTCAACTCGGATGTCGGTTCAACCACCCTAAGCGAATTAAACATTATAAAACAGTCTTATAAGGCATGGCCCATTCTTTATGAATTTCAAAGACAGATATTCGGCCCCAAAAAATGGAATATTATATGGATAGCGGCTTTTATAGCGATGGCGGTCTATCGTAAAAAAATATTCGCTGATGGCCAAAAATACATAACAATTTCTCTGATCCTGACGGTCTCCGGTTATATCTTCGCGTATTTAATCGGGCAGGACGAGATACGGCATATGGTTGGCACGACTTGGAGCAGGATGATGATGCATTTTCTTCCCCTTACCGTTTACTGGCTCGCCTATCTGATAAAAGATGAGTTCGCAGAGCGGAAAGGCTAAGTGATTTCCATATTAGATGGCAGCGGTCAAAGGCGCATGCTTATCTGCCCTGTTTGCGGCTCTAAGGAATGGACCAAGCGATACAGGATAGACAGCTGGAATATCGAGGAATGCGGCGCTTGCGGCTTCGCGAAGATAGATCCGCTGCCGGTAGGGGAAGAGAGGGGGAAATATTACCGCGAAGAGAAGATCGTAGAAAGAAACATTAAGCAAAAGAGGCCTTCTCAGAAGTTCTCCAGGCTTTTGAAGCGGCTCTTCAGCGCGGCCACAGGGCGCGAAAAGGGAGCCATATTCTATAATAAACTGCGCCGGCATCTATCGCCTAAGTCCAAAATTCTTGATATAGGCTGCGGTGACGGCAGCTTCATCCGTAAAGCGCAGGAGAATTTCGTCTGCACAGGCATTGAGATCTCGGAGTACCTGGCGTCTATGGCAAGAGGGCGTCCCGGCCTAAAAGTTATCACCGGCAATTTTCTAAATACCTCTTTTCTGAACGAAGAGTACGACGGAATCACCTTGATATCTATCTTAGAGCACCTGGATGACCCCTTAGAAGCGATAAAGAAGTGTTTCAATCTTTTGAAGAGGCGTGGAGTCTTATTGTTAAAGACTGTAAATTATGGTTGTTTGAATAGAAGGATAAAAAAAATGAGATGGACCGGCTTTCGTCCTCCGGATCATGTAATATATTTTAATCCGTCAAACTTGAAAATATTATTGAAGAACGCGGGATTTAAAAAAATAAAGATCTCTGCCATGCCTCTTAATGATAATATGTATTGCGAGGCATTTAAGTGAAAGCTGTATTTATTGACAGGGACGGAGTGATAAACAAAGATCCCGGAGGATGGACACAATATAATTATGTCACGGAGTGGAAAGATTTTCATTTTATACCCGGCGCGCTCGAGGCCTTGAAGATATTAAAGAAAAAAGGTATTAAAGTAATAGTAGCGTCGAATCAGGGCGGCGTAAATAAGGGTTATTATACGCGGGAAAAATTGGATGAAATCAATAATCTGATGCTGGAAGAGATTAAAAAACGCGGGGGAGAAATCGAAGAGGTCTTTTATTGTATTCACAGGGATGAGGATAATTGCGACTGCAGGAAACCAAAACCGGGCATGCTTGAAACAGCGGCTAAAAAATACGGAATAGATCCAAAAACCGCGTATTTTATAGGCGACGCGGAAAAGGATGTTATAGCAGGGAAAAAAATAGGGTGCAAAACGGTGCTTGTGCTTTCAGGTAAAACTTCATTAAAAAGTATTGAAAACTGGCCAGAGAAGCCGGATTACGTGTTTAACGACCTGCTGGGCGCTGTTAAGCGGCTAACCAGCGGGGCAAATTTTGCTTCGCCCGCCTGCGGCGGGCAGGCAAAATCTGGGAATTAGAGGAGACTTTAAGTGAAACCTCGCATTGCATTCGGGAGAGGTTCCATATGCGATTAATTATATGAGGGCTGGCATATGAAAATTCTTGTAACGGGCGGCGCGGGCATGGTGGGCAGCCACTGTGCCGAGTATTATGCGAAAAAAGGAGATGAGGTAGTAGTGCTCGATAACCTTATGAGGTCCAAGCTTTTTGGATATGATAAAAAGAGCGTAGAGTACAACTGGAATTATCTCAAAATTTATAAAAATGTAAAAAGGGTTAAGGGCGATGTGAGGAAAAGGAAGGATGTTGTGGAAGCCATCGGCAAGGGCGTGGACCTGTGCATCCATACAGCCGGTCAGCCCGGTGTGCCGCTATCGTGTAAAGCGCCGATGGAAGATTTCAGTATAAACGCGTTCGGAACTTTAAATGTGCTCGAGTGCATCAGGCAGAAGTGCAGCGATGCGGCATTTGTATATTGCTCAACAAATAAAGTATTCGGCGAAAATGTTGGTAAGATAAAATTGGCAGAATTAGAAAAACGATATGTGTATGACGCGGCGGCAGGTGTTCCTGAAACGATGTCAATAGACCTTACAGGACATACGCCTTACGGCGCGAGTAAATACGTCGGCGATATCTACACGCAGGAATACGCGCACATTTATGGCATGAAGACCGCGGTCTTCAGGATGAGCTGTATCTACGGGGTAAGGCAGTTTGGATTCGAAGATCAGGGGTGGGTCGCTCATTTTGTGATTGCAAATCTATTTAAGAAGCCCATAAAGATTTTTGGGAACGGAAAGCAGGTGCGCGACCTCCTTTACGTAGAGAATCTTGTCGAGGCCTATGATAAATTTTATAAAAGCAGCATACGACATGACGTATACAATATAGGAGGCGGGCCTGAGAACACGGCATCGCTATTGGAATTTATCGAGATGATAGAAAATTATACGGGGATTAAGATGAAATACACTTTCGATGAATGGCGGCCTTCCGACCAGAAGGTATATATATCGGACATTGCGAAAGTGGTTAGAGAATTAAAATGGAAACCTAAGATAATCCCCCTGAAGGGAGTGGGGCTTCTTACTGAGTGGGTGAAAGAGAATAAGAAATTATTCAAATAATGAGAAAAAAGATACTCATAATTTATGCGACGGCAGGAATAGGGCATAAAAAAGCTTCTATGGCGGTAAAGAAGGCTTATGATGAGATGGCCCTGCCCGATGTCGAGGTGACTTTAATAGACGCGCTCGATTACACGAATGATTTCTTTAAGTGGGCATATCTACAGGCATATCTATTGCTGGTAAATAAATTACCTATGTTCTGGGCGCTTTCATATTATCTTACAGATTGCCCTCTTGTAGGCCTGATAGTATCAAAGATAAGGAGGCTTAACAATTGGGCCAATTCAAAAAAATTGGTAAAGTATTTGTTAGATACCAAGCCGAACGTGATCCTGTCAACGCACTTCTTCGCAAGCGAAGTAATCGCGGATTTGAAGACGCAAGGTATGGTTAATTCGAAGCTCATTACAATCATAACAGATTATAGAACGCACTCATGGTGGCTCGGGGAAGGTACGGACACGTATATTGTGGCAAGCGAGGACGCCAAGCGCGAGCTTGAATGCCGTAAAGTCGATCCGTCTAAGATCATGGTCACGGGTATTCCTGTGGAGCCTATATTTTCTAAACCGCTGGATAGAGCCAAAATTTTTAAAACGACGAATTTGCGTGATGACCTCTTTACGATACTCGTAATAGGCGGAGGTTTTGGCGTAGGCCCTATTGAAGCAATAACCAGGGTTATTGCTCAAATCCCAAAGGACATCCAGATGGTAGTTGTATGCGGCCATAATGATGAGTTGGTAAAAAAAATGGAAAAATTAAAGGGCGATCTGAAACTCAATATGAAGGTCTTGGGTTTTATTGATAACGTTTATGAATATATGGAGATAGCGGATATCTTGATCTCTAAGTCGGGCGGCATAACAGTCTCAGAAAGTTTAGCGAAGTGCGTACCTATGGTTATAATATCGCCTATCCTCGGTCAGGAAACAGGGAACTCTAACTTTCTTATCAAAAACGGCGCGGCAATAAAAGTCAAAAAGTTAGATGATCTGAAAACGGCCTTAGAAGACCTATTGGCCAGCCCCTATAAGATAGAAAAGATGAAGGATTCTATTAAAGCGATAAGAAAGCCCAACGCCGCTTATGATGCGGCAAGGATTGCGTATGAATCCCGTTAGAAACAGCGTTTCTGCCGGGGTTAGTGGGGGTTTCTAACGGGATGAATATAGTAAATAGTGAATTAAAAGAAGTAATCGATTCGATAAGGGCTTATATTGAGCTTGATAAGGCCTCCGGTATCGATGAATTCTTTATGCGTGAACGCGGTACACAGCGCGCAATAGACAATACGAACAACCTGGAATCGTTGAAACAAGAAGCGCTGAATTGCAGGCGCTGTGGTCTCCACAAGACACGGCGCAATGTTGTATTCGGTTCGGGTAATCCTAATGCTGATCTGATGTTCATAGGTGAGGCGCCAGGCGAGGATGAAGACATTCAAGGGCTTCCCTTTGTCGGCCGCGCGGGGCAGCTCCTTACAAAGATAATAGAGGCAATGGGCCTGAAAAGGAGCGATGTGTATATAGCTAATATATTAAAATGCAGGCCCCCGAATAACCGAACGCCTCTTCCTGCGGAAATATTGGAATGCGAGGATAATGTAAAGAGGCAGGCTGAACTTATAAAACCAAAGGTTATATGCACCCTCGGAAAATTCGCGAGCCAGACTCTTTTAAGGACAGAAATTCCTATAAGCGCGTTAAGGGGGAAATTCCATGCCTTTAACGGCATCAAGGTGATGCCCACCTTCCATCCAGCATACCTTTTGAGAAATCCGAATGATAAGAGATTGGTATGGGGCGATATGAAAAAAATAATGAAAGAGCTGGATATAAAATGCCCAAATTCGTCCAAGTAGCCATAGCCTTGCCTATAAACAGGCTCTTCCACTATAAGATACCCGAAGCGATTACGAATGAAATAGCCATAGGTAAACGGGTCTTCGTGCCTTTTCAGAATAGAAGGGTTGTGGGTTACATTGCCGCGCTTAGTGAGGAGGCGGATGTTTTAGAGGTAAAGGATATAGAGGCGGTAATCGATAAGGCGCCCATCCTTTCCGACGAGATGCTTAAACTGACAAAATGGATAAGCGATACTTATTTCTGTTCATGGGGCGAGGCTATCGGCGCGGCAATACCTGCAGGCATAAAACAGGGTAAGCGAGAGATAGGTTCCAGAATAAAAGAAAGCCGCGAAAAAAAAGAGGGCCTTCCTTCGACTAAGCCGCATACATTAACAGAGGAGCAGTCCAGCGCGTTAAAAAATGTTATCGAGTCAGTCGATAAAAAAGAATATAAGACATTTCTTTTGCACGGTATTACGGCAAGCGGCAAGACAGAAGTGTATCTGCAGGCCATAGACCATGCCTTAAGCAAGGGCAGGCAGGCGATAATGCTTGTTCCGGAAATATCCCTTACTCCACAGACGGTTGAAAGGTTCGTTTCGAGATTCGGCGACAGGGTCGCGGTGATACATTCTAAACTTACGGCAGCGAAGAGATTTCTGGAGTGGAAACGGATAAAGGACGGAAGAGCCAGTATTGTTGTCGGAGCGCGCTCAGCCATATTCAGCCCCATGAATGAGCTGGGCGTGATAATAGTTGATGAGGAGCACGAAACATCGTATAAACAGGATGACGTCCCCAGATATCACGCGCGGGATGTCGCAGAAGAAAGAGCGAAACTTAATAATTGCCCTCTTATCCTAGGAAGCGCTACGCCATCGCTGGAGTCCTACTATAAAGCCAGGAAAGGCGAATATAGGCTCGTGCGGCTCACAAAAAGGATAGAAGAAAGGCTTTTACCCAAAGTAAAGATAGTTGACATGAGGATGGAGCTCGCGACTCGCAAAAAAATAGCGATATTCTCGAAAATTTTGCTCGATGCCATAGAGAATACCTTAAAGAAGAAGAAGCAGGCTATAATATTTTTAAACAGGCGCGGCTTTTCGACGTTTGTTAACTGCAAGAAATGCGGCCTTGTGTTAAAATGCAAAAGGTGCGATACGGTTTTAGTGTATCATTTTGAGGAGAAGAAGTTAATCTGCCACTATTGCAATTATAGGCAGGAGCCTCCTGATATCTGTCCGAGGTGCAGAAGTTCCTATATAAAATATTTTGGCCTAGGGACGGAAAGGGTTGAGTCGGAGATAGGCCATCAGTTCGCGCACGCGCATATCGCGAGGATGGATTCTGATACTACGGCAAAGTCCGGCTCGCACGATAGGATCTTAGGCGAGTTTAAATCCGGCGATACCAGCCTTTTGGTCGGCACACAAATGATAGCCAAAGGATTGGATTTTCCGGAAGTGACGCTTGTTGGCGTTGTCTCGGCAGACGTTACATTGAATGTCCCCGATTTCAGAGCGAGCGAGAGGACATTCAACCTTTTGACTCAAGTCGCCGGCAGGGCAGGGCGCGGCGAGGACGGAGGCGAGGTCATAGTGCAGACTTATGCGCCGAGCCACTACTCGATCCTGACAGCGGCAAAGCACGATTATGAAAAATTTTATGAGGAAGAGATAAAGTCGAGAAAAGAGCTGCTTTACCCCCCATTTGTGAATCTAATTAAGGTCACAGTGAGGGCTAGGAACGACGAATTAACATTAAAGACAGCGCAAAACCTGGCTGACGTTATCAGAGCCGAATGCCAGAAAGTTCCGGATATACCCCTGAAATGCGCCGCAGATACCCACAAAAAAGGCCTGACCCCTTTATTCGTGGCGGGGCCGGCGCCCGCGCCAATCGCGCGTATGCGCGGATATTTCAGGTACAATATACTGCTTAAGGGCAAAGACCGCGCCGCGATGTGCGTATTATTACGCAAAGTATTAGGCTCGTTTCGAAAGCCGTCGGGCGTCCTGATTGCGGTCGACGTCGATCCGATTAGTATGTAGAGGAAGGAATTTTTTCGCTTCAGCAGTGAGGCGGCTACTTTTGCGGCCAGCCTGACGCTGCTGTCAAAAATTTTGACACATTATAGCGATTTAATAAAAAATTTTAAATTCCTGAAAGAAGTTAAAATTTTGTCAAAATTTTTCCAGAATAAATTGGCATGCTTAAATGCCAATTTATGTCAGCGGAAGGCTGGCCGCAAAAGTAGCCGCCTCTACTTTGATGGTTGACGCGAAAAATTCAGGCTGTGAACAAAATACTTTGTGCTCACCATAACGAGTTTTAGGTTTAAAGCGGTGAGGACCAGAAAAATTAAAGGGAGAGCCGCATGAATATAGTCTTTTTTGGCACATCAGAGTTTACGATGCCTATATTGCGCAGGCTCATAGATTCAAAACATGCGATATTGGCGGTAGTGACACAGCCTGATAAGCAGAAGGGCAGACGACTTAAGTTATCGCCGCCTCCGACGAAGGTCCTGGCACAGGCCAAAAATATCCCCGTCTATCAGCCGGATAATGCCTCGAGCAAGGACTCGCTGGAATATTTAAGAAGGCTCAAGGCCGACCTATTTGTCGTTGCGGCGTTTGGGCAGATCCTCAAGAAAGAAGTATTGGAAATGCCCAAAAATTACTCCTTAAACGTGCATGGCTCACTTCTGCCAAAGTATAGAGGCGCCGCGCCTACGAACTGGGCAATAATTAATGGCGACAGGACTTCCGGCGTCACGGTAATAAAAATGAACGAAAGTATGGACGAAGGAGACATCATATTTAAAAAAGAGATAGCGATTGACGCTGAAGATACAAACATTACTTTAAGTGAAAAATTATCCGATCTCGCCGCCAGCTCATTGATGGAAACCATCGAATTGATCGAATCGAATAAAGTAAAATTTATAGAACAGGATGATTCGGCCGCGACATATGCGCCGAAATTAAAGAAAAAGGATGGACTGATAAATTGGAATGAGCCGGCGCTTACGATTCATCGTAAAGTTCGCGGGCTGCTGCCGTGGCCTGGCGCTTACACATCTTTTAAAGATAAAATATTAAAGATCTTAAAAACAGAAGTCGCGCAAGAGTTGAAAGAAAAAGCGAAAAATGGCGAAGTCGTCGCGATTTTAAAACATAAAGGCATAGTGGTGAAGACCGGTTCGGGCAATCTATTGATACAGTATGTCCAAATTGAGGGTAAGAAGCCGCTTGACACCGATGCCTTCCTATGCGGCCACAAAGTAGAGGCCGGTTATATATTCGGAAATTAGGATCCTTTGGCGGATTTTTATTGAAATTTTTGCAAGATATGGTATGCTGTTTTAAATCTTTAATACAAGGGTAATATTAACGAAGTAGCGTAAGAAAACAGTTGCGCTACATTATTATGGGAGGGGATTATGACAAGAAATGTCAAGGTGAAGAACGCGGATGTAGACAATAAGACATCGTGTGACTGCGAGCCCGCTGGAAAAAAGGCCTCCAAGAAGAGCTGGGAAACCCCAAAGATAGAAGATGTCTCTGGCAAAATAATGGCCCAGCCTTATATCAGATTTACTTAATATATGGTCTTCCCAAAATATGTTAAAGTAAGACAGGAGCGGTTCGGGGCAGTTGTCTTCGATACGCTAAAAGAAAAGGTGTTTGTTTCAAACCCGACAGGCGCGGACATACTGCGCCTTCTTGGTGAGGAAAAGTCTATCGGGGACATCTGCGACGAATTGAGCCGGAGCTACGATGGAAATCCCGCGCAATTGAAAGTGGAAGTAAATAACTTCGTAGATGAATTGCGAAAGAGAGAACTGTTTATTATATGAACAAGGCACAGGGCATTATAGATGAACTCGAAGATATAAGTATAACCGGCTCCAATGTCGAGGATTTCGAATCCCCCTTATTTATCGCCTGGCAATTAAACTCCGCCTGTAACCTCGATTGCCTTCACTGTTGTGAAGAGGCGGGACATAAGATGCCCGATGAGTTAAGCCGCGAGGAGGCCATTGATTTTTGCCGCCAGATCATAGATTTGAAGATTCCCTATGCGGCTATCTCCGGCGGAGAGCCGATGTTATGCCCGCATTTTTTTGAGCTCGCCGAGGTCTTTACCTCAAATGGTATAAGCCTTAAAGTAGAGACAAACGGAATGTTTATCGGTGATAAAGAGGCGAAGCGTTTTGCTAAGTTAGGCATGCGTTCGATCCAGATAAGTGTAGATGGCGCAACTGCCGAGACCCACGAAGTTATGAGAAAGAGGGGCGACTTCAGGAAGTCCCTCGATGCCTGTAAGCTCCTCATAGAAAACGGCGTGAATACAGAGATAGTATTTGTCCCGACGAAATTCAATATTCACGAGATAGGCAAAGCCATCGATATGGCCTATACCTTGGGGGTCTACGGTTTTTATACGGGAAAGATTATGCGGATAGGCCGGGCTGCCCAGAACTGGGATTTGCTCTGTCCTACTGATGAGCAATACGCCGAGGCCTTCGAGGTCCTTAAAGCCAAACAGGTCCAATACGATGGCAAGATGAAGGTATATTATTATCCCTACGACGTTGTAGATGAGCTGAAGTATAGACTCCATCATCCCGCCGCGAGCCTCCTGGTCATCCCTAACGGAAAGGTAAAACTGATTGGGCCGCTTCCTTTCCTTTGCGGAGATTTAAGACGCCAGACCCTGAAGGATATCTGGCAGCGATATAAGAAGGCTTGGAAGGAGAAGGCAGTCATTGATTTTACTAATAGGGTGATAAACGACCCACAACTTCTCTGTGAATCCAATAGATGGGTAGATTTATACCCGGAATAGTAAGGACTATAAGATATAGATTCTTATTAATTGCGGGTGTATTTCCATATCTCGTTGGTTCAAGCATAGCCTACCATAAGACCGCGACATTTCATCTCAATCTTTTCTCCGTTGGACTTAGCGGAATATTTCTTGCCCTTTTGGCGGTGGAATATATAAATGAATATTTTGATTCAAGGATTGGAGGAACGGACCACGTATTCTCTTTGGAAAGACGTCCCGCCCCGCTTTATTATAAATTCGTCGGTTTCGGAGCCCTTTTATTTGCCTTCTTTATCGCGGTATTACTGACCATCGAGAGGGGTTACCCTGTAATGTTATTATCTCTTATAGGGGCAGTTGCGATTTTTTTCTATTTGGGGCCTCCGCTCAAATTATCCCATAGAGGATTTGGAGAAGTTACCATAGCGCTCTCATATGGGGTTTTTATGACGATGGGTAGCTTCTATTTACAGGCGCGGCGAATGGATTTGTCTATATTCGGGGCGTCGATACTTGCCAGTCTGCTTATATTAGCATTAACGCTTGCAAATGAGATACCCGATTACTATCAGGATAGATTGGCCGGTAAAAGAAATATTGTTGTAAGATTTGGGAGACTTAAAACCACTCATCTATTTGGCACAGTATTGATTTTATCATATACGGCGTTAATATCTGAACTTATCTTCGGCGTATTGCCACCGCTTTGTTGGCTCATCCTTTTGACATCACCTGTTGCGTTTCGAAGTTATGCTACTGCTATAAGATATCATGATCAGCCGCCGCAGTTTATTCCGGCTATAAGAGGGGCTATAGCAATATATGCGATATCGATGATGATATTGTCCCTGGGTTATTTGTTTACTTGACCGGATGGAATCTTATGGTGGCATAAATGTTGTACAAATCAGGATTTTTGTTGCATATTATGTCACTTATGATATAATCGGCGATTATTATGCGGAAAAAAGTTGCGCCGAGGGAACTGATTCAACAGGATTTTCGTAATCTTAAATCATCCGAACGTCTCTATACCAGCCCCAAGATAGAAGAGCTCATATTCCTGCAGTCTATTGAGGGGAGGGCCCATAATGGGGCGGGGAGTTTTAATAAACGCTTTTACGTTAATACCACTATAGATGATGTCATAAGGGCCGTTGGTAGAAGCCCTAAGGCGACTAAGACGAAGAGACAGGAGTTAATAGACGAAATAGTCGAGTTCGTCGACAGCGCGCTGGGGGATGACCCTAGGGACAGGCTTGTAACGAGAAATGGAAAACCGTTATTAGGTATTCCGTTCTTTAAAGAAAAGACGGTAAATTACCACGATATATTAAAAGGCCTGTATCTGGGCGGCCTAAGAGATGACGTAGATATAAGAAGCAGGACTGAAAAGCTCTTTAAAATAGACATAGGGTATGGCAGGTGCTATCTTGTTGATATCGATGTCATGAACGATATGTGTCTTGATGCCGAGGATCTGGCTCATCAGGAAAATCAGGACAGGCTCGAAGAGTTTAGGTCCTTAGGCCTGATCGTAGATGAGACTAAGACAAGATATCGTGATTCCAAGCGTATAAAATATATATACATTCGCCACCACGTAGGCCCCGGCCAGTCTGATGATACCGCAATAGTCGCAAGCGGGCTCATTTTTAATGTCGATGTAGCTCTGGGCGTGTTTCTGGCAGACGCTATAGATACGCTCGAGAAATACGTAAATATCTACAGGGATCAGGATAATGAACTCGCGCGATATATAAAAGAGAATTATGCCTTCCTTGATTGCGAAGAGAAAGACGTTTGTGAGTTGTCGTATCTTGCGGCAATACCGAAAGAAAAGATCGACGAAATACCAGATAGTTCTTTAAGATACCTTTTAAGCATAGACGAGGAGACCGGTCAATCGGCCATTGAGACGCATATAAATTTTATCGAAGGTAAGCCGATACAACAGATGCCGATAAGCCATAGAAGGGTGCAGGTTACCCAGCTGTATGAATTCATAAAAGAGAAACTTAAAAGTATAAAGAAAGAGGTTGTATTTAAAATTCCTGAGGTGCTCGGCAAGGAACTTGAATCCTCGGTAACGAAAGTAATGCAGCGCAGATTCATAACAGTCAGCCCGCTTACTTCTTTAAAAACGGCTTTGCAAAAAGCTGAGGCTAGAAAGAGCGAACTGATTATAGTAAAAGATGAAAACGGAAATATACTCGGCATAGTGAACCCAAGCGACTTTTTAGTATTTTTGAGAGGAGAAAATAATGCCTGAGTTAAGGCGTGACCCGGTTATAGGCAGGTGGGTAATAATTTCAACCGAAAGATCCAAAAGGCCCGACCAGTTTTTATCAGGCGTAGAAAAAGAAGAGTTTGCCCGCGGAGAGAAATGCCCGTTCTGTGAAGGCAATGAAAGCATGACCCCTCCCGAAATAGCCGCTTTAAGAAATCCCGGCTCGAAACCAAATACGCCTGGATGGGACGTGCGCGTTATTCCTTATAAATTTCCTCTATTAATACCGGAAGGCGATCTAAATCGTCATGGCCACGGCATGTATGATATTATGGATGCCATAGGCGCGCATGAGATAGTGGTAGAGACCCCGGATCATCAATGCGAAGGAGTGCCGCCGGCAGGACAACTAGCGAAAATCTTTAACGTTGTTATTGATAGGATAGCTGATCTTGAAAAAGACGCGCGCATAAAGTACGTACTATTGATAAAGAATTATGGCAGGGCAGCGGGCGGCGGCCATATAAAACATCAGCGCATGCAGCTTGTAGGAACTCCGGTTAATCTCAAAAGAGTGAAAGAGGAGCTTGTCGGCACAAAACAATATTATGACTATAAAGATAGATGCATCTTCTGCGACATAATAAAACAGGAGCAGGCCGCGCAGGTAAGAGTAATTTTGGAATCGAAGTATTTTATCGCTATAATGCCGTTCGCATCGCGTTTTCCTTTTGAGACATGGATACTTCCGAAAGAACATTCATGCGATTTTTATAAAACACCCAAAGACAGGGTCTGCGACTTCGCGGATCTGGTAAGCCAAACATTTGCCAGATTAAGAAAGGTAATAGGCGATTTTCCGCATAATGTAGTATTGCATTCGGCGCCGTTCAGAAGAGATCTCGGCAAGAGAAGATACTGGGAGACAATAGATAAGGACTATCACTGGCATTTTGAGATACTGCCCATATTGACGCGTGTCGCGGGATTCGAATGGGGCAGCGGCTTTTACATAAATCCGCTCCCTCCGGAGGATGCCTGTAAGAGCGTCAGGGAGCCGAATCAAGAATAGTCTAATAGAGAAGGTGCGGGATGAACCCCGCACCTTCTAAAGAAGGCTTACGTGGCGGAAGAAGGTGCGAGATGAATGAACTGAGAAGAGAGCCGATTACCGGTAGATGGATAATTACATATTTGGACAGGATTCCCGCGGTTAAGGATTTTAAGATAGAATCAAACGAGAAAAAAGGACAGGCAACGTGTCCTTTCTGTTGGGGTAAAGAAGATCAGACGCCGCCCGAGATACTCGTCCACAGAAAATACGGCGCCCCGAACACGGCTAACTGGACATTAAGAGTTGTTTCGAACAAATTCCCCGCATTGCGCATAGAGGGAGACCTGAATAAAGATGGTATGGGTGTATTTGATAAGATGAACGGTATAGGGGCGCATGAAGTCATAATAGAGACGCCGGATCATTTTAAGGATACCGCGGATCTTGCTTATCAGGAAGCGGAGGAAGTCGTATGGGCATATGTATCCAGGTCGTTAGATTTAAGGCGTGATAAGCGCTTCAAATACATTCTTATATTTAAAAATTACGGAAAGATCGCGGGCGCCTCCCTAGAACATTGCCACAGCCAGCTGATAGCGTTGCCGATCGTGCCAAAACGCGTTCAGGAAGAGCTTGACGGCGCCAAGCAATATTACGATTATAAAGAACGCTGCGTATTTTGCGACATGATAAGGGAAGAGCAGGATGAGAAGGAGCGCGTAATATATGAGGACGGGAAGGTGATCGCCTATTGTCCTTATGTCTCAAGATTCCCTTACGAAGTATGGATTATGCCTAAGAAACACGCGTCAGATCTTACGGGCCTCGACAGGGACACGGTCCCGTGCGTTGCGAAGGCTTTGCGCGACAGTCTATTAAGGATAAAAAAATATCTGGGAGACCCGCCATATAATTTCATAGTTCATACCTCCCCGATAAACGGGCGCGAGAGGGAGGACTATCATTGGCATATAGAGATAATGCCAAAGCTGGTTAATGTTGCCGGTTTTGAATGGGGCAGTGGATTTTACATCAATTCCGTACCGCCGGATATAGCCGCGCAGAATTTGTTGGGTGTAAAACTCGGAGAGTGAAAACGAGGAGGTTTTTAACATGGCAGTAAAGATAGGCATCAACGGATTTGGAAGAATCGGGAGGATGGTCGGAAGAGCGGTATTAGAAAAAAATTCTAAAAATATAGAGCTTGTGGCGGTAAACGACATAACAGACGCAAAGAGCCTCGCTCATCTATTAAAGTATGACTCGGTCCATGGCCGTTTTCCGAACGGAGATGTAAAGGCAGGGCCCGAATCAATAATAGTCAACGGCAAAGAGATAAAGGTTTTAGCGAAGAGAGATCCCGCGGAATTGCCATGGAAGCAGCTTGGCGTAGAAATAGTCGTAGAGTCCACGGGACTTTTCACCGTAAAGAATGACGGCGTGAATAAAAAAGGCAAGGAAGTTAAGGGCGCCGTGAACCATATTACAAAAGGCGGCGCCAAGAAAGTTATCATCTCCGCGCCGGCAGAAGGCGAAGACCTGACAGTCGTAATGGGCGTTAATGAAGATAAATATGACCCAAAGAATCACGCCGTTATTTCAAACGCTTCATGCACAACTAACTGTTTAGGGCCCGTCGCGAAAGTCATTAACGACAACTGGGGCATAGAAAAGGGATTGATGACCACGATACACGCGTATACGAACGATCAGCGTGTTCATGACCTTCCTCATCCTGACATGAGAAGGGCGAGAGCGGCGGCTGTATCGATGATACCCACATCAACAGGCGCCGCGAAGGCAATAGGCCTAGTCATACCTGAATTAAATGGAAAACTTGACGGATATGCCGTTAGGGTTCCTGTCCCCAATGTTTCCTTAATAGACTTAACCTGCCTGCTTAAAAAAGAAACGACCACCGAAGAAGTCAATAAGGTATTAAAATCTTACGCGGACGGCAAGATGAGGGGTATCCTCGCATATACAGATGAGGATGTCGTGTCTGTTGATTTTAACCACACCTCTCAGTCATCTACCGTAGATTCAAAGCTTACAAAGGTAATAGGCGGAAATTTCGTAAAAGTCACTTCATGGTACGACAACGAGTGGGGATATTCGTGCAGGATAGTTGACCTGATCGAATACATGATAAAGAAGGGGCTGTGAAAAAAACGATCAAAGATGTCGATTTAAAAGACAAGAGAGCGTTGATGAGGGTTGATTTTAATGTCCCTCTCGACGATAAGTTAAAGATAACCGATGATATAAGGATACGCGCCGCGCTTCCGACCATAAAGTATGCTATAGAAAAAGGAGCCAAGGTCATCCTCATGAGTCATTTGGGCAGGCCTGACGGCAAAGTAGTTGACAGGATGCGCCTGACACCTGTCGCAAAAAGGCTGGAGGAACTGCTGGGCAAGAAAGTCGTAAAGACAGATGATTGCATTGGCGACACGGTCAAGAAGACTATAAGCACCATGAAACCGGGCGATGTGGTCCTGCTCGAAAATTTAAGATTCCACGCGGAAGAGGAGAAGGATGGCGCTTCTTTCGCAAAAGAATTATCGAGCCTCGGTGACGTATTTGTCAATGATGCCTTCGGGACAGCCCACAGGGCGCATGCGTCGACAGAAGGCGTGACTAAATACTTGCCATCTATCGCGGGATTCCTGCTCGAGAAAGAGATCCGGTATCTGGGCAGCGCAGTCGACAATCCGAAGAGGCCGTTTGTCGCGATTCTTGGAGGCGCAAAGGTCAATGATAAGATCAAAGTGATAGACAACCTATTAAACAAGGTAAACGCCTTATTAATAGGCGGTGGGATGGCATACACATTCTTAAATGCCAAAGGTAAAGCAATCGGCTCTTCAAAGCTCGACAAAGACGGTTTTGATACGGCCAGACTTGCGCTTGATAAGGCCGCAAAGAAAAATATACCACTCCTGCTTCCGATCGATCACGTTATTGGAGACAAATTTGACGCGAATGCCAATACGAAGGTAGTGGGCGAAGATATCCCCGACGGCTGGATGGGCTTGGACATAGGCCCGAAGACAATAAAGCTTTTCGAAGATAAATTGAAAAGCGCAAAGACCATTATCTGGAATGGCCCCTTAGGTGTTTTTGAAATGGATAAGTTCGCCAAAGGGACCGAGGAGATCGCGAAATTTTTGGCAAGCCTTAAAGGCGCGACCACTGTCATAGGCGGCGGGGATACAGCTGCCGCAATGTCAAAATTCAAGGTTGAAGATAAGATGACGCATATCTCTACAGGCGGCGGCGCTTCGCTGGAATATCTTGAAGGCCGCGGGCTGCCTGGCATTGACGCCCTACAGGATAAATTATGAGCCGCATCATTATTGCCGGTAACTGGAAGATGAATAGGAATATCGGCGAATCCATCGATCTCGCCAATTCCATAAAAAGATTATTATATGATGTTGAAGAGGTAGAGGTAGTTATATGTCCGCCATACACTTCTTTGAGCGATGTCAGGGAAGTTATTATGGAAACGAACATAAAGCTTGGCGCGCAGGATTGCTATTGGGAGAAAGAGGGCGCCTTTACGGGGGAGGTCTCGGTCCCCATGCTTAAAGATGTCGGATGCGAATACGTGATAATAGGGCACTCCGAAAGAAGACAGTTCTTCAATGAAACGAACGAGATAGTGAATAAGAAGGCGAAGGCTGTTTTAAAAGAAGGCATGAGGCCCATTATCTGTGTAGGCGAGAAATTAGAAGAGAGAAAAAACGGCAAGACATTTGATATAGTAAAAGGCCATATTGTTAATTCCCTCGCGGGGCTTTCGAGAGAAGAGATGTTAAAGGCAGTGATAGCATATGAGCCTGTATGGGCCATAGGAACGGGCGTCAATGCGACAGAGGGACAGGCCCAGGAAGTGCATAAATATATAAGAGGACTTTTGGAAGAGATGTTTGATGCGGATGCCGCAAGGTCTGTTAGAATTCAATACGGAGGCAGCGTAAAGCCAGACAATATAAAAGAGCTGATTTCTCAGGAAGACGTTGACGGCGCTCTCGTCGGAGGGGCGAGCCTGAAGGCCGATTCATTCGTTCAGATTGTCAAAAACTGTTTGTAATAATACCCTTAGATTTTTCTTGAAGGCCCTATCAACAGGTAAGTTAAGCCGAAGGAAAGATGAGGTAGGAAAATGTTATACGGATTTGTGATGGCAATACACGTTATAGTGTCGCTTGTTCTGATATCTGTTATACTTCTTCAGGCCGGCCGCGGAGGAGGTTTAAGCGAATCCTTCGGCGGAAGTCAGACGCAGACCATACTCGGCACGAAGACATCGGTATTCTTAAAGCGCGCTACCGCCGTTTCGGCAGTATTATACATACTGGTATGCCTTGTACTCGGTGTAATGACAAGCCACAGGGGCAGGTCACTTGTTGCAAGAGGCGGGATACAGCCTCCTATAACGACAAGCGGCGGGGTCCCGCAGCCTGCGCCCGATACATCGCCTATTGATTATTGATTAAAATAAAAATGCGTAAGAATGAAAAAATACCGCTAGTGACTTTAGCGGTATTTTTTTTGATATTTGCCGTTAACTTGAACGCGGCGGAAGAAAAAAAAGGCGAACCTTCCTACGGCGATGCTATAGTAACCGCCTCAAGCAGCGACGCGCGTACCCTCATCCCGATCTCGGCCTCGGATTCAGCTTCAAGCGATATATGCGGTATGATCTTCAACGGCCTTGTAAAGTATGATAAAAATGTCGAGATAGTAGGCGACCTTGCTGAAAAGTGGGACATTGAAGATGAGGGTAAGACTATAATATTCCATTTAAGAAGGGATGTCCGGTGGCACGACAGTGCGCCGTTTACAGCGCGCGATGTGGAGTTTACTTATAAAAAGCTTATCGATCCAAATGTGAAAACTCCGTATAGCGGTGATTTCGAGCGTATAAAAGATTTTATTATCCTTGATGATCATACCGTTAAAATTAGTTATAAAGAACCATTCGCGCCCGCGCTTTCGAGTTGGGGCATGTGGATAATGCCTGAGCATATATTTAGAAAAGAGGATCTTAATAAGACTCGATTCAGCCGCTCGCCCGTCGGGACAGGGCCCTATAGATTCAAGTCGTGGAGGACGGGGGAAGGCATAGAGCTCGTTTCAAACCATTACTATTTTGAAGGGCGTCCTTATATAGATAGGTATATATATAGAATAATACCTGATGATGCGACGACGTTCTTGGAATTGCGGACGCAGGGAGTCGATATGTCGCTCTTGACGCCGCTGCAATTCGTCAGGCAGACCAATGATGATTTTTTTAAACGTCGCTATAATAAATTTAGATATCCGAGTTTCGGATTTACTTATATGGGATACAACTTATCAGATCCGAAATTTCAGGATGCGGGAGTAAGGCAGGCTATAAATTATGCCGTAAATAAGGGAGAGATTATAGATACGGTCTTCTTCGGGCTTGCAAAACCAACTACAGGGCCGTTCATGCTTGACTCATGGGCGTATAATAAGGATGTAAGGGGAGTCTCTTATGATCCATCCGAAGCAAAGCGACTTTTAAAAGAAGCGGGATGGGCTGATGCGGATGGTGACGGCTGTGTCGAGAAAGACGGCAAAATTTTTGAATTCACCGTTTTGGTTAATCAAGGGAATGCGGAACGGATAAGATGCGCTGAGCTTATTCAGAAATATTTGAAGGATGTCGGCATAAGGATGAATATCCGGGTTATTGAATGGTCCAGCATGATCAATGAGTTTATAAATAAGCGGCGGTTTGAGGCGGTTTTGATGGGGTGGTTCTTATCTCGCGATCCGGATTGCTACGATATATGGCATTCTTCAAAGACGCGCGAAGGCGAATTCAACTTTATCGGGTATAAGAATGACAGGGTCGATAAGTTATTGGAAGAGGGCAGGCGCACTTTCGATCCTACGAAGCGCGCCGCGATATACCACAAGATACATAAATTGATTTACGAGGATCAGCCGTATTTATTTTTGTATTCGCAAGACACGCTTCCTATTGTCAATTCGCGCTTCCGCGGTGTCGAGGCATCGCCCATCGGCATCGGCTATAATTTTATCAAGTGGTATGTTCCAAAGAGCGAGCAGAGGTATAAGTGAAAATTTTTTATGTTCTCTGACAGTACGCGGAGTGTTGTTCGCGGCCTGATTTTTTTCGCACTAGCGGAGGCGGTTACTTTTGGGGTGTTGCTTTCGCTTGCCGTCCCGTTACATTAGGCATGTAACGGGACTGTGGACAAAATTTGACAGAATTTTAGCTTCTTTCATATGCTAACTCTCCTACAATTGCATATGGAACTTTTATTGAGCGCAATACGAAGTTTCAGGAATCTAAAATTCTTTTCTAAACCGCCATCTGGTGTCAAATTTTGTAACAGGGTAGATTCCAGTTACTAATGCAACAGATTGACGAATACTTCGTGCGGTGTTAAAAAGCCCAAGACTTTTCGTGGCCGGTCATTTAACATGTTTTGTGCTCTATTGATCTGTTTTAGCGATA
>Ga0209541_10003440_pt1 | contig 29058 bp, 25 predicted proteins | sample RifCSPlowO2_01_FD_184027 | JGI IMG/M metagenome (GOLD analysis project Ga0209541, IMG submission 184027) | Groundwater microbial communities from Rifle, Colorado - Rifle CSP2_plank lowO2_0.1 (SPAdes) (version 2) | ecosystem: Environmental > Aquatic > Deep subsurface > Groundwater | place... | reverse complement strand
CCGCCACTCCCGCCACCGTCCGCAGTGCCGCCGCAGTCCTAAAGCGGCGACAGGTCTCGACATGCCCAGCACCACATTGAGCTTGCTCAATGTGGTGCTGGGCCCCTTCCTTTGCTTCGTTTCTTCATCCCATTAGAAGCCCGAGACCGCAAATGTCTCGGCAGACGCCCAAGGCATCTTGCTTCTAACGGGACAAAGCTTGAAAAGAAACAAAGGAAGGGCTAAGCTAAGCCCGAATGAAAATATGAAAAAAATCACGGCCGCACAAAAGTTTATTATCTCAACCCTTATCATAGGCGTGGTTTTTGCCGTCAGTTCATTCATACCGGCTGTTACCAATGCTCAATATGACGGAGGATATGACTACGGTGGCTATGGCGGAGGTTATGATTACGGGAGTTACGGCTACGATAGCGGCAGCTATGACTACGGCAGTTACGGTACAGGCGGTTATGACTATGGCAGTTATGGGTACGATACTAGTTATGATTATGGAAGTTATGATACCGGCGGTTATGATTACGGGAGCTATGGATACGATAGCGGTAGCTATGATTATGGCGGTTATGGTACAGGCGGTTATGACTACGGGAGTTATGGCTATGATACTAGTTATGATTATGGTTCTTACGGCTACGATACGGGTTATTATGATTACACCATTCCCGTTTACACTGCTCCTAGCTACGACGCACCCAACTATTATACTACACCATATTACGATGCGCCAAGTTACGCAGCACCTTATTATGCGGCGCCGTCTTACGGTGCTCCATTATATCAAGCACCTATCTACAACGCTCCTTCTTACAGTGCCCCATCCTACGCAGCACCGTCATACCAAGCGCCGTCTTATCAAGCACCCACCTACACGGCCCCAACATACACCGCGCCAACATATACGGCTCCGACGTACACAGCCCCAACCTATACCGCTCCTACTTACACAGCACCAATTTACAACGCTCCTGTTTATAATCCACCGGTTTACAATCCGCCTCCTGTTTACACCTATCCAACTCCGCCTATACAGCAACTTCCTTACGTAACCATTTCAAGTAATCCCTCAATCATAAATTATGGTTCGAGCTCGGTACTAAACTGGAACTCTTCCTACGCTAATAATTGTTATGCCTCGGGCGGCTGGTCGGGTACAGTATCTCTCTCGGGCACGCAAACGATTTATCCGTCAATCAGCACAACCTACACCGTTACTTGTTACAACAATTACGGCCAGTCCACGGCCCAGACGTTTGTGAGTGTAAATAACCAGCCCTCGTACGCGCCTGCGGTAAATATCACGGCTACTCCCAATGTCATAAATAACGGCGCTACTGCACTTTTAGTTTGGAGCTCTTCGAACACTTCAAACTGTTATGCTTCGGGTGCCTGGTTAGGAACAAAATCTCTCTCTGGATCAGAAACAGTTTCGCCCAGCGTAAATAGCGTCTACTCTATTACTTGTTCAAATAACGTGGGTAGTGCTAGCGACAGTGATACGGTTATTGTAAACAGTGTTCTGGGTCAACCACCGATCGCCAAGTTTACTGCGGCCTGCGTCGCAAGCCCATCTGTCGCTACCGTAAACAGTAACGTAACATTCGTAGCCGGTAAATACGGCGGCACCGCTCCCTATTACTACTCATGGAGCGGAGATATTGCTGGCAGTGGTGATGTTAAGAACTTCATCTTTGATAGCACTGGTTTTAAGAGCGTGACACTTCGCGTAACTGACGCCTATAATCGAGTAGCAACCGCCAATTGTTCGGTACAAGTTAATCCGGTAAGAGTAACGGCGGCTCCTGTTACACCAACAACCATTACAGTGGCTACCACTGATTACGCAAGTATCTGTGAAGCTCTAGGTTACGTGAAACCTTCTACACTCATAAACAGCACCAGCACTGGAACAGGCACAGACGGCAATAGTAACATTGATAACACGCTCGTTACATCGGCGAATGGCAACAAATCTCTAGCTGCCTCACTATTCTTCAATGACCAAGGCAGTCCGTCCAGATTTTCTTTCATCCTAATGCTGTACATCATGGCCATATTCTTTATCGGATTCATGGCGCTAATATATTCGGCCGTAAAACGGCGCGAGACATAAAAGAGATATGAACTAAAAACTCCCCGTGTGGGGAGTTTTTAGTTATGATTTTTTATTTGGCTAAAAACTGTTGTAAAATAAAGTGCATGAGTATAAATCAGGAACTTTCTAAAATCCTTCTCGAAATGGCAGAACTTCTCACTATGAAAGAAGTGCTCTTTAAGCCTCGGGCCTACGAAAACGCTTCGCAATCAATCGCCTCACTTAATGAAAATGTCAAAGATATATACACGCGTAGCGGCATAAAAGCTCTCATGGAAATCCCAAGCGTCGGTCGTGGCATCGCTGAAAAAATTGAGGAATACATTAAAACCGGCCATATCAAAGAATACCAAGAAATGAAGAAAGATATGCCAGTTGATATTGCGGGGCTTACTGCCATTGAAGGCGTGGGACCGAAGATGATCGGCGCGCTCTATAAGCAATTAGGCGTAAAAAACATAAATGATCTTGAAAAAGCGGCGCGCGCGGGCAAAATAAACGGGCTGGAACGCTTCGGAAAAAAATCAGAAGAAAAAATATTAAAGGGCATCGAGTTTTTACGCGCCTCCGGCGGGAGAATGACTATAGGCGAAGCTCTGTCGCTCGCGCGCGAAATTGAAGAAAAAATCAGTAAGTTTCATGGAGTTAATGTAGCCATTGCCGCCGGTTCTATCCGGAGACGGAAAGAGACGATCGGCGATCTTGATTTTCTCGCGATCTCAAATGAGCCTGAAAAGGTAAGAGCGCAATTTGTTAAATTGCCTAATGTCAGTCATGTTTACGCGAGCGGCTTCACTAAAACCATGGTACGCCTTAAGGAAGGATTGGATGCCGACCTCCGCGTTATCCCCGCAAAATCTTTCGGTGCTGCTTTGAATTACTTCACCGGCTCCAAGGAGCACAATGTTGCGCTCCGCGAAATTGCTATTAAAAATGGCATGAAATTAAATGAGTATGGCCTTTTTCGTCTACATGGCAAGAAAGAAATTCAAATCGCCGGCGAATCAGAGGAAGGAATTTATAAAGCTCTCGGGCTTCACTATATTCAGCCGGAGATGCGCGAGATGAAAGGTGAGATTGAAGCCGCCGCCCTTCGGCCAGCTCAAGGCAAGCCATATGGATTACCGACGCTTATCGGCTACGGCGACCTTTTAGGCGATCTTCAAACGCAGACCAATTGGACCGATGGCGCGAATTCAATCGAAGAAATGGCGCGGGCGGCTGTAAATTGCGGCCTTCAATATATTGTAATTACTGATCACACGAAAGCACTTGCCATGACCGGCGGCGCCGATGAAAAAAAACTTTTGCGCCAAATGGCGGAAATCAAAAAAGTAAATAAAAAAATCCGCGGCGCGTATCCGCATTTTAAGATTTTGACCGGTGCGGAGGTAAATATCGGCAAAGATGGCTCTCTTGATATCAAAGATGAGGTCTTGGAGAAACTTGAGGTGGTAGGTGCCGCTGTGCACAGCCATTTTAATCTCTCCAAAGCAGAACAGACGAAGCGGATCATCCGCGCTATGGAAAATAAAAATGTGGATATTATTTTTCATCTTACCACCCGCCTAATTAACAAACGCAAGCCGATTGAGCTTGATATTGACGAGATTATTAAAACTGCTAAACGCACCGGCACGATTCTTGAAATAGACGCTCACCCCGAAAGACTGGATATCAAAGATGACTACATCCGCAAATGCATAGCCGCAGGCGTTAAGATGTCTATTGATTCAGACGCGCATTCGGTGGAACACTTCCCTCTTTTGGAATACGGCATTGCGGAGGCCCGGCGTGGCTGGGCAACTAAGAACGATATAGTGAACTCATGGCCGGTGGAGAAAATGTTAAAATTCCTCAAAAAACCATAAAGATAATGGCTGTGTTGTTTGTGCTTTTACAAAAACAGAAAAGTTTCTAATTACCCTACTGTCCAGTCTGACGATCGTCTGACTGGACAGTAAAATTAAACAACCATTCTGCAAGTCGTATGACTTGCGCATAATTATAGAGAATTGGTAAGTTGTTACAGCTTTTTACATTATTGCTTAAAAATATCTTTGTGTTAGCATAGATAGCAGTAACCCAAATCAAAAATAAAGGAGCAAGACATGGGAACAGCACAGAAAGAAGTAAGATGCCTTAGGGGTAACGTGTATTCAATACCCAAAGGTAGGATGGACATTGAGATTATGGAAGATGATACATTACAGGGAATTCACTATTGTGACTGTTCAATGCCGACGCCGCGTTCTTCGGAAATGAAATTCTTTCGCCCAAGTCATGATCTATCAGTTTTAGTATGTACTCAGTGTTGCTTACGTGTTGAATTTCACGGTCTACCCCGAAAAGACTTCAATAAACTTTTCTTAAAGATTGAGAAATACCTCGAGCGACGCATGAAGCTTTTCTGGCCCAAGCAGCCGAGCTTCTTGGACAGCGATATTCTAAGTGATAATATTATGCTTAGAGTAAACGAATTTGTGGTTTTCGGCGAAAGACTTGAAGCTTGGCATTGTTATGATAAAAATATAGTAGTATTCCAAGGAACTGAAGTTAGACGGATTAAAATGGGTGTTCGCAATGTGAGTAATTCGCAGGTAGCCTTACATTGTCCGAAATGCGGTTTTGACGTACAGTTTCCATTTTCATATAACATGACCTCTCAAGATGTTGGAAAAAGTCTACGGAAAGCACTTGACGCTAAACAAAGCAAGTGAAGAAACGTCATCGCCGGCATCGCGCCGGCATTTTTGTTTATAAATGTAATTTAATTTTATCTAAATCGCACCCTCTTTCTTTAAAATCGCCCTCTTAAATTCCGTGCCCCCATTATAGCCGCCGAGCTTACCGTTGGAGCGGATGACACGATGGCACGGAACAGATTTATCGTGATTTTTATTTAAGATATTTCCCACGGCGCGAAAAGCCAACGGCCGGCCAGACAGTTTCGCAACTTCCCTGTAGCTAAGCGTCTTGCCTTTCGGTATGCGCGAGACAATTTTATATACTGTTTTTGCAAAATCAGTCATAAAAATTACAGTAGATCATTATTTAGATTACTGTCCCATCCAACGATCGTCGGATAGGACAGTGATATTTTATTTTTTGGGCGAGTTTTGTACATGCCGATTATTATACCAAGACACTCACCAAACAAAAACCTGCTTATTTCTCAAAGCAGGTCAATCGGCAAAATCAACGACTTTATGGCCTTGACCGTCGTGATGCACCAGACCTTTAACAAACCCATGTCTCCCGAGAAACTGTAGTAAACGCCAGCCAAGATCAAGCTGTCCAAGTATGTGCTCAAACCTCGCCGACCATGGATGTTTATGATGATTGCGATGTAGGAGCTCGCCGCCGACTAGATAATCTCGTTCGACTACATTTTTAGACCTATCCAGCGGATCATCCTTTTGCCAGTGACCTAAGCCGTTAACCGCACCTCCGGCAATAGGCACAACTAATACATGTAATAGCCAAGTAATTATGCCTGGCAAAAAGCCCCAAAGCGGTCCCCAGGGAGAGTAAAAACACGTGCTACAGCAAATAACGAAAAGTGTAATGATACCCAGCAGGTGATGCCGATCGTAAAGCTTATCCCACTTTTCCGGCAAAATATCCTTGGTTACAATCTTGATTTGATCTTTAAGCTCTATAGACGCGAAGTGATACCTTACGGCTTGGAAAAATCCAATATACCAGATACCGTAAATCCAAGGACTATGCGGATCACCCTGCTCATCTGTGTAAGCATGATGTATTCTGTGTAATCCTACCCATACTCTCTGCATCATGCCAGTACAAATCCATACGGTAAAGCGAAAGACATGTATTATCCTTGGGTCCATATACCAAATTGATCGATGTGCTAGATAACGGTGGAGATAGAGCGTACTCGAAAGAATATTCACTGCATATGCAATAATTACTTCAATACAGATTAAAATAACAGCGGCGTGTACGGGAAAAATCTCAAAGATCATGAGCTATATCCCCCTTATTTATTTGGAGTGCTGTCTATATTTATACGATTACCGCAAAATAAAAACAAACCGGCCAAGACCAGTGCGTTATTTTTTGAGCAAAATATTAAAATCTACGACGTAGCTACTTTTTTTTCTTTCTCATGAACGCCGGAATATCCCAGGAATCGTGGTCCTCTTTTTTTTCTTTTTTGGCCGGCTCGGGAGCAGGTTCTTCTATGGCATCTCTAAAATCGAATTTAACCTCTTTTGCTTCTTCAGTCATAAACACCGGCAAAGTTTCACGCTCGTTAAAACCGGAAAAGAGCGAGCTGGATGATTTTGCCTCGTTAAAACCAGTTGCGATAAGCGTTACTTTAATCTGTCCTTGCCTTAATTTTCTATCATAGTAGGCACCGAAAATAATCTTGGCCCCTGGGTCAACGGCCTCCGAGACTGCCTTTGCGATATCGTTAACCTCGTTCATCTTTAAATCCCGACTGCCGGCAATACCCAGTAGCACCCCCTTCGCGCCATCAATTGTAACCTCAAGTAGCGGCGAACTAACCGCCTGTGTTACGGCATTTAGCGCCCGCTCTTGGCCGGAGGCGACGCCTAGACCCACGATTGCCGAACCAGCATCTTGCATCACCACGCGCACATCGGCAAAATCAAGATTAATAATGCCTGGAGTAGCGATGAGCTCAACGATTCCCTGTACCGCGTTCCTCAATACCTCATCAATTGATTCAAACGCTTTAATAATTGACGTGTCTTTGTCGATAATTGAAAAAATCCGATCGTTAGGGATAACAATTAAAGCGTCAACCTTGTCCTTAAGTTTCAACAGCCCTTCATGTGCTATGCGGCTCCTCTGCGATCCTTCAAACGAAAACGGCTTCGTGACAACCGCGACAGTTAAGGCGCCTGATTGTTTGGCTACTTCGGCGATAATGGGCGAAGCACCCGTGCCCGTACCTCCGCCTAGGCCAGCGGTAATAAAAACCAAATCAGCGCCGTTAATCATTTCTGCTATTTCTGAACGATTTTCTTCAGCCGCTTGTTTGCCAAGATCCGGATTCATGCCCGTGCCTAAACCACGCGTAAGATTTTTTCCGATATATAATTTGTTCTTAACGTTTGAGGCATCCAAGTCCTGCGTGTCAGTATTCACTGCTACAAATTCAACCCCCCTCACAAATTCAGAACTCATGCGCGAGACGGCATTGCCGCCGCCGCCGCCCACACCCACGACTTTCACTTTGGCAAACGCAAAGTTACTCGTACCGCCGCTATTAGTTTTTCTGTTTTTCTTTTTGGACATGTGAATGTTGTCTAAATTTATAAGCGAGATTCAATGTTGAACGAAATAAATGTAGCTACAACATTGAGCACCCGTCAAAGTTTTGCTTCCCAAAATTTAGGCGAGTAAAGGTTTGGTATTTACAAATTTTACGCCCTAAGCTTAAATTTGCAAACCAAGCCTTTTACGGAAGCAAATTCTTCAAAAATGACTTAAGAAAGGAGGTCACGGGATTCCCCCAGTCAACGAAGTCCAAGATGCCGTCTTTTTTGCTGTACTCGGCGCCGCAAAGTAGAAGACCGGTCGCACAAACAAATTCTGGATCTTCAAGCTCGGCCTTATAGTCCGGGTCTATTATTGGAAAATTGCCTTCCGTCACACCCAGTTGGCTTGAGAGACGCAACTCTTCCCTGGCTAAATCCTGTATGCCTAGGAGTTTTGCCCCACCTCCAGAGATTATTACGCCCGCAGGCAACTGTTGGGCTTTCCCGATTGATTTAAGTTCATTATTAACGAGTTCAAAAATTTCCGCAAGTCGCGACTCAATGATCTCCGACAGGAAGCGTTTTCCTACCGTGCCCCTCACATCGGCGCTTATCAAACGTAAATCAATTGATTCTTTTTGCGGCACACTGCGAGACATGGCATAACCGAACTGAAGTTTCACCGATTCGGCGTCCGCGACGGGAATTTTGAAGCCAACGGCCACATCGTTAGTGATATGTCCCGCTCCGATCGGAAAAATCGCCGAATGAAGCAATTTACTTTCTTCGTAAACAGCCATGCCAGTTGTCGCGGCGCCAATATCCAAAAGTACCACGCCCAGTTCTTTTTGTTTTTTGGTTAAAACCGCGCGGCTTGAAGAGAGCGGACCAATTACAAAACCGCCGATTTTGCAACCGTTCAATTCAATAAGCTTGGTCAGATTCGCCAAATACATGGAAAAGGCGTCGATAATAATACTCTCGACTTCAAGGCGATTACCCACTAGGCCTTGCGGATCCAAAATATCTTTTACGCCGTCTACCACAAACTCGCGCGTAATAGTGTGAATAATTCTCCGGTTGGGTGAAATGGCGACCGCCTGCGATGCTTTAATAACGCGGTCTATATCATCTTTATAGATTTCATTATCGGCGCGCGAAACGGCGATAATACCCTTTGAAGAACGGCTGGATATCTGTGGGCCATTCACATTTACATAAATATTTTTGCTGGCCGCCTTAAAATCCTTGCGAAGCGCCGAAAAAATGTCGCTTGTTGCGAGTGCTACTTCGTCAATATCATAAATCGCTCCCTTCCGAACACCGCGCGAGGGTACTTTCCATACCTTCATGATTTTTATCTCACCCGATTTTCCCACTTCCCCCACTATCAGTTTTATATTATGTGAGCCTATATCAAGGCCGGCAATTTGCATAAATATGGTTTTTAATAAGTCTTTTCATGAGCCGTTTTTCTTCGCGTTGCATTTCTATCATATCACTTTTTTTCTTATGATCATACCCCAAAAGGTGGAGGATTCCGTGAATCGTAAAAAAGGTTATGTCCTCATTTTTCTTTTGAATAAACTCGGGCGACAGATAAATTTCACCAATGGGACAAAACTTCATTTTAGGGAGAATGAAATCCTTCGGCATCTGGAACGAGAGCACGTTAGTTGGCTTGTTTTTGTCTCTGTACGTCCTGTTTAATTTCGCAATGGTAGCAAGAGGAACAAGATAAATCGAAATTGCTACTTGATTTTTTCCTAAATAAAAAAGAGAACGGGAGGCGACGTTTCGAATTAAAGGTAGAAGAGAACTAAAATCTTTCCGCAAAGCCATCACCAAAACACGATTCTTGCGTAGATTTGCCATCCACAAATCTAGCCCATAAGGCGCTTAATAACATCCTGGACCATGCGCCCGTCAACCTTGCCTTTTAATTCTTGCATCGTTCCCTTCATAATCTCTCCAAATTCTTTAGCACCGCTGGCTAGAACTTTTTTCACGACTGCTTCAACTTCGGCTTCTCCTAACTGCTTAGGCAGATATTTTTCTATAAACTCGCTCTCTTGCTTTTCTCTTTGCTCAAGTTCGGGTCTTCCGCCTTGCGCATAAAGTACGGCCGCTTCTTTTCTTTTCTTGGCTTCTCTCCGCAATACGTCTAAAACTTCTTCTTCGGTAAGAACCTCTTCGCCTGTTTTGCCGCGCTTTTCAATCACTTTGTTGCCAATAACAGTAATGAGCATGCGAAGTACTCCCATATCAAACTCACGCTCGCTTCGCCCAAGCTTCAGCGAGGTGAGTCGTTCTTTCATGGCAGTTTTTAGATCTTCTCTAATTTTTTCGTAAAGCATAAATAGAATTATGAAACAGGAATGATGGTTAAGATAATAACTAAATTGCCATTGCTGACCCTAATTCATGATTCATTATTCTTATAGGAGTCCAAGCTTGCGCTTTACTTCTATTTCCTTTTTCTTACTATCGCGCTTTAAGGCTAAAACGCGACGCTTATTTCGATTGGCCAAGCGGCCATGAAAACGCCGCTTCCTTACCTCTTTTAAAATGCCGCTTTGCTGTACCTTCTTCGAAAAACGGTAAAAAAGCGATGTTCCTGATTCCCCTTCTTTTTTCTTTATTTCCATACCCTGTGCTACAACTGCGATATATCCGGCTCTTTAAGAGCGTAATTTTCTCGTGTTGTTGTTTAATGTTTGATATAATCAACTACTTAGATTTCATGCCCTGGCTAACAATCGCAGTTGTCGCAACGGGGCATATATATATTGGGTTTGCTTCTTCCGTTAACCTTTTATTCTTTTAGCTAGCTCGGCAAGCGAGGTATCGCTTGCTATATGTACAATAGAATGCAACGAACCGCCACCGTCATCCCGATAACGCGGAATCACGTGAATATGCAGATGATCTATTGCTTGTCCGGCAAGGATACCATGATTTATTCCGATAGTAAACCCCTGGGGTTGAAGCGTAGTCTCTATCTTTTTTGTTACTTTTTTTACCGCCAAAAACAGCGGCCCAACATATTTATCTTCAATAGTAATAATATTTTCTGCGTGTGCCTTAGGGACAATAATCGCATGTCCCGGCGTGCAAGGATGAATATCTAGAAAGGCCAGAGTAAACTTATCTTCATATACAATCTCCGAGAAAATTTCCTTTAGGGTAATTTTACAAAATAAACAATCCATAATAGTTCCTAATCACTAGTGGCTATTGGCAAATTACTATTTCAATCTCTTCTTTACCTCCTCAACGACACGTTTCATGGGCACGCTTTCTTGCATGCCAGAGGTGAGATCGCGGATAATAATGCTTTCTTCATAAACTTCTTTTTGTCCCAAAATAAGCGCAAAATCAGCGCCAACTTTGTCGGCAAGCTGCATTTGTTTTCTTAAGAGATCTTTCCCAAACGATTCGCGGACAAGAATGCCTTTATCTCGAAACTCTTCGACTAACTTCAAAACTCTTTTCTTCGCCATATCACCTATATACATAAGAAATACCCGCGCCTTGTTTTTAGAAGTTAGTTCAATATTTTTTATTTTCATAACTTCAATCAGACGCTCTATGCCCAAAGCAGATCCCATGCCGGGTGTAGGTCTCCCGCCGATCATCTCGAATAAGTAGTCATAACGACCGCCGCCAGCTATCGCCAAGTTATAGCCCTCGGTAAAAATTTCAAAAACAGTCTTATTGTAGTAGTCCAGACCCCTTACAAGAAACGGATTTAGGGTATACGGCAACATAAGTTCGTCGAGATATTCAACCACAGACTTGAAGTGTGTGTTGCAGGAATTGCAAAGATTGTCCATGAGGTTTGGCGCGTGTTCCTTTAATGCAACACAATCTTCGCTCTTACAGTCGAGAAGTCGCAGCGGGTTGGTCTTAAGCCGCTTGCGGCAATTGGCGCAAAGTTTCTTTTCATGCCGCCGGTAATAGTCCAAAAGCCGTTTTTTAAAGTGCGGCCGACACACCCGGCAACCAATAGAATTGATCTGGAGAGTCAGATTCTTGATTTTTAAACCCTCGATGAATCTGAAGCTCGCGAGAATTACTTGAGCGTCATAAATAGGGTCAGCGGCGGCACCCATAATTTCAAAACCGAACTGATGGAACTCGCGATACCGGCCGGCTTGAGGCTGTTCATGTCTAAACATCGGACCTGTATAGTAAAGCTTCACCGGCTGGCTGATGTGACTAAGACCATGTTCAAGATAACTTCTCGCAATTGAGGCGGTCCCTTCCGGCCTAAGAATAAAATTATCCGTTCCCCTGCTTTTTATAAAAAACATTTCCTTTGAGACAATATCCGTATCAATGCCAACCGCTCTTATAAACAAATCGGCATTTTCGACGATTGGCGTCTCGATTTTGAGAAAATTATAAAACTCGGCAATTTCCTTGCCTGTTTTCAAAACCTTTTCCCACCAGATCTGATCACGCGGTAAAATATCATGCATGCCTCGGGGAGACTGAAAGAAAAATTTCTGTTTCTTTTTATTAATTTTTTTCTTTGGAAAAGAGTGGTTTGCCATGTAGGTGTTTAAAAAATTTTATAATTTGTAGGCAGGTTCTTCAAAAATGGAAATTTTGGGTACCGGCCAAAGCCGCAATCTTACGAGACCAATAAGCTCTTTTTTGTCCATCGGCCCCCAATTGCGCGAATCAAAACTATGCACGCGGTTATCACCCATTACAAAGTATTGCGAATTAGTAAGTATAAACTCTCTGTCTCCATACTCGGAGTTATTGGTTTTGATATATGCCTCATCCAAAGTAAAGCCGTCCGGATATTCTTTGTTAAAAATAATTATGCCGTCTTTAGAAAGCTTGAGACGCTCGCCTGGAAGCCCGATTACTCTTTTGATATAGAAGGTAGTCTCATCACCGGGATAGCGAAACACAATCACCTCGCCACGCTCCGGAGCTCGAAGACGATAAGTAAGCTCATCAATCAGAAGGTAATCTCCGCTCGAAAAATTTGGCTCCATACTCGCGCCATTTACCAAAAATGGCTGCAGGAGAAATGCCCGAACCAGAAAAACAGTTACCATAGCAATGGCTACAATCTCGAGAATTTCGAAAAGAGACACTAAAAAATTTTTCATCCCGCACCTTTAGGAGATTATTTGTCTTACGACGCTAAGACAATTTTCCGATAAATAATTACAACAGTATCTGTTAAGTTATTGCTAAAAAGTCTAATCCCGCAGAATGATCTCCAAAAGGTGCGGGATTCATAAATTGGAAATTCGTAAAAAGCTTTTTACGCCAGTTTATTTTAATGCGGCATAATACGTGAGATTTTTATATTATACGGTATAATATAACTAAAGACAAACAAGCTCAACCGATGCTTCTACTCGCACCACATAACCGCCCCGCCCTTTTAGATACAAACTAAACTTAAGAAATTTAGATATAATCCTCGCGCATAACTTTTCCCTAAAAGGGCGGGGTGGAAGCCGCAAATGGCTTCGTTAGGTGCGGTACAAAGCATCGGCCTCGCTCTAGTAAAATAAATTCATAATATATTTAAAACTAAAAGAACATATCATGCAACAAAATAAACTCATCATTATTGGCCTCGGTAATCCAGGCGAAGATTACGCGCGCACTTACCACAATGTGGGCCATCTTTTTATAGACTATTTGACCGGCTCTAAAAAACAGCTGAAAAATGCCGGCTCTTTTTTATTCAAAGATGATGATAGGTGTATATTTATAAAAACCAGCGCTTATATGAACGAATCGGGAGGCGTAGTGAAAGCCATCCTTAAACGCTTCCATACATTACCTATAAACCTCCTTGTAGTGCACGACGACTCGGACATTAAAATCGGGATTTATAAACTCTCCGAAGCGGCGGGAGCGGCTGGCCACAAGGGAGTTGAATCAATCATACACGCCCTAGGCGGCACTAACTTCAAAAGACTACGAATCGGCATACGCCCCCAAGAGAAAAGAAAAACAAGACTTAAGGCAGGAGAGTTTGTTTTAAGAAAGATTTCCACAGCCGACTTAAAACTGCTTCATTTAGTTTTCTCCAAGACAATGCGCAACGTCATCGAAAAACTCGTGTGATCGCCTTCGGTTACTAAGGCGGTAAGCGGAAGACTTGTCTCGGCAAACTCGCTCTGCCGCTCAAGCTCATCCTTAAAATCAACAACAAGCTTTTCCGTTTGCGCTTCGCCTGAAATGGAAACTGGGGAATCCATTGACTGGAAATAGATGCGTTTTATGTTTACCTTTTCACCGGCTATTGTGAAAATTTTTTTAAAATACGCGGTCACTTCTTTTTTTTCTGTTTCGGCCACACCAATCAAATCAACCAGAGCATTAAACTTAAGCGCAGCAGCTTCAAGATTTTTTAGCTCTTGCGCATCTTTAAGAAGCAACATAGGCAGAGGCCGCAATTTTAATTCATCAGACAGTTTTTTTACAAAAAGATGAGTTCCCCAAAACGCCACCAGTAAAAAAATGAGGACCGCTCCCGCTATGTTTCGCCACAGTGAAAAAAAAGTGATAATTTGATGCTTGCTGAACTCTTGAGCCGTGCTAAACCCGGCAAGACTCACGAGAGTATCCTCCGCTCTAGGTATTAGTCCTCGCATATAGGCGCCGATCGTGATTGCCCAATCCGCGCCGAAACGTTCCAGCTCCCCAAAATAAACGTTTTGCACCTCCAAATTAAAATTCTTTTTTATAACGTCGGAGAAGTTTTCACGCAATAACGAAGTGATGAGCAATAACTGCTGCATATTGGCATGGCCGCGACCCGCAAAAAATGTAAGCACTCTGCCTACATGCTTCACCACGTTTTCCTCAAAAACTTTTTTGGAAGTCTCGTTTGCGCTTCCGTAAATAGAACGCCAGGAAACAAAATAACTGAACGATACAATGTTGTTTGTTACGCCTGCAAAATCCATGCCCATATCTGATGCTCTAAGGATTATATGCGGTTCTTGCATATTAACCCCACCTACTTCATACACGGCGCGCGCGAGAGAAAAGATCGATGGTTCGGCCGCCACCACCATAAAACCGGCCTCCTCGCAGACTTCCATTATTACAGATACTTGTTTTTTTTCCGCAAAAACTCCGACAATTTCTATCTGATTATCGCCTGTTTCACCGATGGCCTGCCACTCATGATAAGTCTCCTCAAATGGCACAGGGGAAATAACCTGCAAATTTAAATTAGCCGCGTTCTCCAGACTTTCGCCGGATAGGTACGGCAGATTAAATGTTTGGAGATAAGCTATTTCCGGCGGCAACGCCACAATGGCATTAATTTTTTCTTTTTCCTTCACGCCTAGTTCGCGCCTGATTTCCAAGAGCACCTCGATGAGTTTATCTCTTTCTAGAACGACTCCACCGTTTATAATACCCGGGGGAATACGCAGTCCTATCGACTGAATTTTATTTTTCCTCACTCCAAAAAAACGAATATGGGAATCGCTAATCTCAAGCCCCCCAATCGGACCACCCGAAGGAGATAAAAGTTTAAATAAGAGGGCAAGGCGAAGTTTATTTTTTTTATCTAGGGTTATATTCATAATTACCCGGAAATGGGGAAATAAGCTACCTCTTGAGTTGATATTAAATTAATTTCTCCAGTTATTGGGTTCACGCTTATGAGGGAGAAAAAAATCCTAGTCCTATTTAAAATTGTCGCTTGCGAATATATCGAGGTTTGTCCGACAACCGGATTGTTCGGAAAAACCGCCACTAAAGCGCTTCGAGAATTTATAGGCACGGTATAATAAACATTCAGGAAGTTTTTATTGTTAGTAATCTGCATCAACGCGTCAGCTGTGCCGGCCCTCGCCACATACAGCGCCTCGGCCGAGGCGCGCACGCTTTGGCTGGAGTTGACGCCCAAAAGCGTAAGCACGCCGGCTGCCGCCGCTATTTCTATTAAAATTCCGCCTATGATAAGCACCATGGGCAGAAACACCACCCCGTACCATTTATTTCCAGAATATTTTTTTCTTGCGTGTAGGCGTAAAAGACGCATAATTAACGGCTCCAATTCATAATAATATCAGTTACTATTGGCGTCGCGGGAACCGAAGTTGCTCCTAAAAACACCCTATACCTCATATAGCGCTTATTATTATGATCGGCTCTCGAAATTTTTACCGGCGTGTCTGGACCAGTTATTGTATAGTAAGTCACGTTGGTGCCATCAGCCCCCAGATAACTCCACGGGCCAATTGAATTATTACTCGAGGCGACCTGAAATTTTACCGTGGCACCCGCCGGTTGCGTTCCCTGCCACATGATTGAGTTTATGGCCACGCCTTGAGTCACCAACGTGTCATAAACGCTTGAGGTTAGCTCTCCGCTTAAGGCCGTGAGAGACAGCTCACCCTGTGTACTAGTTAAGACATTGCTCGAGCTCGCGAATAAATTGTTTACGAGTGTACGGTCGAAAGTTTTTGGAAAAAGCTCCTGGTCCTTTCCCCCAGACCAATCGGTCTGCACAAAGACACTATTTTTGTATCTAGTAACATATTTGGAAAAAGATATACCTGCTGTCGCCCGAGGCCAAGTTACCACCATAGTTATCTTTTGGGTTGATGGGTCGTCTACAACTCCAGAAGTTGAGGCTATGTAGCCATTAGAGTTGCGAGTCACGTTATCTACATAAAAATAGCGCGTGAAAGAAATACCGCCCACTGACACAACTTCTTCGCCGCTTGAAATCAAAAAAGGTGAAGTCGCGTTATTAATGTAGTAATGAGTGGAAGAGGCCTTAGTGAGCGAATAAATGTTATGCCAGTCGGCATCTGCGACAGCCACGACGCTATCCATAAGATCGTTACCCAAGTTAATCGCGGTCTCCATGTTGCGGTTATTGTAATTTAAAAAAAGCAGGGAAGAGAAGGCGAGCGTGGTCGCGATAATAAACACGCCGCTAAGCGTGATGCTCACCAGGACTTCAAGTAATATTTGGCCACGCTCAAGTTTCTTTATATTCATAGTTAAAACCAAGCTTGGACATAATCCAAAAACCACGTTTTTATTATAACATTACTAAGAGAGACTATTTACCTAAAAATCGAATTACTTAACATTTTCTGACGAGATTATCATTTCTTAATCTCAACCGCTATTGTAGCCCAATTTGACGCCGTACCGAGAGAATAATTCGAGGTAACGCTTTGGGGAGAGGTGGTAATATTGTTTTGCCTCTCGCCCGCTCCCGTTACGCGCGTAGAGTCCGCTCCGCCAGTCGTCGTTTGGGTGCTTATCAAAGTCTGGCCTGAACCAGCCGTTACCGCGGGAGTGCCCTGCGCCGCAAGCGCGCTTATGACGAGCGAGCTACTCGCCGAAGTAGTTATCGCTACCGACGGCGCAGTGCTATTACCCATTGCGCTACCCGTTACGCCCACCGCGCCCGAACCGTTCGTACCACCGGTATTTACACCGGAGAAAGCCGAAACCACAATAGTTGCCTTAGCCGAAGAGCTTAAGGTGGCCGTTACCGTTCCCAAAAATGCGCTAGTGGCAAGAGCACGCCAGACCTCGAGACGCACGTTGGTACTGTTCGTGGTACTCGCCACTGATACCCAAGTAAGCGCTGTACCCGAGTTCGTAACCGAAGAGACAGTTTGGCTTGAGTTATTTTTTATCGAAACAAAGGCGAGCAACAGGCGATTTGTGCCGCTGGTTAAAAGCGAGGCGGAGGTAACTGTGGTAGCGCCGCTTGTAGACGTTACAAAATCGCTGTCCGCCACTTGCGTGGAGCCGAATTTTACATTATCAGTCGAGGCCGAACGGTTCGGTGAGACGGGACAGGTGCCCGTTTCACAGAAGTGATCGCCGGTTATCTGTATGGTTGTGCCTACCGGACCGGCTGTCGGATTATTTGCCAAAATACGTGGTAAAATCCTGAAATTTGTCCAGGTGTTGGTTTTTAAATCGGAGGTGCGCGTGAGCACGATATTCCCCGAATAAAGCGTGTCTGAAATGGCAGTCGGCACTTCGTAGCAAGCGGTGGTGGTGGCATAGCCGCCAACAGTGCAGTTCCCGCCTGTCGTCGCGTGTTGGGTGGCGGATTGGGAAAGGATGGTAGCCGTCCCGGCGGTGCCGAAGTGATCGCCGGATAACATAATCAGTCCGTCCGTATCCGCCGCGTTATATTCGCGGCCGGCGTTCGAACCGACAGAAGCAACGGCGGTGACATTAGGATAAATGTAAAACGCGAGCGGCGTAGTATCCGAGGCCGAAGCGGCAAAAACCTGAAGCGCGGCGGCTCCCCCGTTGGAGGCGAGCGCCGCCGGCACCGTAAAGACAATAGAGATAGCGCTCCATGATGTAACGCTCGCGTCCGCAACCGTGTCGGTCCCGCCTACGATAAATTTAACACAGCCGGTGCCAGTACTGCCCGAGCAATTGGCGCGGCTACCGGAGGAGACTGTGCCGAAGTTAGTGCCGGTTATAGTAATTGAATCCCCGCTTATGCCCCCGTCGCCGCCAGTAGTGTAAGTTACAGAAGTCGCGTCAGGATTAGCGCTTGCCCCATTCACCGTAAATCCACTTGTGAGCGTCCCTGTTGCCGAATTGCCATTTTGCACCTGCACATCCCAGGCGCCGATTGCGACACCGCTCAACGGACAGCTACCGGAGGAGAGCGTAGTTGAACTGGTGAGCGTAAAGTCGGTACAGACAATATCTGATTGGCCTGATTTTTTAAGTTTGAGCGAGGGGGAGTTCGCGGTGGCGTTGTAGAGTTCGGCAACCTCTGTTGCCGAGAGTACCCGGTTGTAGACGCGGACTTCGTCCATAGAGCCAGTGAAGTTAACGGCGCTTGAGCCGGAGTATACCTTTTCGCCGATTTTAATGTTGAAGGTGTTGGCAATTGAGGAGTTAGGGGGATTGCCGCTTCCTCGCGCCGTTCCGTTCACATAGAACGAAGCCGTTGTTCCGTTAAAAGACACTGCAATATGCTGCCATACTCCCGCAGTTAAAATATTGTCATTAGATAACGCGCTGTCGGCAAAAAGAGACCCGCGGATAAATTTCAGGCGGTCTCCGTCGGTATCGGATGTTATAAACCTGAAACCCGCCGTCGTATTGTTGCTTTTTTCAACAATGACCTGTTTTGCGGTAACAACACTCGTCGGCTTGATCCAGGCAGAGATAGTCACACTGCCGCCACTGAAGTCCAAGCTAGCGCTATTAGTAATTGTTATATCATCAGTCGAGCCATTAAAGGTTCTAGCGTTATTGACCTGTCCGGTCGTCGTCGCTGTACCATTGGCTGTACCTGTGTTGCTATTGCCGCTTGAATCGGTTGCATTGCCTCCGGCAACTTCATCCAATCTCCAGTTGCCTATCAGTCCATTTTCCTTATCCCAGCCGGAAGCAAAACCCGTGCCTGTAACAGAGGTGATGCTCGTCGTGCCGTTATTCGTGCCGCTCGTGGGGTTAATGGCGGTAACAGTGGGAATGGTGCTGGCATTAATCGTAATCATCCCCGACGAGTACGCGCTCACCTGGGGGTTTACCTGGTCAGTAGTTATGCCATAGACGTAGTAGCTCCCGGAGGTCATGCCCGTGGTATTCCATGAGCAGGTAACACCCGTGCCTTCCGCCGCCGTAGCACAGGCGCCCGTGATGGCTACGCCGTCTAGACCTGTCGCGTTAGTGTCGTAGTAGAATGCCGCGGTTACCACATTGTCCGTGTCGGCTAACGTGTAAGTGACATTGTAAGCAGTGCCGACGGTCACTGTATCGCTTACCCCATCCGGTTGGGAGATGAAGAGGGTGGGAGCGGCGTTAGTAGTGACACTTGAATTCGCGCTGTATGAGCTGTCGCCGGTTGCGTTCGTGGCGCGCGCGCGATACCAATAGGTAGTGCCGCTGGAGAGACCGGAGTCGTCATAGGAAAGACTGGTGGTGGTCGCGATTTGCGCAAATGTTCCGGGAGAACCCTGGTTATCCGGCGCGCGTTCAAGTTTATAGTAGCTAACAACCCCTGAAGCGCTCGTCCAATTAGCGGTAAGTGTGTCTTCTGTTACGCTAGAATAGGTAGGAGTGCCCGGAGCGCCGGGGAGCGGGTCGTTCACCGTAAAGCCGGCGGCCAGCGTGCCAGTCGTCGCATCTCCATTTTGCACCTGTACATCCCAGGCGCCGGTCGCGGCTCCGTTTAGGGGACAGTCGCCAGAGGAAAGCGTTGTTGAGCTCGTGAGAGTGAAACCGGTGCAGATGACATCTGACTGGCTGGATTTTTTTAGTTTGACCGAGGGTTTAATAATGGACGCGTTATAGAGCTCGGCAATTTCCGTCGCCGAGAGAGAGCGGTTATAAATGCGGACTTCGTCAATGATGCCGTTGAAGGTGCGGTCAATGGATTTAGCATTCCCAATTTTCAGGATTTCCGCTTGGTCAGCGGTGCGAGAAACCAAATTTGCGGTACATACGGTATCAGCCACTCCGTTTATATAGATTATGGCGTTTCCCGAGCAGGTCGCGTTTCCGTTCCAAGTAACCGCGACATGAGTCCAAACACCAAATTGTATAGCGCCTGCGCTTGAACGCAGATTTAAATCGGTGCTCCCGTCAATAATGAACTGAATTATATTAGCAGTCGTGTTAGACACGAAAAATGTCCATCCATTGGTAGGAGTTACTGCATTTGCCTTATCAACAATCCTCCCCCTATTGCTCTCGCCGTATCCATTCGGTTTAATCCAAGCCGAGACGGTAATCTCTCCCATATTGTCGTAAGCGGCACTGGCCGGAATATTAACAATGTCATCAACCCCATCAAAATTGAGCGCGCTACCAAGCTTCCCAGTCGTCCAGGTAGGGCCGTTTGGAGATACCGGTAACAGAGTACCATTGTTGTTATTTCCGGAGACATCCGCGGCGGCCGTGCCGGTATTCTCATCCAACCTCCAATTTCCCACGAGTCCAGTCTCCTTGTCCCAGCCGGAAGCAAAACCAGTACCCGTAACCGAAGTAATTGCCGTCGTAGTATTATTCGTGCCGTTTGTGGGATTGATTACGGTGACCGTGGGCGCGGCATAGACAACTTCATAAAAACCAAACAAAGCGGCAACAATAAAGAAAGCCGCGAAAAAGCTTTTTAAGAAAATTCCTTTTTGTAGAGATAATGCCATATGGGTTAGTGCGGCGGCGCCTCAGCTTTTATAGTTATGTAGCCAGTGGTTGTTTTTACGCTCCAGTAATCTATCTGTCCTTTTTTCCCGGTAATGGCCTGAACTTCAGTGGTGCTTTGATTCCTTATTCTCTCCTCAAATCCAGGCACAGCAAGCGCCTTATTTACTGCCTCTACGGGTGTAATAATGTTTTGCGTTGAAGTATTCGCCCCTTGTGGGATCACAACCTGGATATTTAATGGTGGATAAGAAATTTTTTCGGTTTCCGATTTTTGCAAAAAGAAATTCTCCAAGATATAACGGGCAAACACGCCGAATACAAGAAAGCCGAGAGCTAACAATAAAAGAAGCACTATGTTCTTCAAAGTAAGTTTTTCTTTAAAAAATTGATGCATTAGTTTGATAAGGTGGTCTATGCTATTATATTCTACTACGTCATTGTCCCAGAAAATCGCTATTGAGCGGTAAAGCTCGATATATTTGAATCAAAACTGTTTGACCGCAACTTGGACGGCTGTGAGCCAATTGGAGTTCCCAATGAAACCATCACACACACCTCCGTATCTGTCCACGGAGTTGAAGCAACGCACGAACCGCCACCCGAGGCATTCGCTCCGCCGCCTGATGTTTCATAGGTGACACCCGCTCCAACCGTAAAAATACCAGTGCCCGTTCCCGCCCCCGCATCCGTAGAATTCGTGACCTTGATATCTCTTGCAGTCGCTGATGCGCCAGCTGTAATGGAAACATTCGCCGTAACCTGCGTGGCACTCTGGAAGGTGGTGTTATTTACCGTGATACCGTCGCCCGAAAAACTGGCGAAGGCGCCGCTCGCGTAGCCTGTACCAGTAATAACCACATTTTGAGCGCTCGTTCCCTGCTGTAACGAAGCAGGGTTAGCGGAAATCGTCGTAGGGCCAACGTTTACTGTAAAACAGGCAGTACAAGTTCCGAATTGAGCATCAGCATTCGTCACAATGACGTTGCGCGTTCCCGTAGTAGCCGACTCGGTGATAGTTATATCTGCCGTAACCTGCGTGGCGCTGTTGAAAATAGTTGAATTGGTCGTAATACCCAAGCCGCTAAAACTTGCCAAGGCGCCAGACGCAAAACCAGTACCGGTAATCATAATTGACTGGGATTGTGCTCCTCTGCCACGACTCGTGGGACTTGCCGACGTAACTGTCGGCGCAGGGCCAGTAGTAACAACCACTGATGCCGATGAAACAACGCCCAATGAATTTACAGAGATAGTTTTCGCCGACTCTGTTTTGGAAACAAGCTGAATTGTTACGCTATCAGCCGCAATTGGCTTGCCGGTGGTTTGTATAAAAATAATGTCTTTTGTAAAGCCAAGAGCTGGGTCGCTAAACTGCAGTCGACTCGAAAGATAAACAGTAGAAACTACGGTTCCGGAAGCAAATGAAGACCCATAAAAAAGCTGATAATTGGGACTTATATCATTATTCACAAAATGAAGCCCCCAGTTTTGATTATTTTCGCCGGAGGCCGCTCGTACCTGCGCGTTTCGTAACACTGATGCTATCTTGTTCGCCTCATCGATTAAATATCTATTTTCTAAAAAACCGGAGTAAAGAAAAAAAGTTCCGCTGGTAATGATTGTCATAATACCCAAAACAATCAGAAGCTCTATAACGGTAAACCCCATTAGAGAACGCCTTCCGTAAGAGGTGGACGGCGTGAGCCACTTGAGGCGACTTTTCTCTAATGGGGTAAAGGCCATTTGTCTAGATGAGGAACTGACATTCATAGGGTAAGAAAAAAAATGAAAAAACTAGAATTGCCCGACTAATTGGTATATGGGCACGATAATAGAGAGCGCGATTACCGCGACCACAATACCGATGCCAAAGAGCATAACGGGCTCAAGCAGAGACACCAGGCCTTTAAGCGAAGTATCAATTTCGGTTTCGTAGAAATCAGAGAGGGTGTCTAAGATTTCTTCGATATGCCCTGACTTCTCGGCGATGCCGATTAGGTTTACTACTATGCGCGGAAACGCCGGCTCTTTTTTAAAGGCCTCGCCTATCGTAAGACCTTTTGAAATACCCTCTTTTGAAATTCTCTCAATGGCTTCCCTCAATTCGTCGTTCCCAACCGCCTTGGCCGTAATATCCAATGAATCTAAAATCGGCAAACCTGATTTCATAAGAGACGCAAGCGTCGTGGCAAAACGTTGTATGGCAATTCTTGAAACTACCGTTTTTATAATAGGTAATTTTGAAAATAATTTAAAAAGAAATTTCCTGAAAACTACAAATCTGGTAAGAGAAAACCATATGCTGACTCCCACTAAGACAAGCGCGCCCAGAATGAACCAAACGTATTGACCAAAGAAAAGACCAATGGAAAAAACAATCTTCGAGAAAAGTGGTGGCTCAAAGTTGCCGCTAGAGAAGACTGCCGCGATCTTAGGCAGAGCAAAACTAACCAATAAAATCAAAATAATAAGCGACACTCCCATCAAAATAACGGGATAAATTAAAGCTCCCTTTATTCTCGAGCGAAGACTTTGCTCTCGCTCAAGCTTGTTGCTTAGGTCGCTAAACACCCGCTGCAGATTACCGGAGACCTCGCCTGCCCTTACCATATTTACAAATACTGGAGAGAATACCTTAGGATAATTATCAAACGTAACGTGAAACGGCCTTCCTTTAGCCAGGTTGTTTCGCATCTCTATTAAGATCGCCTTCACAGACGGCTTGTCAAAATCAGAGATTAGGATATCGATGGCTGTAAAAAGATCCGTTCCCACTCCCAGCATCAATGACAAATACTTGGTTATAAAAACTTGATCTATAATAGCAACCTTGGCTGAAAAAAATCTTTTTTTGAAAGAAGACGACTGGCTTATCGCGACCGGCCGGAGTGAATTTCCAGTCAGAAATGCCAAAACGTCAGCGGAACTCTCCGCTTCCAAGTCTGCCTCAATAAGTCTATTGTCTGGTCCAATGGCCTTGTAATGAAATTGCATAAGAGTTAATGAATAAAGAATTACGAAATAGGTGGTAAACTTTTTGATTATAACTGATTATCCGCATATCTTAGAGCATAAATTTTATTCGTTATTTATTCTTCAAAATTCTACTCCCTGATGACTCTTAAAACTTCTTCAATCGTGGTTTGCCCCAACTTGGCCTTTCGCAGTCCATCCTCAAACATTGAGATCATGCCGTTTTTTCTCGCGAGAGCGGTTATGGCGTCCAAGGTGAAATTCGGGTCAACGATCATTTTTCTCATTTCCTCGTTGACATCCAGAATTTCGTAAATACCGAGTCGACCCCTGTAGCCGGAACCATCGCAAGTATTGCAACCCTTGCCCTTAAAAAGTATCTTCGGCAGGTTAAATTCTAGCTTTAAGCCCAAATCCGCCAGTTGTTTTTTTATTAGTGCCTCGATCGCCGCTTCGGGTGTATATGAATAAACGCATGAAGTACAAATCTTCCGAACAAGCCGTTGAGCCATAATGGCGTTTAGAACCGCCGCTACTAAAAACGGCTCTATTTTCATATCAATGAGTCGCGGTATAGCGGTTGGCGCGTCATTCGTGTGAAGAGACGAAAGTACCAAATGACCCGTAAGTGCTGAATGCACCGATATCTCCGCAGTCTCTTCATCTCGAATTTCACCCACCATAATAATATTCGGATCTTGTCGTAGAATAGCCCGCAGACCGTTCGCAAATGTAACTCCGGCTTGCGAGTTAACCTGTGTTTGGTTCACATACTTCATATCATACTCAATAGGGTCTTCAATGGTTACTATGTTTACCTCTGGACGATTCAACATATTTATAACCGAATACATGGTAGTAGTCTTGCCAGACCCAGTAGGACCGGTGATAAGAAGCATGCCAAATGTTTTCTGAATATTCTCTTTTACAATTTTTGTCATATCTTCAAACATACCAAGTTCTTCTAAGGAGAGAGGTTTTTGCGAAGAAGTTAAAAGCCGCATAACCGCTTTTTCTCCATTAAAAGTAGGCATTATCGAAATACGCACATCCACTGACTCTTCTCCGATTTTATGGTGAAAGCGTCCGTCTTGCGGCTGTGAATGCTCGTCAATCTTTAACGCGCCCAAAAGCTTCAAGCGGGCAATGATGGCCGGACTAATTTCTCTGGGCATTCGAAAAATTTCTTTGAGCACGCCATCAACTCGATAGCGGAGCAACATCGCATCCTCGAGCATTTCGAGATGAACGTCGGAGGCGCGCTCTGAAACCGCGTAAGTCAGGATATTATCGATAATCGCCACTATGGGTAACTCGGCCGCACGCTCCGCCACGCCCCGGGCACGGCTACGCATTGAAGCCGAGATGTTTTCTTCGATAAACTTCTTAAAATCTTCGACTTGTTCGGCTCCATACATAAGGAATCCCCTGTTTAAATCATCTGGAGTCGCAAGATAGGGCCTAATCTCACGCTGAAGCTTCCGTTTTAAAAATTCAATCGTTGAGAGATCTGCCGGATCCTCCATGGCAACTGCAATAGAGTGATCCAGCTCTTCGCGAAATACAATTGCATGGCGGCTTCTTGCTACGTCTTCGCTAAGCGTCTTCATGAGTTTTCGATCAATTTCTGAAGTCGCAAAATTCGCCCTAGGAACGCCGTAGTAACGGGTTAAAGTGTCAAAAAAATATTCCTTTGAAATAACCGCTCTCGAGATAAGAACGTCAGCAACCGACTGGCCCATTCTGATTGCCTCTTTTTGTATGCCATCAAAACCTTCATCTGTAATGAGGCCATCTTTTATAAGAAGTTCTTTAAGTTTACTGTCAGGGATCTGGACCATAGATTTTTAATAGGTTCTTAAATATTTTACAACTCTTTACCTTGCCTGGCTATGTGCGTACCCAGCTCAAATACCCAACAACTTTACGCACTTTAAATAACCAAAATGGACAGATAAGGAAAACTACTGCCAAAGAAATATTGAAGAGTAATTAAAAGAAGCGAGAGGGGCAGCCAAAGATAATAAGGCGTGATTCTTTTGGATTCCCGAAAATACGCCATGGAAATAACTTGCAGAGCCAAATACGCGCCAAAGAAAAGAAAAAGGTAATATATAAGCCCAGGATAGCCTATGAGAAACGCTCCAGCGGCTCCAAAATAAAGTTCGTCTTCATAAAAAAACCTCTGCTCATAGCGCTCATTTAATTTTAGGGCGCAAAATAAAAAAATATAAGCGCCCACGAGGGAAAGAATAAACCCGGCGAACAGTTTAAAAAAAATAAAACTTAAAAAATAACTTATACCGTCGGGGTTAAGCGGCGGCAGGAACGCTTTACTGAACTCGTTTCCCTGCCAATATAAAAACTGTTCGCGCGCAAGGTAAATAAGAACACAGAAAACTATAACCCCCAGAACCGGCAAAAGATAGTGTCTAAACCGTAAAATCATTCCGCGAATGCGCGGATAGAGGGAAAAAAGAAACAACAATGTTCCCAAAAGAAATCGAGTAACGAATAAAATTAACATGCCTTGGATTACATACCACTGCCAGAGCCATTCAAGAGCGGCGTAGTACCAATCTCATAAACAGCCGTGGAACTGCCACCGTCAACTCCGGCTGGGCTGCTGCTATTCGTCGCCCAATTAAACTTGTTGCTTTCAAATGCCGCCGTAAGCACAAAGGTTAAATTAGAGTTGCAAGCATAAGCATAGTAGAGATTAGCGGTGTTAGACGGATCGGTTGGCAATTGTGGTAGCGGCGAACCGCCGGGTATATCACTAAACTTAATCGGCAACCACCCACCCGCGTCAGTCTTCCTACTTAAAGAAGTCAAAGCAACGCCACTAGAATACCGTCCGCCGCACGTAACTGAAAGAGCGCCACTTCTATCGGAATAACAGGTATATGTACCGCTACCGCCTTTGCAGGTAGCATTAGATTGAGCATTGCTTGTCGAAGCCATATAGGTAGATGAGACGGCAGTTATATATACGTTGATTCCCCTTCTAAGTGCCGATAAGTCCGTAACGCGCTGTGAGTCTCTGGCCTGCTTCAAGAGTTCGGCCGGATTCAAAACCAAGACTGTGGCGGTAGCGAGAATAGCGAGAATTCCTATAACAATCAGAAGTTCAAGTAGAGTAAAGCCTTTTTTCATATTATTCATATTATATATTGTGCATTATACCATAAATACTTCTTGAATCTAAAAAAATACGCTCAAATAAATAAAAACCGTCTCGAACATACGCCAAGACGATTTTTAAACTTAGAACTTCTCCATCCTACTAACACTCTTAAACACATTCTACATACCGCTGGTAGGACCATTCAGTCCTGGAGTAGTGCCGATTTCGTAAACCAGCGTAGAACTGCCACCATCAACTAAAGCCGGACCACCGGTCGCTTTGTATTTGTCGCTTTCAAACGCTCCGGTAAGCACATAAGTCAGATCGGTCTTGCAAGCATAGGCATAGTAGAGAGTAGCCGTGTTTGACGGATCGGTTGGTATCTGCGGCAACGGCGAACCACCAGGCAGTGAGGTAAATTCAACCGGCAACCAACCCTGGCCGTTTAGCACTCTGCTTGTAGAAGTCGCAGTAGCCGCGCTAGAGTATCGTCCACCGCATGTAGCTAAAAGAGCGCCATTTCTATCGGAAAAACAGGTATATGCAGCGGTACCGCCTTTGCATTTCTCGTTCGTTGTAGCGCTTGTCGAGGCCATATTCGGCGCCGCGTTTGAAGTAACGTAAAGAGCAAGCGCGCTATTCAAGCTAGACAAGTCCGTAACGCGCTGTGAGTCTCTGGCCTGCTTCAAGAGTTCGGCCGGATTCAAAACCAAGACTGTGGCAGTCGCCAAGATAGCCAAGATGCCGATAACAATCAGAAGTTCAAGTAGAGTAAAGCCTTTTTTCATATCAAAATTTTTATTGGTTAATTTTTATTAATTTATTAAGATCGACCAGTTATATTATCTTATGAGCTAATTATACAGAGAATAAGTTTTTTTAGGAAAGCCACATGTGGATAACTAAAACTTGCTAAAATTTGAATGTAGCCGGCAATTTTGCCTCAAGTTTCACCATTTTTCCGGGACAGATGGCAAACTCGACTGATTCCGCGTGAAGCAACTGATGAGTTACGAGAAGTGAATGCTTTTTCCCATAAAGGCGGTCGCCCACTATAGGATGGCCAATTAAAGCCAAGTGAATTCTGATCTGATGGGTTCTCCCCGTCTTGGGATACACCCGTAGCATAGTCGCCTCCTCACCAGCAATCATAAGATGCCGCGTAACGACGTATTCCGTTATGGCTGTTTTTAGCATTTTCTTCGTGTGTACCGACCTACGAAGCGTGCCGGAGATAATGCCAATGGGCTTATCAATCACGCCTTTTTTTTCTTTCACGTTTCCACAGACAATCGCTATATATTGCTTCTTGACTTCATATAGTGTGAAAAGATTTTTCAGATAATCAAAATACGCTTGGGTTTTGGGAATGAGCAAAATGCCGGAAGTATCGCGATCGAGCCGATGCACAATGCCAGGGCGAGTTAGTGGATCATCGCCGACATTGGCTATCTCCGGCCGCGCCCGCAAAAGCCAATCCACCAGCGTAGCCTCTTTTTGGCGCATCCTTCCCTTTTTCACTTTCACTTCGTGCACAATAAGCCCAGCGGGTTTATTTATCGCCAGAAAGTTTTCGTCTTCGTAGATAATTTGCGGTTCTAACATTTTGTGCGCCCTGTAGGGATCGGACCTACGACCTTTTCAATGTCAATGAAACGCTCTACCACTGAGCTAAGGGCGCGATTATATTATATTTTACAAGATCAAGGTTCTAAATGAATATCTTTTTATTTAACCCTCCTCTTTGTACGCCCAGTAGGAATTTTACCCGCCAAAGTTTTGTTCCGCAAAATTTAGGCGGGCAGGCCTCCAATCATCTCCTTACAGTCGGTAGTGAGAAGAAAACGAATGGAATGAAAATCCGTTTGGTGCCCCCACCAGGGATCGAACCTGGGACCGTCTCCTTAAAAGGGAGCTGCTCTACCAACTGAGCTATAGGGGCACCAAACAGATTTTCGATTTTATTACATTCATTTTGTACGAACGACTCGACTGACAAAAGTGAAGCTTTTGTTAAAGGGAGCTACTCTACCAACTGAGCTATAGGGGGAACGCCGACCTAAAACTTATAACAGAAAAATATCTCTTAGACAAGATTATTTACAGCTCTCCCTTTAGCTCTTCGAGAAGTTTCTTAGCTTTGGCATTTGGTTTCTTGGGCATCTTTACGTCCAGCGCGATATAGAGATCGCCTCGGCCGTATGACTCAAGACGCGGCATGCCCTCGCCCGAGACCTTTAGATTTTCTCGCAAGTGAAATCCAACGGGAATTTGCACGCTGATTTTTTTGCCATCGATACTGAGAAAGGTGATCCTCTCTTCGAGCATAACATCGACAATAGACAACTCTTTTTTCATGTAGAGATTATTCTCTTTGCGCTCAAAAATCGGGTGCGGTTTAACCTTCACGCGCACATAGAGATCGCCTACTTCTGTGTTTCTTTCAC
>Ga0209541_10003439_pt1 | contig 29060 bp, 33 predicted proteins | sample RifCSPlowO2_01_FD_184027 | JGI IMG/M metagenome (GOLD analysis project Ga0209541, IMG submission 184027) | Groundwater microbial communities from Rifle, Colorado - Rifle CSP2_plank lowO2_0.1 (SPAdes) (version 2) | ecosystem: Environmental > Aquatic > Deep subsurface > Groundwater | place... | reverse complement strand
CCGCTCGCCGTTATTGCCGCCATTGTAATGGGCTGGGACATTCTCGCCCAGTATGGAGTCGTAGTGGAAATGAGCGTAACGATAAAAGAATTTATTCACCACCTTTTGCCAATATTAGCTGCGTACGTTCTCTTTGTTGTTGGCAAGCCCTATCTCCTCGGCTTTTACAGGTTTCTTAGATACGGCAAAGCTAACATGGATACACTTATCGGCATTGGAACGGTCGCAGCTTTTTTGTATAGCTTCGCCGTTACTGCTTTTGAACAGACACTCCGGCCTTTTATAAATGTTGACTACCAGTACTACGATGTGACAATCGTAGTTATTACCTTTATTGCGCTCGGTAAATATTTGGAGGCAAGATCAAAAATAAAGACGGGTGACGCCATAGAAAAACTTTTAAATCTCCAATCCAAAACGGCTCTTGTTATTCGCGAAGGCAGGGAGATAGAAATATCGATAAGTGATGTAAAGCATGGCGACCTGATTATAGTTAAGCCCGGGGCAAAAATTCCTGTTGACGGCACTATTACCGAAGGAAGCTCTTTTGTTGATGAGTCCATGGTCACTGGTGAGCCGATGCCGGCGCAGAAAAAAATTGGAGATGGTGTTGTATCCGGAACAATAAATACGAGTGGCTCATTTACATTCAAAGCAACAAAAGTTGGATCAGAAACACTGCTCGCTCAAATTATCAAGATGGTCGAGGAGGCTCAAGGAAGCAAGGCTCCAATCCAAGCACTCGCAGATAAAATTTCGTCAATCTTTGTGCCGATTGTTCTGGTAATCGCTTTTTTTACTCTCGGTGCATGGCTCATTGTTGGTTCGCAATATTTGGGTTTTTCTCAAGCACTCTCATTCGGCCTCGTTTCGTTTGTAGGAATTCTAGTTATCGCATGTCCTTGCGCGCTGGGTCTCGCTACACCTACAGCAATCATTGTTGGAGTGGGTAAGGGAGCGAAAGAAGGCATACTTATCAAAGATGCCGCCACCCTTGAAAAACTGCATAAAGTAGACACAATTATCGTAGATAAAACTGGGACTATCACTATCGGTAAGCCAACACTGGTTGATATACAGAATCTTTCTGATCTAAAAGACGATGAACTCGTATCGATTATTGCTTCGCTTGAAAAGAAATCCGAACATCCTATTGCTCATGCAATTGTAAAATACGCACAGGGGAAAAATCTAGCCTTGGAAGATGCTACAAGCTTTGAGAGTATTCAAGGCAAGGGTCTCAAGGGAACAGTTAAAGGTCTTGAATACTTCGTCGGGAACGCAAAACTCATAACTGATTTAAAACTTTCATTTGATGTGGCAAAACTTAACGTGTTTACTTCACAAGGAAAAACACCCGTTATCCTCGCAAATAAGGAAAAAGTGTTGGGGTTTGTAATGGTGGCAGATGAAATAAAACCTGAATCAAAACAAGCGGTTGCTGATCTTCATAAATTAGGAATTAAACTGGTTATGCTTACTGGCGACGATGAAAAGGCTGCAAAATATATAGCATCGCTTGTTGGTATAAGTGTTCCCTTAGATGACGTAATTGCGCACGTTTTGCCACAAGACAAACTGGCGAAGATAAAAGAGTTGCAGTCGCAAGGTCGAATTGTCGCCATGGCTGGTGATGGAGTAAATGATGCCCCTGCTCTTGCTCAAGCAGATGTAGGTATTGCTATGGGGACAGGAACGGATGTCGCGATAGAGTCTGCAGGCATTACCCTTCTTGGCGGCGATATTTCAAAGCTCGTAAAAGCAATCAAGCTCTCAAAAATTACCATGCGTGGAATCAAGCAAAACTTATTCTGGGCTTTCATCTATAACATCGTCGGTATTCCTCTTGCCAGCGGGATATTTTTCCCAATCTTTGGTTGGCTCCTCTCGCCGGTTTTCGCCGGGTTCGCAATGGCCATGTCGTCTGTATCTGTCGTTGGAAACTCGCTTCGTATTAAAAGTAAGAAATTATAAAATAACTAACATACATATGCTTTCATACAAAAAATATATTATAAAGTGTATCCTTGGCACCGAAGTCGCTTACGTTCTTTGTCTCTTAGGAGGATTTTTGCCGATGCGTTCTTCAAGAGGTATTGAACTGCACCATTTGTTGTTTGAAACTTTGCCCGGTTTTACTTGGATTACGTGGCCAAGCGTTATATGGGGAGCAATCCTGTTAGCTGTTTTCTCTATTATTTTTGGAGCATATATGGTTTGGATGCATAACTCAAGCTTGACAGAACTATAACATCATGCTAAAATTACCTAGCTAAAATATGACATTTTCACTTAAGCAATTTATGACTATATTCGTACTAGCTGCGTTTTTGGCATTAGCTCTTTTTAGTTTTACTGCTCTTTTACATGGGTCAAATAACGGCATGGGAATGGAAAGTGGCTGTCCCTTTTCTACACCAAACGGATTAGTTTGTCCTCAAAATACGTTAGCCACGGCCATTCATCACATCTCGGCATTTTCTGCTTTTCTTAACGTTCCTGTCGGAGTCAACATGACAATTCTCTTCGCCTTTTTATTTCTTGTTGCTGGTGCGGTTGCCACACTTTTTATGAGTCCTCCGTCAGCTATATTTTCAAAGCTTACAACAAATTTTTACGATTCTCCCCCGACCACTTCATCCGAAACAAAAACAAAACGTTGGCTTTCTCTTTTTGAGAACAGCCCATCTCGATTATAAAAGCACTTAAAAAGCTACGGCCTTTTGAGTGCTAAAACTTGCGTGAGTAATCGCGGGTTTTTACATTTCTATTTCTACAAATTAATTCAATAAATAACATGAAAAATAAAAAAATTGTAATTGTCATCGTTATTGCAATCGTGCTAACTATGTTTTTCTGGTGGGGTAAATCAATACAAAAACCCATTTCGGAAGATTATAACCTTACACGTGCTACAGAAAGCGCCCTGATCTCTTCGGAACAATTGTACAACTTCGGAACGATATCCATGACTAATGGCAATGTAAGTCGAAACTTTATTATGACTAATTCGACCAATAAGGATATTGTTGTCAAAAGTGTTGAAACATCCTGCATGTGTACCCAGGCCTTTCTTGTAGAATCAGATGGTTCGATCAAGGGACCATTCGGAATGGCTGGTATGGGTGGCGTAACTAAAACAGAAGAAATAATCAAAGCAGGAGAAGACCGCATACTTCGAGTTGTATACAATCCAAACGCCCATGGCCCGGCCGGGGTGGGAAACATCGATCGCTTCGTCATCGTTACTGACTCTTACGGAAATGCACTTCGCTTTGAAATAAAGGCACTCGTAACCCCATAACAATATGAAGAGACTCATTATAAGTATAGGAGTTATAGTTATCTTTATTCTGGGGGTTATTATTCTCAAATATAGCTCTGCATTTCCCGGTTTTCTTTGGAGTGTTAGCGATGGAGGAATATGGCTCTTGCCATTAGTTTTCTTTTCGTCGCTTCTTGACAGTGTTCATCCATGCTCATTCTCAATCCTTCTCATTACCATCGCCTTCCTCTTTGGAATTCAGATGACCAGAAGAAAGATACTCCAGATTGGTGGAACGTACGTCGCCGGGATCTTTACTGCCTACCTTCTTATTGGGCTTGGGATACTTCAGGTTCTGCATTTATTCAACACCCCACACTTCATGGGGAAGTTGGGTGCCACGATTCTCGTCTTGTTTGGGGTAATCAATCTTATTAGTTGGTTCTTTCCTAATTTCCCAATCAAACTCAAGATTCCAGCAATTGCTAGTACAGCCATGAGTAAGCTTATGGGGAAAGTGTCTTTTGCAGCGGCGTTCGGACTCGGACTTCTTGTTGGTATATGTCAATTCCCGTGCATGGGCGGACCGTACTTAATGGTTATTGGCTTACTTCATGATCAGGTAACGTATCTTAAAGGATTTGGTTACTTGTTGTTGTATAACATTATACTTATTATTCCTCTTCTTGCGGTTCTTTGGATTGCAGCCGACAAAATTCTGGTGGACAAAGTACAAGAATGGAAAGTTACTAACATGAAAAGTCTAAAATTATGGGCGGGTTTTGCCATGATTATTATAGGCATATTAATATTCTTTATCTAATCATATGATCATAACCATCACTGTAATCTCAATTATTGTTATAACTATCCTAGTATGGGCTGTTAATAAAATTCTTACGACTAAAATTTGTCCGATCTGTGCAGGGGTATCTTTGACATGGCTCTGGTTTTTAATTGGGATGAAATTAAATCTATTATCGATTATTGACTACCAACTTATTACTGCTGTCATAATGGGTGGAACAGTGGTCGGGCTTATGTCAAAACTGGAAAAACAAATCGAGACAAAATTTATATTGATTTGGAAAACAATCTTTGTCGTATCGGGTTTTACGGCGGTCTATAATTTATTGTTCGCCGACTGGGCACTCTTTTTAGCCGGCGTAATAGCGGCCGTCGCTTGCATCTTTATTTTCAAAGTATCTAAAATAAACAAAGGTAGCATAAAACCACAACGAACAAAAGAGCTTGAAAAACAAATGAAAAATTGTTGTTAATTAGAACAAAATAACATGGAAAATAAAACATTACAAAACAGTCCCTATACGATACCTTTTGCAATTGTCATTGCTGGGATTATTATTGCTGTTGCCCTTCTATATGGTCAACAAAAATACACTGGCGAAAAAAACGTTACTCAATCCGAGACTATTTTTCCAAAGTCAGGCGTGGTTCTACCGGTGTTGTGGGGTGATCTTGGCGCTAAACTTGTGAGTGTTGGAGCCATTGACGGAGAAAAATTCAAGGCTTATTACGAGGAGAAAGGACAGTATATTACAGAGTACAAAAACTTATTGTTTGGAAATAGCCCAGGAAAGTTGAAAATTACAAAAGATAACGCTGGTTACTTACTGAATCTCTTCTGGGCTTTGGGTCTTGCGAGCAAAAACGATATTTTAGATTCGGGCGAAATGGGTGATCCAAAATATGGAGGAGCAGAAAATTTTGCTTCAACCGCAGGCTGGACAATGGCCGTGGGAGACCCCATGGATCATTATAACCGTCATAAATTCTTTAATTTGTCTCCCGAACAGCAAGCTCTAGTAGATAAAGTATCAAGAGGGATATACAGGCCATGTTGTGGAAATTCGACGCATTTCCCCGACTGCAATCATGGTATGGCTATGCTTGGACTTTTGGAACTCATAGCTAGTCAAGGAGCAAATGAACAAGAAATGTGGGACGTGGCTTTGGTCGTAAACTCTTACTGGTTTTCGAGTACTTATGAAATCGTCGCAATCTATATGAGAAATAAAGGAATAGAATGGAAGGATGTAAATCCTCAAGAAATACTTGGTGCAAGCTTCTCAAGTTCAAAGGGATTTGCAAAAATAAAATCTCAAATTAACACCCCAAATAGTTCACAAGGTGGGAGCGGATGCGGAGTGGGCGTCGTCGGATCAGCTCATATTGTGGCACAAAGACAACAAAGTGAGCGTAGTGTATAATGCCACAGTTGAAAACATACACATTCCACGTTTCCGGCACTCACTGTGCTTCATGTAAAATTCTGATCGAAGACGTTTTGGGTGAACAAAGTTTTGTAAAGAGTGTTCGAGTTGACTTAAAAAAAGAGACTGTTGAGATTGAAACCGATAGCGATCAAGACGCTGAAGTATTGGCTCAAATTTTGACAGAAAAAATTAAGGCGAATGGGTACAAGTTGTCAGTAGAAAAATCTATCAAAGAAAAACAAGGCAATGACGTCATTTGGAAAGCTATACCGATCGGGCTTGCGTTCCTTATCCTATTCTTTCTTTTACAAAAATCAGGAATTTTAAATCTTGGTATTGGCGGTCAAACAACCCCGGTAACAAGTTTTATTATCGGTCTCATCGCTTCGGTATCAAGCTGTTTGGCGATAGTAGGAGGGCTTGTGCTTTCTCTATCGGCAAAAGTATCTCAAGACAATGTAAGTGATACAAAAACTTTCCTGCTTTTCCACGTAGGAAGGCTGGTTAGTTTTGCAGTATTAGGAGGAGTTCTCGGAGCAGTTGGCAGTGCAATCGGAATCAATTTTACTTTTACGGCAATTCTGGGACTTCTGGCCTCTCTGGTGATGTTGTTGCTCGGTTTAAATTTGATTGGAGTGTTTGCGAAAAATAAAGTTGCGTTACCTTCAGGAATTTTTCAAAAAGTTTTTTCTGTCTTCAGAAAAATAGAACACCAAACTCTCACACCTCTTATCATCGGCTTCGCTACATTTTTCTTGCCGTGCGGTTTTACGCAATCAATGCAAGTTTCTGCGCTAGGAAGCGGATCATTCATGTCCGGACTTCTTATCATGCTCACGTTCGCTCTTGGGACACTGCCAATGCTCGTACTTCTTTCTTTTGGGTCGGCATCATTTGCACACGGGAAACACGCACCGCTATTTTTCAAATCCGCAGGGGTTGTGGTAGTAGGATTTGGAATATTCGCGCTTCTGGCCGGACTTGCCGGTCTTGGAATTATTAATCCCTTATTTAACATATAATTATTTTATGGATAAATCTGTTTCCATTATTATCACTCTGGCTCTTGTCATAGGGATAGGTATTATTTTTCTTGGCGGCTCAAAATCAAATAATAATGGGACGGGTGAAGCAACGCAAAATATCGAAATAAAGGAAGGCATTCAATACGTTACCGTAAATGCAAGGGGTGGATATTTTCCAAAAATATCTACCGCAAAAGCCGGTATTCCGACAAAACTTATTGTTAAAACAGATGGCACCTATGATTGTTCGGCATCACTTGTAATCCGCTCACTTGGGTTTCAAAAAATCTTAGCTCAAACGGGAGAAGAAGTTATTGATCTGGGTATACCAAAAGCAGAAGAACCCATCCAAGGACTCTGTGCTATGGGTATGTATAATTTTGCAATTAATTTTAACCCCTAAAAGTTCCCCTCGCCTAAAACTGACTCTGGCACCCACGCTGGCCTTGTAAAACTCATTTTTGAAGCACTTTTTTTAGTAGTTTTCCCCACTTTAGTATGATTTATAGATATCGGTCTATGGATTATACTTATAGATGCCCGTAAATATATCGTAAAGCTTTTTATTAACAACAAAACCCAAACGCTATGCAAGCAACCAGAGAAGTGTCGGCCATAAAAGATCTAACACACGAAGACGGTCTAGTCAGTAGGCACTTCAGCAAACCTGGCGTTTCCCCTTTTGACGAGGTTGGCTGGCGAAAAGTTGAGATCGCTGTTGTGAACCGAGACGGGACACAAATCAAGCGAGAGTTGGAGTTTCCAGAGTTTTGGTCTGATCAAGCCGCAAGAATAGCTGGTTCAAAATATTTTAGAGGACAAATAGGTTCTGACAACAGGGAATCATCCGCAAGGCAAATGATAGGCCGAGTGGTTAAAACTATAAGTGGATGGGGTTTAAAGTCGGGGTACTTCAAAAAGAGAGAAGCTGATATTTTTGCCGCTGAACTTGCTTCTATATTATTAAATCAGCGCGCCGCATTTAACTCTCCTGTCTGGTTTAACGTCGGCATTGACGCAAAACCTCAATGTTCGGCTTGCTTCATACTTTCGGTTGAAGATTCGATGGAATCAATACTTGAGTGGGTCAGCACGGAAGGTCTCATTTTTAAAAAAGGGTCTGGTGCAGGAGTTAACCTTTCAACATTACGATCCTCAAGGGAGTCACTTTCGCAGGGTGGCCAATCGTCTGGTCCCACCTCTTTTATGCGCGGAGCCGACTCTGTTGCCGGGATGATTGCCTCTGGAGGATCAACAAGACGTGCGGCTAAGATGGTCGTCTTGAACATAAACCATCCGGACATTATGAAGTTTGTCCGCTTAAAGGCCGAGGAGGAAAAGAAGGTCCGAGCATTGATCGATGCTGGATACAATATGTACGACCTAAACGATGAGGCTTGGAACTCTATCCAATACCAAAACGCCAACAACTCCGTTCGAGTAACCGACGACTTTATGAGAGCGGTCGAAAGAGACGAGCTTTTTGCCACTAGGTATATAAGAACCGGTGAGATTGCTGAAGAGTATCGAGCCAAAGATCTTGCCAGAGACATCGCGCTGGCCGCTTGGGAGTGCGGTGACCCAGGGCTACAGTTCGACACAACAATAAACGATTGGCACACTTGCCCAAACTCCGGGCGTATCAACGCTTCGAACCCATGCAGTGAGTACATGCATGTCGATAACTCCGCCTGCAACTTAGCTTCAATAAACCTCTTAAGATACTTAAATCCTGATGGTGGCTTTGATACAGATGGATTCACCCACACAGTTCGTGTAATGACTCTGGCACAGGAGATCATAGTCGGCCACTCATCCTACCCAACCAAAAAAATAGAGAGGAACGCACACGACTTCCGCCAACTTGGCTTAGGTTATGCAAACTTAGGCGCGCTTTTAATGACCTTGGGGCTACCATATGATTCAGAAACCGCAAGATACAGCGCGGCGGCAATAACGGCCCTTATGACCGGTGAAGCTTACAACTACTCCGCTCAACTTGCCAAGCGAAAAGGCGCATTTGAGAAATATGAAGAAAACAAAGAGCCGATGTTAAGGGTCATACATAAACACGAAGATCAAATCGCTGGAATTCGTCGCGATAAGATATTTGACGAAAAACTTCTAGATAAAGCTAAACACGCGTGGAGCTCTGCCATCTCGCTTGGCACAAAATACGGCTTCAGAAATTCTCAAGTCTCTGTACTTGCACCAACTGGTACGATTGCATTTATGATGGACTGTGCTACTACGGGGGTAGAACCAGAATTCGCGCTGGTAAAAACAAAGAGTCTTGTTGGGGGCGGTACGATGAGAATTATAAATACGACCGTTCCAGAAACTCTGCGAAGACTCGGTTATTCGGCCGACAAGGTTGAAATCATAGTTCGATTTATTGAGGAGAACGATACCATAGAGGGAGCACCAGGCCTAGAAGCCGAACATGAAAGCGTTTTCGATTGCGCAGTAGCACCCAAAAGTGGCTCGCGCGCGATCTCGTGGCAAGGACACGTAAAGATGGTGGCAGCTGTTCAGCCATTTTTATCGGGTGCTGTCTCAAAAACATTCAACATGAAAGCAGAGGCGGGTGTGGAGGAAATCCTCGACGCGTATACGATGGCATGGAAGATGGGCCTTAAGGCATTTGCGGTTTATCGCGACGGCTCGAAGGCGGCACAACCACTTACTCTTTCCGATAACCAAACCAGAAAACAAAAATTTAAAGCAACACGTATAAAACTCCCACCCACGCGACCATCAGAAACCCACAAGTTTTCAATTGCTGGCCACGAAGGCTACCTCACGTACAGTATGTTCGAGGGAAATGGGTGTGCCGAAATATTTGTGCGCATGCACAAGCAAGGTTCGACCCTGGCTGGCCTCTTGGACGCTTTCGCAATTGCCTCCTCCACCGCCCTTCAGTATGGTGTTCCTCTTAAAACACTGGTCAGGAAATTCTCCTACGCAAGGTTTGAACCAGCCGGTTATACTGAAAACCCCGATATCCAAGTTGCAACATCAATCACCGACTACATCTTCCGGTATCTTGCACTTAGATTTCTATCTCCAGACGATCTAGCTGAACTAGGAGTTAGAGAAAAGGCCGACGGGAATCAAAAAGAAACGGAGCCACCTGCAATTCCACAAAAAACCAATAAAGTTGTTTATGCGGAAACACTTTGTCGGTCGTGCGGCGGGATGCTCGTTCAGACCGGTTCGTGCAAGACCTGCATACAGTGTGGCACGTCAAATGGGGGTTGTTAAAATGAAAAAGGGGGCTGTAAACTTTCTTATTCTTGGCATTGTAGGAGTTATAGTTATAGTCGGTGGCTATTTTCTCTTCAAGGTAAATAGCCAGCCCGCAAAGTTAGATGGTTTCGCCGAGTGCCTGAAGGACAAGGGTGCAGTGTTTTACGGGGCCTTTTGGTGTCCACACTGCCAGAACCAGAAAAAGATGTTTGGTAAATCTGCAAAACTCTTACCTTACGTTGAATGTTCTACCCCAGATGGCAAGGGTCAGCTTCCCGTATGTGAAGAAAAAGAAGTTCAGGGCTATCCAACATGGGAGTTCACTGACGGCTCAAGAGAAACCGGTGAAGTATCGCTCGAGAAACTCGCCGAAAAGACTGGCTGTGAACTTCCACAATAAATATGACCCCGTCCATCCTCTTGCTTACTAAAATACTTTCTTTATTTACGATTATCGGAGGTCTTATTGTGGTGGATATTATAGTTTTGCTTCTCGCCAAAAAACTTTGGAAACAAAATAGTTTTATAGACTGGGGACTTAATCTCTACGGCCGTCATGGTCTACTGCTGGCTTTTGGAGTCGTGTTTTTTGCCACCGTAAGTAGTCTTTTCTTTTCGAGCGTCGCCGGATTCGTGCCGTGCGCACTCTGTTGGTGGCAAAGAATTTTTCTTTACCCGCAAGTTATTCTCCTGGGACTAGCACTTTGGAAAAAAGACTCTGGCGTTGTGCTTTATGGCATTGTGCTATCAATAATCGGAGGAGTGATAGCGATTTACCATACATACCTTCAGTTTGGTGGTTCACCAATTCTCCCATGTTCGGCCAATGTGGCCGCATCTTGCGCCCAACGCTATTTCCTCGAGTTCGGTTACGTCACCATCCCTACCATGGCTCTAACCTCCTTCACCCTCATCGCCCTCCTTTTGTATTCATACAAACGATACTCCCTATCGATAACCAATTCACACTGATAAGACATCCAATGTCTTATCAGTGTGAATTCTACTCCGCCTTCTTTGACTCCTCACACCCACAAGAACATGAGCCGTCTTCATTCTTGTGCTCATGACCACAAGTTGCGCAAACGTTTGATTCTGTATCCATATGACTTTTTTTATGAATAATAATCACCCCGCACTATTACTACGTACAACTAGAAGAAAGATTACACGCGCTGATCTTTGGTGTTAGCGTCTGATGGCCTTTACGATCCAGATCAAGACGATAGCTCCTAAGATAGCTATCAAAAAGCTATACAAATTGAACCCGCTTACTCCGGATTCACCAAAAAAACTCATTATCCAACCGCCGATAACAGCACCGACAATACCAACGATGATATTGAGGAGTGCTCCCTGCTGGGCATCGGTCTTCATGATCATAGAAGCGATCCAGCCAACTAATGCACCAAACACGATCCAAAGAATTATTCCCATATAATAACTATTACTAATAAATTATAAGCTTCTTTAATTATACCACACTGTTTTGCAAGCTCGTTTTATGACTATATTTCTGTATAATTATGAGGTGAAAAAGGTAATTTTTATAGCAATAATCGTTGTACTGGCAGGAACCGGGGGTTATTTATTTTATGTCAACACAAAGCTCAACGCTGAACTTGCTGTTAAACACCAAGAAGTCGGCAAGTTGGAGAATGACCTGGCTGACCAAACGGAAGTAAACACCAAGCTAGAGAAAGAGGTCGCAGACGGGAATGAACTACTTAGAGAACTTGAAAACGAGGTCAGAAAGATTACAGGCTCGGTGAGCCAGATCGAAAAGTTGAACCAGCTCGACCCAGAACTTTTAAGAAAGTACTCGAAGGTATCTTTCCTTAGCGAAAACTACATCCCCAAAAACCTAACCCTGATAGACAAAAAGTTCACATACGACCAAACCAAAGACAGGTACCTCGAAGGCCGAGTGCTCCCCTATCTTAACGACATGTTAAGTGACGCCGAGAAAGCGGAAGTAAACATTCGCGTAGTTTCGGCTTACCGATCTTTCGAAGAACAAACCGCCGTCAAAGGGCAAAACGTAACGGTCTACGGTAGCGGCGCAAATAAATTTTCGGCAGATCAAGGCTACTCCGAACATCAGCTCGGTACAACTCTCGACTTTACTGAGACGGGTGGGGAGCCATTCGTGAAGTTCGATGCAACCGCTTCTTATAAGTGGCTAAATGAAAACGCCCACAAGTATGGCTTCGCAATCTCCTACCCAGCCGGCAACAGCTACTATATATTCGAACCCTGGCACTGGCGATTCGTCGGGCGCGAACTGGCAAGCGATCTCCACCAAGAGAATAAGCAGTTCTACGACCTAACCCAGCGTGAAATCGACACATACCTAATAGACATCTTCGACTAAATTGTTATAATTATAGCAATAAGGTCGAGGTTTATTATTTGAAACCAAACTAAAATAATGAAGTTTCTTCACGGCCTAGCCTTTGTCCTCGTTATAATTGGAGGACTCAACTGGCTAATCTTCGGTCTTTTCCAGACAGAGCTTGGTACATGGATTGGCGGGATGGACAGTCCAATCGCTAGGATCATCTACGTACTTGTTGGTCTTGCAGCCATCTACAAACTCGTCATGCACAAAAAGATGTGTAGGATGTGTGGACCAAACCAGATGGGTGGGCAAATGTAAGTGAACGTAGTGAACGAAATCGAGTACTCTTTGAGTGCTTGATATCCACAAAAGAAGCCCTTGGGGGGCTTCTTTTGTGGATTTTGTTATACTTATCTTTATGAAAGATAAAAAGTATAGTGGCGTAGTTTTTATAGTAGCTATAGTTATAATTATTATAATTATTTTGGCTTTTGTTTTGGGCAAGGGTGACGGTAGCCCAGCCACTACAAATTTAGATTTAGGTAACACCGAAGAAAAACAAGATTTAATACAAGTTGACTCTCCCAAGCCGGGCGAACTAATCACATCAAACCCATTACACATCGCTGGCAAAGCTCGAGGCAACTGGTTCTTTGAGGCAAGCTTCCCCATCAAAGTTTTAGACGAGAACGGCAAACTAATTGGCCAGGGTATCGCTACGGCACAAGATGACTGGATGACTACAGATTTTGTACCATTTGAAGGGCTTATCCGCCTGACAGAGTACGGTGGGAGCGAGACACGAACAACCGGCAAACTAATTTTGGAAAGAGATAACCCATCCGGGCTCCCCGAAAACGCAGATCAAGTATGGTTACCCACAACTTTACCGTCTAAAAGCGAAGTAGCTACTACAAACATTTTCCTTGTAGCAGAAGAGTACCCAATGACCGACTGTGAGAGAGTCACTGCCGTTACAAGAAACATCGCCACTAAAGAGTCGCCAGCAAAACCAACCATCCTTGCCCTGATAGCCGGTCCTGCATCCGACGAAGAAGGTTTTACCACAGGCGTTCGAACAAACACCAAACTCAATAGTCTCGAGATTCGCGAGGCGATAGCTTATGCAGACTTTTCAAAAGAGCTGGAAGTGGGTGTCGCTGGGTCATGTCTGGTTACAAGCATACGTTCACAAATTATGCGAACATTACTTCAATTCCCTACTGTCAAAGGAGTGGTAATTTCAATTGAAGGGAGAGACAAAGACATTTTACAGCCCTAAACAGCACTGGTAAATTCCCAAACGAAGAAACCCAGCAGAGCGAGTGAAGCAATAATCGTTACTATTATGAGCCAGGTGAGCACACGGCCTACTCTCCCAGGGCTAGGAGTTCGTACCATCAGTGCAATAATTATAAAAAGTACTACAAAAAGAGTAATAGTGAACCAGCTCTTGGTAATCCAGTGGTGACCAGTCAAACTTTTTAAAAAATCTTTAAATGGTTGGGCAAGTTCAGCTATTATAGTAACGGCCGTAACCGCAATAATAGTTACAATAGCCGATACTGCTCCCGCGTAGATTAGTCTTAGCTCTTTCATTTCATATTAAGTAACTCCCCAGCGCGCCGCTGCAGAAATGATAAAACCCATCATGCCAATTACCAAACCAATGATGGGCACGAGGGCGCAGAGGAGCACGGCTCGTGTTTTTAATTTAAGTACCTTTAGAGTAGCTTGATCAAGGAGAGCCAAGGTAAGTACTACAAGAGCGAGCGGAATTATAAAAAGAAAGATGTGCTCCTTTGCCTCCATTACTATGGTGTGAGCCCATGGGGCGGACCCGTTTAGAATTGCGGGTTTAACGAGTGAGCCATAAAATTTAACGTAGTAGTAGCCTCCAGTGATCCAGCTTGCAGTAAAGCCAGCAACACCAAGTGTGGCCACACCAACACGCCTCGCCCGTGACTGGGTATCAGCAACAAACTCTCCCAAAAGCCAAAGAAGAGAGTCAATGCCGATTATGGCAAAAGTTAGGTGTATACCGATGAGAACGGGTTTGGATAAAAGAATCTCCACCCTTATATTTTACTAGTTCCAAAACTTTGCAACTAGTCAATTATCCACTCCGGTTACATTGCCTATTTTTTCTTAGCGACTTTCGATTTAGTAGTTTTGGTAACCTTTGCTTTAGCGGTGGATTTAATATGAGTTGTTGGTTTTAGTTTGGTGTCTTCTACTACGGCCAAACTTTTGCGAATATCTGCACCACGAGAAAGTTCTAGAAGTTGATTAAGTTTTGAGTCCATCCGATCAAGCTGCTTCCTTAACTCATGAAGCAGTGGGTCAGGTGCCGTGGGTCGTGGAGCATGAACGGTGGCCGGGCCATGTGACGGCTGGTAAGGCCTATGGTCTCGGGGACCTCTATCATTACCAAACCCACCTCGTGGTCCTTCTCCTTGCCTTTGGTCTTGCCCATGATCTTGCTTGGCGAAACATTCGCGACAAAATACTGGCTTATCGCCCGTGGGACGGAAAGGTACACGAGCTACCTTGCCGCATTCGCTACAAGTAGCCTCAAACATTTGTCGATCGTCGCTTCTGGCACCACCAGCCCTGCCCCCAAAGCTCGGCCGACCGCCACCAAACCTACTGCCACCCCTATTGCCATGGCCTTTGTTGTTACCTCTGTGTCCATTGAAGTTTTTCATGATGTGGTAACTATAACACAAACTCACTTTTTAGCTACTTCCTTGTAGCGGAAACAGGAAACAAGATGGTCATTAATCAAGCCAGCGCCCTGCATAAAGGCGTGGCATATCGTGGTGCCCACAAAAGCAAAACCTCGTGACTTCATGTCTTTCGACATCGCGTCCGACTCTTTAGAGTGAGCCCGCAGATGCGACTGCAGTTTCCACTTATTCTTTATGGTCTTTCCTTTTACAAACTGCCAAATATACCGATCAAAATCTCCGAACTCTTTTTGCGCGGCAAGAAACGCTCTGGCATTTTTTATCGTTGCTTCTATCTTTTGTCGGTTCCGAACAATACCAACGTCTTTCATTAATCTGGCAACATCACGCGCACCAAACCGCGTAATCTTCTTGGCGTCAAAGTCCGCAAAAGCATATCTGAAGTTTTCGCGCTTATGCAAAATAGTCCGCCACGATAGTCCCGCCTGGAAGGTGTCGAGTACCACGTACTCAAAAAGCTTCTTGTCATCATGGCACGGTACTCCCCACTCGTGGTCGTGGTACGCAATCATGCGTTCATCTTCACCAGGCCACGAGCACCTTTCAATTTTTTTCATTTATATATTATATAGGAAGTCATAACTTCTCATATTAATGAGCGAAGCCGGCTCCTGTGAAGGAACCGGCTGTTAGTTGTCGAATACCCGTAGGCATTCGAGGCGGCCGCTTGGGCCAAATTGATGGAGAAACGCGCGATACCCAGCCCGCTCTTGTGCCGTCATAATCGAGACGCCCTCGAGAATTTCTTGCACAAGTCGAGTCTTGGGGCGGAGGTGACCGTTCGCGACCACAACACCAGGGAATTCGAGGATCCCGTACCGACCGTGACGCGTCTTTGCACCGTTGATGCGAAACCCGTGCGAAGCGACTACCTTCCTGATCATCTCCTCGAGGGCAATCGGGAAAGTCTCGTCGGGATGAGAGAAGCATAGGTCGTCGGCGTACCGCGTATACAGCACGCCGCGAGGAGCCACGTAACTTGCACCCGATCGACGATCACTCGCGTCAAGCTCCCGATAGCGTTGGAACCGCATGCCTAGATACATAGCAGGCATGATCACGTCACGCTTGGGAGCACCAGTTGCCTCCGCCAGCGCGTCGTCGAGACGCTCGAGCATGCAGTTGAACACCGCCGGAGAACTTGGTGGCCCCTGCCGGAGCTTACCCCGGCAAGTAACCAGCCTGCTCAACACCCACGCCGTCACCTCGGGAGACTGCACGGGATGAGTAATGTTGTTCGCAAAGATCCGAGTGAGATACCGCTCGACGTGACGCCGAGTGATAGACTCAAAAGCATCGCGAAGGTCAAGCGTGAGGCTCGAACGATTAACCCTATGAGGCCAAGCGTTCGTGATTATCGATGTCCCTCGCCGGAACGCCGAAGCGAGATCGGTCTCGGATCGATGAAGACTGCCTCGCTTTCTCATGCTCCATCGCTCCCACTTGGAACTGTCTTCCAAGTAGGTAGCAATGCGTCTTTGCATTTCTGCAAGAGGCCTGCGCGACACGTAAAACGTGCGCTGTTTGTCGCCCACCTTCTTGGTGATCTCATACCAACACGCATTGGGCAGAGTGAGGGCGAACGCCATCTCCTGGTAAGGCAACCGAAGCCGCCCAACCAGAAAGTCTCGCGCGCACTCTATTTTTTGCTTGATGTTATCAGGCACCACGAAGACACGTCCCGGTCCTCTTCGTGGCACGCCTGGAAAATCGAACTCCAGTTGTTCCACGTAAGGCACGACTGTCTCCATTTCTATATTGTGTAAGACCAGTTCTGTTCGAAGGGGAAGGGTGAGGTGTGGTTGACCACACACCACCCCGGCAGACTCAACAGATGACACATGCGAGTCGAAGACGTAGCATGCGCCAAACGTTACCTGCGGATCGCTCTCGCGACCCATGTAGAACGCCAACAGACCTATCGAAACAGCCAAGGGCTGTGTCTCAACACTGTCTGCCTTTAACCCCTAGTGGTGCGGAGACTTTTCAGGCCTAGCCGACTATAAGCTATCAGAAAACCCACTAAAAAGAAACAACCACCTACTCGTTCTTTATCGAATTTGCAATGAGAGACACGGTAACGCCTGGGTCAAACCTTGTACGTTCATTTTTGCAAAGAGACTGATCGGGTTCGTCGTAGTTGTCACACTGGACAAACTTCAAACTGAAAGTGAACACGACCGTTTCCCCTCCACCATCGAACCCGTAGGCATACATCGTATATACGCTTCCTGCCGCGCCCTCCGACTCTGTAGTCACACAAAACTCTCGCCCACCAATAATTTGCTTGTTGGTTCTTCCAGCGCGAGAGGTCTCTTCTCCCGCTTCTGTGCAAGAAAACTCCTCGGTCAGCACTTCAAGCTTTGGAGGCCAATCTACAACACTAATATAGTTGGTGCCAAAGTCAGCTGGGTATCTAAAGGTTAGTCCCGTAGCCTCGTCAGTCTCCTTCAGCCAGCCAGTTGGAGTGGTGTCGATAGGAGAAGTTTGGGAATTATCATTTTGTACTACTGGTTCTGGGATAGGCTCTACTGTGACTTTATTTGAGTACCCCCACCACAAGATTCCCGCCACTGCCAGCACTAAAATTATTATGGAAAAATAGACCTTTTTACTCATAGCTAAATTATACCCCATTTCTTAAAACGCCGAAGCGGGGGAGCTCCGTAGCCCCACCCGCTCGTGGTTGATGCGCACCCATGGTGCACTAGTCGTCATTTTCTGCCAGAAGTAACATCTTCTCTATGCACACTCGCACAAGATTGATGACTCCGACCGCAAATATGACTCCGGCTCCGATCAGCAGAAGTCCTTGGTGCTCCTTCATCCACTCGAGCATGGCCAACCTCCTGGTGTACTCCCCCGTCTCTAATTTACCATTTCCTTTTTGTTTTTCAAAATTAAAACGAACGGGGCGGAGCAATCCTTTAAGAGTTACAAACGAGGAAACGCCCACCGCAAGCGGTGGGCGCGTAGCTGTCTCGAGCGAGCATCGCCCGGTGAGCTACTTGAAGGGGTTGCTCTTGATGTGATTGCCAGCGCCGTCGTCGACAATCCCCACCGAGAACCCAGAGATATTGTTGTCGGTGACCTGGTTACCAGTCATGATCGGCGTAAACCCGGTCTCCTCCCCGCCCCAGTCGTAACTAGCGCCGAGGAAGATGCCGGTATCACCCTCGAAGGACTTGTTTGAGATCGTATTGCTCCTGATCTTGTTGTAGGAGCACGAGCTGTCCATGTTGGAGTAGCCAAGGCCCAGTGTGTAGGCCTGAGCCGTGATTCCCCACATCGAGTTAGTGACGCGATTGCCCGAGACGACGTTCTCGTCAGCCGATGGGGCTAGGAAACCCCAAGCCTCGAGTGCAACGCCGACCTTGTTGTTAATAACGTCGTTCCCGCTGATAGTCACGCCATCAGACTCGAACACCAGGATCCCAGTTGCCGACCAAATGAGATCACCATCGTACCAGCGTCCGTTGATCGAGTTCGAGCGCGCGAGGCCGTGGGCGCCGTAGCCGAACTGCATGCCGTTCTGGGCGATGTAGTTCAAGTAACCATAGTCCCCTCCGACAGTCGAGCAACCACGAACCGAGACGGAGATATTACCATTGAACGTGATCCCGTTCTTCTGGTACCCGTCAACGTGTACCCGGTTAAGGGTGGCAGACACCTCTGTTCCGCCAATATTCGAGAACTCCACCCCGTTGCCCTCTTGGCAACTAGATGGGCCTTGGTTGATCCCGAGAACATCCATGTACGAAACGCTTCCGCCGTAGCCGGGGAAAAAGACTCCCCGCAGGCGATCGTTGCCCGTATCGCAGATATCAGCGAGACCATCGGCCTGGATCCTGCCGTTGGTAATGCTGACATTCGAGCCAGTGGCCGTTAGAATGCCACCACGGAAATGGTCACCCACCGGATCGATGGCCATGATCGTGTGGCCACCCAGATCCCACTTGCCGGAGGCAAGCAGGATCGACGTGTCCGTTGTGCAGTCAGCGACGAGCACCTTGACTCCACGGGAGAGAGCCCACGTGCAGTTGTTGCCCGCCGAGGCAGTGGTTGCGACGAAGACAGATGCGAGCGCCATCAGGACGCAGATCAAGTTTCTGTTCACGAAGCTGATTCCTCTGGAATGTGGTGAAAGGTTCGGGCACGCGGATGCGAGCTCTAAGACAAGGCTACAATAAAAACATTATTTAGTCAAAAATGCCCATGAGTATTACACCATTGGAGTTGGAGATACTGTTTTTTGGGCAATTACGCCTTCCAAAATCTTCCGAACTGGAAGAAGGAGACCATCGTCAATGATCGAAAGTGGTTTTGCTATAACCCCCGCCACCTTCAGCTTTTTAACTGCCGACTTTAATTCGGCTTCAGAAACCTCGTCGGATTTAGAAAGGAAAACATACTCATCCTTTTCCAAAAGTTTTGGATTGTACTTACCAAGCTCCCCGCGAATTATTTTGTAGTCCCTCACGTGGTCGTCTGAAGTAGCTGGTACTAAGTGAAAAATAACTCTCGTCCTTTCAACATGCCGCAAGAACTTAATCCCAAGCCCCTTGCCGCTGGCCGCCCCTTCAATCAACCCTGGGATATCGGCTATGATTACTCCGTGGTACGCACCCAAGTGTGCCTCCAAAGTTGTAAACTCGTAGTTGGCCACTTTGCTTTTGGCGGCAGTGAGAGCATTGAGTAAACTCGATTTGCCGGCATTGGGCAGGCCCACCAACCCAACATCAGCAATCATCTTAAGTTCAAACTCAAAAATCCCCTCCTCGCCTGGTAGCCCCTCCTGGAATTTTCTGGGGCTGGTGTCGGTGGGTGACCTAAACTTAAAGTTACCCTTGCCGCCGTAACCACCCTTGATCACGAGTATCTCCTCGCCAATTTTCGTTAGTTCAAACTTTCGGCTAGTCTCTAGGTTTGTAATAACAGTACCTACCGGAATATCTAAAACTATATCGGGGCCGTCGTGACCATCGTTAAACTGGGCCTTACCCGCTTCCCCATTTTTTGCTCGAACGTCTTTCTTCTTTTGAAACTGTGACAAGGCCCCAATGTTTGAAACACCACGTACATAAATACTCCCACCATGGCCGCCAGTAGCCCCCGTAGGCCCGAGGGCTAACTTTACACGCTGAAAGGCAATGGCTCCGCGCCCTCCATGCCCACCATACAGTCGTACTTTTACTTCATCAATTAACACTGCTTGATATTAGCCTAAAAAGAACGCCGTAGATAGAGACTCCCATAAAATCAAAAAATCCTGCTCTTTTTAGCAGAATTCCTTGATGAGACCCTAGAGAGCTATCGGTGTATTGCTACACCAAGGGCTTTCCCTTACAGTACAACCCGTCAACCCCTAGAACCTCATGGCTATTGTCTCAAACAAAAAACCCTGTGTCAACTATCTTGTCCACAGACCTAAAAAGTCACAGCAGTTTCAAGCACCCTAGACCGTGTGGGGTGTTTGGGCTAAGGAAGACTTCGCCCTTCGAATAACTCAAGGTAAACCTTCGCAGGCTAAACCGTCACCCTCCCTATCAAGCTCATGAACATCATTGCTCGCTCCACCGCAAGCCTCAAAGACTGTCTGGGCCTCGGCATGAGTAGAAAAGTCAGTACAGTTGTAGGTATTTGAAGAGCAGTTATAACTTCCCGCTTGTGGAAGTGTAGGGATTGCTTGTCCTGAGCTCGTCGAAGGGGTTGACTTCGCTTCGCAAACACCTGGCGCCCAGAGGCCCTTCTCTCCCACTTCGGCATCTTTTTGCGCCTGCTTAAATTCGGCCTGGTATTTGTAGGGCAAATTGTATGTGTACTCGTAAGCGTAACCTTCGGCGATCATGTACTTATTAAAAAATAAGCCATCTTCTAAGAAAACGTAGGCAAGCGTACGACCATATTTATCTAAAACTCCTTGTGACTGATCATACTCAAGCCGAACACGTTTGCCGTCAAGAAGCGCGTGTGCTTTGGCGCTCGCCTCTCGGCCAAAGCACTCCACTGGTTTGCGTGGGTCAACCGTCTCCGGTGTGTTTATGCCGATCAAACGAAGTGTCGTAATTTTACCGTTTATATTTACCGAAAGTGTATCGCCATCAACCACTTTTACGACATTAAATAGGCCGCTATCTTCACTTTTTGTGGTGAGGGTGGCGGGAGTAAAAGGAGTACCAGTATTTTCTTTTGGCTCAACATTTGAAGTTTCTTGAACCTGCGATGATTTAATATCACTAGCTTGTGGTTCACCAGAGCCTATCACAACAATCGCTACGATAACCACGATCAAGAGAGCGACACCCACAACCATGATCTTCTGCCACTTAGTCATGCTCGGCAGTTTATCACACCTCGCTCCCACTATTAGAGGAGGCCGTGTTTATGTAAACGTGAGTGAATACTGCCAAATTTTCGGCCAAGTTTTTCGGCAATTTCTTTAACCGCAACACCACTTTTGTGTAACTGAATTAGTCTGCCATCTTCCTCGACATTCCAAGACTGATAAGCCATCGGATGCATGGTGCGCATTTCTGCCATGTTGCAATTCCCTTTTTTTTCTTTTTTGCCTCCTATGGCGCGGATAAAATTACTGTGCATACCAATAATCTCCCCGGGGTTAAACTTAGTAAAAGCTGTGCACGCTTCTTCCGAAATACGCCGAAATTCGCCATCACGTGCCAATACTTCCGGGTGAACACTGAAGGCTCGATCGTTCCATCCGAGCAAATATAAACCCTCTAAGCGACGCACCCGAGAAAGGGCCACATATCCTTGCCCATACTCAAAAGTACTAGAGAGATCCATAAGTGCCGCGTCGAGGCTCTGACCCTGGCTCTTGTGTATGGTGATAGCCCACGAAAGACGTAAGGGTAGTTGACTTATACGCGCCTTAATCTTGCCGTTCTCTTCAATTGTCCACTCCATCGGTTTAATAGTTATACTTCTGCCATTTCGTGTCTTTACAACAGGCCAACTAGTTGTTTTATCAAAGGCGATAACTTTACCGATTGTCCCATTCACAAATCGTTCCGCAATGTTGTTCTTAGTACACATGACTGATGCTCCAACCTTAAGCACCAACCGTTCTGGCGATAAGCATCCGCGCATAAGTACACCAACTAAGTGCTCTGGGCCTTCAGTCGACATTTGGAAAGACTTCTCATCACTTTGTATCTGTCCCAACTTCGCGATATTAATTCGATCTACATCCATATTGTGCGAATATAGTTGAGGCACCTGCTCCAAACCATCGGAGTTTAAAACTTTGCGATTTGTAATGTGCTTCATATGTTCCGAATTAAATTCATTGCGTCTGATAGCATTCAGGAGATCGAGAAATATAGCATCGTCTTGTCGATACTGCTCGGTTAAATAACAAGTTAAAAAGTTTGCTCGCTTCCAAGCACTCGATTGGTATGCAAACTGCTCTCGTTTGTTTTCAAAAAGTCCCACCTTCGCGTCCACATCTTCTTCGTAACGCACGACCGGTGGTAGTTGGAAAAAGTCACCCACCAAAAGAACCGACAGACCGCCAAATGCCTCATGGGATCGCCTCACTTCTCGACATACTGCGTCCACCATACCGAGTGTTTCAGGTCCCAGCATTGAAACTTCGTCTATAATTAGTACGGTGGCCTTACCTACTCGGCGCGCGACACGTTCATTGGCGGCTATGCGATCAAGGGCATACTTGTCGAGAGAACGTTTTATTCCAATACCCGCCCACGAATGTATTGTTGTACCGCCAATATGTGTGGCGGCAATACCGGTCGAAGCCGTTACGCTCGGTTCCACCCCGTGGCTTTTTAAAAAGCGTACGTACTCGTTAACCGTGTGTGTTTTACCTGAACCCGGTTCTCCGGTCAAAAATACGTTCGCTCCGGTCTTTAATATTTTGAGTGCTTCTGCTTGAGTCATAAATTTACCCACCTCCCTATATTATTAACACCCCAACAAACTTGAGAATGTTGGTATGTTATTCTGTTTGGAAGGATTCCAGAAAAGCCACAAACTTTTTGCCGTATGGAGAAAGAGTATGTTCCACGTATCGACCATGATAATTTTTATTAAGAAGACCAGCGTTCATCAAACGTCTCGTGTGCTCCCCTATTGTCTTTTCGTTTGCTTTTAACGACTCCGCAATTTCGTCGAGTGTAATTCCACTCTTGTCCGCCACAAGTAATAAAATGCTAATGCGGTGATGGTTAGCTATACCTTTCAGGTGTCGTTCCATCTGCTTCGCTGTCTTTGTTTGTTTAACGCCCATACGTACATTATATACGATACCCCAACATTCTCAAGTATGTTGGGGTGAGTCTGTGGGAGGGTGACTAGGGGTTAGCTTTTTTATAGTATTTATCAATCTCAACCATTTTTAAATTTTTCAAACTCTTCGTCAAGCTTTAACAGCTCCTCAAAACTAACGGTCTCGGCGTATGACATTCCATTAAGCGACTCCCGCGGGAAAAAGTTGTAAAGCTCCATAGCAAACTCTTGGGCCAGTTCTGGGTCGCCATCCACGTGACCCATGAGATAAAGTATGAGATCTTCAAAGCTGTCCTCGTCATCGGTGTCGTTCAAAACTTCCAAAAGTACATCCTCTTTTGCCATTGGCAATCTAAACTCAATCAAATACTCCTCAAGCTCCGCCAGGATCTCTCCCCTCTTTTTATCTATAAACTTACGATGTTCTTTCGATATGCTCATATTTTACCCATTATTCCACATTATAAGACATCCGGATGTCCTATAATTTCATTTAAATTTGATCTTTTTGCAATACTTTTGTAGTTCTTTCTCTAGATCTATCTGATCTGGTATTGCTTCCAAATCTGTTTTTTTATTTTTGGGAATTTTATTGTAATAATCTTGGTATAAAACCATCAACATATTGTTCTCTCCTTCGTTTAACTCTTCGTAAATTTTATTTTTTTCCTTAAGATACTTTTCAATAACAAGTTCGTGAAAAAAATACCTGACATCAAACATTCTTCTCCGCCAAGATGCCGCCGCTTCTCGCGATTCGAAATCGAGCTCAATCATATAATTATTTATGGCGCAGTTTTCACAATAGTATTTAGGATTATCAGAATAGCCATCACGCACTGCCCCGACTATTGGAATATCTACCAAACCACAGCCATAACAAACATGATTCGTTCTTGGAAAATCGGCTGCGTTGATATCCGGCCTTTTAAAATACTTCAATTGTATTTCCGGTAATATAGTGTTTCTATAACTTTTTGCCATAAGTAATCCTAAATTTTATCAATTTCTTTCAAATCGTAAACGCCTCACACGGTATGGGGCGTTTGGAGTGGCTAGGATACGACCTTTTTGTAGGTCACCGATTTGCCAGTGCGGCCGATCTGTTTGAGCTTGCCGAGCTTCTCGAGCTCATCAAGATACCTCTCGGCGCTGGTGTTCGAAACCAGAAGCGCCTTCTCCACCTCGTCATTGGTAATCTCTTCGCGCATGTTCGCCATCCCTAGCACTTGCTCAAGCTTCCTTTGATGCTCCTCCGCCCTATCTTGGTTTAATGCATCCATCTTCCCTGCCTTGTTACTCTTATTAACCTTATTGAAACGTCGACGGAAGCCCTCTACTACTAGCGGTACCACAAGGTCAACAACAATCATTATGATCGCAACCCCAGCGGCCGCGGTTAAAAGAAACTTAATAAATATCCGCGTTATTGTGTGAACATCCATACTTCATTATTACATCATGGCGAGATCCCAGGTGCAAATTGGTAACGTTTGGGGTTTATTTTCGTTGCTAATAGTGGGTGTGAATAAGTTTGACAATTACGGTTTTTCGACTATACTTTTAATGTCCGTTGGTTACCATAACTGACGGGGGATCACATCCAAGGGCAGCCCTTCAAAAGTAGGACTGTTGGAACCAAAAGAGCGTGTCCTAGGTCTAGGGCCCGCTCTTTTGGTTTTTACCATATTTTGTGTAAATACTTCTTATCGATGACACTTCGTAGTTCCTTGTTTCTGTCCGTAAAATGATCTTTTATAGCTCCACATATTAGATCTGATAACTGCATTGCATTTACGTATTCTGAACTAACATGAGTTATGTGTTCTACTCTAAGTTGAGTCTTAGTGTTAACTTTGCTTTTAATATACTCGTTGATGTTATCAAACGCTCCGTCGAGTAAACGTCTATCAGCTCGGTCTATAACAATTTCAACTTTTTCTGGAGTACAATCTTTAACTGCAAAAGATATAACCTTTGCTAAATTATACTCATCAAATACGTTATGAAGCTTCCTGTTTCCATCTATAGCAAACTTCCCCTTGTAGGTGGTTTTATCAACGAGTCTGTAAAATATTTTAATATCAAGCTCATTAACTATCTTTAATAGGTCAAGATAAAGAGTTAGGGGTATCGTTTCTGATTTCAATTCACTTCTATAACCATACTTGGCCTTGACATCCATCATTCTATTTTCAAGTACAAATAGTTTTCTTGAGTCTAAATACACAGCAGCAAGAATATAAAATAAGCTGGCCCCTGTCGGAACTTTGGTTCCAGAGTCGTCGACTTCAAAGGGTTTACCTGGATCACCAGATTCGTCGATAAATATGTAATGTTGGTTTCTATTCATGTACCTTATCAATTTCTTTCATAATGCGGGCAGTTTCGGTAAGCAGTTATAAATTATAGGACATTGAGATGTCTTATAATTTACATTAAGTTCAACTTTATTCATGAATCTATTTCAAAGAAAGGCAAATTTGTACCACCAACCCTATTAGCATGGCAACAGTAAGACCTACTATCACCCAGGTTAGAAAAATCATTTTGTCTGCCTGTTCCGACGATTGTTTATTAAAAATCTCTATAGTTTTTTGAAGTTTAGTTAGGGTACGTTTTATAAGTTCGTTTGAAGCAAGGATTGTAAACGTCGGGCTCAACGTGTTTACCCATAGATACAGCTCGTCGTCTGTTGCCTCTTCAAGTTTCTTCCCAAAGTTATTTGTCATACACTTTGTCGATTTGTTTCATTATTCTATCTGTTTCGGTGAGAGCAATTATGATTTTTTGGTAGATTCCTCGATCACTCTTACTTCTTGGGGACTAAGATCATAGAGTTTATAAACTTCTTCGTCAATTTTTTGATCTGTCCTTTCAATCTCTTTTTTTATACTTTCCCATTTATCAGAATGTTCCGGTATCTCATGAAGTTCTTTACTAAGCGTTATCATTTTTTTTGCTAAATCAGAAACTATTTTTTGCTGTTCTTTCGACGCAACAACAAATGGCATATCACGTAAATATCTCAACTTTACCTGCGGAAAAACTTTCCCAGTTTCCATAACTTTTTGCCGATACAAGCAATCAATATATTTTGAGTTGAAAATTGCTAGGGCATAATAAATATCGACTTTATTTTTGTAATAGTCTTTTATGAGAGCGGCGTGAACTGTTTTTCCAAAATAAGCTCGAAAGTCCATGATGGTTGCCTTTATGCAATCAGAGGTTTGTCGCCAAACAATTTTTTGTGGAGCATCAAAAACATCTTTGGTAAAGTGAACCCATTCACCAATTTTAACTACTTCTTTATATGAGCTTCGAAAATATTTAGTTACCTTTTTGTCTATAAACCACTTATTTTTACTAATGTTTGAACCTGTGTAAAAAGGAGTGTCAAATATATTGTCTTGTGTTTCGTTAAAAATTCTTTTCGGTAAATCACTCTTCCCTTTGTTGACCTTTCCTGCTCCGGTTGAGGCGTATTGAACGCCAGCGTCTTTGAGCAAGAAAACATCGTCAAAAGTAATACCGGTATTTTTTACAATCCCTTTCGTGCCAGTGGCTATTTTCTGAAAGTCCCCTGAATTGATTGTGCTTATGGCAGTCCCAAGAGCGCCACGATTCCCTTTTGTAAGGTCAGCGACAAACTTATTTGTACCCAGTTTCTTTTCAAGAATTAATATGGCCGATGGCAGTTGAACATCTTGAAAAACATGCTCGCCAAGATTGATCACAAAGTTTTCATTTCTATTAACAATTTCTTTAATGTCTTCAAATCGAGGTTGGTAAAGAAAAGTATTGGGTACAATAAAACCAAGACTACCACCATCACGAAGCAAGGAAATGCCCTTATCAAGGAAAATTTTGTAAATATCTTTGTGATTTTTCGTTGAGTTTGGATATGTGGCTGCATAATATTTAACATCTTCATCTATGTCTGCGCCCCAAGGCGGATTACCAACCACAACATCAAACCCGCCTTGTTTAAACACATCGGAGAACTCTTCCTGCCAATTAAATGGTCTTTTATCTCGGTAATTCTTACCAAATTGTTTTTCAAGTTCTAAATCAGTTCCTGAAATCAGCGAATTACCTACTCTTATGTTTTTTTCTAGTGAAGGAAGTTTGCGCCTCTCGTCAACGGTATTAATTAATAAGTTAAGTCTTGCAATTTCAATAGCTTGTTCATCTAGATCTACCCCGTAAATATTCTCAAGAAGGATCCGATATTTTAAGTGAAAGTCATCACGAGAACCAAATTCAATGTATTTTAATTTAATTAGCTCAAAAGCTTGAACCAAAAAAGATCCTGAACCGCAAGCAGGGTCCAGAACTTTTATTTTTTTGAGATCATCTATACTTTGGCAATTATCTAAAACAGGACCAAGCGTGTTTTTTACAATAAAATCTACAATATAGGTCGGAGTATAGTATATTCCTTGTTCTTTGCGTTTTTTAGCGTCTTTATTAATTTCTAGATCGCTACCAAATAATTTTTTCTTTTTTGACTGAGTAAGCTGGTACCCCAGATATTGTTCATATACCTTGCCTAATATATCAGCGGGCATTATCTTAAAATCATATTCGTAGTATCCCTCCTTTCCGTAAAGAATTTCGATGACATCTTTGACAGCATCACTGTGCTCTTCCCAAGCATCGGATGCATGAGTTGCAAAAATATGTGAATTATAGATCTGATCAAATTCGAGGAATTTTTCTTTCATGTACTGGTAGAGAGATTTATTTGTCTTACTCCCTTGCCATTCGCGAAGCATGGGAATAAGAATGGGGGGTTCGATACTTCTATCTTCCAGAACTCGTATAAAAACTATCCTGTCTAGAACTCGTTGAACACCCTCATCCAACCCGTGAATGTCTTTGTTCCATGTAGAAAATGCCTGAGTTAATATTTCTCGACAACGAGCTAAATCTTTGTATAGAAGTTCATTTACCGGGACTCTCTTAAGAAGCTTGCCCCATTTTTCTGCTTCTTGGTCAAGTTTCCCTTCAATAATTGATTCTCTAGAAAGAAGCCAGAGTTGATCAAAAGATTCTTCATAATTTTTGTAAGAAAGATCGATAAATATTTTATCTCCTAAATACTTATCAATAACTTGTGCATTTAAGATTTTAATTCCCTCAAAATCTGTGAGGATTGCCCAGGTGACTCCCTTATTCCATGAGTAACGAACTGCCTGGTCTGCAAACTCGGGTTTATTTAGATCTGCGGCAATTTTCTTTGCCTCGAGATAAAACTTTACTCTACCATTTATATAAAAACCGTAATCTACCCTTCCTTGTGAAATGATATTTTCTTCAGAAGAAACCTCATTTCTGTTCGACGTGTCCCAGCCCAAAGCCTCAAAAAGAGGCATGATAAAATCTTTCTTCGTATCTTCTTCCGTGTATTTGCCGAGGTCACCCGCCACTTTTGCGGCTTCAAACTTTTTAACAAGCACCCTTATACGCTCTTTGGCCTCTCCTTTTTGCATAAATTATCACCAGTATACGCCGAAAAGTCTAGCTTTTCTAGGCCAAGGGGAGAGATTAGGAAACTACAACTGAAAAACTTATCCACTTTTATGGTGTTTTTTCCTAGGGGAAATCAGGGATGTGTGGTAAAAAAACACAAAGCACCCCTTGGAAGGTCACGTGCTGATACGAATGGAGGTCTAATACAGAGGAGTGGCTTTGCAACCACTAGGGACTCATGATCCCACCTCTAGGGAGCTTGTATACAAGCTCTCAGCTCGAGCAAAATTCGTATCAGCATATGGCCCTTCAGCGAGTGCCTTTCTTTTATTATACCGACTGAAAGAAACATGAATTACCACCCAGTGGATAACCCCATTTCGTGGCTATATAACTATCATTTTCGATTTTTTATTGCAATTGCCAAACAACCAACAAACTTAGCTGTCC